>X84_Common_Chiffchaff__coassemble_5_pt1 | contig 64139 bp, 52 predicted proteins | sample X84_Common_Chiffchaff__metabat2_high_PE_001 | metagenome-assembled genome bin X84_Common_Chiffchaff | reverse complement strand
TCTTATGATTTTTAATACAACTAATAAGAATAATTTATTTTAAGGAATTTTTTTTAATTACTGAAAATTTTTAGAAAAAATTTATAAAATGAATGCTCTCGATTCAAGACATATACTTTTCGGCATAGACTTTAAATGGTTAACGATATCGAGAATGCTTAATTTGGCTCTTATTTTTGAGCTGGTCATTGGCACATTCGATTAAACCTCGTTTACGTAATAAAAATTTATCCTGTAATGACATCCACTTATTTTTCATATTACGCTTTATTCGAGTGATTAGTTGCAGCCCTTGAAAGAAGTAGAAATATAACCTTTATCGCCCACTAATTTCCCCGTTAAATTACTCAAAAAAATCTTCACAAATGACGACGGCCTAAGGTGAGTTAGTTATTTAAAGTAAATTCTGCTTTAGATATAAAAAGATTGGAAGAACATAAACGTGAACGAGTTTTACCGCCTGACGAACTTCCCCGTTTTTTTCAAGCCCTAGAAGAAGAGCCTAATGGGGCTATTCGCGATTATATTTTTATCAGTTTACTCACTGGCGCTAGGCGTATCAATGTGTTGGCCATGCCATGGAAAGCTATTTCATTTGCAAGAAAAGAGTGGAAACTCTTGGAATTGAAAATAAAGACAAGTTGACAGGGATGGATTGATTGAGTTCAAAAAATAAACGTTATAAGAAAAAATTTGCTATTTTAATATGCATGTTTGACAAAAATATTCTTTTTGTCTATATCTAGGATTATCTCTATCTCTTAGGAGATATTTTTAACTTAATTATAAAAGTAAAAGCGACGTAATTTATTAGTTCTAAAGTATGTGTCTTCAATATTTAGGATGAGGCAAAGTAGATGAAAAGGATAGTTAGATATTTATTAGTCATTCTTAGCGCTAGTTTTTGTTTTTTAAGCGCGGTAGCGAAAGCTTGTTCTTCGGAGCCTGAAAATCGCTGTATTTCTTCCTCAGAAATGGCTTGTGTTCCCTCTCCAAACTGTGCTTTGCCGAAGGACTCGTGCCGCAAAGGTCGAACCTCCTTACCCGCTCGTTTTTCGGCAAACGGTTATGGTAGTACAGACTATCTCGTAGGTCAGGCTGATTTAATGCTGCCTTTACAAGGAGATGCTGGGCATAATTTTTATATCGATCCTGGATTAGCTTATGGGAGTGATTCTCAAGGTTATGCTGATTTGGGTATCGGGTATCGATGGATTAAAAATAGCTCGGCGATATTAGGTGGTTATCTTTTTGGTGGTTATAGCCGAATTGATAATAACGCGCGTTTATGGGTGGTTAACCCGGGGATAGAAGCCTTAGGTTCTCGGTGGGATGCGCACCTTAATGGATATCTTGTGATGGGTGATCGCAATGAAACGGTATCGAGTTTTTTAACATTTGATGAGTTCAGTGGGCATTCTGAACTTTTTAACCTATTTGACGTAAAACAACATGCAGGCGATGGGGCTGATGTGAAATTGGGTTATCAACTATTTCCTAGCGTGCCTTTAAAAGCTTATGTGGGGAGTTATTTTTTTAGTCCGTCAGAAACAAATAACGTTCTAGGAGGCGCTGTTGGCTTAGAATATTGGGTGAGTCAAACTGTCAAAGTTTTTGCCAATTATACTTACGATAATTTACGACGCAGTGTCGGTGCTTTAGGCTTAGGGGTGGAATTAGGTGGTACGCATGTACATCGTAGTGACCCTAGCCTTGAGGAGCGAATCACCGATCCCGTCGAACGCAATTTAGCTGAACTAGGACGTGGTTCGGCGATACCTAGCCAAACAAAGACACAGCTAATGGGCCAGATCGTGCCTGCTAATATGAACAGTATGGTTTTTTTTAGTCAAACAGGGACACCTAATAATGGTGGAATAAATTTGACAGCGGATAATTGTACTTTTGAGAATCCTTGTGGACCAACGGATCTCACCAACCAAGGTACGCAAACCTTAGAAACTTTAATTCCGAACACGATGATGTTCTTTAATGGAGGTACTTATTCAGCTTTAGATGTTCCTGGAGGAACAAACCCAGTAACGATCAGAACAGGCCAAAGTATCAATTCCACTGCGGGAACGTCGCCTTCTACCTTTGAGGGAGGATTTATTCTGGAAGGTAATAACAACTTAAATACTATTGTTGTTCAACCCACGGTGGATACGGCGACAGGAACTGGGGTGCAGGCTTTAGGGGGTGAGGTTAATATTAACGGAAGCCAAATTGGAAGTACGACAAGCCCTTTTGCTACAGGCTTCGCTTTATCAGGAAATACGCAAGCTAATTTAAACAACAGCATGGTTTTCGCTTCTGCTAATGGAGTAACTGCTTCAGATTCTGCGGGGTTAACGACGAATGCCAGCATGATCAATGTTAATGGCGGAGATAACATTTTTGGTATTAATTCATCGAGTAGCGGCCCTCTCAGTTTAACTCAGGGAAGCACGGTTAACGTAAACGGAGGAGGAACCGGTACATTTGGGGTAAATGCTAGTGGAGATGGAGATTTTGTGCTCAGTGATGCCAGCTCGATTAATGTCACCGGAGGCAATATTTCCACTGCTTTATACAGAGCAGGGGCGGGTAGCGTCACTGTCAGTGGAGCCAGTTCAATTAATCTGAATGCGAATGGTAGCCCTGCGATTGGTTTTGCAGATCAAGGTAGCGGTTCTATTGACTTCAAAGGAGCCAGTTCAATTAATGTGAACACGAATGCTGGCAGCGCCGTTGGTTATTCTCATTTAGGCACGTCATCGATCAACTTTAGTGAAGGTAGTTCAATTAATGTGACTGCACCCGGTCAAAATACGATTGTAGGATTTGCGGATGTACCGGGTGCAAGCGGTGATATTACCTTTGATGCTAGTCTTATTAATGTGACCGGTGGAGACCAGGTGGGTGGATTGATTAGTGAGGGAAGCGGAAACCTCAATATCATTAACAATAGCAAGTTTAATGTCACCGGTGGCAATGATTCTTCTGGATTATATATCCTAGGAAACCGGCGTATCCGTTTCCTGGACAGCGAATTTATGTTCACAGGAGGAGATAATTCCTTTGGATTTGATTCCGAAAATGGTGTTATTGGTGATATTGAGATAAGAAGAAGTCGCTGGAATTTTACTCAGGGTAATAATTCCTTTGGGTTTAATTTCAGAGGAAATGGAAATATTACGATAGATACTAGCACACAGGACTTTATTGGAGGTAGTGGTTACATTGGATTTAATACGGCAGGATCGGGTTCTGTGACGGTGAGTGGAGGAAGTGCGTTTAATGTGACAGCGGGAGCTAACTCATTTGTTTACACCATCGAAGGTAGTGGGCCTGTTAATATCAGTGGAGGTAGCTCGTTTAACATGAACGCCTCAGGCCAGAATGCTGTAGGAGGAATTCGTACGCTTTCAAGTAGTTCTAGTGCCTTAACCTTTGATGGAAGTCAAATTAATGTGAATGGTGGAAACAATGCTAGGGGATTCTTTGGTCAGGGATCTGGAAATGTCGTTGTCAGTGGTGGAAGTGCGATTAATGTGACGGGTGGCCCTTCTTCGATTGGTTACTTAGATGCAGCGGGTAGCGGTCTTGTCTTTTTTAACGGTGCTAATTCAATCACTGTGAATGCAGCGGGAGAAAACTTGGCTGTAGGGTTTGGAAGCACGGTAGGAAGTGGTAGCAATATCACGCTCGATGGAACTAACATCACTGTTTTTGGTGGTGATAACTCTCGGGGAGTTAGCTTTGCAGGAAGCGACGTTATTAATTTGATAGGCAATACCATTACAGTGAATGCGGCGGATTACACGGGAGTTCAAGGTCTTTTATCAACGACCGGTAGTACAGGTAATATGAACGTCAATGGAACCCAGATTACAGTGAATGCGGGCAATAACGCTCAAGGGTACAATGTTTCAGGAAATGGTACGATTGCTATAACAGCGGACAGTTCAATTACGGTGAATGCAGCTGGTTTCACACCCGTTACGGGAGTGTTCATAGCTGACACAGCCGCTGGTGATGTTACATTTGATAGCAGTCAAATTACTGTAACAGGAGGTAATTCTACGATAGGTGTTAACTACTTCGGCAGTGGAAACATCGGCTTTAATAACGGAAGCCGCATCATGGCGACGGGAGGTAATGATGTTAGAGCATTTAGTGATTCAGGAAGTGGAGCGGTTAACTTAGCGGGAACCAGCACTCAACTCGAGGCGAATGCAACGGGCTTAGGTATAGGTTTTACAGTTACTGGAGGAAGCCCAAGCGTTGTTACATCGAATGGAGTCCAAATTAGGGTGACCGGCGGTGATACGACAAGAGGATTTGGAACTTCAGGAACGGGAAATATTAACTTAAGCAATACGTCAATTACGGTGAATGGAAATCCTAGCGTGGCTAATACGGTGTCAGGGCTTTTGATGAATGGAGGAGGTTCAAGCGCTGTCACTATAAGTGGAGGCCAGATTAATGTTCTAAACGGAAATAATGTTAACGGGGTTGCTGTTTTAGGAAGCGGCACCATTAACTTACAAAATGGAGAACTAATCAATGTGAATGGAAATGGTTTAGCGCTTGGAATAAATATAAACACTAACACTGGCGGTGGTTCGGGTGGTGGCGCTGGTTCTGTGACAGGAAATAATATAAACATAACCACAAGTAGTACGGGTAATCAATCTATCGGATTATTTACAAGTACAGGTACAAGTGGGTCGATTACCATCGGTGGATCAGATATTGATGTTTCTGGCGGTACCGGTTCTGCGATAAGACAAGATTTAGGTGGAGGTAACATCGTTGTTAATGTTAGCACCTGTAGACTAAATGGGAATCTGGTAACTTGTTAAAAAATAAGATGAATAGACCAGCACTTGAAAATTCGAAGTCCCCGTTTCAAGTGCTTTGGTTTCGGAGCGGTGGGGGGCCGTGATTCTCTTCTTGAATGACGGAGCGTAAGCGTTGCTTGTGTCCGTCGAATAATGAGGTATACCGCTTGCCGTGAATTTAAAAAATTCGCATTTTCAGGTACAAGCGGTATATAACAGCAAATAGAGCTTAGGTTAAAAGCTCATTCTTCTTTTAGCTGTCGTCGCCATGAAGCTACTCGATAAGATGGAATCTTGAATATTTTTTGAATTATTCGCTTGTACAGATTCAAATGGCGTATTTTTTGTTTTTGGTGACGTAAAAAAAGCTATCGTAGCAGAAGTATCTGGAACACTTAAAGCATTAGTTTTTGTACAAGCTATTGACTGAATTGGAAAATCAGTAAAACTTTGACTTCTTCTAAAGGCTTCATGAGGATTATGCGGAATAGCTATTCTTAATTTATCGGAACTAATAACGATTCCTTGTATTTGTTCTTTTCGTATCTGAGATTGTTTTTTTGCTGCTACACTAGGAAAATTCTCGCTTATAGGAGGATGCTTATTTATTTTTTCTGCTATTTCTTCAAAAGCAATTATCAACGTTGTTAACGCAATATCCACTTGTTTTTCATTGAGTTTAGTTAGATTTATTTTTTTTAATCTCGGAATTTTTCCTTGGTGAAAAGCAGCTTTTTTATTATTTCGATAGGTTTCAAATTTTTTTAAAATGTTTAAGGCATCACTATAGATATTTTTATGTTCTTCTTTTCTAAAGCTTATGGGTAAATTCCATAGCTTGTAAAATTCATCATTTTTTATTTCAGCATTCAAACCGTTGATAATTTCAAAAATTTTTAATGTACATTCACAGTAATTAGTTATTTCTGCTAGGTTCCCTAAAATTTTCTCAATGTCTTGATTGATTTTCTTGTTAGCCGCACGATCAGCGATGCTAAAATTTTTTTCGCCGTACCTAGACTGCATTTTTTCTATCAAGTCTTCATAGTTCTTTTTGTAATTATCTATATTATTGGTTATTCTAGTTAAGAAATTGTCGAGCAAAACTATATGTAAGAATAAAAGCTCATTTAGAACACTAGGCGCTAGCTTATTTTTTACTTTTAAAAAATAGTTTTCTAGTGTATGTAGTGAGTTTTCTGTTACTAGTGTATCTATTTTAAAATATTTACCGATCTCTTTTAGGATAATATCGTTTTTCTCTTCTAGATTTTTTCTTTTAGAGAGCAAAGCGGCGAATGAATTTTGGTAGTTATCTAAAGAAGAAGGTTGATTAGCAAGCGATCTTTCTTGTTTTTTTAAATCTAACGCTTCTTTTTCTTCTTCTTCTTCTTCTTCTTCTTCTTCAGCTTTTTTTAGTTTTATAGCTAATGTTTGTGTCGTTTCTGCTGCTTTTAATTTAGCGTGATCGGTTTTAGCAGTTAACGATTGCTTTATTTTTAGCGTTTCTTCTCGAGTAAGATCTAAGGCAGTTTTTTCAGATTTTCTATAATCACTTTTATTCTGCTTTACACATGCAAGCCATTTATCAGTCATTTTCAGTATAGTATCAAATACTAGCAAGCTTGCTTTATTTTTATCTGCATATTGCTGCTTTTCTAATTCACACGAGGCATTATCTAGCCTAGATTGATAGGTATTGATAGATTGATTATAGCAGAGGAATATCGCTTTAATGATAGGCCGGTAACTATCATACTGTGTCAGTATGAATGTTCTATTATCTGTTGTGGTAGTAGAGGCAAAATCTAATATTTTATCTAAAGAAAATATAAACTCTCGCATCAGAGATAGCTGCAAAGAATTTTCTTTTAGAAAAGGCAAAAAGCTATTTTTTATAGTAGTTAACAAGGACGATCTAATCGTTTTTTTATCCAGCTTATTCGGTTCTAAATTTTGGTAATAATTCCATAAAATATCCGTAATGCTTAAAGGTGATGGTAAAAGAGAAAATATATCCTCATCTGTTAAAACGTATTCTTTAGACAGAAAATTTCCTAAATTACATTCACCTAAAAGCATTAAAATACTTACTATTAAACTAAAGTTTATAGACTTTGTGTTACTAACCCACATCAATACAGCGCACAAATAAGAAATCTGCGTTTGTTCGAATACTAAAGATCCTTTTTTTTTGGATAAAAGCCCACTTAAATTTTTAAAAAAAATACCTTGTATTTTTTCACAGGACGAAAATAAAAGGTCTAAATTAAAACAATCGCGTATTTCTGTAGGGTAGTAGGGAAGTATACGATTCATCAATGCAAAAATCTTACGAGACGTATTATTATGTGTTTTTTTGTCATCTAAATCGGGAAGAAGTGATTGTATTTTAATAGATGTGGCGACTTTTATTAAATCCTCTTCATTTGCATGGTTCTGACAGGATACTTCAAGCATTTTTTTTAAAAATTCTGGCTTCAATTGATCGCTAAAAAATTCAATACCTATTTTATCTTCATTTTGATAATCTGAGCTTGATTTATATTGCTCAAAAATTTTTTTTAAAACAGAAATTTGTATCTTGATCGGTTCTTTTTTATCTTTATTATCGATAAATAGATTAAAAGTACTTTCTGCTGCAGCTATTTCCAATGGTTTAATACACGCACTATGGGGCATGGGTTGTTTTAATTTTTTTTTATTTAGCATATTAAATATCTCATTTGTATAGAGCGTTCGCGCAGGAAAACGCGAGAAATTAAAACTATAATATCAATTTAGTGAAAGATAAAAAAGGGTGAAATTGTTGAATTATAAATTAAGGGCGTGTTGAAAAATAAAATCCTATAAAGTTATTATTTTTTAAAAGATAAGGCTAAAAAATTAGGAATTAAAAAATGTCATGAAGTTTATTTGTGGCGTTAGAAAATTTGCTAAATTTAGTAAGTTTTAGTCTGCGAAGAGCGTGCTAAAACGATGAAAACAGGCTTAGAAAAGTTTAGTAAGATGACTGCGTCTGAGGTGGCTAAAGAGCATCCAGCTCGCTTAGGGTGTAAAGGTAAAAACAGCATCGCTATTCAATAGCATTTTCTCAAAAACGGATCAGAGGTATGAAATGGTTCCGTTATCGAATAAGGTAAAGAGCAATTTTGTGGATGCGTTGGATATCAGTTCAGCCGTTAATTTTTGCAGAATTTCGTCGATTAACCGGGTTAAAAAACTACGTTTGAAAAATGGTGTCGATAGTAGAGACATACTGAAAAGAGGGTACGGGGAGGTGGAAAAACCAAGCTATGTGTAGAAGCTATGGTGTTAATGGCCTTGGAATATTTAAGGGGATACCAGCCTATGGAGTCTGCAAATAAAATTTTTATACTTGCCAACGACTTCATGGTTTCTTACAAGGTAAACCCCTTATGAAATTCTAAAACTTTCTTGTTAAATTTATACTGTCAACTTTAGTAATATCACGCACATATTAGGAAGACCAGAATATGGCGTTTAGCAATTTAAAATAACTCCTTTTGCGCAACAATGCCCTAAAACCTTGTTTTATGTTTATAGCTTGATAAACAGCTCCACAAAAATTTTTGTAGCATTTTACATCTTATGTAAAATTTTGAATGATAATTCTCCATCATCACTACCAAACAAAAAGAAATAAAGTTGTTCATCTACGGCCACTGCAACCCTAGAATTAATAATAAACTCAGGTTTTATATCTTCACAAAATCTTAAAATTTGCCATTGATTAGTTGAAAGTGTATATTTTAAGTATTCTTCATTATTAAATAAATTGTCATCAAAAATATAAACTTTATTGTCGAGCTGACAATACACGCTATCCAGTGCATCTATATCTAAAATATCGGATATTGCGTAGGTATTTCTAAGGAGCTTTCTGCGTTGTGAAGGCGCATATTCCCTAGTACTCCTGGAATTTTTTGGTATATTTATTCTATGAATTTCAACAAGATTATCCTGTTTATTAACTAGCCCACCTATATGATAAATATCATCCCCCAGAAAACAAATTATAGGATATTTTCTGGGAGTTAATAAATACATATCGTGAATGTCTTGATAGGCTCCGGTGGAAAAAAAAGTATCTGTATTAGATTCTCCCAACCCTGCCAAATAAGCACTGCCATTTATACTGGTTAAACTGGCTTCTGAATTATAAACACAACGCGAACCTGTAAAGGTAGCGTAATGACTTACCTTACCCAAAAATGTAGAAATATTATGTTCGGCAACCCAAAGATTTGCTTTATCACCCTTAATGTACCAAAAAAGTTTGTTTTTCTGATAAGTGTAGGCACTGGCGTAAATAACTGACTCATCATCAAATTTATCCTTAGTTTTATCGTTATATAAACTACCTAAATATACAATTTGGTAAAATTCTTTATCTGATATATCGTATGCAGTAACAAAAAGGCTATGACTATGGAAAGCATAGAATAAAATATAGATTAAATTCATACCGTCATAATAGCTTCCCACGGCGTCTAAAGAAATTAGTTTTTTATGTTTTTTTATATTTTTAAAAGCTTCCCGTGATCCTATAGTTCGCCCTGATCTAAGTACACTATCTAGACTTATAGAGGATTGTGTCACCTTGATAGACCACGTTTCCATTTCTCGGGTCTTTAAGTTACCAACCCTCTTCGGTTTAGTTTTTGTAGTGGAACTTTTTTTCTGAATACTACGGAAATAATTAATTTTTTCATTGACGTCCTCTGAAAATGAGACTGGCCCCTTGTATAGAATATTGACATCGCTATTCCAAACTTTATCGTACTTAGCTATGCTATTCGTTTTTCCCCTTTCTTCCGCCCCGCTATCATTGCTTTCTTCAAAACTGATTTGCTTCATAAATTAGTCCTTTATATAATTATATGTTAAGTATTAAATTGACCTGATTTGCTCGATTTAATTCAACAGTTTTCACTTGGGTATGCAATGCTAACAATATTTCTTTATATTTATTTTTCTTTAAGGCCTCTTGATCTACTAAAAAAATTCCCACTGAATGTACGATAAATTCTTTAGTATCTTCAACATATAAATTAGCAAGTATAGTAATTTTATTTTCTGATATAGTGAGTTCACTTATCGTATATTCAAATAGAGGGTCTTCGATTTCTGATATATCCAAGTCAAATGGATGATATTTTTTACCCACAACTATTTTCAAAAACTGCTTGTTAATACCGGTCTTCATGATTTTTTTTAAAGGCTCAACTCCATCTTTTACTGGAGAAAGTGTTAAATTTATAGACTCAATTTTTCCTACAAAATTTTTTACTTTCTCTGAGCTTTCAGCTGCAACCAATTTAATTAAGTCATTTAATTTATCTACTTTATCTAAATCTTCTGCTATCTCTTCTTCCTCAAGTAAGTTTTTTAACTGTACAAGAACATTACTTTTTTTAGTAGAAATTTCTTCTTTATTTTCTAAATTTACATCGGGTTTATCCGGATTTCCTTTACCTCTTACTCTGGCTTTAGCAATATCTTCCATTTTTTTTCCTTATCTGGTGAAACAGGTAGAAGCTTAGCATAAAACAATATAAACATTTACTAATTTACTATATTAAGTAAATTTATAATTATAGAAAAAATATTTTTATTATACTTTGTTAAAGTACAAACGGACTATAAATAAAAATAGCTACTTAAGTGTGGATGTTACACCTAGTCGCTAATCAGATTGTGAAAAAATCGATCCTATCAATCTTGCTATCACGTTAATTCACCTTAGCAACCCTGAAGTAATAAAATTTTTACCCATTAAGTTAAATCATCAAACAATAGTTTAGTAGTAAGTACCCTTAGCTACTAAGGACCATATAATGCGCGCATTTTTATTTGCCCATGCAACACACGCTTTATTTTTACCACGTCATCGCTATAGTATTTTCTAATAGCAATGTAGAATGACGTATTAGTTTTCTAATTAAATTTTTAATTTTATGTGAATACTGTTCTATAGAATTTAAATCGGCAGAAAAAGACTATCTGCTCACGGCAAAGCGCTTTTATTTCAGCTAACTAGGCTGCTTGTTTTTCTTCGCTACTTTTGACATAAGTGAGGCTATTTTTTTTTAGATCGTTATTCAAATAGAAAATAGTGACATTAATACAAAGATTATTTCGTGTATCAGAATGGTACCCACCTGAAACAACGTGTAGCAAAATTATTGTAGTTTTAGGTAGGTTATTAAGTTTGCAGAATATCGCAGGTGTTGGATTATTAAGGATTTTTTAAAAAAATCAGGTTTTTAATCCATGGGTCGATGGTTCGATTCCGTCACAGCTCACCCATAAAATCACAGACTTTGCTCAGTTGGGGAGTCTGTGCTATTGCGATGAAACTCTGCGCTATCCTCTCGTTGTGCTAGTTAAAGCACTACTTTCCTATAATCTTATGCAATGGCATTAACTATTTATTGTGAAGTAACATTTAGGTAAAAGGCACAGATACGTTATTTGGCGTGGTTACTCCCTTCTATTTTTTGCTAGGTTCATTTTTTATTTACCTCTTAAAAGGAAATGTTATTTTATTAAAACTTATGTGTATTAATTTATAGTTAATAATAAATTAAGTTTTTTACGTTAGTCTACGCACTAATCGATTTATTCGATTATTATATTTTATAAATAAATTTGATAAAAATAATTTTTTAAAGGCTTTATTGACTTATGAATAATAATACAAATAATAATACTAAAAAAAATGTTGGATCGGTTGAAGCCGCTAGTAATAGTACGAACGTTAGTGCTTTAAAAGCTAAGTTTGAAAACTTGTCATTAACTGTAACGACGACATCAAAGCTTTTTAAACCTAAACGAAGAATGACTGAGAGTTTAGCTACTTTAATAAAAAATAATTCAGAACTTGGAAATTCGTTACCAGGGTTTTCCAATAAATAGCTCTTTATTAAAAATGAAGTAGTAAACTACTTCATTTTTGTGCCTTATAATATAATTTTTTTAAGTTTTCGTTGATGTTTCTTGTAAAACAACCATGCCTTTTAATAAGTTAAACGCTTCAAAAAGTTGGTAATCATTTTTTACCAGATCGTTTATTCCAATAGTTGTTGGCATTTCAAAGATGGTTTTTGGTGTAGTATTACCATTTTTTAAATGGCCTTTAAGTTCAGATTCGTGAAGATAAATCGAATCGATAGGGTCTTCATCTAAGGTATTGACTTTTAATTCATCCAGCGTGATATCGGGTGAAATTCCTGCAGCTTGAATCGACCGACCAGCAGGTGTGTAATAGAGCGCTGTCGTTAATTTAATGGCGCTTGTGTCGTCGATTGGAATAACGGTTTGCACAGAGCCTTTGCCAAAACTTTTTGTTCCAAGAATAACTGCGCGCTTGTTATCTTGAAGTGCGCCGGCAACAATTTCTGCACCGGATGCACTTCCTTGATTGATTAAAACAATCAGGGCATCACGATAAATTTGATTATTTGGTTTGGCTGCGATCTTCATATTGGATTCGGGTGTTTGTCCCTGTGTATAAACGATTAATTGATTGTATTGCATTTTTTTGGGATCTAGAAAGCTATTCGCGACATCGGTTGCAGCAGTTAATAGTCCTCCCGGATTATTTCTAAGATCGAGTATTAAGCCTTTAATCGATGTTTTTTGTTTATGTTGGAGTTGACGCATTAGTTTGTTGAGATCTTTATACGTACCTTCTTGAAAACTACTGATACGAATATAGGCTATATTAGGTTCTAATAGGCGTCCTTTTACACTTTGAACATGGATAGTTTCGCGTTTGAGATCAGCGGTAAAAGGCTTGTGCAATCCTTTACGGAGCAAGGTAAGCTGAACTAGCGTTCCTTTTTCGCCACGCATTTTTTTGACAGCTTCACGTAAGGTTAAACCTTGAATAGGTATATTATTGATGCGTAAAATCCAATCTCCGGATTTTATTCCTGCCTTTTCTGCTGGACCGTCGTCGATAGGTGTGACGACGTGAAGCAAACCTTCCTCCATCGCTACTTCTAGGCCTAGTCCACTAAACTGACCGGTGGTGGCGGTTTGTAGATCTTGTAAATCGTCGGCATCTAAAAAGCCAGAATGTGGATCTAGCCCATTTGCCATACCCTGCATCGCATTTTGCAGTAGCTGATGCTCCGAGGTGGGTTGTACGTATTCTGCTTTAATAATTTGTAATTCTCGGTTGAAACGGAGTACATCTCTGGAAAGGCTATTTTCTGGTTTATTTGGCGTTGTTTTTGCGGGTGCACTTGAAAATGGTGTACTAAACCCTAACAAAGTACAACTAAGTAGAAATATAGAAATAATTTTTAATCGCATGGGCAGTATATTTCCTTAACTACAGGCTTCCTGAAGTATGAAGCAATGATAAGCTCTATTTTCGCGGCACCTTGTGTACGGTGAGTATATTTTGAGTAATTTTTTAGCGTATTTTTTGTAGTGTCTGTTTATAGTGTAATTTACTTTAGTAAATTTGCGAGCGCATAGGATAAATTAGGCAGTTTATTGTACAAACTACCTGTAGTTTTATTGTGCGTGTTATTAATTATTACCCAGCCCTGATAGTTTTCATAGGATATCTATGCCATTTGAGATGAATGCGTTGTCGCTAGGCGGCAACCCATGCATAGACTCTTTATTCGATTAAACCACGTATCTCTCCTATTAATGGTTCTAACTAGGAGTTGATGATTTATTTAAAGCTAATTTTTTCAATATGCTCTTTAACTTTTTCATTACTTACATTTTTTACTTTTAAAGTCGTCATCGGTGTGTTGTAATAATTTTAACTTCATTTCCAGTATTGCATAACTTTGATTTTCTTTAGGTTTTTTTAATTGTTTGCGTTAGAGAAGTCAATTGATCTTTTTGAGTTGGTTTAGTTTCATTAAGCGAATTAATTTTTTCTTGTAAATTTTTTTTAAATCGTTAAGAATTGGTAGTTTAGTTTCTAAACTATTTTTAGGCGATATAATTTTATTTTTTACTGGCTGTATTCTTTGTAAATACTAAAAATAATTTTTTTAAGTGGTTGGGGATAGGTTTTCTATTAATCGCATGCTGTTGAAATACTTTTGCTTTCCTTACTATTTATCTGCTTAACATAAATTTATTATCTGTTAGATAATTTATAGTTGAAATAGTATTGTTATGTGAATTGGCTTTGGAAAAAAAGGTTAGAGAGTGAGGCGTTTGTGATAATTCGGAAGGAGCAGTTGGAAAATATAAATTTTCATAGGGCGGTGTAAATTCTGGATTAATACTTTCTCTATAGCGTATATTCTTTTCCAGTAAGCTAATATCTGGGGCTAGCTTGGTAGTTAATTTTTTTAATGTGTGTATTAAAGCCGATATTTTGTCTTCTAAATACGATAAAACAAGCGATTTAGTTAAATTCGAGATATTGCTTTGAAAAATAATGAGAGAGGTTGCTAAGGCAAAGACTAAGAGCAGGCTCGCAAAAGGAGTTAGCAAACTTGTTAAGAGAACACTGGTAACAAGAGCGATGATCACTAATGTCGAAACGCAGGAAATAGTTACAAAAAAACGGGATAAGGAATCAAATTGCTTGTATGTGTTACTTATTTTTGAGTAAGTAATAAGCCGATAAACGTTTTTTAATAATTTAGCTTCGATGTTATTAAATCGTTTTATTTCTTTTTTTGAAAGAGTATTAAAGTTATTAAAATAGAAGCGAATAATAGCAATTTTTTCTATATGTTCAATACATTGATTGAGAAAAGCAGTGTCTTGTTTAGAATGGAATTGTGATTTTAAAGAAAGCAGTTTTTTTATAAGTGATTGATAGTGAGTGGATATTCGAATGTCCATATTATTTTCCCATAAAGTTAACTAATGATTCTAAAAGCGAATGCCTAGTTTCGTCAATCGAAAGACAGCAAGTTTTGGCCTGTCATTTCTTTGGGTTTGGCTAGGTCTACTATAGCTAAGAGCGTGGGGGCTATATCAGCTAATGTACCACTTTCATTTTTTTGAGTTATTTTTGCAGGACGACCAATATAGATAAATGGAACAGGTTCTGTTGTATGTGCTGTGTGTGCTTGTTGTGTTTTTTCATCATACATATATTCAGCATTACCGTGATCGGCAGTAATAATTGCTTCGCCGCCTTGCTTTTTAAGTGCAGTAATAAGTTTGTTAATACATTGATCAATACAAGTAATGGCTTTTTCTGTGGCAACCAGATTTCCAGTGTGACCTAACATATCGGGATTAGCAAAATTACAGATAATGACATCGTATTTTTTTCTTGCAATGACGTCAATAAGTTGTTCGGTAATTTGTATGGCACTCATATTTGGGGTTAGATCGTAAGTTGCTACTTTTTTGGAAGGAATTAAGAGGCGTGTTTCATGGCGATTAGATTCTTCAACGCCACCATTAAAGAAAAAGGTAACATGGGCATATTTTTCGGTTTCTGCAATACGAAGTTGTGTTAAACCTTGTTGGGAAAGGTATTCACCTAAACCATTTTCCAGGGATTGTTGCGGGAAAGCAATACGGCTTGGAATATCTGCGGCGTATTGGGTTAATGAAACAAAATCACCTAAAAGAAGATGTGCTGTTCGTTTAAAGTCTGAAAACTCCATATTTAAAAAAGCACGGCTTAATTGACGTGCACGATCGGCACGGAAATTCATGAAAATAATAGAATCATTTTCTTGAATTTTTACCGCAGGTTCATCCGATTGATGGAGACAGGTTGGCTTTACAAATTCATCAGTTTCACCACGATCATAGGCGTGTTGTAAGCCTTCTAAGGCAGTCTTAGCGTTATACTCTGCTTTACCGCTTGTTAAACAATCATAGGCGACTTTTGTGCGTTCCCAACGTTTATCTCTATCCATTGCATAATACCGGCCCATGATTGACACTATTTTTCCTACGCCAAGTTCTTTACATTTAGCTTCGAGCGCAATAATTGAGGTTTGTGCGCTTTTGGGTGCTGTATCACGACCATCAAGAAAGGCATGGATATAACAATTTTTTACTCCAACTTGTGAAGCTAACTGTAATAATGCATAAATATGTTTTTCATGGCTATGTATTCCGCCGGGTGATAGTAAGCCAAGAATATGGATATTTTTTCCGGTCTTTTTTACTTTTTTTAAAGCGGAGAATAATATTTCATTTTTAAAAAAAATACCTTCTTCAATGGTTTTATTAATACGTGTTAGGTCCTGATAAAGGACACGACCTGCACCCATAGTTAGGTGTCCGACTTCGGAGTTTCCCATTTGGCCTTCAGGTAATCCGACGGCTAAACCTGATGCTTGTAATAAAGTATATGGATAAGTTTGAACTAGATGATCCCAATAGGGTGTTTTTGCAAGCGCAATGGCATTATGACTAGTTTCTTCGCGATAACCCCATCCATCTAGGATTAATAATAAAACGGGCTTGGGTCGTTGAGATTTGAGCATAGTTTTATCCAAATAAATTTTTAATTCTGGCATTGTGCTTAAAAAAGATATTCATTTACCTTGCGGTGGTAACGCCAAATCAACAAAGGAATTCCTATTATTTCACCAAACAAAGTTGCCCACCAAATTCCTTGTCCGGCAAAACCCAGCGAGGTAGAAAAGCAGGCGAGTGGTAAAGCGGTGAGCCAAAAAATTAAGATGGAGTTTAGAAGCGAAAATTTTGTATCTTTAAGACCACGAAGTGATCCAAAATAAGTAAAGCGTATTGCTTCGACAATTTGTACTAGTGCAGCTACCGCTAAAAAATCTTTAGCTAAATGAATAATAGTCGTATTTTCTCTATTATGTAGATTAAAATCAACACCAATTAAAGTGTTAGGATATTTCCAATAGAATAGGGTTACCAAAATCGTATAAATAAAGCTATAAAAAAGACCTACATAAGTTGCATAATGAACGGCTTTTTTGTCATTTCTACCCACACTGTGACCTACTCGAATGGTAATTCCTTGTGCTAAAGCAAAGGTTGCAATAGAAAATATCCAGAAAAATTGCAAGGTAACTTGATTAGCGCTAAGCGTAGCTTGATTAATGAGTCCCATAAGAATAGTCATTGCCAGAAAAAAACCAATTTCGACGGAGTACATTAAGCCCAGTGGAAGACCTACTTGAAAAATTTCTTTTAACGCGGCAGTTATTTTTGGTATAGACCGAAATTTTAGATAAATACGTAGATCTTTTTTTAAGAAAAAATAGGCCGTAAATAGACCGGCAATAATCCAAAAAGCAAATGCGGTTCCCCAACCAATTCCAGCGATACCAAGTTTAGGAAATAAAAATGCGCCAAAAACTAAGGCGTAGTTGAAAAAAATACAGAGAGGAACAAATAACAAACTAAAACACATATTAATTTTTGTACGTCCCAAACCAGCTACAAATTGCATAGCTACCGTATAAATAAAGTCTGGGATTACAGCCCAAGTAAGGCCATGTAGATAAGGTTTACCTAATAATACGGTTTTAGGATTTTGACCCAAAAGAAGGAAAATGGGTGAAAGGTTCCATAATAGAATCATCGATGGAAGCATCAACACTGCGGCCAATATCAATCCAGCGCAGAGTACATTTTGTATTTCAGTGAGATTTTTTCTTCCATAGTGGCGAGCTACAAGCGTAGTAATGGCAGAGAGTGTACCCCAGACAATAACCATGATGGTTGTAAATACCCAGTTAACCAGCGCACCTGCGGCGAGATTGTCTGTACCTAAATGTGCAAGAAATATATTAGAAAAAAAACCGATAGAGGTTTCAACTAATCCGCTCATAATAAGCGGTATAGACAAAGCTAATAATATTCTGCTTTCTGAAAAGAAACTTTTTTGCATTAATTGGCTTAACATAAATCTTTAATAAATATTTATATATCTATCTATTTCATTAATGGACAGATCTTAGCTTTAAGCCTATACCGCTTGTACTTGAAGATGCGAATCTTTCGAATTTGATGAAGGACTTGGAAATGCAACCTCGCATTTTCAAGTGCAACGGGTATAAAGTATAGGTTTAAAAAGTACGCACTATTTAAGTTGTTTTTGCCCTTTATAAAGTAATATTAATCCCAAAATAATCATCGGTAGTGAAAGTAATTGTCCCATTGTTAACCAATTCCAAGCAATAAAACCCAGCTGAGAATCTGGTTGGCGAAAAAATTCTAGCATAAAGCGAAAAACGCCATATAAAAGCGCAAACCATCCGGAGACTGCCATTCGTGGTCGTTTTTTAATGGAGTAAACCCAGAGAAACGAAAATAAGACTACTCCTTCAAAGAAAAACTCGTAGAGTTGAGAAGGATGTCTAGGTAATTGACCTGCGTGAGGAAATACCATTGCCCAAGGTAAGTCGGTTACTCTACCCCACAATTCTCCATTAATAAAGTTGCCGATCCGGCCGGGCCCTAGCCCAAGGGGTACCAGCGGTGCTGCAAAGTCAGTAATATCGAAAAAGTGTTTGCCAGTTTTTCGGCTATAGCTATAAATTGCCAAGAGAACACCGAGTAATCCACCGTGAAATGACATCCCGCCTTGCCAGACTTTAAAAATAATTAAAGGGTGCGCAAGAAAATTACTGAAGTCATAAAAGAGCATATAGCCGATCCGTCCACCTAGGATAACACCGAGTGCGGTATAAAAAAGAAGATCGCTGACTTGGTCTATTGTCCAACCGCTGTTAGGTTTGTTTGCGCGATAACTGGCTAACATCCAAGCACCGATGAAACCTACGGCGTACATTAATCCATACCAATGGATTTTGAGTGGTCCTAGGCTAAAAGCAATGGGATCGATTGTTGGATAGGGCAACATAATTTAGTCCTAATGAGAGATTAGTGTATATATTCTTCGCACTTGAATTTTCGGCAGTGTTACCGCTCAACTCATAATTTCGCAGCACTTGCCGAAAGCCCAATTGCTGTGAGTATACCGCTTGTACCGACAGTGGGGCGAATTTTTAAGTCTTTTCAAGCTAGGTGAGGAAAGATTCTCCTCTTGAAAATCCTCACGAAACGTGAGTACAAAGTGTATATTCTGTACGGTAATTAACAGCATAACGCATCCAGTTGCTGCTTGTCTTTGTGATGCCAAGAAAAGAAGGTAAAAAAGCGACAAAGCAGACTAATAATAGCAGGCTAGAGGGTATTCTTTCAAAATCGAGTCTAGGCTTATTGGATAAAAATTTGCGTATAGCAAAAAATAAGCTCATGAAGCCGAGGAGTACTAAGAAATAAAGGCTGGCACTAAGAAAAACAGAAAGTACATTGTGCGCTTTTATTTCATTCGTTGGAATTAAGGTGATAGGGATGTTACAAATCAATAGAAAAGTGGCTAATAACAAAGGTAAACCAATAGGGTAGATACCTTTTTTCGAAAAATCCCACAAAATTAGAAAGGGAATACTTAGAAAAACAAAGTAATACATCCAACCCAATGGCGAGAGTAAAAGCATGGCGACTAAAATAATGGAAAAATCAATATCTGTTTTTTTTTGTGAATCGGCTATGCAATGAAGCGGACGCAAAAATAAAATAAGCGCCAATAGTAATAATGCACAGAGAAAAGGATAGGCAAAATTAAAAAGCCCGGGTATTGGCATTAAGGGTGTATTGGCTTCAGCACCTCCTATAAGACGTAATAAAAAACCATAAATGGAAACATTCCAACTGGAAGCGGCCCATGCAATTTGATGACAGGCTTGATAATAAGTGTAATAGGTATCGGTTCCAAAAAATGCAGCGGTTATTAAGACAGAGATAAAGAGGGTTAAGATAAAAACGACTAGTGCTCGCCATTCTTTACGAATTAAAAAATAAATCAGAAATAAACCAATAAAAGGCTTTAAGCTAGCGGCTAGACCTAAACAAATAGCGGCGTTGGTAGATTTTTGATCATGAGCGCCGCGCCATCCTAAAGCCAATAGCGGTAGTAGTAATAAACTCACTTGGCCAAATTGAAGTGTAACAAATGTTGGAAAAAAACTCATAAACCCGATTAAAAGCAGTAGGCAGTGCTGCAATGAAAAAATAGATCGGGGCTGAAGTTTTTGTTGGATTAATAAAATACCTAAGCATCCAGCCAGCATGGAAATAAAAGTCCATAACAGAAGGGCGTGAGGATAACTTAAATAAGCAAGTGGAAAACTAATTAGGGTGAAAAAAGGGGGGTTAAGATTTCCTGCCAAACTAATTATCGGCTTTACATTTGCCGCGGGGTTGCTTAAAAGAGAATGACCTGGTTTGGAGTAATTTTTATTTCTAGTAAAGTAAACAGGGGAGTAAATATTTTTTCCTTCGATGAATAGACGTTGCGAATGGTAAAATTTTCCATAATCACTATAAAGGATGCTGGTTTTACCTAAGGTAAGAGGGTAAGTATAGTTAATGCTAAATAAGCCACTGAGAATAACTATTCCTAGCATGGATAAAAGAATAGTAGAAATTTTTTTTAGCATGCGGTATTTTTTACTTCAAACCTTTATTTGGATTGGCTGAGATACGCTAATTTAACTTGATGGTGACGTTGTTTTGTTTTTTTTGTATTAGGTAGCGGGCCGATTACTACACGATAATAGAGCCGCTTATGGATAGACGTTTTTTCTACTTTAACAGGCGAGTGCACCCAGCGTTGAATAAATAAAGCCATTTTCTGAGCTTGTGCGCGTTGCTTAAAAAACCCTAAATGAACGAAGGGCTGATTTTTATGGAGTGATGATCGTGAAGGTTTAGCGTGCGTATTATTCGATGCTAATCGTGTGATTCCTGGGGTAATAGCTTGAATAGCGACGGGTGCCGTTCCTGTTTTAGTCATGTCTAATTTTTTTGCTGCGGCATAAGAGAGATCGATGAGACGATTATCAACAAAAGGCCCTCTGTCATTGACTTTTACAATGACCTTTTTTCCATTACATAAGTTAGTTACTTGCAAATAGGTGGGGAGTGGAAGTGTTTTATGGGCAGCGGTCATTCCGGCTACATTGTAGATGTCCCCATTAGCTGTTTGAAAGCGGTGGAATTTCATACCATACCAAGATGCAGTACCTCTAGCATGATAGCCTCTGGCGCTCTTCATGACGTAATAGCGATGCCCAAAAACAACATAAGATTTAGGATTGCCGCGCTTACTTAAAGGTTCTGCTTTAGGTATCGCATTAGGAATATTATTGGCGTTGATTCTAAAGCTAGGGGGTTTATCCTGATATAGCGGATAACGCCGAGTAATCGTGGAGGTTGTGCTACTACATGCGCTTAATGCTAGTATCAGCACGAAAAGAAAATATCCTCGTATACCTATTGCACACGAAGGTATGAATCGCATCGTTGTATGCTTATTTTTTACCAGTTTAAGATTTAGCATCTTTATGTATGAATAGTATAGGATTTTAAAAAATAAGCTTCCCTGCCAAGCATTATTTTTTAGGGTCATGTGGGCGGTTCTCTTGTTGATAGAAATGATTGATTAATTCGCTTAATTGATAGACAGCCATCGCATAGAGCGCACTACAATTATAGCGTTTGATTACTTGAAAATTGGTAAATCCTAGCCAATATTCTTTTCCATGTCTCATAGGTAAAACAATTAGGGTAGTTTTTAACTGAGGAGATAAAGGGTAGCTAGGGTAAATATGGTATTTTTCAAAGTTTTTTAGTGTAAAACTATTTAACATAGGGGGTAAATGTTCAATGACATCGCCTTTTATCCTTGCGGGAGCGGCAATAGGCTCATTTTTTATCCAACCATAATGACTAAGGTAATTCGCTATACTGAGAATAGCGTCATCTGAATTCTTTATAAGATCACTATAACCTTTATGCGATGCATCTACCGCAAGATGGCGATAGTTACTAGGCATAAATTGTACTTGTCCTATAGCTCCTGCATAGGAACCTTTTGTTATTATGGGATTAATCGCTGGATTTTCACGCCCTAGTAATAAAAACTGTTCGAGCTCACGTTGGAAAAACACTGATCGGCGACCATGATTGAAGCTTAAGGTACTGAGTGAATCTAATACTCGGTATTTGCCGGTTATCTCGCCGTAGCGAGTTTCTACGCCTAGGATAGCAATAATAAGTGACGGAGGAACGCCGTAATGTTTTTGAGCGTAAATTAAGGTTTTTTTATGCGCATTCCAAAATTGAACGCCTTTACGTGCTCGTTTTTCAGTGACAAAGATCGGTTTATAGTCAGACCAGGTCAAATTTTCTTTTGGTTTGGCAAATGATCGGATAATATTTCGGTTTAACGTAACGGTGTTGAATAACTTTTGCAGCTGTTGACGGTTAAAATTATATTTCTTGACCATCTTGTCAATAAAGCGATGTACTTCTGGTTTATCCGCATACGCTGTGCAAGCCGTTAGACAAAGCCCAACTAATAGCGAAAGTGCTTGCAGGGTAAAACGGATCTTATTTCTTTTCATAACTATTAGTTACCGACCAGTTTTCTATGCGTTTGAATTGACATCAAAATACCAAAACCTGTAATTAAAGTAATTAAAGAGGTTCCGCCATAGCTGATGAGAGGTAGTGGGACGCCAACCACAGGCAGTAGGCCACTTACCATGCCGATATTGACAAAGGCCGCAATAAAAAAACTTAAGCTTAATCCGCCTCCCAATAATCGAGAGAATGTATCTTGTGCTTTCATACTAATGAAAAAGCCTCTCGCAGTAATCCAAAAATAAATGAACAATAGGGCAATACTCCCCATTAAACCAAACTCTTCTCCACAGACTGCAAAAATAAAATCAGTAGTATGCTCCGGTAAAAACTGTAGATGAGATTGTGTTCCCTGTAACCATCCTTTGCCAAAAAAGCCACCAGCGCCAATTGCAATTTTAGATTGAATAATATGGTAGCCTGCGCCCAAGGGATCTCTCTCTGGATTAAGAAAGGTTAGTACGCGTAGTTTTTGATAGTCATGCATAAAATGCCAGCCAATAGGTGCTATTACTAAAATTAATAAACTCCCTAAGATCAATAGACGTGCACTAATACCTGCCAGTAAAATAACACTGAAACCTGAAATAGCGATTAAAAGTGCGGTTCCTAAGTCAGGCTGTTTAATGACAAGTAAGGTGGGTACGAGAACAATAACTAATAAGACAAGCAAATGTTTAAGAGAAGGGGGTAACGGTTTGTCATGGAGATACCAGGCTAACATTAATGGAACAGCCAATTTCATAAGCTCAGAAGGTTGAAATTGAAATAACCAGAGGTTAAGCCAGCGCTGTGCGCCTTTTCCAACAACACCCATTATCAATACGGCGACGATAAGTGAAAAGCTAATAGTAAATATCCAAGGAGCCCACATCCGATAAACTGAAGGAGGGATTTGCGCAAATAAAATCATGATGATAAATGCGACAAACATTCGAAGTGCTTGTTTACTAATTAACTCTAAGCTTTGGTTACTTGCGCTATAGAGGATTAACAAACCGATTATTACCAGACTAAGTAATCCAATTAACAAAGGTTTATCAATGTGAAAGAATCCTTTCACACGTTGTCTTGATAAATGACGGTAGGCTTTAACTTCAAGCATAGATAACATCTTATATTAAAAATAAATAAATACGTAGTATAACTTGTAAAACTTTAATTTTTTTTTAGTGCATTGAGCAAGCGATTTCACATTTTTGGGGTTAGTTGCGCAATTGATAATTCGATGTACAATACGCGGATTCTTAATTTCCGTTTGAGGGTGATATCTTGGCTTTTTTTAGGAACTAAGCTAGGTGCGGAGAATCCTCATTGCAAGAAGAAGGTACATGAAGTTGCGAACCTGTAGTTTCAAGTACAATGGATATAGTTATGCGACATTTGAAGCATTGTTTTTTTTGTTTAAGTAGTTTTTTTTTCTGTTATTTTTTATCGGTAAAGGCTTTAGCGTTAACTTTTATTTTACCTCCGGCTGGGGATAGTGTTGTTGGGCGTGTGCAATGGACGCAAGCGTTGCCTTTCGATACTTTTAGTAAAATAGGACGGCGGTTTGATATCGGTTATTTTGAATTAGTTGAAGCAAATCCAACAATAGACCCTATGCATCCTGCACCTGGCTCAATTATTGTTATTCCTAGTCATTTTATATTACCACCAGGACCACGTCATGGAATTGTTGTTAATTTAGCAGAATTACGTATTTATTATTACCCTCCCCACCGTCATGTTGTTATTACTTATCCGGTAGGCATAGGTCGAGAAGGTTGGGATACACCGTTAGGCGCTTCTTCTATTGCTCAAAAAATTATTAATCCAACGTGGATTGTTCCTGAATCGATTCGCAAAGATCGGGTTAAAGATGGTGTTTATTTGCCAAAAAAAGTACCGCCAGGGCCTGATAATCCTTTAGGTGGTTATGCCATGCGTCTTAAACAATTAACTTATTTAATTCATGGTACGAATGATTATGAAGGCGTAGGACGAAGAAGTAGTGCGGGTTGTATTCGTATGCTTCCCGAAGATATTGAAAGTTTATTTCCTCACGTTAAATACAATGAAGACGTTTACATCCTAGACTTACCTTATAAAGTGGGTTGGGATAAAAATAGACTTTATTTAGAAGCGCATGTACCATTACAAGGGCGGTTGGCTTTGAAATGGGCGCCGCAACGCGCTGCTATGGAAAAGCTTATTGGGGTTAATACGATTAAAACAGCTAAAATTAAATGGCATTCCATAGATAATATTGTGTTGAATAAAAATGGAATTCCGCAAGTAATCGGATTGCGTAACTAGGGATGTGTCGTTATTCGGCGAGGATGAGGTAGAAAGCGTAGTTTTTCGAGTGTCGTAACAGAGCTTACTTTAGACGTATGTGAGTAACGAAACACAGAAAATATTGCGACCGTGCTAAATAGTGACACACCCTACACCAAACAAAGCTTATTTTTCTACCATTTAAGCGAAAATGGTGTGGTTCTTCCCTCGCTTGAAAAATCCCCGGCGCAAAAAGAAATTAGACAATTCTTCTTCTAAAAAAAAATAAACATTGCTAAATTTATAAGTACAAAGTTTTAAACCAGCTATTGCTGGTATAAAAGTAGTGTATATTGAGAAAATACTGGAATCGAAAATTCACAGCTTAAATTGAATGATATAGTAGATTATTTTTAACGATAGTAAATTTTATGCGTTGTATCTCATTTTGTACCGCGGCGGGTTATCAATTAAGTGCACTTGCTGATTTTTTTCGCAGTAGGGGTTACATAGCCGAGCTGTTTCGTAATGTCCTTCATGTTACTAAGCATGATAAAAATATAGATATCTTCTTTTTTAATCATGGTTGTTTTGTGACATGGGGCTTATATAGAAAACAAGAGGAAAATTTAAAAGAACAAATAAAATCTTTTTCTATAGATCCGTTGGATAAAATTGAAACGGATCGTTTCATTTATCGCATTGCTAAAGAGACACAATTGTTGACGCATCACCGATTTAACGTCGATGTGATAACCATAGAGAAAAAGGAAATTGATAATGTAGATATGAAATTGGCTATTTCTTATGGGTTAGCTCAATCCATTAAATTAGAATTCTATGAAGAATCTATTCAGAAAACGATACATACCAACAGTCATTTTCCTCGAGAATTAGCTAAATATGGAAAAATATCGCTTTCACGTAAAGCCATATCGAAACATATAGGAGAAATTTTTTTAGCACGAAGTTCAGTTAATCTAAGTAACGAGTATCTCGATGTGCCTGAATATTTTTGGCGTAACCCTAATCTTGAAGATTACTATATGATGACCGAAAAGTTTTTAGATATTCCTAAACGTGTTGCCGCACTTAATCTTAAGTTAGATGTGGTTCATGAAATTTTAGAAATGCTAAATAGCCAGCTGGAACATCGCTACTCTAGTATTTTAGAATCGGTAATTATTTTATTAATATTTATTGAGATCGTTGTACAACTTCTCCAGTATCTTTAGTAATTATGAGTTAAAAACTGCTTGTTTATAAAATAATTGTGTGTGCCTCTAGCAAAAAGCTAAAAATATGCTATTTTATAGAATCTTAACCTTCTGTTTATCCCTTAATATAAGAGGAATATGAACCATGGCTAAAAAGTTAGCTAAAAAAAAGTCTGTTACCACGAAAGCTCGTAAAAAAGCAAAAGTAACATCCCTTAAAAAATCACCTTCCATTAGTAAGTCTTATACTAAAACTGAATTATTACAACGTTTAGCGGATAGTGTTGAATTACCGAAGAAAAAGGTAGTAGAGGTTATTGAGACGTTGCAAGCTATTATGTATGGACACGCCAAAGCAGGCCATGCTTTTTCTTTGCCAGGGGTGTTTAAAATAACTGTGATAAAAAAGGCTGCGACTAAAGCACGCAAAGGTATAAATCCTTTTACTAAAGAGCCTACTACATTTAAAGCAAAGCCTGCACGTAAAGTTATAAAAATAAAACCGCTGAAAAAACTAAAAGCAGCAGCTTAATTTTTTTCTATGGAAAAGGGCGTTATACGCCCTTTTTTTTCTTAAAACGAGACGTTACTTAATTTTTTTGATAAACCTTAAGCTTTCCCTTTTAAATGCAATAAGGCGACTTTTAGTACGCTTGAACTCAAAAAGAAAGCGGCCTTTCGGGTAAAGATCGACGAGTTTACTTTCACTAGTTAAAATTAACCGAGTATTTGCGTCATAAAATACATCAACTAGATGTATAAAAAGTCGAGCATGATTATCATCCTGTTCCTCAATAGCGTTGACGTTACTGATTAAAACAGTAGAAAAGTGTTTTGCAATGGCTAAATAGTCGCTTTGACTACGAGGTATTGTGCAGATTGAAGTAAAATCAAACCAAATAGTATCCTCTGTATGGCCTTTATGCGAAAGAAGTCGCCCATGAATAGACAATGGTTGATCGAAAATTGTGTTCCCTTGTGTCAGTATATTAAAAAGTTGCTGAACATGAGAAGCAACCATTACCAACACAGGATTGTGTGAAGAATTATTCTCTTCAATCGTTTGCTGTACTCGAAAATCGTGGGGAGTGTCTAAGTGATAGATAGTGAGATGTTGTTTTAGTTGTTGAATAGCGGGTAAAAATAGTTCGCGTTGTAAGCCATTTTGGTATAAAGCATCGGGTGCTGTATTTGAGGTGGTGACTAAGATAATACCGTGTTGGAATAAAGCGTGTAAGAGTTGCGAAAGCAACATAGCATCCCCTATGTCATGGACAAGAAACTCATCTAAACAAATTATTTTTGCTGTACGTGCAATACTTGCAGCAATTTGATGTAATGGATTTTTTTGTCCTTGTAGTTCTGATAATCTAGCATGAATTTCATACATAAATTGGTAGAAGTGCATGCGTATCTTAGAGACAGGAAGTTGCTTATAAAACAAATCCATCAAATAGGTTTTGCCTCTTCCTACTTCACCCCATAAATAAAGTCCTTTGTGGACTTTATTATTTTTTATCCACCGCCATTTTTTTATGGTTAGGCATTCATCATAAACTTGTTGAAGCTGTTGCATTGCTATTTCTTGACTAGGATCCCAGGATAAAGTTTTTTCCTGAAGTTTTTGGTAATAGCATTCTAGAGGCGTCATTAGTAATTATTGTTTAATACGGTTATTAATTGTTCGCGAAGTTCAATAAGATGACCATGAAAAAAATGAGAAGCATTTTTTATTCGGATTAAGGTGGGCGGATTTTCTAAACGGTTTATCCATGAAAATACATCCTGCGACGAAACGATTTCATCTTTATCGCCTTGAATAACTAACCAGGGACAAGCGAAGGGCGGAAGTGTTTTAAAGGGGAAATTTTCTAGCGGTGGAGCGACGCATATAAGCTGTTTTACAGGCCACGCTTTAGCGCCCCGCGCCGCTATATAGGCGCCAAAGGAAAAACCGGCTAACCAGATTGCTTGCTGTGGACAGGCATTTTCTAGCCAGCGAAGTATGGCTAATAAATCATTGGTTTCCCCAATCCCCTGATCATATTTGCCTTCGCTTTTCCCTACGCCGCGAAAATTAAATCGCACCGTGCTAAGACCCATGCTGTGGAAGCTTCGTGCTAAGGTGGTGACAACCTTATTGTGAAGGGTTCCTTCAAATAAAGGATGTGGATGGCAAATAATAGCGGTAATCGGAGGAGTTCGTGGGTTTTCAGGGTACGTTGTTAAGACTTCCAGTTGACCGGCAGGGCCTGCTAGGAAAAAGTTTGCTTGCCGATCGATAGGAAAAGTTAGGGGGTTTATCATGTTATAATGTATGTAACAATAGCGGTTAAGTTCTCTATTTCTAATTTAAAAGCTCTGTCACTCTTATGCAAGCATTAAGTATTAAAGGCCTCACTAAAATTTACAATAATGGCGTAGTTGCGCTGAAGGGAATTAATTTAAGTGTTAACCAAGGTGATTTTTTTGCATTATTAGGACCTAATGGTGCAGGCAAATCGACAACAATAGGTATTATCGCTTCCCTTATCAACAAGTCAGGAGGAGAAGTAAAAATATTTGGTCATAGCCTAGATACCGCGTTAGAAGCAGCAAAAGCTTGTATTGGTTTGGTTCCACAGGAGCTTAATTTTAGTATTTTTGAGAAAGTGATAGACGTTATTGTCTATCAAGCGGGCTACTATGGTGTTCCTCCTAAACTAGCAAAACAACGTGCTGAAACCTATCTTAAAAAACTTGATCTATGGGGTAAGCGTGGCCAAGTTTCTATGCGGCTTTCAGGTGGAATGAAACGACGTTTAATGATCGCGAGAGCCTTGGTGCATGAGCCTAAATTGTTGATTTTAGATGAGCCCACAGCGGGTGTAGACATTGAAATACGTCGATCGATGTGGGAGTTTTTACAGACCATTAATCGTCAAGGAACGACTATTATTCTCACTACCCATTATTTGGAAGAAGCTGAATATCTTTGTAAAAATATTGCTATTATTGATAAGGGAAGCATTATTGAGAATACGAGTATGAAGAATTTGCTGGCTACCTTAAATATGGAAACCTTTGTTTTTGATTTAAAAGTACCTTTAAAAACGCTTCCGGAAGCAGTTTCACCGTTTGCTATGCGTTTATTGGATAATAGAACTTTAGAAGTCGATGTGGCGAAAAAACAATCACTGAATAATTTATTTAGTTTTTTAGAAGGACATCATATCGAGGTGATGAGTTTACGTAATAAAGCGAATCGCCTTGAAGAGTTATTTTTGAATTTAATTGCGGCAAATAAGAAAGAGTAAATCATTTTTGGAGAGTTAAAAAACGTATGTGCGCAAAGCTTTATTGGGTAGCTTTTATCACTTTATTACGAAAAGAAATCAAACGTTTTTTACGTATTTGGGTGCAAACACTCTTACCGCCTTTGGTTACTATGACACTCTACTTTTTAATTTTTGGTGGATTGATCGGTCAACGATTAGGTCGTATCGAAGGCTTTAGTTATATGCAGTATATTGCTCCTGGTCTTATTATGATGTCGGTTATTACGGCTGCCTATACTAATGTGGTTACTTCTTTTTTTGGAATGCGCTTTCAGCGTAGTATCGAAGAGCTTCTAGTCGCGCCATTACCAAATTTTTTACTATTGTCTGGATTTGTTGCCGGTGGTGTAGCGCGTGGTTTACTCGTAGGGTTATTGGTGACAGTACTTGCTTTATTCTTTACACATTTACAAGTACATAATATTTTTGTTTTGTTGGCGATTGTCCCTATGACGACAATTTTATTTTCTCTCGCTGGATTTACCAATGCCTTATTTGCGAAAACATTTGATGATGTTTCTTTAGTCCCTACGTTTGTTTTAACACCATTGACTTATCTAGGTGGCGTTTTTTATTCTATTCATTTATTGCCTTATTTTTGGCAGTATTTATCGCTTTTTAATCCTATTTTATATATTGTTAATGCATTTCGATATGGATTATTAGGCGTGACTGATATTCCCGTTTTACAAGCCTTAGTTATTATCTTTTTTTGTTGTCTTGCTTTGTTTTTTCTTAATCTTTATTTACTGAATAGAGGGGAAGGTATTCGTACGTGATAAAAAATATGGCAGAAAAAGTGGTGCTATTGATGAACTTAGGTACGCCGAGCGAAGCTAAGCCAAGCGCTGTGCGTAAATATCTGGCTGAATTTCTCAGTGATCCACGCGTGGTTGAACTGCCAGCTTGGCTATGGAAACCTTTTTTAAACGCTATTGTATTGCCTATTCGTTCTAAGCGTTCTGCAAAACTTTATCAATCAATTTGGATGGATGAAGGTTCTCCATTATTGGTTTACTCAAAAAAATTAGCTGAAAAAGTCCAAGAAAAGTTAGGTGATTCTTATCAGGTTGTTTTAGCGATGCGCTATGGGCAACCTTCGATTCAAGCCATTTTAAACAAGGTATTACTTAAAAGTACTATTCGATCGCTAATTTTGCTGCCACTTTACCCTCAGTATTCTGCTGCTACTACTGCAAGTTGTTTTGATGTTGTTAGTAAATTTTTTGAAAAAAAGCGTTCTATCCCTTCTTTACACTTTATCTCATCCTATTTTGATTATAGCTTGTATATTACGGCATGGGCAGAAAAAATTCGCGCATACTGGCTAACACAGGATACTCAAAACTACTTATTATTTTCATTTCATGGGTTACCCCAACGCAGTATTAAATTAGGCGATCCTTATGAACAACAGTGTTATTCCACAGTGAATTTGCTCGCTAAAAGGTTAAACTTATCAACGGAACAGTATGCTGTTGTATTTCAATCACGTTTTGGAAGAGCACAATGGTTGAAACCTTATTGCGATGTTGTGCTACAACAACTTCCTAAGAAAGGGATAAAGCGAGTCGTTGTAGTTTGTCCTGGCTTTGCAGTTGATTGTTTGGAAACCCTAGAAGAAATATCGGAGAGTTACCATTCGTTATTTTTAAAAGCGGGGGGTGAAAGTTTTCATTATATTTCAGGCTTAAATGATTCCAACGCACACAGTGAACTACTTAGCTATTTGATTCAAGAAGCTAGCTGAATACTCATTAAACTATTAGTTTTTTTGTATTAAATGAGTTTCAGTAATTTAATGAGTGAAACTATAGTTCCTGTTCCCACAAGAAAAGTGCCCATGAACCATTTAATTATTTCATATTTAAAGATGGCTAGTTCTTCTCTAAGATTAGCCATTTCATTTCTGAGACTACTTCCCATCTCAACCATGTCTTGTCTAAGTTTAGAAATATCTTCTTTAAGATTAGTTTCTATGGAGGTCATGTCTTGTCTGATACCGGACTCTATGGATGCCATGTCTTGTCTGATACCGGATTCCATCGCAGTCATATCTTTTTTAAGGTGAGACTCTATGAGTAATATACCTTGTGCCAAATGCGATATCTCTTGCTTTACGTTGCTTTCGAGAAAGTTTAAATCTTGTTTTGTACACACCGTATTTTCTAACATTTCTGATAATAATTTAACTTGTGTTTTTGCTTGTAAGGAAGGGATCCCTACTTTTTCAAGTTCAGTAACATAGGATAATGTATCAAACAATTTCACTTGAGCTGCCATTTTATTATTCTTTTTTTTTGCGACGACTACCCTTTTTAGAATTAACCATACATATAGTATATGATAGATAATTATCAATTACAGTGGCATAACGGCAGAAGTGTTATGAGAAATTTTGAAAATTGAATAATTCAATACTGGAAAATAGCTTATGAAAAATCATGAAACCATTTATCGCCATACTTTGCGCCAGTTGTCGGATCGAATTGTCGCAGCACAACAACCTATACGTATTTTAGACAGCATTAAATGGGGTATGGATGTACAAAATAATTTTTTTGCCAACAAATGTAAGGAATTACCAGCGGTAAATGCGCAGTACTATCAAAAAAATAACTTACTATTTGATGTTGAAAAAAAACAAGAAGAATTTCAACATTTGGAACGCGATATTAGTCGGAAAGTAGGTCAATTTAGCTCTGTCGGGAGTATTATGCTACGCATGTGTAGAGAATACCGTGATGTATTGCGTTTATTACAAGCGCGTGGTAGGGCAGAATTTAGTTCAATTTCTCAGGAGCTTTATGGTAGCGCGGATGATGCTTTTTATGTCAATGCGCCGCGCTTAAAAGAGTTAGCACAAACGGTTTCTGCTGTCCTCAATAATATTAAAGATAAAACGGAAAATGCACTTGATATAAAAAAATATAGTAGTGAGCAAGCGGAAGAATTATTGAATCAACGTTTATCTAATTATTTTGTCGGTGCAAAGAAAACAAAACGTTGGGTAAAAGTGAGTGACGGAATTGTGGCAGATGCAGCAGCAGGCTCTGAATGGATAAAAATACGTAAGAATGCTCGTTTTAGCGAGCGTGATTTGAAAATTTTAGAAGTCCATGAAGGATGGGTGCATATGGGGACTACACTTAATGGGTTGCAACAACCCATTTGTACTTTCTTAAGTAAAGGGCCACCTTCAGCAATTATTACGCAAGAAGGACTTGCGATCATTATAGAGATTTTTCACTTTGTATCATCACCATTACGTATTAAGAAATTGACGGATAGAGTAACAGGGATAGCGATGGCTGAAGAAGGTGCCGATTTTCTAGAAATTTTTAATTTTTTCCTATCACAACAGCATACGGAAGAAGATAGCTATAAAAGTTCTGTACGCATTTTTCGAGGTAGTTTGCCAAATAAAGGCCCATTCACTAAGGATTTAGTCTACAGTAAAGGCTTTATTTTAATCTATAATTACCTGCGTTTAGCGGTTCAAGAAGGCTTAGTGAATAGAATTCCTTTATTGTTTATAGGAAAAACAAGTCTTGAAGATCAAGGTTTATTATCACACTTACTCGAAGAAGGGCTAATTGTAGCACCACACTATGTTCCCCATCAGTTTAGAGATTTAGCGGCTTTAAGTTGCTGGATGTGTTATTCACTTTTTTTAAATAAATTAAATCTTGAAAAGATCGCCATTGATTATCGCAATATTCTCGAAGGGTAATTTTTATCGAATTATAAAAATAAACTAAGTGTTTTAGTGAAATCCGCGGTGAAACCGCGGATTTATCTAGATTGACTTTATTAATGAAGTTATTTAGATTTTTGTAGGGTGGTGCTTAAAAGCTGCTCCAGCTCATTTGATGTTGCAGCGTTTAAAGTTTGCCGACGAGTATTATTAGGCTGTTTAAAGAGTTGGGTAGGCGGGGTTTTTTCGTTGCAGCCTGCTTCTTTTTTAGCATGGTTAAAAACAAGTTGTATCGCTGCATAGTGAGTACAACTACTCTCTAGCGTTGTGTTAATTTTGTCAGCTATTTGAAAAGCAAAACCCAATTTAACAGGCAGAAGTGCTTTACGTAACGTTTCATCCTTTAGGTCTGAAAGGGAAGTTTTGTCCTTATCCGCATTAAATCCCTTAATTTCACTTAGGTTTTTCATGGTTGTTTTCAAGAATGTATTCTTTAAGGTATTAAACGTGGAATTTAATTCCTTAACAGATTTATCGTTTATCATGTCATGGGCTGTTTCAAAAGCTTTACAGGCATCTTTATGTTTATCTTCATTAAGACAATATTGAATCTTCACTAAGTTATCTTTCTCTACTTGTATGGCACTTATTTTTTGTTTCTTTTCATCAATATCAGTTGTTAAGTAAGGCTTATTGTCAAGTTCATTTGCCTTAGTTATATGTAAAACACTTTCATCATAATCTTTAGCAATGTAACCTAAAACAACAATTAGCGTGTTGAGGCTATCTTTGAGATCTCCAAATCTTTTTGGTCCGATAAAATGGTAAAATTTAGTAGATTCAGAAAGTGATGGGGTATCTGATCCCAAGCTAGAGCCGTTGGAATTTTTTTGCGCGGCATCGCTGTTAGAATTTGAGGCAGAGAAAGTGCTCATTAACTCTATATCTAACTCTATATCTTCGTTACTTGTTTTATTGGTAGTGAAAAAAAGAGTTTTTACTTTTTGTATAACCATATTAGTAGCAACCGTGCCTATTACTCCTCCAGTAGCAGTAACACCGTAAATGGCAAGTCCTTGTTTTATATCAGCACTACTAATAAGACCCAAGAAAACGATCAAAGGCTTTATAGTGCTTAGAATTTTTTTGAGATTAGTTTTTTCTTGGAGTAAATAAGAAGTTGCAAAAATGGCTTCTAAAGAAAAACAAAGTGCTGTACTCATCATTAATTGCGAAGCAATTTCTGGGTCTTCTTCATTCTCAAGGTTTTGTAAAGTATTAGAAGCATAAGCTATTAGCAATGGGGCACTAGCCGTTGTAACCGTATTTACTAGCCAAAAAAATGCATTAATACTATTTATTGCTAAGTTAGAACAGCCTCGTGACTTAGCTGCATGCACGCAAACATCGTGCATGGTCTTTACCATGACATCTTTTACTCCCATAGCGACTCCAACGGTTCCTGCCATTTGTAATTTTGTGGATAAGCTGACGTGTTTAGTGGGAGCTGATGGTGGAGAGAGCGTATTGTTTAACGTTGTTTGGTTGTTTTCTAAGGTTATTAATTCTGTCGTATAAGAAGAATTGGTAGTTTCGCCAGGGTTGAGTGAACTATTCGTAGTACTGGTATCGATAGTGGTATCGATAATGGTATCGATAGTGGTATCGATAGTGGTATCGATAGTGGTATCGATAATGGTATCGATAGTGGTATCGATAGTGGTACTCGAAATTGTGGTTGTATTACTAAAATCTATAGGAAAACCGCAATTAGGTAGTTTAAATAGTTCTGCGCATTTTTCATTAATAAAACTAGAATCATTTCCTGCAAACGCATGTCTAGAAAACTCATAGCCTAGTTCCTTTATTTGATCAACTGTTAGGCTATAATTGGAAGCACGGCTTATTAAGCCTGCCGTGTTTTCTGTTATCGTAGTATGTTGTTTGCCAGTAAGCTTATGCGCCATAGTCCCAAGTATACTAAAAATTTCAATTAAGCTTGTACTATTTCTGCATGAGTCCGCGCTGAGACAATCTCTAGCAATTCTTTTCAGTGCTTCTAACATGCGTGTATAACGTAAGTTTAAAAAAATAGCATTACCAGCGAGAGACTGTCCCACGTCAAGATATTTTTTTAGGAAGTTATGCGAATAATGGGTTGAGTTGCTAGGTATTTGTTTTAATATGTGTCCTAAGTGCCTGCCTAATCCTTCAAAGATTGTATTTATATCGCGTGTTAAATTTGAATCGCGTGTTAAATATAGATTGGATTGGTTAACTGTTATAGAAAAGAGATCAGTTAACTTTATAGTTTCTAGGAGTGAGTTATCATCCAACGCACTAATTCTCATTAAACCATTTTTATTGAAACGAAAAAGAGCCACTAAATCATTTTCTTCTAATATAGAAGTCATTAATATAGTTTTTATATATTCATCTAGAGAGTCAATTAACTGTACAAACTGTGCAGAAGTTAACTGGTTAATCTCTTTGAGCTTAGTGGCGAGTATTTCTTTAAAGTTATCATGCGTGTAATTGGCGTTCGATAGTTGTTCTACAGATGTAATAATTTCAGTTGTTGGGATATCTTCTTGAGGAAGAGCTGGCATTTTTGCTACCTTATAAAAAATTAATTTTTATGGTTATTTTGATTCTTATAAACCAGTTAAGGTTTATAAAAATATGATGATTCATAATCGAACTTAATCGTAAATCCTAAAACTTAAGGAAATATTAAAAATAAATAAAAAATAATATTATAGAAATTATATAGATATAAAATATTTATATCTTTTTACTGTTAGATATTTTGGTTCAAGCACTTATTAGTTAAGTAGTTAGCAATGGTAACAATTAATTTTTTTACCGATGAAGTATGCTGGATAAGGTTAAATTTTAAAAAATATTACTTCATATATTTAATACTTAAATAAGTATTGTTATTAACGAGTTAATTTTATTTTAATTTATTTATTACATGTTTTTTTACTGGTGGTTCTTGACCTATTTTAAATACTGGTTAATGAATCCTTAATTTTAGCTGATTAATATAGCTCAGTTTTTTTATAATAAAAATACTATGGGGCTTTTAGAATGGCTAAGCGATTTGATACATTAGCAAAAATGTTTGCTACAGCGTTGGATGATTCATTTGCATGTCAAACTATTCCTAGTTTTGATAAAATTATTGTTTTTTTGGAAAAAAATAAAAAAAAATCCCATGTTTATGAGGAAGTGTTGAAATTTTATTGTTATCTTCAAACTTTTAACGTAGAAAGTGAAGATGATCATAGGCAAGTTAACCCTAGTCCCTTTGCTATTTCGGCTAAATCTGCAAATAAATATACACAGCTACTTGTAAAAGTAGAATCATTTTTATTTTCTAATACAGCGGTTCTTCAGGCATGGAAGCGTTTAGAAATGACAAATTTAAGCGGTTATGAGCACAGAAACTTTGCATCGTTAGGTACACAAAAGGAAGCCTATCGACGTTCTTTGGATTTTAATAAACAGCACGCTTTACGTTTGTTTGAATCTACTAAAACTCATGTTTCTCATAGAGAAAACTTTGAGCAAGGAGGTTTTTTTGCCGCATTTAGGGAAGCCAGTAGCCATGTCAATGCGGAAAAAATTAAAACGGTCATTATCGATCCGGCTCTGCAAACAGTTAAACATACTGTTGCCAGCGTGAAATCAGTTTTTACCCAGGGTGTTAAACAGGGTTGGAACACTATTTGGGAGAGTGTTAACGAGCCTGCTACGATGCTGAAAAATGTCGGAAATATTTTTAATGCGAAAACTATTCCAGTTGGTTTATTGTTTGCTGCAGGTTATCTCACTGCGGCGATTAATCTTGCACAAAAGAAGGTAAAAAATAATCAAGTAAACACGCGTAAAAAAAGAAGTATTATCCTATCACCTTATTTAGACAGGGTAATCAATGCGCCATCTTATAAGGATTGGCCTCGATATAATTCTTATCTTAGCGAAATTATAAAAGCTCTTGAAGAGGAGTTGGTGGCAAGTCGAAACCGATTATCTTATCCTATTAAAAGTAAAATTTTTTGGTTTTTAAGAAATTTTGCTCAGCCATTTACGCAGGAACAGTCTAAAAAAATTTACCAAATAGTAAAAAAAGTGCTTGCCGAAAATAATAGTGAATTATTTGCGTTGAAAGAAAATGATCTAAGTATACTTGAGGATATATTAATTCTTGCGAAAACAACCTATCCATACTCTGATAAAGATCACAAAATATTTAATTCATATATTGCTGCGGCAAAAAATAACAAATCGTTAATTTATACGAAACGAGCAGGAACATTTATTACGCAACTATTTGATACGTTTGAAACGTATCTTCCACAGTCAATGTCGCGTTCGGAGTTATTAGATTTACTTAAGCCAATACAAGCGCTTATTGATACACATCTAGTATGGAATAAACACGATCCCGTCGCTATGTTAGTACAAGCCCTCAGTTTTTTGAAAAAAATAAGAAAAAAATATGAAGCGGATACAGAAGTTACTAACTTTATTGATGAATATGCAAAAGAAATCAGCGAAAAAGCAATTGAATTAATTTCAGCTAAATTTTTTGATTATCCTAAATCTTGGATCAAAGAGGATATTGGCGCTGCTTATGTTAAAGCCTTAGAAACGTCTGCTCGTAGCTTATTTAAAGGGATGTACGAAATACGTATGCCTAAAGATAGCTTGCCGTACTCGAAAACTGGTGGCGTACCTGGTACAGATAGATTACCGAATTTCAATATAGAGATTAGTTATGATCAGCTTTCGGATGCAAAGCAAGTGGAAGCTTTTCATATGGCAAGGGAAGCTTATCTGGAACTAGGAATACTCATGACATCACTCGATTTAAGTAGTGTAAGAAAAGGGCCTATTAACATCCAAATTAAATTATTTAATGACAACAGACATTTTGCGCGTGATGGATATATGGTTTTTGATGTTGATAGTAGTGGCGGTGGTGTTTGTATTCCTGGCGAAGGTGATACGGTCGGTATAGCTTTTATTTATCAAACAGAGCAAGGGTTTCTGAATTTTAAGCATGAAGTTACCCACGCGCTTATACTGCATTTTTTTGGAAAAAACTATGGCGCTTTTGTTCCCGGTGCTTTTATCGAAGGTATTGCCGATTTTATTGATAAAGGAAGCGTAAATTCTAATAAAATGAATGTGCTTCGTTGGATGTTTGAAAAAAATGAAATTAAACCTTTATCTGAAATAGTGACTTTAAATGCAGGGGGTTCTATCGTTTATACCTGGGGTTATTTTTGGTTGAAGTACATGATTGAGGAAGGAGTAAAAGAAAAAACAGCAGCTATTTTTAGTGCGATACAAAAACAAGATAAAACGGAAGTTACACGTTTAATCAATGAATATGGACGTGTGGAGGCTAATCATTTCAAAAAGTGGCTAGTTAAGCTGAATGAAGATTATACACCAGTCGTTCCCATGCAACCTGCCGAGGATAACTATAGGCAAGATTTACAAAAAAATCAGGAGTTATTACGGTTTATTAAAATAAATTCAGGTTTAAAATTTATCTTTAAAAATGACATATTTTTAATGGAAGAGAAGGAACTATTTATTTATAGAGGGAAGGCAAGTGGAAAGGAAATTGCAGGTAGTAGTGATTATCATTGGCTGATGGAAGCCTTAATGATTGATGTCATTGAAACTAAATTAAAGCAACTTGGCCAACGAGAAGAAACCATTTATCAGGATATAATTTCACGTATGTTGGGTAGGAAAGTAGGTAGTTATCCCAACGTCTATACTGAAAAACAAATTATTGATATTGAAAATGGTAATAGTCTTTCATTACGCGAAGATTTAGAAGTTGAATCGGCGCTAGAAGATTTTATTTTACGAACGAATAAAAAGCTACGCCGTACGCTAAAGCGTGCTTATCCTAGAGTTAGAGAAATTGATCCTAGTTCGTTTGAAAAAATTATGAAATTAGAAATAGAAGAGCCAGAAGTAAAAAAAATTGCTGAAGAAAATCGAGTTAACTTAGATAATTCAGCAGTGGAACCATCTTATAAACCGGATTACTTCAATAAAAATACGAAGCGTGCTTCTGCTGAAAGATCGGCGAGTAAAGAGATAGCATTGCCTAGAGAAGTAATAGACTTAAAAAATGCGCTTGTTGCTAAAGATAAACACAAAACCGCCGATTTAGTCTTACAAATAGATTTTGAGAAATTTCCTATCAACACTCAATTTGATGAGAATAAGAATACGCTTCTGCATTTGGCTATACTGGCTAATGATGCTCATGTTGTATGGACACTTGTTTATAAAGGTGCTTGTTTAATGACTAAAAATGCACAGGGTAAAGTGCCTTATGATCTAGTTACGCCTGAAAATAAAGACAATATCGCGCACTTTATTGATAATGCATTGCAGCGTCGGGAAAGCAATAGTAAAAGTAATATCTCTCCTGAAAAAACACCTACAACAAAAAATTCATTCGATAGATCGACACAACTTCCTCCGTTATTTCCAACTAAGGCTATCGAATTTATCCCCTCTGCTACGAATCCACCCCAGATACAAGGGGAATCTGGATCCGCTTTGTCTATGCTAATAGGGGGAGGACTTGCATTAACAGCTGTTTTGGGTTTAGGAGGTTTGGGCAATTATTTCTACCGCAAAAGAAATAATCGTAGAAAAATGATTAAAAAATTGATAATCGGGCGATATTTTCCTCGTTACCCACAGAATACGGCGCAAGCTAAAGAATTATCAGATATTCGTGTTGATAATAATTCACGCAATAATCATTTTCCTATGCAATCCTCTTCTGTGGGAAGTTTATCTAAAAATTTTGAGCGGGGAAAGTTGGAAGCGTTTAATGAAGAATTTTTACCTTTGTTTTCGCAGTGTACTGTAGATTCTGCTTCCTCTGCAGAGGAAACTTGTTTTCTTCCTCATCCTCCGGAAGAACTTCTTAGCCAACGATGTACCGATTATTCCAGTGACAGTACATATACTCATGGGGATTCGGAGAAAGGCGGTAGTTTAGCTAGTTCTGCAACTAGTGGCAAGATAGAACCACACATGTTCCTTTTTCGATTAGCGACTATCAGAGCTAGTCTCGAAGTGCTACAAGATAAACTACAAGCATTTCCCGAAGAAATTCGTAGTTTAGCCGCATTTCCTAGAATGTTTACTGATCCATTAGATAATATTTTATACAAATTAGATAGAGCAAAGCAGGATCATTGTGATCCTTTAACTTTTAGAAGAAGTTTAGAAAGCTTTATAGCAGCGTATGATAAAAATAATGGTGATAGTTTAAAGACTATTGAGTTTTATTTAAAATCTTTAGAAACAGTGAAAAATACAGAGAAATTTAGGGAATTTGAAACACATATTGTTACTTTTCGGGATGAACTGATAATACAAATTAATTATATACATTTTTTAAGCCAAAAATGGCTTGCGGTATTATCTCCAGATTTTTTTGTAATTGCGGAAGATGAAATAGCAAAAGAAGATTCTCAAGTTTTGCTTACAAAAAAAACTATGGTTTTAGCCAGAAGCTATTTCTGTAAACTGGAAAGATTAACTTTTGAAGTGATGGATTCGGAATTAAACCTTCGTTGTATTAATAATGCTTTACAAGCACTAAAATCGATTTTCTTTCATGAAGATTTAGAAAATATTACGGATAAACCGTTTTCTAACGAATCATCGCAATTAATAGCGCAATGTGCCCTGTGTGCTACTAATTTTGATGTGGCTGCTAAGCAGTTACTAACTTTAAGAAAAGAAATAGTAAGTATCAATGATAAGGAGCTTAGAGGTAATTTTAGCGAAATACATCAGCTTTTTGAAAAGCTATGCCAGCAAACTAATTATTTTTTTACAAATAAGATCGATTTTATTAAAGGAAAACGAGAAGGATTTACAAATGGTATTAACATAGCACTAAAATTTAGTGCGCAAACAGCACATAGACCTGAGGAGACAACAAGTAGATCAAAAATATCTGTTAATAAGCCTAGCTTCGTAAATAGGCACGCCTTTCATAATAAGGTTAATAAGGTTAATAAGGTTAATGGTGGGAACTTAGCTCCAATTTATAAAAATAATCCCTTTTAATTTGTTTCGGTAAAGATAGGTACGGCTGACTTCTTTGCGCGATAAAGATTTTCAAGGGGAGAAATCGCGATTCTTCCCTTGAATGACGGATGAAGCAGATTAAGGTTAGTTAGTTTGTTCTTTTTACCATGGGTTTATCTATGCTATAAGAAAACCTAGTATTTATTAGGATGCGTCGTTGTGAATTGGCACGATAATGTGCTGAATGACATACACCCTAGGTTTTTCTTTTTTTATGTCTTATGTACCTAAACTAGAGCTTCTAGATGTTTATCAGCATTTGTTGGATAGGTTCGGTCGCCAAGCCTGGTGGCCAGCAGATAGTCCTTTCGAAGTTATGTTAGGGGCTATTCTCACCCAAAATACCAATTGGTCTAATGTCAAAAAGGCTTTAGAAAATCTGAAACAAAACATTACTTTAACGCCTGAAGCGGTTTTATCGCTTCCGCAGAATGAATTCGAAGCATATGTGAAACCGTCTGGTTATTTTCGCGTTAAAACGCAGCGATTACAATTTTTTTGCCGGTGGTATCTCTCGCAAGGTAGCTATAACGGGTTACAAAAAATAAGTACTTTGGAACTGCGTGCGCAATTGTTGCGTGTGCATGGCATAGGGCCTGAAACAGCGGATGATATTTTATTATATGCTTTTGAACGACCTGTATTTGTGATTGATACGTATACACGACGTTTGTTACAACGTTTACGGATTATAAAAGGGAATGAAAATTATGAAGTGTTACGTGGTTTGTTCGAAAGTAGTTTACCAAAGCGTGTAGATTTGTATAAACAATTCCACGCCTTAATTGTATTACATGGCAAACAGCATTGTCGTAAAAGTAAACCGAATTGTGAAGCGTGTAAGTTGATAAAATGCTCTTCTAGAACACTTTATATAGTCTGCTAATAAAATTAATAGTAGGCGGGTGCTCTATTCTGCTTCTTCATACGACTCATGCATTTTTAAATGATTTTCATCAGCAAATTTCATAATACATTCAAATACATCAGGATTAGTTTCTTTAAGCTCAGGATCTAATATAAGACATTTTGCACTGCTTTCACTGTCTACGCTAGGGCGAAGCTGAGGAGAATAAGCAATGCGTCGATTATTAAAACTGGCTAAACAACCACACATTCGTTCAGCCCAATCACTGGGACGAAATTTTTCGCCGCTTTCTGTAATCCCTTCGATAACGATACGTTTTCCTTTTGTGTTTTTCAGTGTTGTATTTTCTAACATAACTATATAATTCTTATAAATTTTGTTTATATTACAGTAATAATTTGTGGTTAACTAGGCGTTAATAGATGACAAATTATTATCAGTATAGAGCATATAGCCGCGCTGCGCTTTACTACGAGTTTCTAGGGTGAGTGGTATGGTTTCTTTAAGGCGTTTTGCTATTTTATTCAATTGATTTTCATCGCCCTGTTTTAGCTCTAACTCTATTTCATAGAGAGAAGTTTTACGCAGTGCAGTATTTATACTGCCTTCATCGAGAACAAGTTCAATGTATGTGCTTTCTATCTGTAAATTCCAGGTTGTTCGTTTAATGTCGGTATGAAATAACTCAATTAATGACTGGTTTCCAATAACGGAAGCGATTTTTTCAGAGACGGCTTTATCAGCAAAAGCATGGATGTTTGGTAATGTGCCTTGTATGGGTTGATCCCATTCATGTCGGTGGTGCAGATCGCCTATTTTTTTACCTGCTGTTTTTAAGGTTTGTATTGTAAGACCTTCCGTTTCTCGAGTACGGAGTGAAAGTCCTTGATGCCATAAGTATAAATCAGGGGTATCAAAATATCGACTGACTAATTTTTCAGAGACAGGGGTGGGATTAGCTTTAATTAAAAGGGGGTGGCGGTAAAGGAGTGTTGTATCTGCAGGATCAATGCTTAATTTTAGTTCAATTTCAAGAAACATAAAAAAACCTTACTATTCAGTTTTTACTTTGGTGTCGCGTCGGTAAAATAAATTTGCGTATGCCTCGATTTCTTTTTGTTGGGATGCTGATTTTTGAGGATTTTTTTGATCAAAATGGTATAAAAAACTGTCAGTTTCACTGATATATTTCTTGTTAGATTTGAAACAGTCCGTAATTGACATTAGCTTGTACTCTCGATAGCGATGCGTAGTTCTTTGATGGCCTTTTGTTCAAGTTGACGTACTCGTTCTGCAGATACTTCATAACGGGTTGCTAATTCTTGTAATGTGGCTTTGGGCTCTGCTAACCAACGTTCCCTAATAATAGTTTGGGAACGCGCATCTAATTGAGCAAGGGCATGATGTAAATTGATTTGGCTGGATTCTGCAGAGTCACTGGCTTCTAGTAGGCGGGCTGGATCATACCGTGTATCTTCAAAATGAGTGTCGGGTAACGGGTAGTTAAATTTAGAATCAGTGTTGTCATCAGCGCCGATATCCAAACTCATATCGTGCGAAGCTAAACGTGCTTCCATTTCACGTACTGTTTCTGTTTTTACACCGAGGTCTTGGGCAACGGCTTCAACTTCTTTGTGGTTGAACCAACCTAACCGTGATTTCATTTTGCGTAGATTAAAAAAGAGTTTACGTTGTGCCTTGGTAGTTGCGATTTTAACGATGCGCCAATTCTTTAATATAAACTCTTGGATTTCCGCTTTAATCCAATGGACAGCGAAGGAAATAAGCCGAACGCCTACTTTTGGGTCGAAACGTTTCACGGCTTTCATCAGCCCGATATTACCTTCTTGAATAAGATCCGCTAGCGCAAGTCCATAACCCGTATAGGTTTGGGCTATGTGAACGACAAAGCGTAGATTAGCAATGACTAACTTTTTCGCCGCAGTAAGGTCATGATCGTTATAATAGCGTTGGGCTAATTCGAGTTCTTCTTGGGCTGTTAAAACAGGGATTTGCTTTAGCCGCGCAAGATAGGCATCCGTACTCGTTGTAGGGAGTGAGGTGTAAAACGTTTGTAAGTGTGTATTATTCATAGGGCCTCCGTCTCGCCTTTCAAATTGTTTATTGGCTGTTCACTTGTAGCACAATATGCTAGAGTATAACGCAATCGATTTTCTATTTCATCTGTTTATGGCCCTAAGTAAGTATGCAGGATAGTAAGGTCTCTGAGCTGGTACGGCCTTTTTTTAATAAGCGCCGTATAAGTACAAAGGTGAAGGTTGGATCGGTAGTTCTCGGCGGTGGTGCCCCTGTCGCTGTTCAATCGATGACAAATACGGACACAGAAAATAGCGAGGCTACGTCGCAGCAGATTATTGAGTTAGCCAAAGCAGGTTCCGAACTGGTTAGAATTACCGTTAACACGGAAAAAGCGGCACAGCAGGTGCCCTTCATCCGCGACCAGATCCGCCAAGCGGGCTGTTTGGTGCCTATTATCGGTGATTTTCATTACAATGGTCATCGCTTGTTGCGAAATTATCCAGCCTGTGCCGAGGCTTTGGACAAATATCGTATTAACCCAGGTAATGTAGGTTATGGTGAAAAGCGCGATGTCCAGTTTACTGAAATGGTTGAAATTGCACTCAAATTTAACAAACCCATACGTATTGGTGTGAATTGGGGGAGTTTAGATCAAGACCTAAGTGCTAGAGAGATGGATAAAAATGCTAAGCTAGCACATCCTTTATCTGCTACTGAAGTACTTCGAGAAACGCTTGTATTGTCGGCTTTAACCAGTGCTGCGTTAGCGGAGAAGAGTGGTTTACCGGCAGATCATATCGTTTTATCGTGTAAAGTGAGTAGGCCTCAGGATCTGATTGCCATTCATCGCAATCTTGCGCGCCGATGTAATTATGCCATCCATTTAGGGCTGACTGAGGCGGGTATGGGTTCTAAGGGAATTGTCGCAACAACGGCGGCTTTAGCAATTTTATTGCAAGAAGGAATTGGTGACACTATCAGAGCGTCTTTAACACCTGAACCGGGTGGCGATCGAACGCTAGAAGTTATTGTTTGCCAGCAGATATTACAATCGATGGGTTTTCGTGCTTTTACGCCTTCTGTTTCTGCTTGCCCGGGTTGTGGCCGCACTACGAGCTCCTATTTTCAACAACTAGCTAATGAAATTGAAATTTTTATTAAAGTACGTATGCCCATATGGCGCCAGAGATATAAAGGGGTAGAGAACCTTTCGCTTGCTGTAATGGGATGTATAGTGAATGGCCCAGGCGAGAGTAAACATGCCAATATAGGGATTAGTTTGCCCGGCACAGGCGAGCATCCTATTGCACCGGTGTTTATAGATGGTAAAAAAGCCGCCACGCTACGCGGTGAGCATATCGCTACAGCGTTTCAGGGAATTGTAGAAAACTATGTAGCAACACACTATGAGAAATTAGTCACTGATAAAAACAAGAGGATTTGTGAAACCGTATGAAGCATATTAAGAGACGTTTTATTTTTTGTTTTTCTGTTGGTTTATTATTCAGTTTAGCTTTTCACCTCGCTAACGCAGCAACACCTGGAGATAATCCATCCTACCAGCGGTTAAAAAAAATTTTACCGTTTTATCAAGCCGCTATTGAACATCCTTGGCCTTACTTAACTATCTCTGCAAGCTTAAGTGTGGGTATACAAGAACCCGCTGTGTTGGTATTACGCCAACGTTTATGTGCGACACATGATTTATCTGCATCCGCTTGTGAGTTGCGTTTGAATGAGATGCGTTTTGATAAGGAACTCAAAGAGGCCGTCGTGTTATTCCAAGAGCGCCATGGTTTGTTAGCTGATGGTGTGGTTGGAAAAAAAACCTGTACTGCATTGAATGTTTCTCCTGAACATCGTGTCCATCAACTGCAATTTAATTTACAACGCTGGTCACGTTTAATCCGCTTAGCGGAACCGGCTTATATTTGGATTAATGTGCCTGATCATTACCTGCGTTTAATAAAGAATCATCATACTATTTTTATTTCGCGGGTGATTGTCGGTAAACCTTCACGACAAACGCCAGAAATTAATTCTAAAGTGACACGCATTGTATTAAATCCGTATTGGACTGTTCCTCCGGGTATTGCACGTAAGGATGTAATCCCTCAGATTATAAAAAATAAAAATTATTTATCACAACATCGTATGCGAGTTTTTGCTGTGGACAAGCCCAATAAAGAGCTTGACCCAAATGAAGTAGATTGGTTAGCAGTAAAACAAAATCCTTCTCGTGTTATTTTACGCCAAGATCCAGGACCGCATAATGCACTAGGACATATTAAATTTGAATTTTCTAATCCCTATTTAGTTTATTTACACGATACGCCAGCAAAGGGTTTGTTTAATGCCGAGAAGCGTTTATTTAGTTCAGGTTGTGTCCGTATGGAAGATCCATTTGACTTATTAGAAGCATTAGCTGAGTTTGATCCTTCGATAAAACAAGCGGAAGCGCAGATAGAGACGACACTTGAATCAGGAAAAACGGTAACGCTTCGCTTAAAACAACCTGTTCCTATTCACTTGACATATATCACGGCTTGGGCAAATAAGGCAGGTGTGGTTCATTTTTGGGATGATGTTTATGGTCGCGATCCAGCCTTGGCTAGTAATAAGAAAAAGTTAGAAAGTGACTTGCCCGCACCCATCTGAGAAGCTTAACGCATCAATAAGGCAGCAGCCACTTTGCGTCCTTCTGCCGCCAAGACCGTATAAGTACGACAAGCGGCCGCTGTCGTCATGACTTCTATACCCATTTTTTTTGTGTAAAAATCGGTTAAAAGTGCGGAAGTAGGAAAAGAGAAATGTGGTCCGGTTCCGAGTAAAACAATGGTCGGTTTTAGGTCAAAAAGTGGTAGGAAATGGGTGGCGTCGAGCTCAGCTAAGGATTGCGGTGCCCAGGGATTGATGAGTTTATTCGGTGTGACGATAAGACTATGATCAATTTTTTTATCATTGACTTGAACAAAACCAACATCGTATGCACGAATATGATATTGGCCTTCGCCGGTATCTAGATTTAATTCCATACATTTATCAGAGTTGAGCTATTTATATAGATTGTATACTACCCGCAAAAAAAATAAGATTTTGAGTTGCTTGCCTAAAATTTCAATGGGTGTAAGTATACACTTATAAAAATAGTGTTGCTCTGTTCTAATCTTATTTTTTAGAAAGCCCCATTAAAATTCACGTACTATCTCCTGGTTTTTTGATGAAAAAAATACGTATACATCGTTCAACGCGTGGTTTTCCGCTTCTAACAGAATTACATCCTGTTTTGGCCAGAGTTTATGCGGCAAGAGCTATCCAGTCTTCTGAGGATCTGGATTATGGGCTAACCCGGTTGTTACATTATCAAACTTTAAAAGGGATTGAAGAGGCTGCCGCTGTTGTGGCCACAGCATTAGTCCAACAACAACGACTTCTTATTATGGGTGATTTTGATAGCGATGGTGCAACCAGTAGTGCATTGGCTGTAAGTGCCTTACGAAGTTTTGGTGCACAGTACGTTGATTATTTAGTTCCTAATCGTTTTGAATTTGGGTATGGCTTAACGCCTGAAATCGTGGCGGTTGCTTTAGCGAATAAAAAACCGGACTTGATTATAACGGTTGATAACGGTATTTCGAGTCATGAAGGTGTAGCGGCCGCTAAAAAAGCTGGTTTGAAGGTTGTTATTACCGACCACCATTTGCCAGGAGCTTCTTTACCGAATGCGGATGCTATCGTCAATCCACAACAGTCGGGAGATACTTTTTCTAGTAAAAATTTAGCCGGTGTTGGCGTGATTTTTTATGTCATGCTTAGCGTACGGCAGGCCTTACGTGAGCAACAGTGGTTTAATGAGCTACGTCCCGAGCCGACGATGTTGCAGTTTCTAGATTTAGTCGCATTGGGTACCGTCGCTGATCTTGTTACACTCGATCATAATAACCGTTTAATGGTGCACCAAGGTTTACAATGGATAAAAGCAGGTAAAGCCAGACCAGGAATTTATGCGTTATTAAAAATAGCAAAGCGTGAAGTAACTCAGTTGGTGGCGAGTGATCTGGGGTATAGCGTTGCGCCGCGTTTGAATGCGGCGGGACGTTTAGCGGATATGTCGTTAGGCGTTGCGTGTTTGCTTGCTAATGATGCTAATGAAGCGCATGAAATGGCGTTAAAATTAAGTCTGTTAAATGAAGAGCGACGGACCATTGAAGACGGAATGCGGCGCGAAGCTTTTCTCATATTAGATAAAATACTTGAACAAAAGCCTTTAGAAAAAGGCATTTGTTTATTTGATCGCAGCTGGCATCAAGGCATTATAGGCTTGCTTGCTTCACGTATTACTGAACGTTTCCATAGGCCAAGTATTGTTTTTGCGCCAAGTCAGCAAGGTGATGAAATAAAAGGTTCTGCACGTTCTATCGAGGGTGTCCATATCCGTGATGTTTTGGAAGCTATTGCCACACGTGAACCGCAACTACTTTCTAAATTTGGTGGTCATGCTATGGCAGCAGGTTTGACATTGCAACAAACTGATTTAGCCAGATTTTCTAAACTTTTTCAGCTCGAGTTAAATAAACAAGTAAATGATGAAGCTTGGCAAGGTAAGTGTTATACCGATGGCGAATTGGAGCCTCAGGATTTTTCTTTAGTTTTAGCTGAAATTTTGCGTTATAAAGCAGGCCCTTGGGGTCAAGGATTTCCTGAGCCTATTTTTGAAGGTCGTTTTAATCTATTGACGCAGAGATTAGTAGGCAACAAACATTTGAAAATGACTTTAGGTTTAGTGGGGTCAGGTGCCCAGATAGAGGCTATCGCATTTAATATTAATCTTAGTTGCTGGCCTAATCACAGAGCTGAACAAATTACGGCTACTTATCGTTTAGGTGTGAATTACTATCAAGGTCGTAAAAGTTTACAATTACTGGTGGAAACACTGGAAGCGTGAGGCTAAAAAGAAAAAGGCCAGTAATTACTGGCCTTTTTTATGAAGTCTGTCTAAAAAGATTAGTTTTTAGCAGGTTCGTTTGGATTAACGGTGCTTAGCTTGCTAAGATCATCCGCTTTTTTTGTAGCTAAGCTAGCGTTGCTGTCTTTAGATCCTTTTTTATGAAAAGCGTCCTTTTTAGCCGGTGTGATTACAGCTGCATTTTGTTCTGCATTCACAGAAGGGAGGCTTGAAGTATCAGTAGCTTCATCAGCTGCAAGAGCAGGGATAGCTAATACAGCAGTGGTTAAGCCTAATACAAGCGCTTGTTTCAATTTCATGACGAAGGACTCCAATTTATTATAAGAATTGTAAAGCATAACTTTTTTGTATAAAAAAGCATGTCACGCTATCATACCAGTAAAAAACAGCGTGGGAAGACTTTTTTAGAAAAAAAATATGAAAAAACAGCCAAAAAAAACACAAAATTCTTTGATGGTAGCTCCCATGATGGGTTGGACAACGCGTCATTACCGCTATTTTATGCGGCTTATTTCAAAAAATGTGCGTTTATATACGGAAATGTTAACGACAGGCGCTGTTTTGAATAGCGCTAATCGTCGTTTATTAACTTATCATGCCAGCGAACAGCCCTTGGCTATACAGTTAGGCGGTAGTGTTGCTAAGGAATTGGCACAAGCGGCAAAAATAGTAGAAGCGTGTGGTTATGCAGAGATTAACCTGAATGTCGGATGTCCGAGTGATAGCGTGCAATCGGGCTGTTTTGGTGCGGTTTTATTTAAAAAACCGATGCTTGTTGCTGAATGTGTTGCTGGAATGAAGGCCGCTGTCGGACTCCCTATTACTGTAAAAACACGTATCGGTGTAGATGATTATGCGAGCTATGATTATTTAGCGGAGTTTATTCAAAAGGTTAGCCAAGGTGGTTGCGAGACATTTATTATTCATGCGCGCAAGGCGTGGTTATCAGGTTTGAGTCCAAAAGAAAATCGTGAAGTTCCACCCTTAAACTATGCATGGGTTTACCAAATAAAAAGGGATTTTCCGCATTTAGGTATTGTGATTAATGGCGGTATTAAAAATTTAAACGAAGCTTATGCGCATTTAAATCAGGTTGATGGTGTGATGATAGGACGTGCGGCGTGGCATACGCCTTATCTTTTTAGAGCATTGGATATTCCGCAAAATGTTGGTGTATTGGAAGAGGCTATAGCGGATCGTATCGCTATTGTGCAGTCTTATGCTCCTTATGTGGAAAAGGCTTTTAGGGAAGGTGACAATCTTTCACACTTATTACAACCTTTATTTGGGTTGTTTCATGGTGTTGCTGGCGCTAAACAATGGCGCCAGCAATTAACGCAAGCAATTCAAATTAACCAATGTCCTACTATGGCTTTACAAAAAATTCTTGCAAAATTTCTAATGGCTTAGTGCTTAATCTAAATTTAGAATGGATTTGTTCTAGATCAATTTTTTAAAATGGACTAAAAAAGGTGAGTGGGTAATTACATTTTTTGCTATACGATTGTTTTAAATAAACGAGCAAAGTAATAGGTCTATATTTAGTATACTTGGAAATGCGAAATCGCATTTATATAAATTTAATAAGTAAAGGTTAGAGTGGGAGCTCTACCCACTGATAGAGGGCGAAATTTTCTGGTTGGCATTTAAAACATCGCGTAGCGCAGGCTGGTGTTTTCAAACATTTTTTCACACAACCTTTTCGTATAAGAAGGTCTAAAATCGCTAAAGTTTCTTCTTTACTATTTTGAAAGGTTTGTAATAGCAAGGAGAGGTTAACGATCTTTTTTTCTGCAATGAATTTTTTTAAATCTAATAAACTAGCCATGACAACCTCCGCTGGAGCAACGTGCTGTTTTGGTTAGGATGGGTAAATTTATTTTTTTTGTTTTATAACGTAAAATCCATACCGTTATCCCAAAAAGCAGACTGATGATAAAAAATGCTAGCGATGATTGAAAAGGATGTTGAGTGAAAGTTGCTGTTTGATAAAATAATGTGGCAACGCTATAGGCGATACCTGTACTCCATGTCATCGAGAAATAAGCCCAAGCTTTTCCTATTTCACGTTGCATGACGGCCATTGTCGAAATACAGGGAAAGTACAATAAAATAAATAACAAATAAGCAAAGGCGCCGATCTTACCCTCGAAATTATACGCCATGATACTGAATACGCCGGGCGTCGCGTCTGGTGCCTCCATTTTTGCGGCCATAGGATTCAACAAACTTTTGCCAAGCGCGGAAAGATTTTTAGTCACCGATAAAACCGCCTTTTTTAATTCAGTGATAAGGTTAGGTTGTTCTTCCTCTTGGCTTAAATGTCCAACTTGTGAATATAAAGTATTGAGTGTGCCAACCACGACTTCTTTGGCCAATAAACCACTGGCTAAACCCACCGTCGCGGGCCAGTTATCTTTTTGAATGCCCATGGGATAGAAAACGGGTGTTACCGTTTTTCCAATACTAGATAGTAAAGAGCTTTGATTGGCTTCTCCAGAAATAAGCTTGCCGTGAATGCTAACTGCATTTAAAAAACCAATCAGCATACAGATCGGGATAATGAAACGGCCGGCTTTGATTAAAAATAATTTAAGACGTTGCCAGGTATTTAATAAGATAGTGCGCCAATGTGGCCAATGGTAAGCCGGTAATTCTAAGATCATGGGTATACTTTCGCCTTTGAGTGTGGTTGAGCCGAGTAAAAAAGCGGTTAAAACGGCCGTAATGATTCCTATCATATAGAGCGTAAAGATTATGAGCGCGCCACCTTGAGGAAAGAACGCGGCTACAAATAAAGTATAAACGGTCAGGCGTGCACCGCAGGACATAAAAGGGGCCATCATCACGGTTAAAATACGATCGCGCGGCGAGGCTAAGGTGCGAGTTGCCATAACAGTTGGTACGTTACAGCCAAAGCCGACAATGAGCGGGACAAAAGCCTTTCCAGGTAGGCCAATCGCTGCCATTAACTTATCAATAACAAAGGCGGCGCGTGCCATATAGCCCGAGTCTTCTAGTAGTGAAAGAAATAAAAACATCGCACCAATAACGGGAATAAAAGTAAGGGTGGTATTTATTCCTTTACCAAAGCCGTTTGCGATGACTGCAATTAACCAAGCGGGAAGGTGTAACTGGTTTAATAGGGTGATGGTTCCATGAATGAAAATTGCGGTACTGCCGATATCAAAAAAATCTTGAAATGCGCCGCCAATGTTAATTGTAAATAAAAATAAGGCATACATAACGAGTAGAAAAATAGGAATGCCTAACCAGCGATTAAGAATGAACCGATCTAGTGAAGAGGTAAACGTTTTATGCTGTGTTTGTGTTTTGCTGCTTTGTTTAAGTAAAGTTTGTATACACCGATAACGGGCATCAGCAATGAGCAGATCCGGCTCTTCGCCGAGTTGTAGACGCAGCTCATCTCGTAATGTTTTTGCTTGGGCTTGTTCTTCTGTCGTTGCATAGTTTTTAGCAAGCGTGTCGTCTTCTAACAAACGTAATGCGAGCCAACGGTTAGAGACATTTTTAGCATGTAATTTTTTACTGAGTGCTTCCCAGTAAATTTGCAGTGAAGGTTCAAAATCATAATCAAGGGGTGGTGATGCACAAGGTTTTTGTAATAAGGCATCGCGTAATTCACTAATCCCCTTGCCACGAATTGCCGTTAAAGGAATAATAGGACATCCTAAAGATTCGCTGAGCTGTTTGATATCGATGTTAATTCCACGGCGCTTCGCAATATCCATCATATTGAGTGCAATGATGACAGGAAGTTGCATCTCTAGGAGCTGCGCTGTGAGATAAAGTTGTCGTTCTAGATTGCTGGCATCAACGACATTGATGACGATATCCGGCCGATTTGATAGGAGATAGTCACAAGCAATACATTCGTCGATTCCGGTATTAGTAGAAATGACACTGAGCGAATAGGTACCTGGTAGATCAATGACTTCAAGAGGTTGATCGGCAACCGTGAGATAACCACTTTTTTTTTCAACAGTGACACCTGACCAGTTTCCTATTTTTTGTCGACTGCCAGTCAGTGCGTTAAAGATTACGGTTTTACCGCAGTTGGGGTTGCCCGCTATGACGATGCTTTTATTTTTTTGCATAATGTCTAGTCGTTTTTATGTGCAAGCGGTATATTGACGTAAATGTGACAGGCCTCGCTGGCACGTAAGCTAAATTGGCTGCCTAATACTTGAAGCTGTAAAGGATCGCCAAAGGGTGCGCGCCGAATAAGTGTGATGGGAATTTGGCGGTTAATTCCAAGGTTTTGTAAGAGTTTACGGCAGTGCGTTGCTATGTTAGGACTAAATCCCTCTACAAGGGCTGATTGTCCAGAACGTAGCTGGGTGAGTGGAACCGATGCAAAATCCATAAATCATTATAAATGAGAATCATTATTATTTATAATAGTGATTTTTTAGAAGGGAAGCAAGAGGATTTTTTTGTGGGGTACCAATAAATGCCGTTGACGGAATGATTATTTTTATGTACTTAAATGAATTACTAGAGGGTATCACAGAAGTTAAATCAGTGCTTAATCCTCGTATTACCGGACTCTGCCAAGATAGTCGTCTTCTACGGCCAGGTGATTTGTTTTTTGCTTATGCGGGTGCTCAATTTGATAGCAGAGACATTCTTGAAGATGTCATCGCAAAAGGGGCAGTCGCTATTTTGTTAGACCCTAAAGAGAAGCAAATGTCCTTACCGGCTATCGTACCAGTAATACCTATTAAAAATTTAACACATTATTTAGGTCTGATTGCGGCTCGGTTTTATGGACATCCCAGTGAGCATATGTCAGTGATAGGGATTACTGGCACGAACGGCAAGACGTCCTGTACCCACTTTTTAGCGCAGTGTTTACAACAGTTAGATCAATCTTGTGGAGTTATTGGCACATTAGGTAATGGTTTATATCCCTGTCTAAAACCTGGATTATTAACTACACCGGATGCTATCGAGCTCCAACAATTATTAGCCGAGTTTCGAACACAGAAAGTTAAAACCGTGCTTATGGAAGTGTCTTCGCATCGTTTAGCCCAACAGCGTTTGAATGGCATGGCGTTTTCTATTGCCGCTTTTACCAATCTTACGCGGGATCATCTCGATTATCATGGTAGTATGCAGGAATATGCACGTGCTAAACGCACCTTTTTTGATTTGCCGGGTGTACAGCAGGTCGTATTAAATGCCTATGATCCTTATGGGCAAGCTTGGATTAGCGAACTTGCAGACCAATTACCCGTAGTGGCTTATTCCATTAGCAGGTCTCAAGCGGCTTTAACACAACCTATCCCTCACGTTACGCTTAAACGTTATGAATTTAATCGGCAAGGTTTGCAGGCTGAAGTGACGACTCCCTGGGGAGATATCACTATTAAAAATCCATTTTTAATAGGAAAATTTAATCTTAGCAATTTATTATTGGTAGTAACGGTATTGAAATTGCTCGGTTATTCTTTAGCGGGTATTGCCAGGGCTGTTGCAAATTTAAAGGGTGTGAAAGGGCGTATGGAAGCTTTTTATACCTCGGATAAACCATTAGTGGTTATAGATTATGCCCATACGCCGGATGCTTTACAGCAAGCTTTAAACGCTTTACGTGCACATTGCCAAGGTAGTTTATATTGTGTATTTGGTTGTGGCGGAGATAGAGATAAAGGAAAGCGCCCATTAATGGCATCGGTGGCGGAACAGTGTGCCGATTACTTAGTATTAACCAATGACAATCCACGTTTTGAAGATCCGGCGCTAATTATTCAAGCGATTCAGCAGGGTTTATCCGGTACTAAGCCCGTGCATATCGAGCAAGATAGGCAATGTGCAATTGCTTACGCTATTGAAAAAGCCAAAGCAGAAGATGTCATACTCGTAGCGGGTAAAGGTCATGAGACTTATCAGCTCGTCGCTGGAATAAAACACCCTTTTAGTGATGCAGTGGAAGTTAGTAACTTATTATATTCTGGTAAAGTTTGAAGGTGGCACTGATAAATAGATTTTTATTGAAATTTTTTACCGCTTTTTCTCTTGCATATTGCCTCATCGGGGTTAAATCCTTTTTCTTTAGAATACTGATTAGGCAGTGGGTTAAAGCCGGTATGTCATTAACGGGAACAATCCAACCATCAACATTATCGGTTATATTTTCAGGAAGTCCTCCATAATTTGATACGATAACAGGAAGACCCATTGCCATCATTTCCCGGCAAGCAAAAGAAATGGTTTCTTCGGCATTTGACAATACAAAGCCTATATCACCTAGTGTCATACTGCTCCGCGTATCGGCAAGGAGCCCAGGAAAAATAACCTGACAGCCTAAGCCAAATTTTTTTACGTGTTGCGCTTGTTCTTGCTGAGAAGGAAGCTTGCCAGCAATAATGACTTTAATGTTGTTTTTTAAAGCAGAGGGTAATGCCGCAATTGCTGCAATAAGGGAAGGCCAATTTTTACATTCCGCCGTTCCTGCATTAGAAACAAAAATAAAATCATCCGCATTTAAGCGCTGCTGTTGGCGTAATCGTTGTTTTTGTTGCCGTGATATGGGCTTAAAAAAGTCAGTATCTATACCATTGGCAATGGTTCGAATAAGCGATTTTTTTACGCCGGCTTGTAAGAGATGTTGTTTGGTAGATTGACTGACAGCGATAATGGCGTCGGTAAAATAACGCATTCTTAATAAAGCACCCCACTTGACGCGTAAGGCATTGTGTTTTGTCAAGATCAATTTCGGACGGTTTTTTAAGAAAGGGTAAACAAGTAACACAGCGCGGTGATCGGCTGATCCATTAACATGGACGATATCAAAATTGTGTTTTTCGAGCCATTGTTTAAATTTTCGTAAGTGTTTAAAAAATGTCAATTTACGAAAAATGGCTTTATAATTAATATCAAAACAGGGAATCTCTTTTTTTAAGGTTAAATAAAGTCGGGAGGAAAGGGGGCAAGCAAGCGCAACGTCATGTTTAGTTTGTAGCGCCTGAATTAAATTCAGAAGGTAGGTGTCCTGACCCCCACCGTGGCCTTCGTGAAAATTACAAAATAAAATGCGCATGTTATTATTTTAGTGTTTAATTATAAAAACAGTCTCGAATAGTACCTATTTGAACCTTATTAGTCTATTTTTTGTACGGTAATCGTTTTGTGAAATTATCAGCACTCGCATCCATTCTTCAAGGGCAGTTAATTGGTCAAGAGGTTAGCTTTACGTCGGTTAGTCTGGATTCACGATCAATTGAGCCTGATGCACTGTTTGTAGCCATTTCTGGCGAGAAATTTGATGGCCATGCTTTTATTGAACAAGCTAAACATCTTGGTGCCGTTGCGGCATTGGTCGAGCAGCCGATTTTATCTGAACTTCCTTTAGTTCAAGTAAAGGACACACGAAAAGCGTTGGGTCAGTTAGCTTGTGCGCATAGGGAGCAATTTTCTATCCCTATTATTGCATTGACAGGAAGTTGTGGAAAAACAACAACCAAAGAAATGTTGCGCGCTATTTTAACTGAGTGTGGTCCCGTATTGGCAAGCAGTAAAAGCTTTAATAATGATATCGGTGTACCTTTAACCTTACTCGAGTTAACAGCGCAGCATCGCTTTGCAGTGATTGAAATGGGTGCTAATCATCTTCAAGAAATTGCTTATTTAAGCCACATTACAAAACCGGATATTGCTTTAATAACTAATATTGCAGCCGCGCATTTAGAAGGGTTTGGTTCAATTGAAAAAGTAGCTGAGGCGAAATCTGAAATTTTTTTGGGTTTACCATCGATAGGTGGTATAGCGGTTATTAATGCCTCTGATCGTTTTGAGAAGTCTTGGCAAGGTCGTTTAGCGCCACATCGTGTTATTCATTTTGGTTTAGAAGCTGAATTTTCAGCGAACCAGATTCATTTGGATTCGCAAGCAAGAGTACAGTTTACGCTGATGGCGCCGCAAGGAGAAATAGCGATCCAGCTTGCGTTACCGGGCCAGCATAATTTACTTAATGCACTTGCCGCCGCTGCGGTTACAAGCCAAGTAGGTGCTTCGCTCGAGCAAATTAAGGCCGGTTTGGAGAAAATGGCGGGTGTTCCAGGAAGATTAATGCTATTACAAAGCAAAAACGGTGCAACTATTATCGATGACACCTACAATGCGAGTCCGAGTTCCGTGAAGGCGGCTTTAGCATTATTGGCGCATTATCCAGGGCAACGTATTTTTGTTATGGGTGATATGGGGGAGCTGGGTAACAATGCTAATTACTATCATCAGCAAATAGGCCAGTTGGCCAAGGAATTGGGGATTGAACATGTGTATACTTGCGGTGAATTAACAGTCTTAACCGCACAAGCTTTCGGACCTTTAGGGAAACACTATTCGAATCAAGAAGCTTTAATTCAGGCGCTGAAGCCTTTGTTGCACAAGAACGTGAATGTACTCATTAAAGGATCACGTACTGCAAAAATGGAAAAGGTAGTCGCTGCTTTAATTCATTAAAATGTCTATTATATACCCTCGTAAGCTTGGAGAAAATAAAACACATGTTATTGTGGCTAACTGAATTTTTATCGAACTTTTATCGTGCTTTTCATGTTTTCCAATATTTAACCTTGCGTGCTATTTTAGCGAGTTTAACTGCTTTTTTGATTTCACTTTTGTTAGGTCCGAAACTTATACGATCTTTAAGTTATCGTCAGTTGGGCCAGCCTATTCGTGGTGATGGTCCGCAAACACATTTAAACAAAGCTGGGACGCCTACCATGGGCGGTGCATTAATTTTGATTGCCATTGTGTTTACTACTTTACTATGGGCTAATCTTAATAACAGCATGATTTGGATAGCTTTAACGGCTATTGTTGGATTTGGTCTTATTGGATTTGTTGATGATTATCTCAAACTTATTTTAAAGAATCCAAAGGGACTTGCTCCTCGCTGGAAATATTTTTGGCAATCTTTATTAGGTTTAGGTATTGCTATCTTTCTTTACAAAAGTGTGCAGTTTCCTATTGAAACACAATTAGTTATTCCTTTTTTTAAAAATTGGCTAATCCCTCTCGGTATTTTTTATATTCCTTGGGTTTATTTGGTGATTGTGGGGAGTAGTAATGCTGTTAATTTAACGGATGGTTTGGATGGCCTTGCGATCTTACCGACTGTATTAGTCGGTGGTGCTTTAGGTATTTTTGCTTATCTCACTGGGAATATGACTTACGCAAAATATTTAGCTATTCCGTTTGTGCCAGGTGCAGGAGAAATGGTTGTTATTTGTGGTGCTATTGTTGGCGCAGGTTTAGGCTTTCTGTGGTTTAATACGTATCCTGCACAAATATTTATGGGGGATGTGGGTGCCTTAGGCTTAGGTGCGGCTTTAGGTTGTATTTCTGTTATTGTCAGACAAGAATTAGTATTGCTGATCATGGGGGGCGTTTTTGTTTTAGAAACTATTTCTGTGATACTTCAAGTCGTTTCATTTAAATTAACGGGTAAGCGTATTTTTCGGATGGCGCCTATTCACCATCATTTTGAATTAAAAGGGTGGCCTGAACCACGTGTCATTGTGCGGTTTTGGATTATTACGGTTGTATTAGTTTTATTTGGTTTAGCCACCTTGAAGTTACGTTAAATTGTTTCCTTAGGTTTTCGATCAAATTATTTCATGAAAAAAAATGAAAAAAAAATTGTTGAGCTGAGTTTAGCACTAGCGGGTATTTTTCAATGCGCGGCCCTTGTTAGAGATTTAGCAAGAACAGGGCAGGCTCAAAATATCGCATTTAATACGAGTATTCAAACCATTTATCAAATTGATGCGGCAAGTGTTGAACAGGTCTATGGAAAAATGTCTGGGTTACATTTGGGGCTACAAGAATTGATTAATTTACTAGGCTATACAAAAGTTACGAGTGATAGGGATATAAGCCGTTATTTACTCGGATTAATGCATTTAGAGCGCAAACTGGCGCGTTCTTCTGAAATAAAACAAATGTTAAGTCGGCGAATTAAACATGCTGTTTCGCAGGCTAATTATTTTTCTTCTTCGCCACAACTCGTTATCAATAGCTTAGCAGATATTTATGTAGCTACATTAGGACACCTTTCTTTTCGTTTACATGTGGTGGGCCACGGTAAGTATTTAAGTCAGGCAGAAATTATTAGCAAAATACGAGCGGCTTTATTAGCTGGAGTTCGTTCAGCTGTTTTATGGCGACAATTGGGTGGCTCGCGTTGGCATATTTTTTTAATGCGTAATAGATTGATTGGCATAGCGAAACGATTTTTAGAAAAAGGAAAATAATTTTATAGTTTGGCGGTTATCCTTTTTTTGTTAGAAAGTCGTTCTATGTGTTTCTACTGCATAAATAAAAATCGTCTGCAATAGATTCTTTTAATAGTTGAGATGATGGTGTTTTCCAAAATAACAAGCGATCGGCTATTGAGTTATTCTTTAAAGAAACGGCTATTTCTACAAAATTTTGTAATTGGCTTCTTCCTAAAATTCCTTTTTCAATTATTTTAGACCATTTCTTAATTAATATTTGCAATTCCTGACTGGTTTGACTAATTTCTAAACAAATTAATAAATCTTTGATATTTTTAAATCTTTTTTCTGATAGGCCATATAATTGAATATAGATACAAATAGCCTTACGAATTGATTGGCGCAGCAAATTTATTCTATTGTCTATTAAGCTTTCTTTTTCTTTATTTGATTGTTCAAAACAACTGATTACTATGTTACGAATTTTAGGGTTTTCAAGTTTCTCTAACTCATCAATTAAAAGCGTTTCCATCGCTATAATATCTTCCTTGGAAATAAAAATATCAATGCCGGCTATTAATTGATTTAAATTAGTTTTCAGTTCTTTGTTTATTTCCCGCAGCTTGTTGCGTGTAAAAAAAGTTGTTTTTTCTGATGATTTTAACGCTTTATTTTTACCTAAAATAATAAGAAGCTTAATTTTATGGATAAGATTAAGTAAATCGCTTGGCTTGACTAAATCTCTATAGATATTTCTTATTTTTTCACTTACTTCATTTAGGGAAATACGTAGATTAGGTGGCAAGAGCATTTTATCTATAATAGGTACTATTTGTAATAATTTTTGTTGATGACTGGTGGCATTCAATATTTCATCGAAAACCTTTCCCATAAAAAAAATATCAAATTCTTTATAAATTTTCTCATCTTCGTATAGTGTAATAATAGACTCATTTGAGCTGTATAAAATGTCAGCTTCTCCTTCTTTCCGGCTATGGCCAAAATCCACTATATTAACTTCTGTAGTTAATTTTTCCTCTCCAAAATGGACCATAATATTTTCAGCTTTAATATCTCTATGAACAATTCCCTGGCTATGTATTAATTCTAAAGAAGATAATAAAGTTAAGAAAAATTCCAGGATTTCTTGACTGTTTAATTGGGCGAGACGCCCACTTTTTAAATGTTCTCTAAGTGACTTTCCAGGCATTCTTCGCATAAAAATGTAATTAATTTTCTCCTCTTCATTAAGCTTAATAGTAATAAGGGGCTTCATTTGCAAATACGTTAATTCTAAACCAATTAAAGCCTCTTTTTTTGCAAGATTTGCTGTATTGTACCGATCAACTTTTTCTATTTTGACAATATTTTTTTCATCTTCTTTTTTTTTAATAACGTGATTTATAAGCATTAGCGTTATTTCAACAGGAAAAACTTGCCCGAAGTTACCATTACCTAATGCGGTATTACCTATAACTTCATAAAGAAACTCTAGTTTAGATTCTTCTTCAGCAAACTTTTTAATATAGTCAGAAGGTCGACAAATTATATCGTGTGTTAATCGAACGATATAATTTTTATCTCCAATTAATACTGAAATAGAGCTATTTTTTTTTAAAATCGTTCCAGGGCACATTTGTTGAAGAAGTTTTGATAAGACTATAGCGGAATCGTCTTGTACTATTAAGCAAGGATTAATAGTCGTAGACACTTTTTGAAAATGAGTATTGGACTGTAAACACATTGTTAAACACTTAATTTTTATTATTTAAGTAATGATAAACCTAGCTAAGTCGATGACCTGACATTCGGATCCCGCTTTTTCCTAAAATTTATAACAATTATTTCAAGCCTTTTTTGCAAATGTATAAAATTCCTGAAAAATATAAAATACTCTATTAACCTGGCTAATGAAATCGCTTAGGCAAGGTCTAATTGATGTTAATGTTTGAAAATAAATCATCGGATTTTTTTAATTTATAAGCTTCTATATCTTCTGCAAAACAGCATTTTGTGAAAAATAACTATTTTTTATGTGTTTTGCAGAAGGTCTCCGAAAAAAGTTATTAGGGTTGCATTCGAGAAACTGATTGGAGATTAGGTTCTTGTAACAGTGATTTAACACGGGAATAATCTGCAGAAATAAAACCAGCTACTGCATCTAATAAGACACTAATTTTTTCTTCTTGGTTAGCTGAAGATCCGGTTGTATCTAACGTGAAATCCGACGGTAAAAGACTCCTTATAACGTTATTTTGATAATTAACATAAGGCTGATTTGAAATGGCCAATACGCTGCCGGAATGTGGGCGCTTGGCTAGCCAAGCATTAATTGTATCTCCAGTATTTGGTCTTTTCCCAGCCATCTTTGGTGTATTGACAGAAATTAATTCTATTTCGGCTAATTCAAGTGGCCATTTTAAACGACGTGATTTAAAAACTGCCTGCATCATATCAAGTTCTGTAGCCCCTTCTTGTAGAGTGCTAGTAAGAGATTCTTGATCTTTTATTAACGGACGTTCCCCCCCCAACAAAATTATCTGATTAAAACGAATTCCTTTGTTCCATAAAGAAGTCAGATAATCTAGACGATTTTCAACTCGTTTTTGTAATGAACCCAGAAATAAAACGTAGTCATATTTTTTAAATTTAGGTGATTTTTCATAAAGAAAACCAAGTTTATCAAACAATGCCAAAAAACGTTCGCGATCCGAAAGTATTTTGTCACTGTCTACTAACTCCCAACGTTCACTTCCCTCTTTTCGCATCCAAGACGTGCGTATTACTTTCATTAAATTCTCTAGCGTAACCAAATTGCTTTCTGGATTTTCTGGTAATTTTTCAGCACAATTTGTCAGTTCTAGTAGCCCTTTAAAAGCACTTATTTGCTCATCGCTTAAAGAAAATTTTTCTAAAACCGCAGTCAACATTTTTAACTCCTAATTTTCATGTTGTATTTATAAAAAGTTAGAATCTATTTCCAGATTTTTTATAACTAGAAAAAGTCCATTATCACGAAAAAAATTAATAGGATATCTTTAAATAAGAAGTAATTATTACCTAATTTTTTATTAATCCAGAAAAATTATTAATCCGTGCTATATTTTTAATCTACAGTAAAAATTAGTTTAATTAAAGTTATTGCAGATACTATTTATAGGATTTACTTGTCTAATTAATATTCTAAGAATCGGTCTTTATGGTTTAAATAGACTAGAGGGATAAGTTATAAAGAGGAGCTTGAAACTTAATATTAAGTAAAAAGAACTGGGTAATCTAAGCGACTTAACAGAGCAGCAGTGGAAATTAATTAAAGGATATTTTGAATATGAAAATCATGGTAATCGAAGCAACCGATAGAGTCGCAATGCTCGTGAAAAATTTAGGGATCTGTATATTAGATTGTGTATTTAGTAATAGAATTAATCATAAAAATTAATAAGTAAGATAAGATTAACTATGACTAAGCAACAAAGTGAATTTAATGAAGCGTCGTTAACTGAGACTGTGTTAACGGAACTTAAAAGTCGTGGTGTACCAGGCTATTTTAATTTGCTATTGTGATGGTCTTACTGGCTTTTCCGTAGTAGCCGATTTAAAGAAAATTTACGGTGCTAAAACCATCGATGAGGCGGAAACAGCCTTGAAAGATTTTTCCAAATCTGAGATGGACAATAATACCGGGCCATTAGCCAAATTTGGCTACGTCATTGGGAAAATGTTATTCCTTTTTCGCCTACCCCGCTGAAATTCGTCAGGTAATTTACGCGACCAACGCAATAGAACCACTTTCTATGCAGCAAGGGCGCCACGCGCTAACCCATTCTAGGCTGCGCGCAGTGGCTATCACCATGACTTTACGGCGTGGTGCGTTTCCTGCTTGCCGGTCAACGCACCACACCTATCGCAGGTTCTCCGACTTCGCATCGCTTCCGCAATGTTCTTCTTGTCTCATCGTTTGAAAATTAAATCATACGTAAAAATTTTACCCTCCTTTCATTGGGATTTTACAATTTTTAATAATTTGTGATTCAGGCATTCTTAGAGGAGGGCAATCAAATAAAGTCGGATTATAAAAAGCACTGAAACCATTTTTTCCTGTATTCATCTTCTCAGTATCTATATTATCTTTACAACTTCGAGACACAGCAAGTGTAAAATATTTATTTTTAGTAGTTTTAAAAAGACAACTAGCTGATGCATTTATTTGGTCTGTTTGTTTTTGAATGTAAACGCTGTCAAGCTCTTTTACCGGCTCTCCGTCATACATTTTAACAACTTCGTTACCGCTATTTCGATACTCAAGTTTACACTCTTTTATTCCAGAAATTTGAAACTCCATGGGACTTTTTTCTCTTATTTTTTTATTAAGTGCTTTAGTAGAAGGGCAAGCAATTTGAAAATTCCTAGGATTTTTTTCTTCTATTTTTTTATTAATTTGTTCAGTGGAAGGGTAAGAAATTTCTTTTTCATTTGTTTTAGAATTCATTTTCCAAGCAGGCAAAGAAGAAGCATTAGGAACTAAGGAAATAAATGTGTCCTCAGTTGTACTGGATAAAATTTTTTCTACATAGGGTAAGTTAGTTATTGCTTTTGGATTATGTGAAAGAACACCAGAATAAGAGGAACTATTAGCTAAAAGAGGAGCGGTGGTCACCTCTTGACTAGTATTTTGAGTGAGTTGCTCATTTTTAAACACCGACGAATTAAACACCCACGAAATATCAAGCAATGAAAAAAACGCCCATAAACCATTTTGAATATGCATAACAATCTCTCTTTTTTTATAAGGAAAAAATTTCCCACTATTTATATTTTTACTTGTTAAATTTTAGGAATGAAACAAACCAAATTGCACAGGCGGTTCATTTTTCCCTAGACTAGGGAATCTTTGATACCCTACAAACAACAAATAATGGGGGATTATTTTAACTGAAATAAGCTAAGAATCAAAACTAAACTGCATAATAATTTCAAAATTTAATTTATATATCATTTAATTTATATATCTATTAATAATAAATTATAGCGGTTCTCTAAAATATATTCGTGTGTAATTATGGAGTTGATAAAAAAGCATAAGGA
>X84_Common_Chiffchaff__coassemble_4_pt1 | contig 81990 bp, 75 predicted proteins | sample X84_Common_Chiffchaff__metabat2_high_PE_001 | metagenome-assembled genome bin X84_Common_Chiffchaff | reverse complement strand
TAAAACTACAGGATTCTGAAGCGCAACGAGCGCGAGAAAAAGAGGAGATGGAAGCTAAATTAAAAGACTCCAAAGAAGAGATGGAAGCTAAAATGAATCTATTATTAGCTCGCTTTAACGCGCTACAAACTGTACCCACTGCCTCCGCTGCCGACCCGGTGCAAAGTAGTAGTAACCTTCTTTTCTTTAAACGTTAATTTAAAAGAGAGAAGAGGGTTATCTGCTGAAAAATTAAAACGTACTTCCGGTTATGATAGCAAGCAATTTACTTCAACTGTACACTCGCCCCCCCCCTTAATTTGTAACTCACTTTACGCCCTCGTCATTTTCTGAAGTGGCTTGAACATGAACTGATTGGCCTTAAGCAGTAGCCTATGTTTAATAGCAAAGTGGTTCATGGAGGTTTTAATTGTAAGAAACTCTAGCTTACAAAATGCGATAATAGAGGCAAAGATATGATTGCATTGAGTTCGTATAGTCTGGGTAAGTGATGTAGCTAAACTCGCATTTTGCTTAATCGATTGGTGAAACGCTTCAATTTTCCAGCGTTGCAACTAACTCTGCGTAAGGTGAGTAAACAATCTCATTCCTTGGCTTTATTAAACAAACTGCTTAATAGTACCAGTAGGCGGTTAGCTTCCTATTTTCCATTCACTTCACCAATTTTAGTAGCGAATAAAATAAAAATTAACTTACCCGTATAAACGTAATCTTGACTTGTGATATGGGTGCTAGGTCGGCTTTAGCAAATACGTGCATGCAATTTTAAGGCCTTATCATCCTAAAATTTAACCCTAATCGGCCAGCTATCGCGCCCTATTTGACTATCATTTGCTCAATAAGCCTGATAGAATGCCCCTTTTTAGAGCTAAAGACGTTACTTGGCTCATTTTTAGCCAGGAACTCATTAGTGAACTTTACAGAATTTAAGTTAAATCCCCGTATCCTAGTAGGCGTAGAAGCCTTAGGTTATAAGGCGCCAACGCCTATCCAAGCACAAGCTATCCCTCTCGTCCTCGAAGGACTTGACGTTATTGGTTTGGCACAAACAGGAACCGGCAAAACAGCCGCCTTTACCCTACCCCTCCTTCATAAACTAATGGATGGGCCTAAAGCACGACTACGTGCTCTTATCATTGTCCCTACCCGCGAGCTTGCAGAACAAATACAAGAAGCTATCCGACCACTGGCTAAAGAAACGGGGCTACGCAGCGTTACTTTATACGGCGGTGTTAACCTCATGAAGCAATTGCAAACGCTGCGTCGGGGTGTCGATATTGCCATTGCTTGCCCTGGGCGCTTACTCGATCATATTAATCGAAGAAACATTGATTTAAGCCAAGTTGAAATGCTGGTATTGGATGAAGCGGATCAAATGTTTGATTTCGGATTTTTCCCAACTATCCGTAAAATCTTACAATATTTGCCTAAACAACGACAAAGTTTACTCTTTTCCGCAACCATGCCGAAAGCGATTAGAACACTGGCGGAAGAAATTTTACAGAATCCTGTCCCCCTACAAATTGGGCACCTGGCACCGGCAAGTACGGTTACACAAAAACTCTTTCCCGTTTCAGAAGCGCTTAAAACAGAGTTACTCGTAAAACTTCTACAAATAAACGCTATTGCATCGGTTTTGATCTTTACGCGTACTAAACATCGGGCAAAACGATTGGCTGAGCATCTAGAAGCACTGGGTTATAGTGCTACTTCGTTCCAAGGCAATCTATCGCAAAGTAGACGTCAGATGGCGCTGGATAAATTTCGCCGGGGAACGTTAAAAATATTAGTGGCCACTGACATTGCTGCACGGGGTATCGATGTTGCCAACGTATCTCACGTTATAAATTTTGATATGCCTGGAACAACCGAGGCCTATACCCATCGTATCGGTCGTACCGGCCGCGCCACAAAATTAGGCGCCGCTTTTACCCTTATTACCCATAGTGATAGGCATGCCATTCGTGCTATTGAACGATGTCTCAATCAATCCTTAGAAAAATGTATTTTACCGGAATTTGATTATAAGGCAGCCGCTAGCGCAGAAACAGCGCACATCACGCATGATGAACGGCCAAGGCAATATATACGTACTGCTCGCACACAGGATGGCAGGAAAAATTTTAGCTCACAACCTCATAAAAAAACGTCTTCAGAAAAAAGTCCACAGAGCGGCGCACCTTTCAAAAAAAGCCATAAACCTTTCTATTCTAAGTTTAAGAGTAATTCCAGCAGAAAAAGAAGTGTATAATGTACCGCTCGTACCTGAGAGTAAACATCTTTTGAATTAAGGAAAGTAGTTGCAAGCTCGCCACTGCAAGTGCAAGGGGTATAATAGAGCATATTATAAAAATAATTGTTTTTTTAATTGCCCCGTTATCAACGGAATTGGTAACGGTAAAAAACGGCAATTTCGTCGGATAAAATTGAAATAATTCTCTTTCTAAAAAATCCTCTATGAAAAAGAAGTTCGTAGTCGTTTCGAAATTAATTCGGCATAGCTTTCAGCGCTTCAATGATACCGGTTGCAGCTATCGTGCCGCCGCACTAAGTTTCACGACATTACTGTCGTTAATACCGTTAATGACATTGGGTTTTAGCATTCTAGCAAAATACCATCGCTTTAAGAAAATTAGTGAACAAATTCAAGACTTTATCTTTTCTAATTTTTTAGCCAGTTCTGGAAAAAGCATTCAGATTTACTTAAGCAACTTTGTAGCGCAGGCAAATCAAATATCCGTCATTAGTTTAATATTTTTGATTATTACTGCCACAATGATGATGTTTACGCTAGAACAAACATTAAATAATATATGGAAAACCGATAAACGAAGACATTGGACCTTAACAGCTCTTCTTTATTGGACAGCCTTACTTTTCATTCCCATTCTTATTGGACTTACCCTGTTTTTATCTTCCCATTTCATTATTCCATTAATAAAAGCAGGGCTAATTTCTAAACTCTTTTTAGTCCTATTGCCTTTTCTGTTAAGCATTTTTTCATTTACTTTTTTATATACACTTGTCCCGCATTGTACCGTCGCTTTTCGCTATGGATTTTGCGGCGCTCTTATCGCTACCTTTCTATTTGAAGGCGCTAAATATTTATTTAGTCTCTATCTGCATTACTTCCCAACTTATAAAATAATCTACGGTGCCTTATCGGCATTTCCTCTCTTTTTAGTATGGATCTATATTTGCTGGGTTATTGCATTAATAGGTGCTACGGTTACCTTTGCATTGGCGCATGAGTAATATTGAGGTACATCCTACGATGTGTCGTACGAATAACTAGAATTTCTAACAAACTATTGTACAATAGCCTCCTATTTATAAGTAATAAATGGAACCCCACATGAATTTTCTCAATAATAATAAATACCGCGTAAAAATAGGGTTGGCAGAAATGCTAAAAGGGGGTGTCATTATGGATGTGACGACAGCAGAACAAGCGCGCATTGCGGAAAATGCCGGCGCTTGTGCGGTAATGGCATTGGAACGCGTTCCTGCCGATATTCGCAAGATGGGGGGTATTGCGCGTATGGCTTCTCCACAAATAATCAGTGATATTATGGCGGCTGTGTCTATTCCCGTCATGGCCAAAGTACGTATCGGTCACTTTGTTGAGGCACAGATCTTAGAATCTTTAAAAGTCGATTTTATCGATGAAAGTGAAGTACTAACGCAAGCGGATGATGAATGTCATATCGATAAACAAGCGTTTGCGGTTCCTTTTGTTTGTGGATGTCGCAACCTGGGTGAAGCCCTACGCCGTATTGCTGAAGGCGCTGCCATGATACGAACTAAAGGGGAAGCCGGTTCTGGCAATATCCTCGAAGCGGTTAGGCATATGCGCGCTATTGTACGAGAAATAAACGAGCTTGCTGTTTTGAAAAAAGAAGCGTTATTTTCTAAAGCAAAAGACTTAAACGCGCCCTTAGAACTCGTGCAATGGGTCGCAGAACATGGCAAACTGCCTGTTCCGCATTTTTCAGCAGGCGGCGTAGCAACCCCGGCAGATGCGGCGTTATTACGTCAACTCGGTGCAGAAAGTATATTTGTAGGTTCTGGTATTTTTAAGTCATCTGACCCTGAGAAGCGGGCGCGCGCTATCGTTATGGCAACCACGCACTTTGATAACCCGAATACTTTATTAGACGTTTCAATGGATTTGCAAGAAGCCATGTCCGGTTTTCAAGTTAACTTAGAAACTAGCACTATTTAACATGAATATCGGGCTATTAGCACTGCAAGGTGGTTATTCAGCCCATGCAGCTGTTTTAAAAAAACTTAATGTCGAAACAACATGGGTGCGAAATCTGCAAGATTTAACTGGCACGGAAGGTTTGATTATTCCCGGCGGCGAAAGCTCTGTCCTCATAAAATTATTACAAGCAAATGGTTTGTGGGAGGCATTAATCGATTATAAAAAACCCCTCTTTGGAACCTGTGCGGGTGCTATTTTATTGGCAAAACAGGTGTTATACCCCTCTCAAGCTAATTTAAAGCATATGGATATAACCCTAGCAAGAAATGCCTATGGCAGACAGCTTGCCAGTCAGGTCAAACTAGGACACTGTTTATTAAGTCAAAAAGAAATAGAAATGGTTTTTATACGTGCACCAAAAATTATAGCCATTACAGAAAAAAACGTTAACATACTCGCTAAATATGCCGATCAACCGGTGGCTGTAGAACAAGCTAATTGCATTGCGGCTACCTTTCATCCTGAATTAAGCCAAGATTACAGTCTGCACACTTACTTTATTGAAAAAATTAAAAACCAGCTTAGGAGTGCGCTGGCATAGGCTCCAGCCATGCTTTAGTGGCGTCTTCTGCAACTTTTTTATTTTCCTTAAAAAGTAACGAGAGCGCTGCAAATTCACTTCTTTTTTTCCAGAAGCTTTGAAAACACGCCTTTGGTTTGTCCTTATTTTCATTTAACGTTTTACTTTCATAAGCTTCTAATAAATCAAATAAAAAATTATTTTTATTTCTTTCAGATTGACCAGAAATATACTTAGGTAGTTTAGTTCGATATTCTTCTAAATATTCTGCTAAGCACTGAGCGTTTTGTATGTTTTTATCTGTTTTTAAGTTCAGAGGTTTATTTGTTTCTAATAACGCTTCCCCATCCTTTTTTAACTCATGTATGGCATAGTGGATTAAATGATTTAAATAAATAAGATCTTTCCAATCATGTTTTAAAATCTGAGCAAGTTCACGTATTAAATAATTTTTTTTCATTACTATTTTTGACTTCTCAGAAAAAAATGGTAAAGTTCTCTCTTTATTTTCTAATCTTTCAATTTTAGTTTGCAGCTCAGCTAGTTTAACCAGTGCTTCTTTTACAACAAATAAATCATTGCTGCGCAGCTTTTCGTATGATTCTTTTTTTGTATCTTCATTCTTTGGCACCTTTAAATAAATAATCCGATCTTTATTTCCGTAGTAATCACTTACCCCTGCATGCTCTAAAGAATTTTTTGGCTGCAAACCGGCAGGTTCAGAATCCGTTACTTTTGTATTATGTAAGTAATCATAGCTCGATTTCCCCGCATCAAATAAATTATAAAAACCTAACAGAACAGGAACTAACCATACGGCTGCAGCAGGAGGACAGAGAAAAGGAACAATAACTGAAGCAAGGCATAACAACCAGCAAGTAAATACTTTTGCAAATTTTTTAATTTTGACGTCATATTCTTTCTTGAGTCCTGTGTCTCCATTTCTTATTTTAAAGCGTTGATTAAAAAGAACGACAAAATAAACAATAGCCGCTCCCGTTACTACCGAAGCGATAATTAGCGATAGTACAATAACAGGAGTTGTCCAAACGACGGCGGCAACACCGCCTGCCAAAGCAATGGCCGTGAGTAAAGTCATTGCGACACCAATAGCTAATATACTGGTGTGCTTTATTATATTATCCCAATATTGATCACGCCTCCATTTATTCTCTGGCGAATTATTAATTTTAAAATGTGCAAGAAAACTAAAAATTAAAACGGCCGCACTATCTATTAATTTTATAACGCTATAAAATAGAAATGCTGTCGCTAATACAGCCGGTATCGGCATAAAAAAACATAAAATGAACGCGGCAATAGCAATAGCCACTTTAAATGCCGAAAATAAAAATTTCCGAGTTTCTCCTAAATTTTTGTTTTCGGTATTAAGAAAATAATTGCCTACCCTTAAAATTGCTCTTAAGAAATGCAACCCATAAATAATAGGCGTAAATAAAAAAGGAAGTTTAGAGACTAATTTAACCACACTGAGTAGCCGCTTCGCTACCAAGGCAAATAAACGCCAAAATTCGGAAGAGGAGATATGTTTTATTGTATTTTCTAATCTCATACCCATAATGCTCCCGAATCGTTAGCGATAAGCATCTCAAATTAAAGAGAGTACGTAGGTATAGTTATTGATTCAGACAGTCATAAGACGCGTTGCATTATAGCTAAGTTTTCTTGAAGATCATTAAATAAAGCTTAAAAAAAATTGATAGTTTTGCTAAAAAAATTTAGCTACACTAATGAGGTCTTTATCTTTTATAACACGGCAGTATGGCTCTCATATCTCCTACGCCTCTTTTCGACAGTTTAGCGTTTTCCGATCCTAAACAAATACAAAAAACTCTAGGAAAACAGGCACTGCAACTTTCCTTTGCCAAATACGATTATCAACATGCACTACAGTTTCTTTATAGCTATCGTGGTAGTGATGCCACGTTTAACGCTTATCGCCGTGAAATCGAACGTCTATTGCAATGGAGTTGGTTTGTAGTCGGAAAATCGATTAAAGAGATCCGACGCAATGATTTTGAAATGTTTGTTTCATTTTGTCAAAAACCACCTAAGACGTGGATCGGCACAAAAACAGTAGCACGCTATATTGATCAGCAAGGCGTAAGAAAGCCACATCCCGAATGGCGGCCTTTTGTTGTATCGGTCACTAAGCTAGCGAGCCGAGCAGGTATTGTTCCTGAAATAAAAAAATACAGTCTCTCTCAAAAGGCATTACAAGCTATTTTTGCTATTTGCGGAAGCTTTTATAATTATCTGATTCAGGAAGATTATATGAGCTTTAATCCTGTCGCCCAAATTCGACAAAAAAGTAAATTTATTCGACAACAAAAAACTAAGATGATTATTCGTCGTCTCAGTGAACTACAATGGTCTTACGTTATTGAAACCGTAGAAATACTGGCAGCACAAGCACCCGCACAACACGAAAGAAGCTTATTTATCATGAAGGCGCTTTATGGCATGTATTTGCGAATTTCTGAATTAGCGGCATCCACACGCTGGGAACCACAAATGGGCCATTTCCAAAAAGATGCGGACGGTAATTGGTGGTTTATGACCGTAGGTAAAGGTAACAAAGAGCGCTTGATCAGTGTCAGCGATGAAATGCTAAAAGCACTAAAACGCTACAGACAAAGCTTAGGCTTAAGTAGCTTACCAAGCCGAGGTGAAACTACTCCCTTGATCAAAAAAGCAACGGGTAAGGGTCCTATTACCAGCACCCGCCAAATTCGCATGCTTGTTCAAACTTGTTTTGATACTGCTTTTGAACGTATGGTCAACGATGGCTTGCAAGAAGAAGCGATCGAATTAAAAACGGCCACTGTACATTGGTTACGCCATACGGGCATTTCAGAAGATGTAAAACATCGGCCACGCGAACATGTGCGTGATGATGCTGGGCATAGTTCCAGTGCGATTACCGACAAATATATCGATGTGGAAATGCGCGCGCGTCATGCTTCGGCTAAGAAGAAAAAATTAGATCCTTTAACTTAATCCAATTAAAAAATTAGCAAAGGCCATTAAACAGGAAATAAAAACTTATTATTATTGAATAAAAAAAATTAATCAGTGACCCAATCTCGAATAAGCAAAAATTTTTCTGTTAATTCTGCTTCCTTAGAGCCAGGTTGTGGTTGCCAATTATAATTCCAGCTCACCTGAGGCGGCATTGATGTCAAAATTGATTCAATGCGTCCACCACTTTGCAAACCAAATAAAGTCCCTCGATCATAAATAAGATTAAACTCTACATAGCGACTACGTCGATAGCATTGAAAGTCACGTTCTCTTTTTTGGTAAATTTTAGCTTTGTGCCGCTGCACAATGGGTAGATAAGCTTTTAAAAAATGATCACCAATACTTTGTACAAACGCAAAACAAGTCTGAAAATCCCACTGATTTAAATCATCAAAAAAAAGACCACCAATCCCACGCGGCTCGTTGCGATGCTTTAAATAAAAATAATCATCACAATTTTTTTTGTACTGTGTATAAATCTCTTTTCCAAACGGATCGCAGGCTGCTTTAGCAACCCTATGCCAATGCTGACAATCCTCTAGAAAAGGGTAGTAAGGTGTTAAATCAAGTCCGCCACCAAACCACCAAATGGTCACCCCTTTATCCGCCGGCTTAAGCCGCATAAAACGCAGATTCATATGTACCGTTGGCACATAAGGATTACGTGGATGAATGACTAATGAAAGTCCTATTGCTTCAAAGGGCGCTTCTGTATCTCGTAGTTGAGGATATCGCTGCGTTGCACTCGGGGGTAAATTCAAACCAAAAATATGCGAAAAGTTAACCGCGCCTCGCTCAATGACTGGGCCTTCCACCAAAACACAAGTCTTACCCCCTCCTCCTTCGGCGCGTACCCAGTTATCATCTAAAAACGTTTCTTTACCATCTTCTTTTTCTAAAGCTGAACAAATATCAGCTTGAAGTTTTAATAAATAATCTTTTATCAGTGAAATATTTAGGTCATAATTCATCGTAAATTTTTTATAATAATGTTAGTTATGCTACTTAACAGGAGAATTTAGGATGGCCTGGATTAAAGCCTTTCATATTATCGCCATGGTAGCCTGGTTTGCCGGCTTATTCTATCTTCCTCGACTATTTGTCTACCACGCCCAAGCCAACGACTCGCTGAGTACTGAACGATTTAAAATAATGGAACATAGACTTTATTATTTTATCATGACCCCCGCTGCATTACTTACTATCCTTCTCGGTAGTTTACTCATTAGCTATTCACCTAACTACTATTTACACGCTCACTGGATGCAAGCAAAACTATTTTTTGTCCTATTACTTGGTATTTTCCATCTTTATTGTGGGCAGCTATGCAAAACCTTCAAACGCGATAACAACCAACATGGTGCTTTATTTTATCGTTTTTTAAATGAATTTCCGACGCTGATGCTGATCCTCATTATTATATGTGCCGAAGTCCAACCCTTTTAAACGAGTATCTTCAATAGCACGATAATGGGCAAAAAACGCCGTTTTTCTGTATTGCGTTACTCACATACGGCCAGGCATTCATCAATCAAATCGAGTAAATCAATAACTCACCTTACGCAGAAGTGGGATCAGAAAGCGCCAGCTTCTGCCGCTTCCAGCACCTTATTTTTAATTTGAAAAAATTAAAAATAAGGTTAATCTCCACGTCACTCGGCGATAAAACGCAGCGCATGCGTAAAATGAGTTAATAAGTTTCGAACGTCAAATCTCCACCATTTCAAAGTCTTCCTTCATAGCTCCACACTCAGGACAGCGCCACGTCAGAGGAACCTCTTGCCAACGAGTACCTGGGAGTATCCCATCTTCTGGCCAACCCTTTTCTTCGTCATAAACATAGCCACATAACAAACACATATATTTTCTGAATGTTTTACTATTTTCTAGCATTTTTCAACTCGTTTTAATTAAGGTTGCCTAATCGCTCGTAGTTAACTCATGCAGAATATAATAAAATAAAGGCTGTTTGGCAAAGCTTTTAATTATTGAACTTGGTTGACTGTGTTTTGAAAAACCTCTCTTCTATTAAAAGAATCACCCTCTTCGCGTTGCGAAGAAAAGTGATTATAAAATAAACGCGGCATACGCCTTATTTTACCAGAAAAAACCGTGTTTTTTGCAGATCTAAACGAATTAAAAAACGATACTTGGCACCCTAATCCCACTTCTGCGGTATTAGCCGCAACTTTAGTTTCATTATTTTCGGCTGGAATAGCCGATTTAGACCAATAATCCGTTATGGATATCCCTAACAAATAACCTGTCATCTTTACAGTGGGGGCCCATAACATTTGAGCAAATAATTGATTAAAACGATCCGTTAAGGCGGGCCAAAACTGCGGCTTATCCGCTAATTCCCATAGGTTGGAAAATCCATACTCTAATTCGGCTACCAACAAAAATAAAAGCAGATTAGCCGCCTGCCTAAAACGATCATTATTTTTAGCTTTTAAGTAACCTCCTACAAAGCTTTCTATTAGGCTGTAAAAAAACAGAAATGGAAATTGTAAGGTGGATAAATAATTTATACTCACTAACGCGATGCGGGGTAATAATTTTAAGATTGTTTTCACTAAAGAAGATAAAGCAATGTTGTCAATACACCCTTCAAACACGCCATGGAGCAACGGAATAGTTAATAAATAATTAAATTGTTGCATATAATGCAAATTATCATCCGTAAAGTGGACTAACTTGGCTAGCGTATTGGTGTTCAAGCTGTATTCTTCATGCGCATAGCTTGCATAATAATTATTAATATTGTTTTGATTATTTAGCTCAAGCGGCTTATCTATAATAATATCTGAATTTCTCATTACTAACTTCTCAGTAAATGCAGAAGCACGAGCCGATAAAAGCTGTAGACTACATGTTTTATTGGCTGCATCATTAAAAAAATTTATAGTAAAATTATAATTTTTTTCTGAATTTATTTTTGAAACTGTACACTTAACGAGAAGTAAACTTTCTGGTAAATCAAAACTATTACAGTTTATAGCATGGTTTTCTGGTATAGCTACGGCATGACATAAAGTCATTAAATCTAAGCTCGAATTTTTAGTTAGCGTATGTACTACAGAACGTTTACCTAATAAGATTGTATTAAGTGGCTCATTTTTTTCTTTTATATTCAGCCCTATAAAACGATTAATCTCGGTTAAACTATTACTCAAACCCAAATCTAATGTAAACTCACCAACAGCATGGCTAACTCCGCTGAGAATACAATCATCACTTACCAATAAACTTCCTTTAAATTGTAAAGGCGGCTTCATATAACAACGTATTGACCCAACTATTAAACTTACTACTTTTAATTTTTTAAGTAAATTTATTGCAAATGCCGTATCATTAAAAAAATTTAAGTTAATGTCTTCTTGCGCCAGAATAGGATAGTTAAAGTTTTCAGCTTCTCTAAATGCCGAAATTAAACGATCAAATTTATCTTCATCCGCTAACGGCCTATACAACCCCTTAATCAAGTAATAATAAGGCACATTAAAAACTCGCCCCAGCATACTATCGGGTGCAATCGAATAAACAGCTTGTGCAAGCGCAGAAAAATCTTGATAAGTAATTAAATGGGTCTGACCCTGGTAACTTTTTAATAAATCAAAATAATCTTTTTGTAAATCAGCTGTAAATTTATAATACGTTAAAATTTCAGAGATTCGTGTCTCATTTAAACTAAAGAAGGGTTCAATTCTTTTACGACTATATTGTTGTAAAGACAATAAGGAAAGTGGTGTAAAACTAAAATTTTCATAACCTAATTCTTCACATTCAAATGAATTAATTCGCTGTAAATTAATGCAATCTAAACTCTCTGTATTATTATCATTTTCACATGTCAATAGCGTTGTTATATTAGGGTAGTAAATCGCGTTGGTACAATTTACATTTAATTTAATAAGATCTTGTATACCAAATAGATGAAAAATCTCATGAAGTAAAACCCCTACTCCTATAGACTGAAAAACCGAATGCTCTATATTTACTCTAATTTGGCCAAAGGCAGGCATGGAATTAACTGTAATATTTAAATACTTTTTCATAACAGCAACATAAACTTCAATTGAAAAACTAGGATTTGCAACGGCGAGATACTTAAAGTCACTATTTAATGAACCAAAAAGAACTTGATTAAGATATTTTTTTCTTAAGCTCATTTCATCAATAGGGCAATTAGGATAAAGTATTATCTCCTGCCCTGGTATATATACCAAGTTTGCAAAACCAAAATTATTAAACTGCTCTATAGCAATTTGAATTTTCTCAAGATAGTCTTTATTAGTGCATGTTGCTTCATCCTCATAATCATAAGCTATCGTTAAAATTTCCTCTTTTTGGCTATAATAAAGTGGAATATCTTTTTTAACATTCAGTAAAAATCTTTTTTTCCTATTATTTTTTTCTTGCATAAAAAATTCCTTTTAAAAAAACGATAATTTAAATATTTGCAATATTGAGCGGTGCGTAACCGCTTCCATAAACAACTTTACGACGCGATGCCCGTTTCCCGCTTCGCCCATCAACGCGCCCCTATCAGCACGCTCTTCGACGTCACATTGCTTCTGCCATGCACGTCTTGTTAAAAACAGTAGTCTGAGTTACATTCAGGATCATCAACCTCTGAAACTAATGGAATATTAATTTCTAACCTCTTTCTATTACTTTTGTTAAAAGTTTTCCTCCCTCGCTTTCACAAGGTAACGCTGCAAATTTTGAGGCATTTTTTTTCGAATTAATTTTTTTCCCTCATTACCCTCTCCTTGTTAAACAAAAATAATTCGCACATAATCATTAACATGACTATACTAAAATATTAATGTATAAAAGTATAGATTATAGAAAAAAATAGCATAAAAAAAAGGAAAAAATAAAACTTAATTTTATTAATTTTTTAATAAAAAATTACACTTATGTCTCTGCATAAGACAAAATTTAATTTACATTTATTTACTTATTATCTTAGCGCTTGCAACTTACACCTACTGCAATGTAGAAATAAATTAATCTATTTTTAGACGGTATAGCAGGGCTGCTGCAAAAGCAGCCTATTATAAAATAGCTATAACTGTGGAACAAAATAGTTAGTTATTTTTCTGTACTAAGTAAAGCATGAATAAACATTTTTGATGAAAAAACTTGTAAATCGTCTATACTTTCTCCTAAGCCTATGAAACGGATAGGTAAACTTAGCTTTTTAGCGATTGAAAAAAGCATACCTCCTTTTGCCGTACCATCTAATTTAGTCAATACAATTCCAGTTAATTGAATAGTCTTGTGGAATAATTCTGCTTGAACTAAGGAGTTTTGGCCAAGACTTGCATCAAGAATTAATAACGTTTCATGGGGTGCAGTTGAATCTAATTTACCGAGAACTTTTTTTACTTTTTGTAACTCTGCCATCAAATTATCTTTTGTATGTAACCGACCCGCTGTATCCGCAATTAATACATCGATATTACGTGATTTAGCCGATTGTAAGGCGTCATAGATAACAGATGCACTATCTGCACCTTGATGTTGTGCGATAAGAGGCACAGCATTGCGTTCAGCCCATATTGCCAATTGTTCTGTTGCCGCGGCACGAAAAGTATCGCCTGCCGCTAACATGACTTGCTTGCCTTGTTTTTTTAGCCAGTGCGCCAATTTTCCAATTGTAGTTGTTTTGCCAACGCCATTAACTCCAACGACCAAAATAACATAAGGCTTATGCGCGGATGTTATTTCTAAAGGTTTTTCGCACGCATTTAACAGTGCGATTAAATGCTGTTGTAATACTTCCCAGACTGCACTTCCATCCGCTAATTGTTTACGTTGTAGTTTGCTCGTTAATTCATCAACGATTTCTTCTGTTACCGCAACGCCCACATCAGAACTTAGCAATAAATTTTCTATTTCTTCAATTAAATCGGCATCGACTGTCTTTTTTCCTAAAACAAGATTCGCAAGACCTTCAACTAATTGATGACGTGTCTTTTGTAGATTTTCTTTTAAACGCCCCAAAAAAGCAGTTTTTTTTATCTCTGGTGCCTTCTCAGAAACTGCTTTAACCTCTTTTCTTTTTAAAAAATTAAACATTTATCTATAAAACCTCTTATGGATACTATATGCTCCGTTACGTTACTCGAAAAACAACGCTTTTGGTCTCATCCTAGCACAATTGAAGATACCTTCTCACAATGAAATCAAACAAATTACCCAGTTCCAAAGGGCAAATAAAAATTATCGGCGGTACATGGCGTGGCCGGAAATTAAATTTTCCGGCCATACCCGGTTTGCGTCCCACTCCCAATCGTATCCGAGAAACTTTATTTAATTGGCTAGACCCTATTTTAGCGAATGCTTGCTGTTTAGATCTATTTGCAGGTAGTGGCGCATTGGGCTTCGAAGCACTTTCTCGCGGCGCTAAATCCGTTACTTTTATTGAACAATCATTGCCGCTTGTGCACTATCTAAAAGTACAAATTAAGCAATTAGCGATTGAAGATAAAACACAGGTTTATCACCAATGCTTTCCTTTCAAAAATGCGCATTTCTTGACAGAACAAAATCTGCTATTTAACATCATATTCTTGGATCCTCCTTTCCATCAAAACCTCATTACACCTGTTTGTGACTGGCTAATAAAAGAAAACTTACTTTTACCGAAAAGTACTATTTATATTGAAACAGAAGCTGCATTAGAAAAACTTACCTTACCTGAAAATTGGCAGATAAGCCGTTGTAAAATAGCCGGTCAAGTTAAATATGCATTGGCCAAAACCGCGACTTGACTTTAGATAACCTTCTTGTTTCAATGCAAGCAGGTGTAAGAAGTTTATCTAAAATAAGATAATATGAAAAAAATAATATCGGCGTTTATCTTAAGTTTACTAGCAAGTTGTGCTACTACTTCACAGAATTTTCCCAACTCTATTACACCTAACATTAATCCCAAATCCGACGATGCGGCGATTCAGCTTGCCGAAGCCGCACGCTCAGTCAGTCAATCCCTAAATGAACTTAAAACCATTGAAAAGGCCTCCGCCCCATCGATTAAACCGCTTCCATACCCAACCTCTTCCGGTTTAGGTAAAATAATCGCTTCCGTTGATTGGTCAGGCCCTATTGAACCATTACTCGAACGAATTGCTAAACTCGCAAATTATCGGTTATGCATCCTAGGGCGTCATCCCGCTATTCCAATACTAGTTACTATTACGTCGCAAAATACGCCACTCGCTGACATTGTACGCAATGCCGATCTTCAAGCCGGAATAAAAGCTAACATAGCGGTATATCCAGGCATTCATACCATTGAACTACGCTATGCTAAAAACTAATTTTAAAAATTTTGCTTATTTTTTTAGTTTTTCATGCTTAATTTGCCTTAGTGCTTGTAGTACGCCTGCCCCTAATTACAAAACGGTAGGCAATCTCGACAATCTAAATCAATTACAAAACCTCCATGCCAAAGCAATTCCTGCAAAAAAAGAAATGAATAAGGTACATTCACAAGCCTTACAGGATATTGCTATGAGTATTGGCGCTCAAGCAGGACTTGCTTGGCGTTCAAAAGATATCAATCAAATATTAACAAAAAACTCAAGTTACTTAGATCATATCTTCAATTTTAATTTAATGTTACTGGAGCATAATGTAGTCCCGCCTGTATTAGTTCAAGGTAATAGTTCATTAAATTTAGCGGATCCGCAAACCTTACGTATCGATGATCGCGTTTACCAGATTGCTAGCCAAGCACATTTTACAACAACCCCTCCGCAATGGCATAACTACCTGTCGATGGATTATAAAGCACCAGAAATGCCCTTACCCGCATTCTTACCGAAAACACCAGAAGAACGTATTGTTTGGCGAAAATATGCAACACTGGGCTGGCAAGACGGAATTACTCAAGCCAATACTATTTTTAGTGATAATCTAGCGCGCTTAACCCGAGATTATACCGGTATGGTGCTATACCGTTCCTTACTATTAAAAGGCATGGTCAGCAAGCCCTTTGTGGCACATACAAATCTTGGTGTTACCGGCAACAGTTCTGATATACACATCAATGATCAGATCTACCGAATCACTTCGTTACCCAAATTACAACCCAACGCCAATCGTTGGAACCCTGTTGTCACGCATGATGCCACATCTACTACCCAATGAGCCGGTACGCTTTACACCCGCTTGCCTAGCCGAATTATTAATTCATTGCCAAAAATTATCGGCATCCGATATTACGCTACAAACCGGCGAACCCGTTTTTGCTGAAGTCTACGGTCGTTTACTTAACATCACACGACGTAGGCTTTCCAATACAGAAATTTCTGAAATATTAAATCTTATCTACGGGCCTAATGGCAGTGCGCAAATCCTAAGTGGTGTTGATATCGATACGCATTATGAATTTCGTCCTAATCGCAATGAACGTTATCGCTTTCGAGTCAATGCCACAGGCTGTTTAGTAGAAGGTCATGATGCCATTCAAATCACCTTTCGAACGATTCCCAATACGCCGCCAAGACTATCCGAACTCAAATTAGAGCCTGAGCTGGTTAATGCCTTAGCACCGCCGCAAGGGATCGTTTACGTCACAGGCTCAACGGGCTCCGGAAAAAGTACGCTATTAGCCGCTATTATTCGCGATCTCGCCGAAAAAGAAGATAGCCATCGTAAGATTCTCACCTATGAAGCGCCTATCGAATTTGTTTATGACACTATCGATATGCCAAGTGCTGTGGTCAGCCAATCTGAAATTCCAAGACATTTACCTTCTTTTGCGGCAGGCGTACGTAATGCACTGCGCCGTAAACCGCGACTCATTTTAGTTGGAGAAGCGCGTGATCCCGAAACAATAGGTGCGGCTATTGAAGCCGCATTAACGGGACATCCGGTATATACCACACTGCATAGTAATGGGGTTGCTGAAACATTACGACGCTTAGTTAATTCGTTTCCTGCTGACGAAGCACAGGGTCGCATGATTGATATCATCGAAACCATTCGTGTGGTTATTTGGCAGCAATTGGTTCCAACCATCGATGGAAAACGCATCGCTTTACGTGAATTTTTAATATTCGATGAAAAACTACGTGATCAACTCCTCGATTCTAAACTTGAAAATATCAGTGCCATCACACGGCGTTTACTCAAAGACCATGGACAACCCATGTCACAAGATGCAAAACGTAAATTTGCTGCGGGCCTTATCACTGAACGAGAATATAAACGCTTAATTATGACTGACCAACGAGCCGATGAAGATGCCGGACTTTAATAGCGCTTGGCAACCTAGCGCATCACTTGAATTATTACATTTACGTGCCAACATTTTAGCGCGTATACGCCAGTTTTTTGTAAAAAAAAACATCTTAGAAGTCGAAACACCCTTACTTTCGCAAGCGACAGTAACCGACAAACATTTGCATAGTTTTCAAACTGAATATTATTTTGCAAATCCTCATCATAAAAAAACGCTCTATCTGCAAACCTCACCTGAATTTGCAATGAAGCGTTTATTAGCCGCTGACAGTGGGCCTATTTATCAAATCTGTAAGGCCTTTCGTAATCAAGGTGAATCTGGCCGTGTACATAATCCAGAATTTACGATGTTAGAATGGTATAGGCCGGGTTTTAACCATCACGATCTGATGGATGAGATGGAAGAACTACTAGCGACACTACTTGATTATAAATCGGCACAACGTTTTACTTATTTTGAACTTTTTAAAAAATTTCTTAATATCGACCCGCATCATGCTTCCCTGGATGTATTAAAACTGGCTGCTCAGCGTTGTAACGTCACCACAGACCATTTATCTACCATGGAACGAGATGATTGGCTAAATCTATTGATGACACACTGTATTGAGCCAAAGTTACCGGACTATCCGGTATTTATTTATGATTTTCCGGCTTCACAAGCGGCTTTAGCAAAAATACGTCCAGGAAATCCTCCGCTTGCTGAACGCTTTGAAATTTATGTGCAAGGACTTGAGTTAGCTAATGGTTTCCATGAGCTCAACGCTAGCCAAGAACAGCGACAACGCTTTGTGAATGACTTAATCCAGCGCGAAAAAATCGGTTATGCTGCCGTGCCTATTGACGAACACCTGTTAGCCGCATTAGCGCATGGCTTTCCTGATTGCGCCGGCGTAGCACTCGGAGTTGATCGTCTAATCATGTTAGCTGCAAAAAAAAATACGATTAATGAAGTCATTGCTTTCCCCTTAGAGAACGCTTAATTCTTATTAATCGTCGATGTCACAATTAAAAACCGGGTTTCCTTGTTTTTTCTAACTGTTTTTCTGCTCGTTTATACAAACGCCCTCTTTTTTTCGCTACCGGAGGGCGGTATGGATTTTGTGTCTTACTTCTTGTCTATTCATCTAAAACAAAAAGTGTACGCGATATATGGCCACTTGCTGTCACGCACGATACTCCTGTTCTAACCGAACTATAAAAGCGGTAGTTGTCTGTTCGTGTACTATTTAATATAACCCTACAGAGGTATCCCAGCCTAAATATTTCTTCTGCTGTCTATTCTCTACGATCTTAAATAGCGTAGGTAAACCCACTGGCTTACTGGTTAAAGCTAAGTGTTGATTCCATTTTTATATTGGCCGCTTGATTATTCACAACTTCACTTTGCTGGTAAGTGGTTAATTGCTTGGGCTTCACTGACTTAAAGTGCAAACTACTTCGAGCGCTAGTATAAAAACTCTGCTTGTGATCTAGAAAAACCACCTTATATGCCCCTTTGCGATTAGCTTGTCTTATTTCTTCTCGAGTAATCGATTGTTGCTTATTTAACTCCGCATCCAATACAGGAAAAGGTAGTAACTTTTTGAGAATTTCACCTTTTAAATCGTTTACACCTTTAAGATTACGATTTCCCAATTCAATAGCACCGTGATCAAACGCATTATCAACTGGGAAACCATGCTTTTTAGCTTCTAGCGCTAAATAATTATTGGCATGCAAGCCATGCTGCCATTCAAAGTAATCGGAAGCTTTGCCATAAAAATTTGCTTTTTTTATCTTATTCTGCCTAATAATTTACTCAAGTTACTAGAAAAATTACCGGTATAGCAAACAAAGCGAAGATTAAGTCATTTATTTATTTATTCTTGAAATTAGCAATACGAAATAAAGCGTTTAAAAGAATAGAAAAAATATTTAGAAAATGGGAGTAAACTTTCTAAAAACATCAGTGCTGTGCACTACATGAGCGCCGGCTTTTTGCATGTCTTGAATAGACATAGCACTATCTTCACTATTTAGATTAACACCTCGACAAGCATCCTGAATAAGATAAGTTTTAAAATTAGAACATGCATCTAATACCGTATATTTAACGCAATAATCGAGTGCTAACCCCATGATATAAACATCACTTATCTGCTGAATCGTTAAATAATCGCCCAAACCCGTTGATTTTCTATGGCCATTATCAAAAAAAGCACTATAACTATCTATAGTAGGATCAGAACCTTTCTGAAATACCTTCGTTATACGGCTCGTCTTAAGTGTGGCTACAAACTCAGCACCTTTTGTTCCTTGCACACAATGAATTGGCCATAAAATTTGCCGCAGACCCGCTAATTCAATGCATTCTCCTGGTAATTTATTCGGATGATTCGCCGCAAAACTGCCATGATTGCTAGGATGCCAATCTTGAGTAGCTAGAATACATTCAAAATAATCTTGTAAGGCATTTGCTGGCGTAATCACTTCATCGCCCTGCGGTATCGGTAAAGCCCCCGTCGGCATAAAATCATTTTGTAAATCCACTAAAATCAGTGCTTTTTTCATAAAAATACCCAAATAAAATTTTCAGACTGTAACTTATTTAAAATTATAAAAGCTTTCTAATATCAATTTCTAATGTTAAGTTCAGATAATAAAATTTAATAAATTAATTAAAAGATAAATATATAGTTTTACAGATAGATAATAAGTTAAACTTACCACTATCTTTAAGAATAACAAGAATGAAAAATAAAAATGTCTAGAAAAAAGTCGCTAAGATCAAACCAAGATTCTGCATAGAAGGACATGCTAGATGCTTATTTTCAGGCGTTTATGGAGCTTTTCTATCTTGAAATAGCAGAAAAAATTGATTGGACTGCTGGCTATGAAACGCTTGATAAAGAACTTCAGGCTATCACCACGGATGCTAGGATAGGAAAGCGATTTGTGGATAAATTGTTTAAAGTTAAAACCTCAGAGGGGCAAGAAGAAGTTATATTGATCCATATCGAAATTCAAGGAAAAAAAGAAGAGGAGTTCTCTAAGCGCCTATTTCAATACTACTGTAAACTTTTCACAAAGCGCGATCAATCTATTTTAACTTTAGCTATTTTAACGGGCGATAATCGTAACTGGCATCCAAAAAATTATCAAAAAGAAGTTTTTGGTTTTTCTGTTATAAATTTTAACTTTCAATCCAACAAATTACTTGATTATCAAAATAAAAAACGGGCACTTAGCAAATCTAATAACCCCTTTGCTACAGTGGTTTTGATCCATTTGGCCTTTATAGAAACAAAAAAGAATCTAGAAACTCGCTGTCAAATGAAGTTTAGTTTGACACGCACACTCTATGAGAAAGGGTATGACCGAAATTATGTAATAAATTTGCTCAAAGTGATAGGCTGGGCATTAGTATTACCCGAAGATTTAGAATTAGAATATAAGTCTAAAGTCCATGAATTAGAAGAGGAAAAAATATGAGTTACATCACGAGTTTTGAAAGGCTGGGCCGAGAACAGGGTCTACGACAAGGCTTAGAGGAAGGCCTAGTACAAGGTTTAGAAAAATGTTTAGAAAAAGGCTTTCAAAAAGCTATAAACTCGATTGAAAAAATTATGCGTTCTAAAGGGTTAGATCAGAAAACTATCCAAGAGATACTAAGTCTTTCTAAACAAGGACTTGAACAAGAAGAAGCTTAGCCATTTGCTTGCTCGGGTCCGTATTTTTTAACACATCCTTAACTATCTTTTTAAGATTAAATATATTTTATTTATCTTTGGAAATAGCGAATGTTTATTTTTATTTATATTTTTCCATATCTAGTTTCATTAATACATAAGAAAGTGATAAATTGCTTCGTCGCTTATTTCTAGACTCAATTTATTTTATTACTTTTTTGTAAGAATAACTAAAAAATACTATAATCTGTGTTTTTATAGAGCTTTTTTTACATTAGGCTATAAACCTGATACAGCGAAAAATTTATATTTGTTGCGACAAGCATTTATTAATGGTATACCTCAGAATGTGTCATCTAACCTTTATTTGCACTATTTTAAAAGACCTTTGGCTTTTAAAATAAGTTCCTGTTTTGATTGATAGAGATTTTTTTCTAACCCGGCTGGATAAACATGGGGATTTAAAATTCGGCGAATACTTTCATCAAATTGCTTTAGTCCCTCTTGTGTTTTTTTCTGGCTTTCTTGTAATAAAGGTCTTTTATAAAACAATTGACCTTTCATAAATATAGGCTGTAGTAACTCACGATAAGGCGTCCCCGAAGCAAATAGTCGACGTCTCGTCGCATCTGCCGGATCAATAATGGTACATTCTTCGGGAATACCTAACAGTTCATCGTAGATAGCATCCGCCATAGCATACTCATAATTGCTGTCAAAATAAAAACGACGGGCAGCTAAAATTCCCGGGGTTGAAATTTTACTCGTTTGTTCCGACAGCTTTACTTTATATTCCCATTCACCCTGCAAAGATCGAATCGCACTGAGTTTATAGACTCCATCTAAAGCTGGCTGCTCAAATGCCGTAATTAACCGTGTACCAACGCCCCACACATTTATTTTAGCTTCTTGTTCTTTTAAGCTGGTGATAACCAACGGGTTAAGATCATTACTACCGACAATGCAAGCATCCTTGTAACCTGCCGCATCTAAATGCTTTCGAGCTTCTTTACTTAAATACGCTAAATCACCAGAGTCTAAGCGAATCCCGGCTAACTGAAATCCTTCTGGCTTTAATTCATCAGCAATCTTTATAGCATTTTCTACACCTTGTAGGGTGTTATACGTATCTACTAAAAAAATACAGCGGTCAGGCATCGCTTTTGCATAAGCGCGAAATGCATCTAACTCAGAATTAAAACATAAAACCCAACTATGCGCATGCGTACCGCGTACGGGAATACCAAATAATTTCCCGGCTAACACATTCGAGGTAGCGACACATCCGCCAATATAAGCCGCACGACTTGCCATTAATCCACCGTCAAATCCCTGTGCTCTACGCAAACCAAATTCAAGCACAGGTTCTCCACGCGTTGCTTGGACAATTCGTGCGGCACTAGTTGCTATTAAGGTTTGAAAATTTATGATGTTTAGTAGGCTACTTTCAAGCAACTGACATTGTAAAAGAGGTCCTTTAACACGTACTAAAGGTTCATGCGGAAAAACGACAGAACCTTCTTCTATCGCATCGATATCGCAACTAAATTTAAGGTGGCTTAAATAATCTAAAAAATCTTTATGGAATAAAAGCTTACCTTGACTATCCCTTAATTCAGAAAGGTAATCAATGTCTTCTTTAGAAAACCCAAAACCCTCCAGAAATTCAATCAGCGTGCCTAATCCTGCACAAATTGCGTATCCACCTTTAAAAGGAGCTTTACGAATACTATGATAAAAAACCGCTTCTCGTTCATGAATCCTATTTTTCCAATAGCCATAAGCCATTGTCAGTTGATAAAAATCAGTTAATAAAGCGAGAGAAGATTTATAAAGTTGTTGTAATGAATTCGACATAGATGAAATAGCCCCCGCCGGGCGGACATTCTACCGCCCCTTGGGTATAAAAACTAACCGCCCATTTGCTTTTCTCTGATTTCATCCAAGGTTTTACAATCAATACATAAGGCTGCCGTTGGCCGCGCCTCTAAGCGACGAATACCAATTTCAACGCCACAGGAATCACAGTAGCCATAATGACCTTCATCAAGCTGCTGTAATGCATCTTCAATTTTCTTGATTAATTTCCGCTCACGGTCGCGAGCTCGGAGTTCTAAGTTAAATTCCTCTTCTTGAGTCGCACGGTCACTCATATCGGGCAAAGCAGTACCCTCATCTTGCAAATGATGTACGGTTCGTCCCATATCTTCCAACAGCATGCGTTTTCGTTGTAGTAATAATCGACGAAAGTGCGATTGTTGGTCTGCACTCATGTAGTCTTCCCCAGGCCGTTCCTTATAAGGCGCTATATTTAAATCGATTTCTGTTACCGATTCTAGCCTTGTTTCTGGTAAGGAAACTTGTCTTTCTGCTTGTTTTTTAGGTTTTTTTGATTCTGCCATTTTAGTTTCTAATGATGGTTGTTGTTTTATAGGTAGCGCCTGGGAATCAGACTTTACTTGCCTTTGTTTTTTTCTAGAGGTTGCTGGAATAGTTTCCACCGCCTCTGAGCTTTTGCTTATTGCATTTTTTATAGCTCCAGATTTTCTACTGGTTTTAACATGCGAGGACGACGTTTTTTTCGAGGTTTTGTTTTTACTAGGCTTTTTTTTTACTGCAGCCTTTCTTCCAGACTTTCTACGTGTTGTTGTTTTCTTTTTTCGTACTCCTGTTTTAACCGTCTTTCCACGCTTTGTAGATCTGCGAGGACGACGCTTAGCGGTGGTTTTTTTTGCGCCTACTTTTTTTCGACGACGGCGTGTCGCGGTAGGGCGTTTTGTCGCTACTTTTTTTCTTGTAGTTTTACGTGCAGCGGGCTTTGCCGTAGCGCTTCTTTTACGTCGCTTAGTTCCACTAGCACTTTTAGCTTTTCTCTTCACTGGCATAAAAGTTCTCCTTGAGAATTTACAATTTTGCCGGAATTGGCACTCTTAAAAAAACCAAACACATCTATACCAAAAATAATTACGCATGGCAATCGCTTCTAAATCTAAAATCTATGCCATACCTTTTCTTTTTATTAATGATTTATAGATCATTTTTTCAATTAATGCCATTTTCCACTCGTCACTCGTTTATGACCGGCTAAATCTTTATGTTGTAATAGGGTATGGTACCCATAATTTAAAAAAAATTGCTTAACAAGCGTCGCTTGTGCGTAGCCATGTTCTAAAAATAAAACCCCGCCAGCTACAAGATAACAACGCGATTGACGAATGATTGTTTCTAAATGTTGTAAGCCATTTTCGCCGGCAATTAAAGCACTTTTTGGTTCAAAAGATAAACTCCATTCTGATTGAAAATGAGGATCGTTACTAGCAAGATAAGGTGGATTACTCGCGATTACATCGAAATATTCTTCTCTGTAAAAAGCATTACACCAATCCCCCTGACGCAATTCAATATTTTTTAGGTTGTAGCGCTGCCTATTCCGCTCCGCCAGTTGCAACGCATCATTCGAATAGTCAGTCGCAACAAATTGCCAAGCAGGCCTTTCCGTCGCTAACGCTAAAGCAATTGCACCCGAACCCGTTCCTAAATCAGCTATTTTTTTTTCTTCATTGCTCATATTTGCAAGTACTTGTTCAACTAATAATTCGGTTTCCGGACGTGGAATAAGCACGCTAGAATTTACTTCCAATAATAATGACCAAAACTCTTGCTGTCCGAGCAAATAGGCTATGGGTTCTCCGGCTTGGCGGCGCTCTACCAACGCTTGTATAAACTGTTGGTGTTGGGCGGATAATGTTGCAAAACGAGGCTGACTATAAAGCTGTGCGCGCGTAAGTCCTAAACAGGTGGCTAATAAAAGTTCAGCATCTAAATTAGGTGTTGTACTAACTGGCATTAATTGTTTGACAGCCCAACGCCATAGTGATTGTATACTCACAGCTATGGGATTTTCGGCGGCGTTTCCGCTCAACTCGCAATTCTCATGTATCATGTATACATTCCGGTTACTTCATATTCGCGGTGCTTTGCCGAAAATCCCATAGCTGTGAGTATAAAAACATGTAAGATAAGTTAACTCTTTTTATTAAAAATTAATTCGGATTTTGCTTACGTCGTATATAAGAAACGAAAAACATAATAAGCAATAAAGGCAATAAAATAGGCAATAGAATCGGGAATAAAATAACGGCAAACACCGTCCAAAGCGCCGCAATAAATCCCAGAATAAGTACGCCGGTCCAGGTCAATATGAAAAACAATAAAATACTCAGGCAAAAAAAGAAAACCGAAGCCACCAAAAACCCCCATACCGTTAAGCTAATTGCAACAGCCCCATTGAGCAAAGCTAATGCAATGTGCCCACCCAAAATTAAAAGTAACAAAATAATCAATGCGATCGCTAATGATCGAAACATAATTTAAATCTCCTGCATCTATTTACGTAAAAGATAAGCTAAAGTAACGGCTTTATTGCCTACTTATCTCATGGCGAGCGCGATTAGCCTCGCAATCTAGCAACGCTGTTAATTTTTTTCTGGATAGCCACGCTTACTTCGTTCGGCCTTGTGCCATGACGGGACTAAAGTTATTTAATAGTCTACTCACCTATAGCGGCTAACTTATCCGCTTGATACTCACGAATCAGAGATTGAATAATAGGCATTAAATGCCCTTCCATAATATCAGATAATTGATATAGGGTTAGATTTATACGGTGATCGGTTAGCCGTCCTTGAGGGAAATTGTACGTACGAATTCGTTCTGAGCGATCGCCACTACCCACTAGATTTCGACGTGTTTGTGCCTCTTCCTGCTGCTGCTTGGCTTGTTGTGCAGATAATAGCTTCGCCTGCAACAAAGACATAGCTCGTGCACGATTTTTATGCTGTGAACGTTCATCTTGACATTCAACCACTAACCCCGAGGGTAAATGTGTAATACGAATCGCTGAATCTGTTTTTTGTACGTGCTGACCACCAGCACCCGAAGCACGAAAAGTATCAATTTTCAAATCGGCTGGATTTAGGATGACTTCGTCAACCACTTCTATTTCCGGTAATACGGCAACAGTACAAGTAGAAGTATGAACCCGTCCTTGTGCCTCTGTCTCGGGAACACGTTGTACCCGATGCGCACCGGATTCAAATTTTAAGTGAGAATAGACATCAGTCCCGACAATACGCGCAATAATTTCTTTATAACCACCTTGTTCACTCGGACTACTGTTTATGATTTCAATAGACCACCCTTGTGTTTCGGCATATCGTGAATACATACGAAATAGATCGCCTGCAAAAATAGCAGCTTCATCTCCGCCTGCGGCTGCCCGAATTTCTAAAAATACATTACGTTGGTCATTCGGATCTTGGGGTATCAATAAACGCTCTAATTCGGCTTCCAGCTTAGCTTGTTTTGCTTGTGCTGCTTTAAGTTCTTCTTCCGCTAAACATTGTAGTTCAATGTCGGGGTCCTGTAAGCATTGCTCAGTTTGTCTTACTACTTCTAAATTTGACTGGTATTGCTGAAAACATTGTACGACAGGACCTAATCGGACATATTCCTTAGATAATTCACGAAAGCGATCTTGATCGTTAATAACATCAATATCGCCCAACAAAGCGGTCAGTTCTTCGTACCGCTCGACAAGTGTCGTTAATCTTTTAAGTAAAGAGCTCTTCATAAGACCCATCTTTATACCGAAAGAAAGACTTTAAGTCGAGTGGCTTAAAAAGTTTTGCTTTAATATACAAAAAGGCTATAAAATTGAATATTGGGGATTCATAAGCTATTCTGAAAGGAGTAAACCACTATAGCGGGCGCTATAAGGTTTTACTGATATAACCTAAGGGGATAGTATGAAAAAATTATTAGTAATGGCTTCAGCTATTTGCATGGGTTTACTAAGTAGCATTAACGTGGCTAACGCCGCCCACTCAGGTCAAAGTCCTTGTGCATTTAATGGTCACTTAGTAAAAAAAGGGGGATTCGTTTCTGGATCGTACTATGACTCGGCTAGCATACGTCAATTATTATCCAGATTCAATGTTTCACCGCGTGCTTGTACAAATATTGCACCATGCCAATATCGTTATGTATGTAGCGAATATCATTATTTAGCAACCAATAAATTAATACCCAACCGAGGTCCAACTATTTATTGGCATACATCACAACCTTTTTAATAAAAAAAGGTTATTCGTCTTATCCCTTCCTTCAGGAAGGGATATTTTTTTCTAGAAAGCAGTATCGCGATCACTTAACGGGGCACAAGCAAAGCTCGTGCCCCGTTATTCAAGAGGAGAATCGCGATTCTCCTTTTGAAAATCTTCATCGCGAGATGAAGCACTTGGAAATGCAATTTCGCATTTCCAAGTGCAATCGGTATATAATAATACTAAAATGGTATTCTGTTACTATTTTATTCATAAGAGAATTAGCTTCAAGACTTTGCTAACTAAGCAAAATAAAAAAATTTTTGTCGGTTAGGTTATGTGTTATGTCAAAAAAGATCGTATTAGCTGCCTCACTTTTACTCTCTGATAAAAGCGAACAAAAGAATCAATTTCATTGTCACGGTAATTGGACATTAACAGGAATTAATAAAGAAATACTCGATCTGGCATTTAATAGACTAAGTCAGCAAAAAATATCCCCTCTCATTCTTGATGCCAGCACAATTACTGCTATGGACAGTAGTGGCGCATGGCAGCTTTATCAATGGATAGAACAGCTATCAAAGCAAGGAACAGAGGCTCACTTAAAAGGACTTCGTGACGATCATCATGCACTTTATAAAGGCGTCCAAAAAACAGCCGCCACATTAAAAATGCTTCCTAACCGTAAAGATTATCATGGCTTAGCACTACTTGGTAAAAAAACACTGGACCAACTCATTGAAGTGCAATCATTTTTACAGTTTGTTGGCAAAACTTTTATTACAGGCATTCAATCACTTTTAAAACCTTCTCGGATACGTATTAGCGCGCTCACCAGTGTTATTGAAAATACCGGACTTAATGCATTGGGCATTATTGCTTTATTATCTTTTATGATTGGTATTGTATTAACTTATCAAATGGGCTTTCAGCTAAAAAACTATGGTGCCACACTTTTTATTATTGATTTATTAGGGCTTGCAATATTACGCGAATTTGCGCCTTTATTAACCGCAATAATGGTGGCCGGCCGAAGTGGCTCTTCTTTTACAGCACAACTTGGCATGATGCAGATCAAAGAAGAAATCGATGCCTTGAATACCATGGGAGTTTTACCCAGCCAACTGTTAGTTTTACCACGCATTTTTGGCTTAACGATTGCATTACCACTGCTCACAATTTGGGCAGATATTTTTGGCATGCTCGGCGGCATGGCCATGACCCATTCTATGCTGCATATTGGTTACATCGATTTCTTACGCCGTTTTCCCAAAGCAGTAGAACTTTCATCTCTCGTTATTGGAATAGGAAAAGCGCCAGTTTTTGCACTCATCATATCAAGTGTGGCCTGTTTTCAAGGACTACGCGTCAGAGGTAGCGCTGATAGTGTAGGGAAACAAACAACACGAAGCGTTGTACAAGCTATCTTTTTTATTATTGTTGCAGATGCCCTTTTTTCCATTTTATTCAGCACATTAAATAGTTAAATCCGTTTCATTCGCTGTGAATTTGAAATATTCGCATTTTCAGGGACGCGCGGTATATACTTTTACCATGAATGCATCTGATTCCGTCATTAAACTCGATAACGTTAAAATATCCATTGGCGGACAATGGGTACATAAAGGCATTAATCTGGAAGTTAAGCGCGGGGAAATCGTCGCTATTGTCGGCAGCAGCGGCTCAGGTAAGTCTACTATTTTACGTGAAATTTTATTATTACTAAAACCGGCATCGGGAAAAATTCAGGTATTTGGAAAAGACATTAACAAACTCTCGTCCTCTGAAATTCTTAGTTTACAACGGCGCTGGGGTGTTTTATTTCAGCAATCAGCCCTTTTTACCTCGTTAACCGTTTTAGAAAATATTGCTTTCCCACTGCATGAGCACAGCAAATTGGATAAAAAAACTATCCAAGAATTATCCTTATTAAAATTATTAGCCGTTGGTTTACCTATCGACTCCGCTATTAAATATCCCTCGGAACTCAGTGGCGGTATGCTCAAACGCGCTGCTTTAGCACGTGCGCTGGTTATGGACCCAGAATTACTGCTATTGGATGAACCAACGGCCGGACTCGATCCACAAGGTGCGGAAGGGTTTGATAAACTTCTGTTAAATTTACGCGCTATCTTAGGCTTAACCATTTTAATAGTCACCCATGACCTGGATACGCTATGGCAAATTACAGACAAAGTGGCTTTTTTAAATGATGGATATGTCTTAGAATTTTCCCCTATAAAAAAACTAATACACTCGACTGAACCCGCTATCCACGCCTATTTTCAAGGACCGAGAGGACGTGCCACGCAACAGCTTTATGAGGATCATCATGGAGTCTAAAATCAATTACACACTCGTAGGTGCTTTTGTACTTATTTTAACAGTGGCACTTATTATTTTTATTACGTGGTTATCTGCCGGTTTTACCACAAAAAATTATAATACCTATCTTGTTATTATGAACGAATCTGTTGCCGGAATAACAACCCATTCGACGGTAAAATACAATGGCGTTGATGTAGGTAGCGTAAAGAAAATTTCCCTTTGTAAAAACAACCCCAAACAAGTGCGATTGTTGTTACAAATTGAAGCGTATACGCCGATAACAGCAGGCACAACGGCGACTTTAAATAGCCAGGGTTTGACGGGTATCACCTATATTGCATTACAAGGAAGTGATACTGATCATGTGCCCCTTAAAATTGAGTCAGGTGAAAAATATCCAATTATTAAAAGCACTCCCTCCCTATTTATACGCTTAGATACTGCCTTACGTGATTTAATGGTCAATATGAATCAAATTACACAAGCTATTAATGGCGTATTAGGCGGAAAAAATCCCGAACGATTTAGAGAAATTCTCAATAACTTAAATACCACCACAAATAACTTGGCAGCACAAAGTCAACAACTGGATAGCATCTTAATCAATACGGCCAAATCGACGCAATTATTTCCTTCATTGATCGACACCTTGATACAACGAACACTTCCTTCTACCAATGAAGTTTTAGATAATCTAACCTTGATGAGTAATAATTTATTGGAACTTTCTGATAATTTAAAGCAAAATCCGGCTGCTTTATTGCGTGGTCAAACGCCGCTACCACCCGGACCAGGAGAAAAATAAAGTGCGTTTACTCCTTTGTTTATTCGGCATAATAACATTACACGCTTGCTCTCTTTTTAAACCTATTAAAATAGAACCTGTGCATTATTATACCGTCACTGCTTATCCGCGTGCTTGTCCTACACGCGGTTCGCGCAGTACCATATTAGTAACCCAACCCCGCGCTAATGCGATGTATAGTAATCCGCGTATGATTTATAGTCCCGACTACTATCAAATCCAATATTTTACCCAAAATCGCTGGGCTGATTCGCCGCCGCATATGCTACATCCATTACTCATAAAAGCATTACAAAATACCGGCTATTTTCAGGCTATTATTAATACACCCTCTACAACGCGCTATGATTGGATACTGAATACACAGCTATTGAGCTTTCAACAAGAATTTATAACCCAACCCAGTCAATTCCGTATTGCAATACGTGCCCAATTAATCGATGCACATGCTAATCGCATTATTGCAACGCAAGATTTTATGGTAGTACAAAAGGCGCTTATGGATAATCCGCATGGCGGTGCTATCGCCGCTAATCTCGCTGCGCGTAAAATATTGCGGAAGATTAATAATTTTTGTTTAAACTGGACTTGAAAGATGTGCTCAATATATAGTCTTTCCCATTATTTAAATCAGAGAGTTGAAATAATTCCGCTTTAGTCTGTTTAATTTCTAGATATTCATTAATAGTTATCCCTTTTGGTTTTTCTAAACTATTTTTTGATGCGATTAATGCTTGAAAAGCAGTATTTACTTGATCTTCTTTTACTTTAATAGTTTCTGGAGAAGGTGATCTGCCACTCGGGTCATAGAGTTTCTTATCGTTTAAATACGCATTTTTAATTTTAATTGAATCTTCAATACTATTAGATTTTTTTAGTTTGCTAATTAATTCTGCAGCCGAAAACCATGATCTATTTTCTTTATCGCGTAAGCCATGAATAACCGTTATTTCTGGATCATCATGATAGATAAGCGTATTGATTATCTGACAAAAAGAAATAACACCGCCTTCTAAACATAATAATTTTTTTGCTAAATTATCTGAGAGTGCAATATCATCGCCAAAATGGCAGTCTTTTTTATCATCAAATACGACCAAATAATTTTTTACCGCTTCACTATAGGTACATTCCCAATCTTGTATAGCAGTTATACTTTCCGGATACACAATATTTGCAACTACCTTATTGTTATATTCAGGATTATTCTCTAGCCATTTTCCAACAACGCCATTAGCACCGCCGTTTTTATTACTCGTAAATCCGTATAGCACAGGACCTTGGTGTTTTTGCATTAAATTTTGTAACACTGTACCGGCATATCGATGACCCCATTCTGAAAAAGGATTTGAGTCCCCTATCACCTGGAAACAGGTATCACTTGCTGATGGAAGTATTTGTTTTAGTTTTTTTCGAAGACCTAGAAAATCTACGTAAACTTTATCTTGCGCATTCTTTTCTAATTCTTTTTTTTTAATAAAAAAAACATTAAGTCCATCTTGCTGGATAAGCACTTTTCTAGATTTCAAATTATACTTGATAATAGTATTTAATTTATTCACAATATTACCTTTGAAAAAGGTACCATTTTCAAAGAATAATCTTTTTTTATTAAAAAAAAATTAAATAATATTTATTTTAAATAAATATTTTAATTTTTATCTAAATTAAATAACTTTATAGCAAAAGCCAAGATTTCTCCTTGATTTAAAGAAGCCGCTTTACGTAAAGCAACACTCGGCGCATGAATAAGCTTATTGGTTAATGCATACGCTAAACGTTTTAATACCTCTTCGTGCGAAAGACCTTTCGCTAACAAAGTAAAGGCTTTTTTTAATTCTTCATCACGCCAACTTTCAGCCTGTCGTCGATAAGCCGAAATAATAGGTGTTGCTTCTTTTATTTTTAAAAAATCGAGATAATCCTGAACCTTCTTATTGATTATCTCTTCTGCTTTGACAGCCGCGGCTTTACGATGCAATTGGTTTTTTTGAATCTGGCGTTGTAAGTCATCCAGCGTATAAAGATAAACATCCTCTAATTGGCCAACTTCTGCTTCAATATCTCTCGGCATACCCAAATCTGCCATAAACAAGGGTCGACGGCGACGTTTTTTTAAAGCACTTTCCAACATGCCTTTTCCTACGATAGGTAACGAACTCGCCGTTGCAGTAATGACTAAATCAACCTCAGGCAAATAATCAGGAATCTCATCTAAACGAATCGCCTTACCCCCTATTGCTAAAGCCAACTTCTTCGCTTTTTTAGAAGAGCGGTTTGCAATGCAAAAATGCTGTACCCCTTGTGATAGTAAATGTTTAGCTAGCAAGGCAATAGTTTCCCCAGCACCCACTAATAACACACGAGAACCACTTAAATGTGCAAAGATATGTTTTGCCGAAGTGACTAATGCAAAAGCCAATGAAACGGGATGCGCTGTAATCTCTGTTTGTTGACGTACTTGTTTTGTTACATTAAATATGTATTGAAATAAACGTTTAAATTGAATACCGGCAATGCCCAGTGAATTTGCAAAAGAAAAAGCTGTTTTAAGTTGACCGGTGATTTGTGGCTCACCTAAAATCATTGAATCTAAACCACTGGCTACACGAAGAATATGACGTAAGGCATTTTCTTGCTGGTAAACGTACCAATAATTCTGTAAACAGGCCTTCGGTAATTGCTTCGTACGATATAACCAGTCTATAGTATTTTGCGCTTCGCCATTAATACAATAAAATTCAGTACGATTACACGTTGAGAGAATCATGGCCTCTTCAGCCTGTGTTTCATTTAGCATTTCCTGTAAAGAAACAGCAAGATAATCCGGCGTAAAAACAAGTTGTTCACGAACCACTAATGGTGCCGTTTCATGATTAATGCCACAAACAACGAGATTCATAAAATTTAATGTGAAAGACGTACTACCATACTTGCCCAATCTTGCTTATATTGGATATCGATAAGTGTAAACCCTTCAGCAACATAACTTTGCTGAACATTGGCAACCTGCTCACGTAATATTCCAGCGAGTACACATTGACCTTCTTTTTTTACTGAAGGTTTAAATACTTTGGCAAGGGCTATTAATGGTTGCGCAAGTATATTTGCGATGAGCACATCCGCTTTTACCGCTTGCTTAAACTGATGTGGTAACAAACAGTTTATTCTTTCAGACGAAATATTATTTTGGATAGCATTAGCCACCGTCGCTTCTATAGCCTGTGGATCATGATCGATAGCAAAGACTTGTCGTGCACCACACTTCAATGCAGCAATCGCTAAAATACCGGAACCACAACCATAATCAATAACAGTTTGCTCCGAAAGCAGATGTGCATCTATCCATTCTAAACACAATGCTGTACTCGGATGCGTTCCCGTACCAAAAGCCAAGCCCGGGTCTAATCGAACCGTAACACCGAATGGATCGGGTGGTTCAAATGTACTTGGACAAACCCATAAACGTTTTCCAAAACACATCGGTTGAAAGTCATCTAACCAAACACGTTCCCAAGCCTTATCCGGAACTGGCTTAAAATCATAGGTCAAGATTGCTTTTTCACCAAATTCAAGCTGCAAATTATAAATTAAGTCTGCCGTAGGAGTCTCTGCAGAAAACAAAGCACTCACATTAACTCGCTGCCACAAAGGCGTCGTATTGAGATCGGGCTCAAATAATGCTTCTTCATCAGCCGCTTTCCAGGTGATCGATAGCGCATTGGCTTGCTGCAAAAAATTACTAATACTTTCAGTATCCGCTTCTCTTACTTGAATCGACAGTTCTAACCAGGCCATAATATTATAACGCTAAACGCTGCTCAAGGTAATGGATATGCGTTCCGCCGGCTATAAAATTAGCATCTCTTACTAGAGCTTGGTGCATAGGAATATTTGTTTTAATTCCCTCAATAACTATCTCATCCAACGCATTACGAAGCCGCGCTAAAGCAAGTTCACGCGTTTCACCATAAGCGATGAGTTTTCCAATCAACGAATCATAATGGGAGGGTACGCAATAACCGGTATAAATAGCCGTATCGACGCGTATGCCCGGCCCACCCGGCGGATGATAGAGGGTAATGGTACCAGGCGAAGGTAAAAATGTTTTTGGGTCTTCCGCATTAATACGACATTCAATCGCATGTCCGCGAAATTCTACCTGTTTTTGCTTATAACCTAATTTTTCACCTGATGCGATACGTAACTGTTCGCTGACTAAATCAAAACCCGTAACCTCTTCAGTAATAGGATGCTCAACTTGAATACGCGTATTCATTTCAATGAAATAAAAATTTCCTTTGTCATAGAGAAATTCAAAAGTACCGGCGCCTCGATATTTCATATCGCAACACGCCTTTACACACAATTCACCGATTTGATTGCGTTGTTTTTCTGTAATTCCCGGCGCAGGTGCTTCTTCAATTACCTTTTGATGCCGACGTTGCATTGAACAATCACGTTCGCCTAGATGAATAGCATGGCCCTGGCCATCGCCTAACACCTGGATCTCAATATGGCGTGGCGTTGCAAGAAATTTTTCAAGATAAACACTGGGGTTCTTAAAATTAGCTTGTGCTTCAGAACGTGTAAGAGAAATAGCATTTAATAAAGCCGCTTCACTATGTACAACCCGTATCCCACGTCCGCCGCCTCCACCCGCCGCCTTGATCAAAACGGGGTAACCAATTTTTTGTGCAATTTTTAAATTTTTTTTATCATCGTTATCTAATTTCCCTTCAGAACCAGGAACACAAGGTATCTTAGCTTTTCTCATCGTCGCGATCGCGGACACTTTATCGCCCATTGTTCTTATCGTCTCGGGATCGGGACCAATAAAAACAAAACCACTTTTTTCAACACGTTCGGCAAAATCTGCATTTTCTGACAAAAAACCATAACCTGGATGAATACCCACCGCATCGGTAATCTCAGCCGCACTAATAATAGCGGGTATATTTAAATAGCTTTCGATTGCAGAGGGAGGACCAATACAAACTGTTTCATCGGCTAATTTGACGTGTTTTAAATTGACATCCGCGGTAGAGTGTACCGCAACCGTTTGTATGCCTAATTCTTTACAGGCACGCAATATACGTAAAGCGATTTCACCGCGGTTCGCAATAAGGACTTTAGTTAGCATTATTTTTTACCCATTAGCATTTAACAAGGAAATAAAGCAAATACCAAACCACTATTCGATAACAAACAAAGGTTGATTATATTCAACCGGCACCCCATTTTCGACTAGTCTTGCTTTAATCACACCCGCTTTATCCGCCTCAATCTGATTCATCATTTTCATCGCTTCAACAATACATAGCACATCACCCTCTTTAACGGTCTGACCTATTTCTACAAAAGGCGCTGCTGTAGGACTGGGCGCCAAATAGACTGTTCCTACCATCGGCGAACAAACCTTATGGCCCGAAATAGATTTATTGTCAGTGGAAGCAACTTCTTTTGTAGGTATGGAAAAGGAACCCGGCTGTGAAATAGGGGCCGGCTGTGCCGTCAGCTGTCGTTTAATACGTATAGATTGGTCACCTTCACTAAATTCAATTTCACTTAAGTTATTCTCATTAAGAAGCTTAATGAGCTGATTAATTTTTTCCGAATCCATATAAAACGGCCTCTTTTTTCAATCAAGTATTAGCGGCTTATTGGAGCATATTCAACTTTACTTTACTAGCCCGAAAACCAAAAAAGCGAGTAACACGTAATACTGGCATTAAATAACGCGTTTACTGCATTCATTGATAGGTGCGGGGTGCTTCATCTCGCGATGGAGATTTTCAAGAGAAACCGCGACTCTCCTCTTGAATAAGAGGTGCGCAAGCCTTGCTTATACCCGTTAGGTAACTTGCGACCTATCTTAAATTACACATCGTAAATTCTGAAAGTAACGAACCACTCGCTATTTAGTTCCATAATTCATTTTACTTGTTAATAAATCCTATTTGTTGACTAACATTGTAACCCAATTATTTAACTCTTAAATTAATTAGCTATTCTTAAATTGGAGTAAATACCATGTTAAAAAAATGCATCCTACTCGGTACGCTTATTTTTAGTTCCTCTATTCTAGCTATGAACGTAGATGTATATTATAAAGACCCTGATCTTGATCCAAACGGTGTAAAAAAAATACTCGTACCTATTGAAAAAAAGGAAATAATTTCAACTTTAAAAACTAAAATTCATAATTTACTAAAATTTGAAGCACCTAAACAATATACGAAACTTCAAATTTTCTGTGGCAAAAATGAAGAACCAATGGCCGATACACAGTTAATAAGTGAGTGTGCCTCTACCCTAAAATTATTTAGCGAGAAACAGATTGCTACCGTTTTCTATACAGATCCTACTAATCCAAATCATTCTAAAGTAATATCGATAAATATCGATAATAAACAAAATATTTTAGCTTTAAAAGCTAAAATTTATAAATTAATACAGAATCTATACTCTCCATTTGAGACAAAAAATCAAGAAATTTTTTGTGATGAAAACGCAAAGCTCATGAATGATAAGCAGCTAATAAACGAGTGTTCTTCTGCACTAAAACTGGTGGCTAAGAGCCCAAACACCATCATCTATTATAAAGATCCTAGTATTGATTCAAATAATGTAAAAAAAATATCAATAAGTATTAGTGAGAAGAAACAAAAAATTTCAGATCTAAAAGTTGAACTTCAAAAATTAATAAAAAACTTACATTTCCTATTTGAACCCAAAGATCAAAAAATTTTCTGTGATGAAAATAAAACTCTGATGGATAATAATAACAAAGTAAGTGATTGTAACTCTACCCTTACGTTGCTTAGTAAACATCCGAATCCCATTCTAAATACTAAGTAACAAGTATGGTGGCTTGCTAGCAGAACTATGTGGATTTTGTCCTGCTAGCTGTCATTTTAGTAAACCTTGATTGTTGCCTATAATTACCACTTATTTTCTAAAGCTGTATAATTCAGTAAGCTTTAAGAAAAAACTAAGGGTTCCTAACACATAGCCCTATCTAGCAAACCCATAATGTCGTACCTTAATCTAATTTGTTAGCGATTAAACCACCAACAAAATATATCTAAATTATCGGAATCAATGAACAATTTATCGCAAATAAAGTGCCAAACACTTCAAGGTGTAGGTCCTAAAATAGCCAACTATTTAACCAAATGCGGTATCCATACGTTACAAGATTTACTTTTTCATCTCCCCTATCGCTATGAAAATCGCTCACAAATTACTCCGATTGGCGATGCAAAGCCGGGAACTCCGGTATTAATTAAAGGTATTATTCAAATCAAAACACTCTATAAACCCCGTAAAGGCTTCTATTGTCGCTTCTATGATGAGACTGGCAGTCTAGGGCTACGCTTCTTCCACTTAACTCGTCAGCAACTCCAAGGGTTTAAAGAAGGCGTTTCTTTGCTTTGCTTTGGTGATATCCGTACCTCCTTAAAAAAACCATTTGAACAAGAAATGATCCACCCTGACTACCAATTTCTGAAACCCCATGAGCAGCCTAAGCTGCCTGATCATCTCACAGCCATTTATCCAAGTACGCAAGGCTTAACACAGAAAACCTGGCATAAACTTATCCAGCAGGTATTTACTTTGCTGGCAAACTTCACCCATTCCAGCACCGAAGACCATCTCTTTCCGGATTACTTATCCCAGCCTTTATTAAAAACAATGGAACTCCCCGAACTGTTAGGAGCCCTTAATTATCTACATAAACCACCGATTGATGCATCACTCGCTGAATTAGCGTCATGGAAACATACCATGCAACAACGCCTGATTTTAGAAGAATTGCTTGCCCATTTACTAAGCATACATACGCTAAAAAAAAATCGGAAACAGGAAACAGCACCATCACTCAAACCACAAAACGAGTTGGCAACCCGTTTTCTTACCGCATTACCCTTTCAACTCACCACCGCTCAACGGCGTGTTATACAAGAAATAAGTACAGATATAGAAAAACCTTATCCTATGCAACGCTTACTACAAGGCGATGTAGGTTCGGGTAAAACTGTCGTTGCCGCTTTTGCGGGAATTCAAGCTATTGAAAATCATTATCAAGTCGTGCTAATGGCGCCTACCGAACTTTTAAGCGAACAGCACTACCAACACTTCTACCGTTGGCTCATGCCTTTGGGATGCCATGTCGTTTGTTTACGAGCAAAACTTCAAGCAAAAACAAAACGCAACATTTTATCGGAAATAGAAACAGGCAAAGCCCAATTTGTCATTGGAACCCATGCTCTCTTTCAAGAAAATGTAAAATTTGCAAATCTCGGCTTAATCATCATTGATGAACAACATCGATTTGGCGTGCAACAACGTTTGTCACTTTGGAAAAAAGGACAAAATGAATACTTACAAGCACATCAATTGTTTATGACCGCCACGCCTATTCCACGCACCTTAGCCATGACTTCATTCACCGATCTCGATATCTCTTTTCTTGATGAGCTACCTCCGGGCAGATTACCGGTACAAACGATTGTGCTCTCATCTAAGCACCGTCCTAACGTTATAGCGCGCGTCCGGAATAGTTGTATTCAGAAAAAACAAGCCTATTGGGTATGTCCACTGATTGAAGAATCTGATTTAGTTTATTACGAAGCTGTAGAGAGCATGCTAAAAAAATTAAAATCCTATTTACCCGATTTACGATTAGCACTTATTCATGGACGTCTTAGCTCGCAAGAAAAAGAAACAATTATGCAAACGTTTAAAAATGGAGACATTGATTTACTGGTAGCTACTTCAGTCATTGAAGTGGGTGTGGATATCGGCAATGCAAATTTAATGATTATAGAAAATGCAGAGCGTTTAGGTTTGGCACAACTCCATCAATTACGTGGACGTGTAGGTAGAAGTGCAATGCAAAGTTATTGCGTATTACTTTATGAGCGTTTATCGCCTATTGCAAAAAAAAGACTATCGATTATGCGAAAAAGTCAGGATGGTTTTATCATTGCGCAACAAGACCTAGAATTACGTGGACCTGGCGATATATGGGGACTTCGCCAAACAGGCTGGCAACAATTACGTATTGCCGATCTGAATCGCGATCAGTATTTACTGCCAAAAGTACAATATCTTTCCGATAAAATCTTAACGGAATACCCTTACCTAATAGCACCAATTATTCAACGCTGGACAAAAAACAGTTCAGACTGTAGTAAGGTTTAATACATCCGAAATGGCGCATCTGTAGTGTTTAAGGATATTGTAAATAGCGACTCCCTAGTCAGATCTCCCAAAAATGGTACGCGCAACGGTATCGCAGCCTACCTAATTCCTTACAAATAACGCACCAAGAAGAATTCAAAGAAGTAAGTAGGCTTGCAATGGACCGAGAGTCTTCTAGCAAAGACTCTCTTTTTAGCCATAAGTCTACCCATGCCCGACCTCTCACAACTCAGGGCAAAAAAAATATCCTTTTTAAATTTCTCTATTAATGCTTGAGTTTTAATTTTCCCTAAAGCAGCGTCAAAACCTGGATATTTATTGTCGAAGTCCTGTAATCCCTTGGCAAGAGATTCTATACCAAGCAACTTATCATGATCCGATACAACATTAATTGGCTTAATTTCATTACAGGCGTAGAATCTCTGTAAATTAATTTCTTCCTCTTTCACTAATACACCGCCTTTTAATTTTTCATGATAAAGTAGGTTTTTTTATGTAGTCCCACACATTTTTGGCGTTGTAATCTTCTGTACGTAAAAAACGGCTAATCGGGTCATGACTCACTTCTCCATCCAAAATAGAAGCGAGCCCCGTCGCCGTCGCATACTATCCCTGGCTTATCAAGTAATCGCTATCAAGATCAAGTCGCTTTTTATTCATTAGTTTGTCCTTTTGCAGGCAACAAAACAGAGTCTCTTTTTTACCTAGTCAACTAACTCTGAGTAAGGTGAGTTACTTATTGCCACTGAGAAAGACTCTAAATTATTTTGTACCGAAGTCGGTAGCGGAAGCTTAAAAAAAGTAGAGCTTTGTAAATAAACACTATCTGCCAACACTTTTGACTCAGATTCGGAAGTTTGTTTATCACTTTCGTTTTCTAAGCCACTTTGATGACCTGAATCTGTATCTAAAGGACTTTTACTTGATTTATCCACTATCCTTAGATCACTATGCCTACTTAGTATTCCCAATCCAGATTTTTTAAAGGGAGAAACGACAGTTTCACCTTGCGGTAACCAGGAAATAGGCTTTTCAATAGGTTTGTCTTTTGGATCATCCCAATCGCTATCACTGGTAGCGCTTAGCGCACTTTCTTCATTAGAAGAAACTTGATTAGCGGTAACGCGTCTCTTTAAGGCAGATTGTAAACGGCTATCTACCACAAATTCTTGCTTTATACTATTTATAAACGTATCTATAAAATTTAATTTTTTTTCTAATTGCTCTATCTTGTCTTGTAAAAGAATTTTTTTAGTTTCTACTACAGTTTCATCTTTCTCCTTTATTTTAATTCTCATTTCTTCTAGTACTTGTATCTTCATTTTTAAATTAGCATGGATACTCCGATATTTTTTTATTTGTTCAACTTCTTTCTTTAAGTTTTTATCCATCTTTATTAATTCAGTTTTTGCTTTTTCTAATTTCCGAGTACTGCGAGATAGAAATTTTTCTTCCTTTCTTTTTTCTGCATCGCTCGACACTGATTTGGCTTCAAATCGCAAACGCTGTTCCTGATATTTACTTATTTTATGCCGTAATTTACTTGCTTCAAGGCACGTATCTTCCATCGATAAAATAATATCTAATTGACTGTTTAAATTATCTTTTTCACCGATCATTATATCCTTGATTATTTTCAAAAGATTACCCAATACTTCACTCTCTGCTTCTAGACTCATTGTTTCATTTTTTTCTTTTAGGTGAGAAATCTGATCATCGATATCGCTTTTCCATGTATTAAGAAGAGATTCGTTTATTTCTTTTACAGAAAGCTCTAGTTTTTGATTTCTTTGTAGATTAACTTTACGTTGTTTAAGTTCATCAACCATATTAGCTGGAACTGATGGCGCTTTTTTAGCAATTGGCTTTTTCTGCTCTGGGCTTTCTTTTTGCTCAGGTCCAGGAGGAGGAGGAGGCGGTGGTGGTGGTGGCACTAAACCAGAAGGAGGAAGAAGCAGGGGCGCTCCCAAAGCAATCGAATCGGCAGGAGATAAAGACGTTGATAGTGATGCTACAACACTCTGTTCTATAGGAGAGGAAAGTAGAGGCGTTTCATTTATGCCTACTAAAGCTTGAGCCGGTAAATTTTCATAGATAGGTTCTCCTGTTACAAAAGTATGTTCGCAACATCGAGACTCGCCATCATCCCATTCCGATTCAGGCCACTCATCATCACGCTCTACTTCTAAATAACTGTCTATTTTTTCATCGATATGATTAGAAGGATCTGAATAAACAGAACTAGGCGTAGAGGTGGATTTGCTTTTAACATCATCCCACCATTTTTTTCCAACATTTAAGTTACTTTCTATAATCAATTTATTTTTAGCCGCTTTCTTTAAATTCTCCTCAAAATAATTAGCTTTTTTTATGGGAGTAGCATATTTGTTAAAAATCAATAAACAAAGTGTTGATAGTGCCCGACTAAATGCTTCACCTCTATCTAAAGAGGGTAAGGCTTTTTTATCTTTTAAATCTCTTAAATCATTAACCGCTTCAGCTAAAGCTGCACTTGAACCATAGCCATTTTTTATATTAATTTTTGTCTTACGAAATAAAGACAAAAAAAGATTTAGTAAATTATAAAATAAACTACTTTTAGCATGCTCAATTCTTTCTGGTAATAAATATTTCACGACGGCATCAACGCCATATTTATCAATGGCCAATGTTATCATTTCACTTAGAATAAAATAATTTTTTTCTACCAGGCACACCTCTCCGCTAGTATTAAACTTATACAATGAATTAAAATTAAATTTTTCAATAAAATAAATGCCTTTCCTTGATGATAAAGATTCAATTTTATTGAAAAAATCAACGCAGAAATCATGTATAAAATTACAATCGGGATTATAATCTTCTATTAATTTCATTCTTTTTTTAAAAATAACCAATAAATCTAAATATTCACCGCGCATAAAAAACCTCTTTTTATTATTATTTTTCTAAAAATGCAATAATTTAAATATTATAATTTATAAAAATTAATAAAAAAAATAAAAAATAAATTAAAATTTAATAAGTTATAACAAAAATAGAGATTATATTTATCAATTAATTTTGTCAAATTAATTCATATTTTTTAAATAAAATTTAAAACATTAAAATTTTAATTTAATTTTTTTTTCAAAATCTTTCCTAATGAGGATTTTGGCAGCCGGGAAAGAAACACAATTTTAGCGGGCAATTTATAACCCGTAAGATACTGACGGCAATAATCTAATAATTCTTTTTCAGTTAATGTATTACTTTGAGGAACAACAAATGCCTTAATAGCTTCACCAGTAACCTCAGAAGGAACACCGATAATAGCCACTTCACGTACCTTAGGATGTTTTTGAATGACGGTTTCTATTTCGCTTGGATAAACATTAAATCCAGAAACAATAATTAGCTCTTTCTTACGACCAACGATAAAAATAAATCCTTGTTGATCAACACGCGCCAAATCTCCGGTCAAGAACCAACCTGCTTTATCAAAAGCGTTAATGTTTTCCGCCGGCCAGGTCCAATAAGCCCTCATCACTTGAGGTCCTTTAATAGATAGCTCGCCGACTTCTCCCAAAGCTACCTCAAAACCTTGCTCGTTCTGTAAACAAATGTCTGTAGAAGGCAGCGGTAAACCGACATGGTTACCAGAAACGATCAAATCCCACGGAGGAGCACAAACTACGGGAGAGGCTTCTGTAAGACCATAACCTTCCAATAGCAATTTTCCTGTAACTTGCTTCCAACGTTCCTTCACAGAGGTTTGCAAAGGAGCACCACCGCCTAATGCAATTTTTAAAGAAGCAAAATCCAACTGTAAAAATGCCGCTTGTTTTAAAAGTGCTTTAAATAAAGTATTAACGCCAAGTAATACACTAAAACGCCATTTACCCAATACACGGATTAGTTGTTTAATATTTCTTGCATCGGCGATTAAGACATTATTTGCTCCTAAGCGTAATCCTATTAAACCATTAACCATCAATGAAAAAATATGATAAAGCGGTAAAGCAGTAATCATTGTTTCTGAGCCTTCTTTCAAAATAGGTCTTACCCAAACCGTGAGTTGCTCAATATTAGCTAACATATTACGATGCGTTAGCATAGCGGCTTTTGGTTTTCCGGTCGTACCTCCTGTGTATTGCAAAAAGGCAATATCTTCTTTTTTCTGGGATAGGGGCTCTAAACATAAATGGCTTCCTTGTTTTAGAATTTTTGAAAATTTAATTGGCAAAAAATGAATTACGTTTTGTTTATTATTTTTTATCATACGTTTGGCAAACCAATTTACTATCCATGAACGCGGCCAAAGTGATATATCTCCTAAATTACTTGTAATTACGTATTTGATATGAGTCTCTTTTAGATCACCGGTGAGAGTCGTTAGGAAATCTGACAATATAATGATTGCTTTTGCTTGAGAATGTTTAATTTGTTGAATAAGTTCTGGCGTTGTATAAAGTGGATTTACATTAACAACTGTCAACCCAGCCCGCAATATTCCAAAAATAGAAATCATATACTGTGGACAATTGGGAAGCATTACAGCCACCCTATCCTCCTTTTTTAAACCTAGCTCTTTTTGAAGATAAGCGGCAAAACTTTCACTCAATTTTGCCCATTTTTGATAGCTAATTGACGTGTTAAAAAAACTAAGCGCCGGTAAATTTTTAAATTTTTTGCATGATTCCTCAAATAATGTGCTGAGCGAAAAATAAATATCAGGATTAATTTCGGCTGGCACTTGTTGCTGATAGCGATTCAACCAAATCTTTTTCATCATGGCATCCTATCCAAGTAGGTTGTCAATTTTTAGTATATAATGTTTAGTCATTATTTGAAGTATTTGGTAGGGCGTGTCTTCATTTAGCGAGAATAAGTCAGAAAGCGTGGTTTTTCGAGTATCATAACGGAGCATACTTAGGCGTATGTGAGTAACGAAACGTAGAAAATACCGCGGTTTATGCTCACAGCAATTGGTTTCTTGGCAAGGCGCCGCAAAAACGAAGCAACCGCCGTGTATAAAACATACATGAGGATTGCGTGCGAGTCGAGCGCCAATACAGCCAAAAACTCAAGTTCGAAGCGTATATGACTATCATCATGACAAATGGCGGCTATACCCTAGTATAGGTGAGTTTTTTATGTACAATCTGGCAGGAACATCACAAGAAGCCTTTAAACTAAAGGCAAGTCTAGTTACCTTGACTACATTGCATTTATTCAATGCCGATCCTGCATTTATCCAAGAACAATTAAAGTCTTTGATAGATCAAACACCACAGTTTTTTCAACAACTCCCTATTATTTTAGACATAGCTTCCTTAAAAACCAACCCAAACCAGTCCATTGATTTCCTTGCTATTATTAGTTGTTTACGCCGTTATGGACTTATTCCTGTTGGAATTCGTGGCGGCAATGCTGAACAACAGACCTTGAGTGTTCAAGCAGGACTTGCGATTTTGTCTAGTATAAAACCAGAAAGTATAGAAGCAACTGCTAAACCATCATTCACTACAACCGCTAAAGTTATTACTCAGCCTGTGCGTTCCGGGCAGCAAATTTATGCTAAAAATAGCGATTTAATTGTTCTCGCTTCAGTAAGTCCTGGTGCAGAATTACTAGCGGATGGAAATATCCATATCTATGGAAAATTAAAAGGCCGTGCCTTGGCGGGGGTAATGGGTAATCAAAATACGCATATTTTCTGTAAAAACTTAGAAGCAGAATTAATAGCTATTGCAGGTCATTATTGGTTAAGTGAAGATTTACAACAAACTTCAAGCAAAACAGGTGTACAAATTTCTCTACACCAAGAGCGGCTACAAATAAGAACATTGAACTAAACTTTGCTTTTACCAGAGAGCTTCGCCGAATGAACCCATCTTTCTAATAGCGCGGTTATTTCTTCTAGATTGTTAGGCTTAGGCTTGATTAGTACTTCGTCGATGCCTGCTTCAAGAAATTTTTCTTTATCTTTAACTCTATCTCGAGCCGTTATAGCAATAATGGGTATTCGCTCTCCTTTTTCTTCTTGCTGCCGGATAATTTGTGTTATGGCCACTCCATCGCTATCAGGCAAACAAATGTCCATAAGAATAAGATCGTAATCAAATTCCATGTAGTATTTCAAAGCTATCTGCGCATTACTTGCACTATCTACAGAACAACCGGCTATTTTTCCTAATAAGGACTCGTAGAATAGCCTAATAATGTCATTGTCTTCAATCAACAAAATACGTAATTTAGTAAATGAAACTACCAAAGGTTTGTTAGTATTTGTCGGTATTACTACTTCATGCAAACTTTCTGTTTGTTTTAGTGGAATTCGACAAACAAATAAACTTCCTTTCCCTGGACTACTTTCGACGTCTAAACTACCGTTTAACAATTTTATATAAGCTAACGTAATAACCATCCCTAAATCAATATTTCTATAATCCTGTGTAAGATATGAATCACTCTCATCGATACAAGATTGTAAATTTATAAGTTCATTCTTTTGCATCCCTTTGCCATTATCTTTAATACTGATGCTAAAGCTATCTTCTGATTCTATCTTATTTGACTCATAAGCAATCTGCACTGTAACTATACCCTGTTCTGTATTTTTAAGTGCATGGCTACTTAACTGTATCACTATCTGATGAACCAAATCAGAATCACCTACTACGTCGGTAGGAATAGAGCTCGGATAATCCAGTAAAAACTGTATACCTTTCGATTTGGCTTGAAACAATAATTGTTTTATTACTTTTTCTAATAAAGCCTTTAAATTAAAAGGATGAACTTTCAATCCAATTTGCTGCATTTCACGTTCAGAAAGGGTTAATAAGCGATTAATTAAAGGAAGGATAGATTCACTGACATGAAAAATATCCATTGCATACTGTTTCTGAGCGGGTAGTAAACAATCCATCATTAAGAGTTGCGCCATACCCATGATACTGGTTAACGCACTACGCAACCCATAACTTACGTTAGAAATAAGCCCAGATTTCGCATGATTAGCTTTTATTGCGTCTCTAGCAACCTTAATAACTGAAGGCAATAGATGTCTATCTTCTTGCATGTTTTTTCCTATTATTAAAAAATTAATAGTTATTTTCCTCTCATTAAACCTCCTTGAGTTTAGAAAAATGAAGTCTCGGCCAACGCTCTATAGTCAAGTTTAAATTGACACGACTGGGCGCTAAATAAGCAAGGTTTTCCTTACTGTCGAGCGCCAAATGCCCAAAAGCTTTTATTTTGAATTCTTCTAATTGTTTTGGATCGTCGCTACTAACCCAGTGTGCTGTCACAATATTTATTGGCTCATAAGCACATTCCACCTTATATTCATACTTTAAACGATATGCAACAACATCAAATTGCAAAACCCCGATAGCACCTAAAATCAAGTCACTGCTTGCAAACGGCCGAAAAATTTGTATCGCACCTTCCTCTGACAATTGAAGCAAACCTTTTAATAAGGCTTTTGACTTGAGGGGATCTTTTAGATGTACTCGTTGAAATAACTCAGGAGAAAATGAAGGAATGCCTATAAATTTTAAAACTTCACCGCTAGTAAAGCTATCACCAATTTGTATCGTACCATGGTTATGTAAACCAATAATGTCACCCGGCCAAGCTTCTTCTATTCGATTACGATCACCTGCCATGAATGTAAGTGCATTATTAATAGTTATTTCACGTCGTGTACGCACATGATAAAGCTTCATCCCTGGTCTATATTTTCCAGAGCATATACGTAGAAAAGCAATTCTATCTCGATGTGCAGGATCCATATTCGCCTGAATCTTAAATACAAATCCGCTAAATGCTTCCTCTTCGGGTTTTACTAAGCGAACATCTGTTTGTCTAGATTGTGGAAACGGCGCAAATTTGACAAACGCGGCTAATAATTTTTGTATACCGAAATTGTTAATGGCTGAACCAAAAAATACGGGTGTTAATTTTCCATTTCGATAGTCCTGCTCATTAAATACAGGACATACCCCTTTGATGAGCGCTAATTCTTCCTGTAATTCATCATACCAAAAACCTATCCTCTCTTTTATTTTTATATCTTGTAACCCCGCAAAACACTCACTATCTTTCCGTGTTAAATTACTTGAAGGTGCATAAAAATAAACGTTGTCTTCGGGTATATGGTAAACACCCTTAAATTGTTTTCCCATACCAATAGGCCAAGTCATCGGCGCGCAAGAAATACCCAAAGTCGATTCAATATCATCTAAAAGTTCAATAGGCGGCCGGGCTTCTCTATCCATTTTATTTATAAATGTCAAAATTGGAATCTGACGTAAACGACAAATCTCGAGTAACTTTTGTGTACGCGGCTCAACACCCTTAGCCGCATCAATCACCATCAAAGCAGAATCCACAGCTGTTAAGGTACGGTAGGTATCTTCCGAGAAGTCAGCGTGTCCGGGTGTATCTAACAGGTTAAAAATACATCCCTGATAAGAAAACTGCATCACGGACGTAGTTACCGATATTCCTCGTTCCTTTTCTAAGGCCATCCAATCAGAAGTCGCATGGTGTGCTGCTTTGCGCGCTTTTACCGTTCCTGCTAATTGGATGACGCCTCCCCACAATAAAAGCTTTTCAGTCAGCGTTGTTTTACCTGCATCGGGATGAGAAATAATAGCAAACGTTCTTCTGGATTTTATTTCTGCAGGGTAAGAAAAATCTGGCATGCGAGTAAGTTACCTTAGCAAATATTTATATATCGGTAATTCTACACCAGTGCCTGTAAAAGTGTTTAAATTCTAATCGAGAAGCAAATGCACCCCACAGAAAGTTTTACTCGCCAACATATCAAAAAATCTATATTCTTATAGCGAATGGTAAAAGCCAATTGCCAAATTAAGCATTCTAGTTTAACCTGGGCCCCTTTCTTGAGGAGAGGTGTCTGAGCGGCTTAAGGAGCACGCCTGGAAAGTGTGTGTAGGTTTATCCCTACCGCGGGTTCGAATCCCGCCCTCTCCGCCAATGGTGGTTATATTGGTCCCTTCGCAGCGCAAAGCAGCAAACCCCGTCAGATCCGGAAGGAAGCAGCGGTAGTTGTGGAGCGAGTGCCGAGGTGTGGCTGGTATAACTGCCGCCATTTTTAGATCGCTATCAAACCAGGTGGTAGAACGATGAGTTACCAAGTTCTTGCTCGAAAATATCGACCCCGTTCTTTTAGACAACTGGTGGGCCAAGAATCAACTTGCCGCATTCTAAAAAATGCCCTTGAAAGTCAACGAATTCATCACGCCTACCTTTTTACTGGAACACGAGGTATTGGAAAAACAAGTTTGGCCAGGTTACTGACTAAATGCCTAAACTGTCAAACAAAAATAACACCTGATCCTTGCGATCAATGCTCTGCATGTCAAGCTATTAACGCGCTACGCTTTACTGACCTGATTGAAGTAGATGCAGCCTCACGAACCAAAGTCGAAGATACCCGTGATTTACTTGCTGATGTTCACTATGCCCCTAGCCAAGGGCGTTATAAAATCTACCTTATTGACGAAGTCCATATGCTTTCTTCACATAGTTTTAATGCATTGCTAAAAACACTGGAAGAACCCCCTCCCCATGTCGTCTTTTTATTAGCCACAACCGATCCACAACGCCTGCCTGCAACCATTCTTTCACGCTGTTTACAGTTTCATCTAAAAGCGCTTTCAGTCGAACTGATTAGCTCTCATTTAGAAGCTATTTTAAAATGTGAAAACATTCCTTATGAGTTAAACGCATTACAAATTCTTGCCACGGCTTCTCGAGGAAGTCTACGCGATGCGTTGAGTTTGTTAGACCAAGCCATTACTTATAGCAAGCAAAATCTTACCGAAAAGGATATAAGAACTTTACTAGGTAGCGTCTCCACGAGCGATATAACGGAATTACTTGAAGCGCTTATTTTAAAGAATACAACGAAACTCTGGACCGCAATAGAACAATTAAATGAGCAAGCGGCTGATTTTTTACATGTAATCGATGAACTTTTAACCTACTTACATGACATTGCATTAACACAAATATTAACAACAAAAATAACCAAAAATGAAACACTACAACAATTAGCTCAACAACTTTCACCAGAAGATACTCAACTTTATTATCAAATTGCTTTATTAAGTCGGCGCGACTTATCGTTAGCTCCAACGCCTCGCTTGGGCTTTGAGATGATGCTACTACGAATGTTGGCCTTTAAGCCGGTCACTAATGACGGCCTCTTTCCTCCGCCCAACAAAAAAGTTCCACTCCGTGAGTCTTTTTCTGAAACAATCTCTTTAGAAAAAAATCTAACTACTACAGAAAATGGTCAGCAAGCTAAAACAACGAAAAATATTGTGTTGGACTGGAATACCCTAAACAAACAATTAAATTTAACGGGAATAACGTATACTTTTGCCTGTCAATGTGTTTTACATGATTATTCCAATAATCACGTTAGCTTATTATTAGATCCTAAACAAGCTGCATTACACACACCAAAACAAGCAGAAAAGCTCACACAAGCACTTTCTAACTATTTCGGCAAGCCCATAACCTTATCAATTAGCTTAGGAGATGCTACTCTGTTAACCCCCGCACGCCAGGAACAGTTACAAAAAAAACAACGATTACAAAAAACAACAGAAGCTTTGCAAGAAGACCCAACACTGCAAGCCATAATAAAGACATTTGATGCCAAACTACAACCTGAAGCTATTCAGCTTCTAGATGAAAATTAAAATAAGAAATTTAAAGACTTACTATAAACAGAGGAAAATAAAGATGAATATGAAAGTTGACTTAAACAACCTTTTAAAACAAGCCCAAGACATGCAATCGAAAATGCAGTCTGCCCAAGAAGAACTTGCAAGAATAGTCGTTACAGGGGAAGCGGGTGGCGGTCTGATCAAAATCGATATGGATGGTCGACACGCTGTAAAATCTATCTGGCTTGATCCAAGTCTGCTAAAAGAAAGCAAAGCGTTTATAGAAGAATTACTCGTAGGTGCATTTAACAGTGGATTACAAAAAGTTGAAAAGGCTTCACGACAAAAATTAACAGATTTAACATCACAAATTCAAACTAAATTTAGCGACGATTCTACAGAAGCTTAAAATATAGTCGTATTAACAACGGTAAGCGAGGAAGCAATCTACTACTATGGCTTTTAGCCCTTTGATAACACAACTTATCGCGCAATTGCGCTGTTTGCCAGGTATCGGGCCTAAGTCTGCTCAGCGTATGGCTTTCCATTTACTTGAAAGAGGCCGTTCAGAAGGTTTACAACTCGCTAAAATTATAGAGCAAGCCATTCATAAAATTGGACACTGTGAAAAATGTCGAAGTTTAAGTGAAACACCACTTTGTACGCTCTGTGCAAATCCCAATCGTGATAATAGTCTACTCTGTGTGGTTGAAACACCGATTGATGTCATGGCTATAGAACAAACAGCAAGTTATCGCGGTCAATACTTTGTATTGATGGGACGATTATCACCCTTAGACGGAATTGGCCCTGAGGAAATCGGTATTAAGCATTTTGTTCAACGTATTCAAACAAATCCGCCAGAAGAAGTTATTTTAGCGACTAATCCTACTATAGAAGGGGAAGCCACTGCTCATTATCTTGCTGAGCTTCTGAAACAACAAAACATAAAAATTAGCCGCATTGCACACGGTGTTCCTTTAGGAAGTGAATTAGAGTTTATTGATGGTAATACCTTAACGCGATCACTACACTCTCGTGTTGTTATCGCTAACTAGAAAAAAACTTAATAAGTTGCAGCCTGGTCATTGCGAGTGCCGTAGGCACGAAGCAACCCAGTAAAAAACAGAGTTTCTCCTAGATTGCCACGGGGCTAAATTAAAGCCTGTTTCGCTTTTTCAACAAGCTGGGCGAAGGTTACTTTATCTGTTATCGCCAAATCCGCTAATATTTTACGATCGACAGTAATGTCAGCTTTAGCAAGACCTGCAATAAAGCGGCTATAGGTCAAGCCGTGCTCACGGGTAGCGGCATTAATACGAACTATCCAAAGCGCACGAAAATCACGTTTTTTCTGTTTTCGATCACGATACGCATATTGTCCTGCCTTAGTTACCGCTTGTTTTGCAGCCCTTATTACACGGCTTCGAGCACCCCGGTAGCCCTTTGCTGCTTTTAATATTTTTTTATGACGGGCCTTGGCGGTTACCCCACGTTTTACTCTTGGCATTGTATTAAACCTCTATATAGCTTTCATTGTTTTAAGAACCTTGCAGCATACGATCAATAGATCGCACGTCACTTGGATTCACTAAATTAGTGTGACGCAATTTTCGTTTACGTTTAGTATCTTTCTTAGTGAGGATGTGATTATGGTGCGACTGGGCACATTTATAACCTTTAGCGGTCGGCTTAAAACGCTTAGCCGCTCCCCGATGGGTTTTCAACTTTGGCATAGTGATATACTCCGCATTACTTATAATTAGAAAGTGTCTTCAATTGGATGATGATGGCTAAAAAACGCCGTTTTTCTATATTGCGTTACTCACACACACCCAGTATGCTCCGTTACGCTACTCAAGAAACAACGCTTTTTGTCTCATCCTAGCACAATTGAAGACACCCTCTCGTTTTACTTGAATGGCAAAATGGCAAATTCAAGCACTTATATTGCTACTTTGCTTTCTTAGGGCTTACTATTAAAATCATCTGTCTTCCTTCCATTTTTGGTCTATCATCAATCACAGCATGCTCCACCAAATCGGCCTCTAAGCGCTCAATAAGCTTAGCACCCAAATGGTTATGCGCGATTTCACGACCACGAAACTTTACGGTAATTTTAACTTTATCACCCTGTTCTAGGAAACGTATCAGGTTGCGTAGCTTGACCTGATAATCGCTTTCTCCCGTAACGGGTCGAAACTTAACTTCCTTTAATTGAACCTGCTTTTGCTTTTTTTTCTGAACCGTTTTCTGTTTATTAAGCTCAAAGAGATATTTGCCATAATTCATAATGCGACAAACAGGAGGTGCCGCTGTTGGTGCAATCTCTACCAAATCAAGACCAGCTTGGTCAGCTTGCCGCATGGCATCGACTAAGGAAACAACACCTAGTTGCTCACGTTCAGGGCCTATTAGCCTAACCTGAGGAACGCGAATCTCGCCATTTACTCGTACCCTTTTCGTACTGCTTGATTTAGGTTGATACCCTCCTCCTGGCCTTGGTCTACTTGGCTGAATCACTTTTTCGTTACTAATAATTATTTCTCCGCATCAATTCGACCCGTCGCGCTGCTCATTAGCTTGCCGAATCATCTGATAAAATTCTTGGACGGACATACTACCCAAATCTTCCCCTGTTTGTCTACGTACACTCACCTTATTGGAGTCAATTTCTTTATCTCCAATAATCAAGAGGTAGGGAATCCTTTTTAAGGTATGCTCGCGAATTTTAAAACCAATTTTCTCATTTCTCAAGTCTCGCTTTACTCTAAACCCTTGCTCTTCGAGTTCTTGCGCTACAGTCTGCGCATAATCCTGCTGTTTATCCGTGATAGTCATTACTACTGCTTGAATAGGTGCTAACCAAACAGGAAAACGGCCCGCATAATGTTCGATAAGAATACCTATAAATCGTTCCAAGGAGCCTAAAATAGCTCTATGTAACATGACTGGTGTTTCACGTTCACCCGCTTCAGTAACATATTCAGCGCCTAAACGCTCAGGCATAGAAAAATCGACCTGAACAGTACCACATTGCCAAACCCGACCCAAGCAATCTTTTAAAGAAAATTCAATTTTAGGCCCATAAAAAGCACCTTCACCTGGTAAATACTCCCATGTGAGGCTTTTATCGGCAAGCGCTTGCTCTAAAGCCTGCTCTGCTTTATCCCAGCTTTCATCCGATCCTACGCGTACTTCGGGTCGAGTCGCTAATTTAAGTAGGATTTCTGTAAAGCCAAAATCAGCATAAACTCCGTAGAGTAAATCAATAAAAGTGCTGACTTCCAATTGAACTTGTTCCTCGGTGCAGAAGATATGTGCATCATCTTGGACAAAGCCGCGTACCCGCATCAAACCATGTAATGCGCCAGATGGTTCATTACGATGACACGACCCAAATTCAGAAAGTCGTAAAGGAAGGTCTCGATAACTTTTCAAACCTTGATTAAATACCTGAATATGGCCAGGACAACTCATGGGCTTTATCGCAAACTCGCTATTCTCGGAAGCCGTAGTAAACATTTCCTTAAAAAATTTATCCCAGTGACCTGATTTTTCCCATAGCTGGCGCGCTAGTAATTGCGGCGTCCGTATTTCCTGATATCCACATTTAGCGAGACGTGATCGAATATATTGTTCCACCAACTGATAAATAGTCCAGCCGTTAGCATGCCAAAATATCATTCCTGGTGCTTCTTCTTGGATATGATATAAATCTAACTGTTTTGCCAATTTACGGTGATCGCGTTTTTCGGCTTCTTCAAGACGCTTTAAATAAGCATCCAAATCAGCTTTTGTCAGCCAAGCCGTTCCATAAATTCGTTGCAACATCGCATTTTTTGCATCGCCACGCCAATAAGCGCCAGCAACCTGCGTTAATTTAAAAACCTTGAGTTTGCTGGTATTAGGCACGTGAGGCCCGCGGCAAAGATCAATGAAGTCTCCCTCTTTATAAAGCGATAATACTTCTTTTTCAGGAATTGCTTCAATAATTTTTGCTTTATATTCCTCCCCCATGTCACGAAATAATGCCATCGCTTTTTTTCTAGAAAGCGTAAACCGCTCTACGGGAAGGGCTTGTTTTGCTAATTCCCTCATTTTTTTTTCTATCCGATTAAGATCATCCTGTGTAAAAGGACGTTCAAAAGCAAAATCATAATAAAACCCATTTTCTATCACGGGTCCAATTGTCACTTGAGCCGATGGAAATAACTGTTTAACTGCATGAGCAAGTAAATGGGCCGTAGAATGGCGAATAATTTCCAAAGACTCGGGATCACGTTCCGTGAGAATACGCAACGAGACATCTGATTCAAGCAAATATGATAAATCAACCCATTGTTTATTTACTTGTGCAGCAATAGCAGACTTTGCCAAGCTAGAACTAATTCTTTCTGCTACTTGATAAGCGGTGAGTGGTTCGTAAAAAATAAGTTGAGTAGAATCTGGTAGCGTGATAACTGGCATAAAAACTTCTTTCGAAACTATGTAATTTAGCTCAACTTCACATCACTAAAAGTAAGAAGGTCATTTTGGTAGGCACGAGTGGGATCGAACCACCGACCACCACCATGTCAAGGTGGTGCTCTACCACTGAGCTACGTGCCTGCAGTTAGAGGGTGCCTTCAATTGCATGATGATGATGGCCAAAAAAAACATCCTTTTTCTGTCTCATCCTAGCACAATTAAAGACGCCCTCTTATACGCTTCGCACTGAGTTTTCGGTGTCGTTGCCGCTCAATTCGCCATTTTGCGGTGCTTGCCGAAAATCCCATTACTGTGAATATATTACTATAATCAAAATTTAAGGAGGGAAGAAAATAGCATTCTTGTTTTGTGGATGCAACTGCTTAATTCAATCCCATTATTTTTTCTTTAAGAAGCTTTAGCTTGTCTCTTATTTTAGCTGCATCTTCAAATTGCAGGTTTTTAGCATGACTCAGCATTTCTCGTTCTAGTTGCTTAATTTTTTTAGTTAACTCTTCTGGCGGTAAAGCTGCATAATACGCCTGCTCTTCGGCAACCTTAAGCAAATACTGCCTATTAGTTGAAATATCTGACCGTGCACCTTCTAAGATATCATGCACAGCTTTAGCAATCCCTTTTGGAGTAATATGATGTTTTTCATTATAGGCTTGTTGTTTTTCGCGGCGCCGACCGGTTTCTGATATTGCCCGTTCCATCGAACCAGTTATTTTATCCGCATAAAGAATAGCTCGGCCATGAATATGCCGTGCCGCCCGACCAATAGTCTGTATTAAAGAACGTTCAGAACGTAAGAAGCCTTCTTTATCTGCATCCAGTATAGCGACCAAAGAAACCTCTGGCATGTCCAAACCTTCGCGCAACAAATTAATTCCTACTAAAACATCAAACTTGCCTAACCGAAGATCACGAATGATCTCTACACGTTCAACCGTATCAACGTCAGAATGTAAATAACGTACTTTCACGTCATGTTCAGCAAGATATTCCGTTAAGTCTTCCGCTAATCGTTTAGTTAACGTTGTAACTAATACCCGTTCTTTCAATAAAACACGCTGATGGATTGCAGAAAGCAAGTCATCTACTTGCGTCGCTACGGGGCGAATCTCAATCGTTGGATCAACTAAGCCCGTAGGTCGAACAACTTGCTCAACGACTGCACCGGAATGCTCTAATTCATAAGATCCCGGCGTTGCAGAGACGTAAATCGTCTGTAAGGAAAAATCAGAAAACTCCTGAAATTGCAGAGGCCGATTATCTAAAGCGGAAGGCAACCGAAAACCGTATTCTACTAAGTTTTCTTTACGTGAACGATCGCCCTTAAACATCGCACCTAGCTGGGGAACAGTTACGTGAGATTCATCAATCACTAATAAGCTATTACTTGGCAAATAATCGAGTAAAGTAGGGGGCGGTTGTCCGGCATCACGTGCCGATAAATAACGAGAATAATTTTCAATGCCATTGCAATAGCCTAACTCCAATAACATCTCAATATCAAATTGTGTACGCTGTTCTAAACGTTGAGCTTCCACTAATTTATTCGCTGTTTTAAGTTGAGCCAAACGTTCTTTTAATTCTATTTTAATAAATCCAATTGCCTGTAAGATACGCTCGCGAGGCGTTACATAATGTGTTTTGGGATAAATAGTTAAACGAGGTACCCTTCTTAACACTTCGCCCGTCAGTGGATCAAAAAAACTTAAACTTTCAATTTCATCATCCAGTAATTCAATGCGTACTGCCTCTTCAGCAGATTCTGCCGGATAAATATCGATTATATCGCCTCGCACACGGTAAGTCGCACGACGAAAATCAGTATCATTGCGCGTATATTGTAATTCGGCTAAACGCCTTAAAATAAAGCGCTGGTCAATCTGATCACCACGACGAACGTGTAACATCATGTTTATGTAGGTACCCGGATCACCTAACCCATAGATTGCCGAAACAGTTGCTACAATAACGACATCGCGACGTTCTAATAATGATTTTGTCGCTGATAAACGCATCTGCTCAATATGCTCATTAATAGCCGCGTCTTTTTCAATATAGGTATCTGAGCTGGGAACGTAGGCTTCTGGTTGATAATAATCGTAATAAGAAACAAAATATTCCACCGCATTACCAGGAAAAAAACCTCGCATTTCACCATATAATTGTGCTGCCAGTGTTTTATTCGGGGCTAAAATAAGCGTGGGTCGCTGTATTTTTTGTATTACATGCGCAATACTAAATGTCTTACCAGAACCTGTTACCCCGAGTAATGTCTGATGCGCTAAACCTGCTTCTAGACCTTTTATCAGACCTCGAATTGCCTGAGGTTGATCCCCGGCTGGTTTGAAATCTGAAACTAAAGTAAAGGCTTTAGACATGAGATATATCCTACTGAACTTGAATGTAAGCTTGCTTCCAAGACTATCCTGGCCAATAGAAATTTAGAAACGCTGTTTTTAACATGTTAACCACACATCGTAAACATCAGATTAAAAATCTAATCATAGTAAACGTAAAACTTAAACCCGCTATTGACTTTCCTATTAACCATTTAATCATCTCATGTTTTGCATGGATAATGTGTAGCACCAAATCCTTCCTAAGGCTTTCAACTTTTACCTCTAAGTTTTTTTCAATAGCCCCAATTTTTACTTCTAAGCCTTTTTCAACAGTCCCAACTTTTACCTCAATACCATAAATTCTTTGCGTAAGCCTCTCCTCTGACCGTTCCAAATCTTCCCATGTACATAATGTCTGGTTTACTAATTCAGCCATAAGCTTGACTTGTACCTCCGCTTATTTTTGTTGAAATCCTACCGTTGTTAACTCTTGAATATAATGAAATGTATCAAACACATAAGCTTTTTGCTTCACGATTCAAATCTCCTTTTATTATTTTTATGCTACCCATATATTATGAAGCTGCGAACTTGTAAACTTCAAACGCAATACATATAGCTCATAGCGCCTGTTTTATGCATGTAGTATAGTCTTAATAATTACCAAATTTAATCAGCTTAATACTGAAAATAAAGTTAAAGTCTATTACCTAGACCGGCCTGATTAAACAAGCTAAAACTAAGCTTGATTTATTATTAACCCCTCACAGATAATAGCCGTATTCCTTAAATCATTTAATACTAGTCTACTTCTATGACAATAATTCTTTCGGATCGCGTTGCCCAGATAAAACCATCACCCACGTTAAGTCTTTCTGCAGAAGCTAATCGTCTAAAAGCTTTAGGTAAGCCCATTATTAATCTTACTGTTGGCGAACCGGACTTCGATACACCTGAATTTATAAAACAAGCCGCTCATCAGGCTTTAGACCAAGGTTGCACAAAATATACAGCAGTGGATGGCATTCCTAGCCTTAAGCAAGCTATTGTCGATAAATTTAAAAAAGAAAATAAATTAGATTACCAAGCTAACCAAATTATTGTCTCGAGTGGTGCTAAGCAAAGCATTTATAATCTCATGCAAGCCCTGCTCAACCCAGGTGATGAAGTCATTATTCCCGCTCCTTATTGGGTTTCCTATCCGGATATAGCATTGCTTGCTGAAGCTAAACCGATTTACATCTCAACTTCTATCGAACAAAAGCTAAAAATAACTCCACAACAACTAAAAAAAGCTATTACAGCAAAAACACGCTTATTTATTATCAATAGTCCCTCAAATCCAACAGGAATGGTTTATTCGCGCGGGGAGCTTATCGAGCTTGCCAAAGTTTTAGTAGAAAACTCACATGTTTTTATCCTTACTGATGATATTTATGAGCATATTTACTGGGGGCAACAACCTTTTGAAAATATTATTAATGTGTGTCCCGAACTTTATAGCCGAACGCTCATATTAAATGGCTGTTCAAAAGCCTATGCAATGACTGGCTGGCGGATTGGTTATGCCGCTGGACCTAAAAAGCTTATTCAAGCAATGGCGAACATACAATCGCAAAGCACTTCTAACCCTAACTCTATTGCTCAAAAGGCAGCACAAGCTGCATTAACCGGTAATCAAGCATGTGTCCTTGAAATGAATAAGATTTACGAAGAAAGGCATATCTTTTTTTCGGAGGGACTGAATGATATTCCTGGTATAAAGTGCTTGCTCGCTATGGGAGCTTTTTACAGCTTTCCCTCCTTTGCAGGTTTTATTGGAAAAAATAAAATATTTAGCAATGACTATGAACTTGCTGACTATTTACTTAAAAAAGCAAATATTGCAACGGTTCCTGGTTCAGCCTTTGGCGCACCTGGCTATTTGCGACTTTCCTTTGCGGTCGATACAGCAACCTTAGGAAAAGCACTTGAACAGTTAAAATTAGCACTGGCACAATTGAAATAACAGAAGCTGCTGCTACTTAACCACCGCTCCTCGCGTCTCTTTAACAAAAAGAGTTAATACTGCCGCTAAGACAAATGCGACTGGAATAACACTTAAAGCCCACTGGAAGCTTTGGATTGAAAAAGCCATTAAGTTACCTTTTACATGGATACCCGTTAACACATCCAAGGCTTGACCAATTAAAGGCTCCGATAAAGCCCCACTTAACATAACTAATGAATTTGTCACGGCAATTGCCGTACCGGCTAAAGCCTGTACATTCAGCTCTCTAGCAATAGGAAAAACAATAATCTGTGTAGAACTGCAAACACCAAATGTAAATAATAAGACTGCCAAGCATTGACTTGAAATAGCAGGAAAATAAATAAGCACCGCAAATAGTATGGCGCCTAATAAAGAACCAATAATAATAGGATACCGGCGATTCCCTATTTTATCTGAGATCCAACCGACCAGCGGACTTCCGATAGCCCAGCCGAGAAAAACAAAGGAAATATTAGTCGCGGCGGAGCTATTAGACAATCCATAAGCACGAATTAAATAAGGTATACCCCAAACTTCTGCAAACCCAGAAAGCGATAGATATAAAAAACTCCCTATAACACCAATCAACCACATTTGCGGATTTTTACAAAGTTTAAAAACCGCTGTAAAAAATTCGCTGTAACTTAATTTAGAAGAAGCAGATGCAGCCGCTGTTTTAACCGTCTTAGTTTCCGGGATCACAAACCACATACAGATGGTTAAACCCACGCCAATAATAGCAGCAAGATAAAGTGTGGTATTAGAACCCAAAGAGATAACTAATTTCGACAATACAATATCTCCTACCATGGCACCTATCATTCCCAGAGAAGTAGCCATACCCGCAATAAAAGCAAAGCGCGAAGGAGGAAACCAAAGCGAAGCCAGTTTAAGAACACCAACAAATGCAAATGCGGAACCAAAACCTACTAAAAAACGCCCGACTTGTGCAGTAGGGAGATAGTGGTGGGCAAATAAATAAGTACCCAAAGCACAAACTAAAGAAGCAAAGACCAATAATTTACGCGGACCAAACCGGTCCATCATAATTCCTACGGGTAATTGCATAGGAGTGTAAGCATAATAGTAAAAGGCAACCAAATTACCAAATGCCACCCCACTGATGCTGAACATTTTTAGCAAATCTTCCGTCATTACACTCGGCAAAATCCGCAAAAAATATTCATAACAGTAGAAAAGCGCTCCTAAACCACATACTAACCAGGGAAACAAGCTAATACGTTTTTTCGGCATAAATATTACCTTTACCGTTATAATAATTAGTAAATTAAGGCCCGCGTTATTTTTAAATTAATAATTTAATTTAAAAAGCAAACCGATTCTTCAATGAAATGAAAAGAGACTAAGCAGCTTCCGCACTATCGCTGGATTTATCAGAAGATACCTTACCGGAACGGCTTCCATACTTCTGCTTAAATTTATCAACACGGCCGCTGGAATCAACGATTTTCTGCTTACCTGTATAAAAAGGATGGCATTTAGCACAAACTTCTATCGATAGGCTTGTCTCGCCCAGGGTAGAACGGGTTTTAAAGCTATTTCCGCAACTACAAGTCACTGTAACTACGTTATAGGCTGGATGGATATCTTGCTGCATGTAATTTTTATACCCCTTAAAGCAAATGAGGGCGCATTATAACAGAAGGAATTCCAAAACAAAATTTTGAGTTATCGAAAAAGACTTTTCAGACATAGAAAATTCATATATAAATAATCTAAAAAGTATAAATGTAAGTTTTTTATGGGCAAAAAATATACATTTTAATACCAAATTTAATCTCAAAAGCAGCAAAGGATGGACTTTTGCTAGGAATAATCGATTTACTCAAAAAATACAGATTTTTTATCCTGATAAGTGCACTGTTTTATTTAAGTAACGAGATGGCTTTTGCTTTCAAGCCGGGCTTAAGTCTCTCTTATGGAAAAGGAAAGCCGGACTCCTTAAAAGGCTATCGAGTTGCCTTGCAAAGTTTTTGGCCATTTATTGGGTTTCGCCAGTCAGCAATTAACTTAACGGGTCATTGGGACTTAAGTTTTGCCAATTGGCAAACGACACCGCCAGAGGCCAACCAAACACGCGGTATCCATATAATAGCTATTTCACCACTTTTACGGCTTCAAACCCACAACTATTGCTTTTTATATGCTCAACCTTATCTAGAATTAGGAATTGGGGCCAGTCTATTATCCAATAACTACTTAGGACATCGAAATTTAGGTGGTCAGTTTGCCTTTCAAGATTTGCTGGGGATAGGTTTACGCTGGAAAACAAAGCATATCTGGTCATTGAGTTATCACTATCTACATTATTCGAATGCAAGCCTATTACCGCCAAACCAAGGCATCGACGTCAAACATCTCGTGAGCGTGGGTTATGAATTTAATTAGGGTGTATCGTCATTTGGTGATAATAGTCTTTTTATAACAAGATTAAAAAAAGTAAGTATTGTAAAATCTTCACAGGAACTTATACTGCCCACCATCTTTCAAGAGGCTACCCCATATGGTCAAAGCTAAAACACCGGAATTGCATGCAGCTATTGAACATCAACCCCTACGACTTTTTACCGAAAAAGCCTATCTTGACTATTCTATGTATGTCATTCTCGATAGAGCATTACCACATATTGGTGATGGCCTAAAACCAGTACAACGCCGAATTCTCTATGCGATGTCAGAGTTAGGCTTAACTGCCTTAGCAAAATACAAAAAATCAGCTCGAACTGTCGGTGATGTACTCGGTAAATTCCATCCACATGGCGATGGGCCCTGCTATGAAGCTATGGTATTGATGGCACAATCTTTTTCTTATCGTTACCCACTTATCGACGGGCAAGGAAACTGGGGTTCGCAAGATGATCCAAAATCCTTTGCCGCTATGCGTTATACGGAGTCACGTTTAACCCCTTATGCACAAACACTTCTAGCAGAACTTACAGATGGTACCGTCGATTGGATACCAAACTTTGATGCGACATTAGAAGAACCGCAGCTTCTACCCGCACGTTTACCTAACATTCTTTTAAATGGAGCTACAGGTATTGCCGTCGGTATGGCAACAGATATTCCACCGCATAATCTTAAGGAAGTCATTAGTGCCTGTATTCGTTTATTAGATGAACCCGAAACAACGCTCACTGAACTCGGTAAACACATTAAAGGGCCCGATTTTCCCACAACAGCTGAAATCATTACGCCGGCTGCAGAAATTTGTAAAATCTACCAGGAAGGTAAAGGCAGCATTCAAGCACGTGCTGTATATAAAGAAGAAAAAGGACAAATTATTGTTACCGCTTTACCTTACCAAGTATCCGGTGCAAAAATTATTGAGCAAATCGCCGAACAAATACGTGAAAAAAAGCTTCCGCTCGTAGAAGATTTACGTGACGAATCCGATCAAGAAAACCCAACACGTCTGGTTATCGTTCCTCGTTCCAATCGAGTCGATATTGAAACGCTTATGGACCATTTATTTGCCACCACCGATCTAGAACGTAGTTACCGGATCAATCTCAATATGATCGGCCTTGATGGCCGTCCTCATGTCAAAAATCTGTTAAGAATATTACAAGAATGGCTAGAATATCGACAGGCAACTGTTCATAGACGTTTATCATTTCACTTGGAAAAAATTTTAAATCGTTTACATTTACTTGAAGGCTTTTTGATAGTTTATCTACAAATCGACAAAGTTATTAAGATAATCCGAGAATATGATGAACCTAAAATACAATTAATTAAACAGTTTAAATTAAGTAATGAACAAGCTATTGCCATCTTAGAAATACGTTTACGTCAATTAGCTAAGCTTGAAGAAATAAAAATCCGTACAGAACAAAAAGAACTTGCAACTGAACGTGATGAATTACAAAAAACCTTAGCTTCCAAAGCAAAGCTAAAACGTTTAATTCGAAACGAACTACAAAAAGATGCAGACCTTTACGGTAATGAAAGGCTTTCACCACTAGCTACACGCACTCCTGCACAGGCATTTAAGGAAACAGAAATCATTTCTGCAGACCCTATGACAGTTATCCTGTCAACACGCGGTTGGATACGTGCTGCAAAAGGGCATGACTTTGATGTCAGTGGTTTAAATTTTAAAGCCGGTGATTCATTTAAAATGGCTGTACTTGGCCGCAGCAATCAACTGGTTGCATTCATCGACTCAACAGGCCGTAGCTATTCCACGTCCATTCATACACTTCCATCTGCTCGCGGCACGGGCGAACCTTTAACCAGTCGTTTTAATCCTCCCCCAGGCGCAAGTTTTATAGCCAGTATAACGGGCAATCCGGAACAATCTATCTTAGTCGCTTCTGACGCCGGTTATGGATTTATTACAACACTATCTGAACTTTATTCTAAAAATCGCAATGGCAAAGCATTGTTGAAACTACCTACACAAAGTCAGGTCTTACAACCACAATTGATAGATAACCTTGAAACCAATTACATTGCTACAGCAACGAATACAGGTTATTTATTAATCATTCCGGCTAAGGAATTACCTATTTTACCGCGCGGCAAAGGAAACAAAATTGTTCAAATACCTAGTGAGAAAGTGGAGAAACGAGAAGAATATGTCGTTGCTATTGCCGTATTACCGAAAAAAAACAGCTCGCTGCTCATCATTTCTGGAAAACGACAAGTAGCCTTAAAAGCTTCCGATATAACACATTATCTAGGGAAACGAGGACAAAGAGGTCATAAACTACCACGCGGCTTACAAAAGCTTGATGATTTAGCGATTCCTTTAAATTAAAGCCCATGACAAACAAAAATACCAATTACCTATGGTTTTTCTTATTAGCCTCTTTTTGGGGTGGTTCGTTTGTTGCGATCAAAGCTGTCGTAGACACCGTTCCTCCTTTTTTTGGCGCTATGCTTCGGGTCGGGTTAGCTTTGTTTTTCCTTATAATTATATTCTGTGTTTTAAAGAAAAAAGTTTCTGTGCCTTTTTCTTACCGTTGGCGTATCTGGATTTTAGGCCTTTTCTCGCAAGGAATTCCTTTTTTCTTTTTATTTTGGGGCGAACAACACATTTCATCTGGTTTAGCCGGGATATTAAATGGAACTGTACCCATTTGGACCTTACTCTTTAGCTTAATTTCCCCTAAAACTAGGAATTTTTCCGGATTGAAATGCTTAGGATTGCTGACAGGTTTATTGGGTATTTGCGTTATTTTCTGGCCATTAATTAGCTTTAACAATTTACAGCAATATTTACTCGGTACAGTATCCGTATTGTTAATGGCTATTAGTTATTCGATAGGAAATTTACTCAACCAACGTATGTTATCCGGCCAAATTAAATTAAATTTTTACGCTAACCTGTATCACCAACATTGGGCCAGTTTGGCTTTTTTAACGCTTGCTACACTTTGTTTTGAAAACTGGCCTAGCAAAGCTATCCTCCTCCATACGCCCATCCTTTGGGCAGCGAGCATTTACATGGGATTATTTTCAACCGCTTTAGCTTGGATCATCTATTATTACCTCATTCGAGAATGGGATGCCGTGCGTGCCAGCGCCGTGATGTATATTGTTCCTATTATGGCTATTCTTTGGGATTTCATTTTTTTTCACAACAGACCACTTTGGTCAGAAGGTTTAGGAATTATTACTATCTTATTAGGGGTCGTATTAATACAATTACAAAAAAAACAGCTTATTGTTTCGGAGAAATAGTTTTTAATACTAACCCTAAAATTTGATTCAATTGAGTCACAAACGCGTTGCTTCCCTTTTGTCCGACTATTCTTTCATCTCTTAATTCTTGGCCATCCGGTGTAAAAAACAAAAAAGTAGGCGGTGCAATAACGTTAAACTTTTTTTGTAACGCTTTATCCAAAGCATCGTTAGCAGTAACATCAGCGCGTAATACGATAAACTGACCCAGTAATGCTTTAACTTGCGGCGCAGAAAATACAATACGTTCCATTTCCTTACAAGATATACACCAGTTTGCATAAAAATCTAATAATATAGGTTTATTTTCCCGTTTGGCTTTGATAAATGCTTGATTTAGATCTGTGACCCCCTTAACCGTTTTAAAATTATTAGCGGTGGGCACTATTACTACCTCTTGATTCATTTTAAAAAGATGAAAGGGACGTGAATCTAAAGGAATAATGCGTAATAATAGCCAACCAGCCATTAATAACATTATAATTCCTAATATTATTTTCACTCCGTTCATCCATGGGCCCGATTTGGGCAACCACTTTCCTGCGGAAGTACCAATAATTAATAAGGGAATGCCCGAACCCAATCCTAAAATAAATAATGCAAAACCGCCTAAAACAGCATTGCCGGTATTGCCAATATAGGTTAAAACACCGACTAAAGGTGCTGTAATACAGGGGGAAATAACTAAAGTAGATAAGCAACCCATAAAAGCCACGCCCAAATAATTTCCACCCTGCTGACGATTCGTTATATTCGTTAATTTTTCTTGCCAGCTGGCAGGAAGACGTAACTCATAAAAACCAAATAAAGAAAAAGCAAGAAATACAAACACAAGACTAACGAAAATAATAACCCAACGACTTTGCAAAAATGCTTGCAGATAACTTCCTGCTAAACCCGCAAAAACTCCTGCCGATGCGTAAGTCAATGCCATTGCAAGTACATAGGTTAGGGACAAGGTAAACGCCTTAAGTGTTGTAAGTTGTTGTTTTTGCCCTAAAATAATAGCCGATAAAACGGGAATTAATGGAAGCACACAAGGAGTTAGCGATAATAGTAAGCCGAAACCAAAAAATCCTAATAAAATTAACCAAATATTATGGCTAGCCAATAGCTGCATCGCTTTACCTTGTTCGTTAGCACTAACGGGTAACTGTCCTTTCTTTTCAAGAATTACCTTCCCATTTTCATGTAACTTTAAAGTAAATACTTTAGTCACTGGCGGATAACAAAACCCCGCCACTGCACAACCTTGATAATTAACAACGAGCGCTAAATTATTTTGCAAAGGCTGTACAAACCTCAGGAGGACCGTCATATCATTTAGATATATCTGATATTTACCAAGAAATTTATTCTTTTTAGGAATTCCTTGTGGCAAAAATATCGATTGTATTTTAGCTTGATCACTTTGAAAGTGAATTTTTTCACGATAAAGATAATACCCTGGTTTGATAGTCCAATGGACTGCAAGTATTTTGGAATTGAGTTGCTTTGTCGTTACTTGAAAAACCTGCTCTGCTGGCAATGGTTGTACGGCATAAGTAGGAGATAACACCACTCCAAGTAATAAACCGAATAAAATCTTAAAAAGTGCCTTCTTCCATTCGCTAACAACTGCTTCTTGGGAGGGAGATTTCTTTGCTTCCAGTTCTATAACTTTTTCAAACGACTGACAATGAAATCCAGCAAAGGCACAAAAAAATTTAGCAAAATATAACAAAATACTACTCTCTTTAACTTTTACGACTCACCCTATTATTGACTCCAATCCTATTTTTTAATCGTATCAACAATAGCTACAGCCACCAAACATTAATTATCTTTAATAGATAGCTTTTTCTTGGGAATTTTTCTAGATCATATCGACTATAAGTAAACACAAATAGCTTAATAAAAACTCTAAATATAGACATAACTTTCAACTATGCTCTAAACATTGCACACTTATTACTCTCTTTCTAGGCTTAAAAAAAGATCAAATGATCACTATAAGAGCTTGTCGCGGCACCGCCCCTACTATATCATGGAAACTCCTCTGGCTTAGTTAAGACTCAAAGGATACTGTATATGCAAAATGCAATTGATCAACTTCCGGTGTTATCCATTCAAGATAACCCTAGCATGGATACATCCCAACAACCACTAAAGACCTACGTTAAGCAAGCTTTAGAGAATTATTTTTCACACTTAACAGCAGAAAGTAATTTATCTTCAATACCTCCTAAGCTCGATCTTTATGGACTGGTTTTAAGTGAGGTTGAATACCCCTTACTAGAAATTGTGTTACAACAAACTCGTGGAAACCAAACCAAAGCGGCTAAATTGCTTGGGATTAGCCGGGGTACTTTACGTAAAAAATTAAAACAATATGATCTTGCTTAGTTATCAATTAATGGTTAATCCATTTTAGCCCCCCCTCTTATAAAAAAACAACAATAAAAATAAAAAAACAATGTCTTCTTTAACGATAAGAAAAGCTTATTTAAATTGGGTATTCTGGTTCTTTAGTGGAAATATCATTTTATTTTGGTTAATAGGTTTACATTATTTAACTGTTATCCTTCCTTTTAACCTGGCTGTCCCTACATTTACTAATCAATTTCTAGCCTGGTTATTTCTACTAAGCGCTTATTTAGGCCAATTGGGATTATTGGGTTGTATCGCCGCTATTTTACCTACGCTTCTCGTATTTGTACGGTTAAAAAAATCTCTTATTTTCTCAACTTCATTGATTATTGCCTTTGTATTTGCATGGCTGCTTTGTATAGATACCTTTGTATTTAGCCAATATCGCTTTCATTTAAATGGTGTCATATGGAGTTTCGCCACTAGCGGCCAAACCAGTGAATTCTTCGATATTTCTTGGTTAGAATGGCTTTCTATTGGATTAGTATCAACCTTTTTATTGACGTTAGAAATAGGCTTAGCGCTGTTGGTATGGAAAAAACTACGCGAAAAACCCTTACGCTTAAAATATCCACTTTTTTCAATAGGAAGCCTTTTATTTTCTTATTACATGTTAGCCTTAATGATTAAGTTTCCAGGTGCGGTAGCTTTGAACCAACAAGCCTATACCATTCCACTCTACTATGAAGTTCTAGCCAAATTTTTGCCAGAAAATCGCCTTCCTGATCTAGAAAGTTTATATCGATCGGATTTTAGTGAGATCAATCATGCCAACGCAAGGCTTCATTATCCACTTCACCCTTTAATCTATCACTCCACACAAAAACCACTCAATATTGTCTTTATTGTTATCGATACCTGGCGATTTGATATGTTAAATGCCGCCAATACGCCAAATATCTACCGTTTTGCGCAAAAAAGCTGGCAATTTCAACGACACTTTAGCGGTGGAAATGGTACACAACCCGGTATTTTTTCATTATTTTATAGCCTTCCAGCTACGTATTGGACAGCTACAATTAATGAACATAAAAGTCCGGTATTTATTGATAAACTCTTGGCGGCTGGCTATCCTGTGGGAATTTTTGCGAGTGCAGATTTACTCGCACCACCTTTTAATAAAAATATTTTTACAAAAATAAAAAATCTACCCAAGTCAACACAGGGCCATTGGCCACCCGATAGAGACAAACGCATTACTGAGGAATTTAAGCAATTTATCACATATACGCCATCTCCTTTTTTTAGTTTTTTATTCTATGATGCAGCCCATAGTTTCTGTTACGGCAATAGCCCAGTAAATCCCTTCCAACCCAGCATAGGTGTTTGCGATCGTCTAACCTATACCAAACATACTAGTCCACTACCCACTTTTAACCGATATAAAAATGCTTTGTATTATGTCGACGATCTGATTGCTCAAGATCTTGCCTTACTTAATAAACAGCATTTACTCGATAATACGATCGTAGTTATTACAGGAGACCACGGAAACGAATTTAACGACAATCATTTAGGCTATTGGGGGCATGCTAGCAACTTCACCCACTATCAAACACAAACGCCTTTAGTTATACATTGGCCAGGCCAAAAACCTGCTATGTTTAAGCATCTCACTATGCATTACGATATAATTCCTACACTCTTGAATCGGCTTTTTGGCTGTCAAAACCCTATAAGTGATTACAGCATAGGCCAGTCTTTGTTTGACACAAAAAAACGTCCCTATTTACTCGTACATAGCTACACTAACTTAGGAATTATTAAAAATAAGCAAATTATTACTATCTATCCTTCGGGTTATTTTCAAATTCAGGATCTTCATGCCAAGGCACTACCTGGAAATCATTTGCCTATGAAAACAATATTAAGTGCTTTAGCTCAAACCAAGCGATATTACGCAACGCAATAAAAAATTAGCGGTTTTAACTTGACAGGCTAAGGTGTGCTTTAGCACAATAGGCCACCTTTTGGCTATGTAGCTCAGCTGGTTAGAGCACAGCACTCATAACGCTGGGGTCGGTGGTTCGAGTCCACCCATAGCCACCAAAATAACGGTGTTAAATCAAATACTTAGTCGAATTTCTCTTCTCTCTTCCTTATGATAAAACCCCCTGATGTACCAAATTTGTACCAGTCACACGTTCGGCAGCTTTTTTCAAATGGTCACTACTCAAATGAGTATATCTCAAAACCATATCAAATGAAGACCATCCACCAAGCTGTTGCAATTTCTGTAATGACGTTCCATTTTGTACATGCCACGAAGCCCAGGTATGTCGCAAATCATGCCAGCGAAAACTTTTTATTCCCGCTCGTTTTAATGCTTTCCGCCACGCCTTGGTATTGCACTGTTCAATAGGCTTCCCTTTATAAGTAAAGACAAACTTAATATGTTTACCCACTTGCTTCCTTATACAAGCGAGTCGCTATTCTCACGAGAAATTTTGGCCATCCCTGACCCCAAAATTAGTTCGAATGACGCGACTAAAATTAGGCGGCAATTCGTCCGGCGTCCGCCACGCACTGGCCCATTCTGGGCTGCGCGCAGTGGCTACCACCATGATTTTACGGCGTGATGCATTTCCTGCTTCGCCCGTCAACGCACGCCTATCGCAGGCTCTTCGACTGCGCATCGCTTTCGCAATGCTCTCCTTGTCTCATCGGACGAATTCGGCGCGTCACTTCTCCGCCATCGTTGTCTGGCAAACCAATATCCATCAAGATAAGATCATAATGATTCTGTTCCATCAGCGCTAAAGCTATTTCTCCATTTTTCGCCACATCGACTTGACAATGTAACGTTGTCAATACATGCGATGAGACAAGCTCACCACCCAGTGAAAGTGATGCTGCCTGGAAGAGCATTTTAGATACTTACTTTCAGCAGACCATGGCTTTTTTTTATCCTCATTTACACGAAAAAATTGATTGGTCTTTTGGTTATCACGCCTTAGAATAGCGACTTGTCAGATTGAAAATTTTATTATATTTTTTTAAGATAAACTCGGAATGCGATGGAGTTCAAATGAATTCTTCTAATCATCCAAGGTCTAAGACCCAAAGCCGATGAAAATAGTTACTATTTGCACCATTATTCTATTAGGTATTTTTGGACTACCCATTATCACGAAAGCCGACACGCTACCGCCTTATATAAACTATTATGTCGGTCCTATTACAAGTAAAGGAAATATCCATACCTATAAAGCATGGGGTGTTTCCTATGTTTATCGTGGAAAATCGCCCTTCGGCTGGTCCTTCACCTATGCTAATGAAGGTTATTTTCCAGACCATTATCGTGATGGCGTCGGTCTAGAAGCTATAGTGCATGCTCAACCCTTTACTCCGAATTGGTCGTTTGCTGCAGCTGCAGGCCCTTATGTTTACTTCGACTCAGTCTTTTTCCCAGAAACTACGAATTACACTAATCAACATGGTCTTGGACTGAAATTTGATTTAACAACGACTTATGACTGGTCCCCAGTTGTACTGCTACTGGGTCTTAGCCATGTGTATACCTTTAATAGTTTTAACACAACAGCACTTATCTTTGGATTAGGTTTTCAGCTGGAACCTACTAATCCAATGCAGTGGTGTCTATTGGATACTAAAAATAATGAGTTGTCCGCTTTTACAGGAAGATCAATGGTGGATGCAGGTTCCGGTGAAACAGAGCGAGCTTTGCCAATAGTGGTGGATTATCGACATCACTTTGCTCACCATATAGATTGGAGTGTAAGCTTCTTGCATGAAGGAGCTACCATGTTGAGCAATCGTAGCGGATTTGCCTCAGAAATTTGGGCAAGAAATAGCTTTTTTTCCGATCGGCTCAGTTTATCGATGGGAGTAGGTCCTTATATTGCACGTGAAAAAGAGCCTACAAATAACCAGCGTACTGTAACAAATGGGCTAATATCTGCTTCAGCAAGTTACGTTTTTTACAAACCCTGGGGACTATTAGGAAGGGCAACCTGGCACCGTGTTTATACCCACTATAATCGAGATAGTGATATTTTCCTGTTAGGACTAGGTGTTAATTTTTAATGACTTATTCAGCAGAATCTGTATTCTACTGCCGTTTTGCTTAAGAAGTTTTTTAGGTCTAGTAGAAAAATTATGCTGTTTGAAGTAGGTTATTAAAATTGAAGCAAGCTTTAAAATTTAGCTTCTAAACGATAAATTGCTCGAATTTTCTTGGTTTATAGAAATATAATTTGGGTTTTCGTGCACTAAAAATCCATCACTTGTTAATTCAAAAGCCCTTAGTATGTATTTGCTAGCAATAGAACCTTTTATGTTAACCTCATTACTTCCTAAGGCGCCAGAACGATCTCTATGAAAAATATTAGAAAAATTCAAACCACGTGCTTGTCCTGTTTTTAAAAAATCAAAACCGTTACTTCCATGATAGTTCAGAACATAAACATAACTACCTATCAGCGTAAGTGACTGTATTTGGCCTCGTAGAATGCAGTTTAGCATAAACTCTTTTCTATTAATGGCATAAATAACAGCAATATCGATATCTTTACTGGTAGATATCCCAACCTCGTTATAATATTTCTGATAGTCTGAGTCAAAATTTGATGAGCATTTTTCTGTAAATCCAGAACCAAAAATTAAACTAGGATGCCGTGTATCACCACGGAAAAGAAGACCTGTATATTTTTTTACAGCTTTTGGTGTAAAACAATCCCAATCAACCTGCTTAAATGATTTTCTCAACTCATCGAGAAAATAATTATTAAAAGAATGATTGTTAAAATTCGATGTTTTACTAATAAAATGATCCGTAATGAGCGCGAATGCAATATCAATATTCTGTTCAATCTCGAGCGCTTTTCGTAATTTATATAATGCAGGATACTCTTTAAAAGGGTGCCTAAATTTTGTAAAAAAAGTAGGTAAACAACCTGTTCTTGCGCGTCCTTTACAATAATTTTCCAGTGCTTTTTTATAGCATTGTAAGAGTTGTCTACATTGCAACGCTTGGCTTCCATTATTGGTGTACATTATTATAAATAACTATATTAAAAGCGGTATATAATAAATTATATATCTTAAAATTAGATTAAAAATGATTTAAACAAATCTTAATTTTATTTATATCTAATGAAGCGTTTAATATGGCTTCTGATTTACAGAATACTCTCCCAGCTTTCTTTCAAAACGAAACACCTAACGTTACCCCAGCTCTTTCACGCGCAGAACGCATTGCTGCGATTCGCGCAAGAAGAATTAAAATTCGAGCCGCACAAGTTCAGTTGAACCAGCAAATAGCCAACTATTTAAACCAAAATGAACATGATTCATTGGAAAAATCGCCAGGCTTAAACCGGAGTTAAAAAAAAATCTAATCAGCCTACAAATTTTTTAGGCTTGTATTCTTTATTCTAAAAATAACCGATATTAATTACTCTTAATAAACTATTTGCTTCGCTTTTTAGAATCTTTAACTTAATTCTCAGAAAATAGAATCAGAAACTTTGAATCTATTTATCCTCATCCCTACTTTTATTATAATAACTATTAGTAACACGAAAGGCCCTAACCACAATAAGTAAGTCCATGGTGAGAATAATGGTTTAAATAAAATATATTCACTATAACGACTTACTAAATATTGTTTAATATGCTGCTCTGATTCCCCGCTTTTAACCCGTTGTGCTATTAACTGGCGCAAATCCTGCGCGAGAGGAGCATTCGAGTCAGCAAGGTTTTGATTCTGACAAACAAGACATCGTAATTCTAAAATCAACCGTTGAAATTGTGCTTTTTTCGCGGCTGAATTAAAAGAATATATTTCTGTAGCACTATAACAAGCATAGCAAAACATAATACTAAAAAACAATAATAATCGACCGTAGTGACATAAACTTCGCGTGGTTTTATACATAAGTTTTTCCGTACTGGTTTATTAACCGCTTCACTTCCCTATTCCAAACCGCTTCACTTAAAGGACCGATGTGCTTATAGCGAATAATGCCTTTTCCATCGATCAAAAAAATTTCCGGTACCCCATAAACACCTAAATCGATTGCCAATAATCCTTTTTCATCAAAAATAACGTTCGTGTAAGGATTACCATATTGCTTTAACCACAACTTAGCCGCACTTAAATTATCGCGATAATTTAAACCAACAATATTCAATGCCGTATTTTTTTTTAAACTCAGTAAAAAATTCTGTTCTGCAATACAACTAGTACACCAGCTTGACCAAACAACCAATAAAGATAAATGACCAAAAAATATTTTTTCAGTTAGATTTTTTCTAGGATTTTCTAAACTTAACGCAGCAAACGAAGGAACCGATTTACTAATCAATGGCGAAGAAATTTGTAGCGGATCCTTTGCTAAACCCTTCCATAAAAACACTAATACGAATCCCAACAATAGAATAGGAATTAAATATCGCATACACTAAAGTAGTTTTAATCTATTTTTAACGACATCAATCTTTGCTTTAGAAAGATAACTTTGTCTACTTACTATTGAGCAAATACCTCCTGCAATCATCAATAAACCACCCATCCATATCCAACGAATAAAAGGTTTCGTATAAAAACGCACAGCCCACGCGTTATTACCCAGTGGTTCGGCTAAAGCAATATATAAATCTCGCCACACATTGGAATCAATGGCGGGCTTGCTCAAAGCCATATCGGAAAGTGGATAATAACGTAATTGAGGTTTTAAATAAGTGGCCGAATGGTTAATAAGCTGTAGGCTAGCTTCGGCACCCGTATAATTAGGACCTTGCAAGCCATATACAGATTGCAGTTTAAATTGATAAGCACCCAACTGTAATGAATCTCCAATTACCATACGTACATCACGCTGCAAACTATAAGCACTACTCAGGATAATTCCAATAGCAGAAATTGCAACGCCCAAATGCGCCAGCAACATTCCACCTCGTACACGTAATATCTGCTTAAACTTGAATTTGTTTTGCTGACATTTCCACAATACTTGTAACGTATTTAAAATAATCCCTAGTGCTAAAGCAAGACCAACAATCACCTTCCATTGCAATCCTTCAGTAAAAAATATAATTAAAAATAGACTGATACTTAGCGCGCTTGCCAATAAACCAATAGTACTTATTAATACGCGCTTCCCTTGTGTTTTATTACCATAAATACCATAAGAAATACCCATTAGTAATAAAAGCAGAAAAGCAAATGGTAGAAAAACAATATTAAAATAAGGTGCTCCGACAGATAATTTACCTAAACCTAATACCTCAACAATGAGAGGATAAAGCGTCCCTAATAAAACAGTGAAAACCGAAACACTCAACAAAATGTTATTCCCTATTAATAACGTCTCTTTGGATAACAGTGACAAGGAATACGGCTTTACTTTAAAGTGCTTTATTCGAAATCCATAAAGCAATAAAGCAGCGCCTACAATAATCCCTAACAAACCTAACATGAAAACACCACGCTTTGGGTCGACAGCAAAGGCATGAACCGAAACCAAAATACCTGAACGAACAATAAAAGTACCGATTAAACTCAATGCAAAGGTGAGTATAGCCAGCAAAATAACCCAAGTTTTTAATAATTCCTTTTTTTCTAGAACCAATAAGGAATGAATTAATGCCGTGCCTGCTAACCAAGGTAAAAGTGAGGCATTTTCAACAGGATCCCAAAACCACCAACCACCCCACCCTAATACCCTATAGGCCCACCAACTTCCAGAAACAATACCCAATGTCAAAAAACACCACGCAGATAAAGCCCATGGCCTAACCCAACGCGCCCATAGTCCATCCAAACGATGGCTTAATAACGCCGCTATCGCAAATGCAAACGTGACTGAAAAACCAACATATCCCATATATAATAAGGGCGGATGAAAAACCAATCCGGGATCTTGTAACAAAGGATTTAGATCACGACCATCCAAACTATTTTCTACACCTGTAATAAATGGATTGGAAATTGTTATTAAGAATAGTAAAAAGCCAGCACTAATAAAACCAAGAACCGCTAACACTCGCGCTAATACCACTAAATCTAAATGTCGATTGAATACGGTAACTGCCGTTGTCCATAAATTCAAAATAAAAACCCAAAGTAATATTGAGCCTTCATGTCCACTCCATACCGCACAAAGCCGATAGATCCAAGGCAAGTGACTATTCGAATTTTCGGCAACGTAGCGCAAAGAAAAATCGTTATTAACAAAAGCCTGCATTAAACTAAAAAATGCCAATGCAACCAATAAAAGTTGGCTCCAAGTAACGGGTATTACCCATTTTAAATTATGCAAACACTTTTGATGTAAAAAAATTAAAGGATAGAAAAATTGCATTAATGCAAAAAAAAAGGCGATTATTAGTAGATAGTAAGCAAACTGCATAAAACATCCATTGTATTTTTTAAACAACACTTTTTTTAGATAGCCATTTAGTCGCTGCAACTTATGAGAACGTGATTCTAGAGATATTAAAAGAAAATAACAATCTGTTAAAAATGGTCCAGAAAATGAAAATAAGAAAAAAGCTATGTAAAACCTTACTCTATCTTGTTCTAGTAAAAAAACATCATGAATTTTATAATAGTTCTTAACAAATTAATTTTAAGAACTTACAAAAAACATAGGCAGGATGGACAACCAATGGATATCACAAAACCAGGGATACTAAATATTATCATAATTGCTGTGCTTAGCATCCCATTAGACGAGGAAATTTTTCATTTTTCTGCTGATTTTATTCGCGCACATCCAGTAATTAGCAAACTATTCATTCCTCAAAAAACACAATCTAACAATAATGAACCAAACGCAACTAAAGAAGAGAGAAAAAGCAAAAATATAAGCGTTGCCAAATAATACCAGGGCTGCTATCGACAGCAAATGCCAGCGCGGTTATTCGCTACAAGATAATAAAATATATTTAAGATCAGCCGATACTATAAGTTGATTTACCTTTCACAAAAAACCTGTTAAGTTACAGTCGATTTAAGGTAGGTTAAAGCTTTTTTATGGCACAGCGTTGTATCATTATTGGCATTGCTGGCGCTTCGGCGTCGGGTAAGAGTTTATTATCTACTACCATTGTTAAAGAGCTGGGCTCAGAACAAGTCGCTGTTATTTCAGAAGATTCTTATTATAAAGACAATAGTGCCCTCCCCTTACAAAAACGTGCGCAAATCAATTATGATCATCCAGACGCTTTTGATCATGCCTTGCTAATTAAACATTTAAAGCAATTACAAACGGGTATATCCGTAGAAATCCCTATCTATAACCACACACTTCATATTAGAGAACAACAAACCCGCCGTGTAGGACCTCACTCTATTATTGTCCTAGAAGGTATCTTACTTTTTGTTGAACCTGCATTACGAAAACTCATGGATATTCTAATCTATATGGATACCCCTTTAGACATCTGTTTGATCCGCCGTATTAAGCGTGATGTTATTGAACGTGGAAGAGAAATGGAAGCTGTGTTAACACAATATCAAGAAACCGTTCGACCAATGTATTCACAGTTCATAGAGCCTTCTAAACATTATGCTGATATTATTGTTCCTCGCGGTGGTGAAAATAGAATCGCTATTGATATGATCAAAGCCAAAATACGGGAATTATTAACTGATTTTAGTAAAAAAAGCGAAGGGGAAACACATGGGTCTACTTGATAATAAACGTGCCTTAATCGTTGGATTAGCCAGCGATCGTTCAATTGCCTACGGCATTGCCGAAGCTATGCACCGCGAAGGTGCTACGTTAGCTTTTGCTTATCAGGGTGAAAAATTGAAAGAACGTGTAACCAAAATGGCTAAGAACGATTTTAAATCGGATCTTGTTTTCCCCTGTGATGTTAGTAACGACAATGAAATTGGTAATCTTTTTAAAGAATTAGGTAAACATTGGGATAGCTTAGCTATTTTAGTCCACTCGGTGGCTTATGCGCCGGCCGATCAACTCCAAGGTAATTTTTTAGAAAATATCAATCGAGAAGGATTTAGAATTGCCCACGATATTAGTAGCTACAGTTTAGCCGCTTTAGCGAAAGCCGCTTTTCCTTTGATGAAAGATCAGCCTGACGGCGGTGCTATTCTTACCCTAAGTTATCTAGGCGCAGAAAAAGCGCTGCAAAATTACAATATCATGGGATTAGCCAAAGCGAGTTTAGAAGCCAACGTCCGTTATCTTGCGAATAGCTTAGGTCCAAAGAAGATTCGGGTTAATGCTATTTCAGCCGGACCTATTCGTACGTTAGCTGCCTCAGGCATTTCAGGCTTCAGGAAAATTCTAGCTTATAACGAAGCCGTTACGCCCTTACGCCAAAATACAACCACAGAACAAGTTGGAAATACGGCAGCTTTTCTCTGTTCTGATTTAGCTTCCGGTATTACTGGAGAAATCGTCCATGTCGATGGTGGTTTTCATGCCATCGTGGCTATGGGTGAAAATACAGCTTAAAGCTTTTATCCATTAAATAACTAATTTATGGGCTTATAAACGTGTTTCGTCCTATTGCTTTATATATTGGTTTGCGTTACACCCGAGCTAAACGACGCAACCATTTTATTTCATTTATTTCACTCACATCGATGATAGGCATCGCATTAGGTGTCATGGTATTGATCACCGTCTTATCAGTGATGAATGGCTTCGATGAGGAAATTCGTAGTCGTATCTTTAGCATGGCTACACAAGTTGCGATAAGTTCTACAAATGGCCAAACACTTTCTGATACAAAAGCATTAACACAAACCGTATTAAAGCAAGCGCACGTCACTGCTACTGCGCCTTTTGTGATGGGCCAAGGCATGCTAGTTAATTTAGGACAACCACATCCTATTTTATTGACAGGTGTTAACCCTGATCAAGAAAAAAAGGTTTCTGAAATACCCCATAAAATTATTGAAGGCAATTTTAATTTAAACCCAGGACAGTATGATATTGTCTTAGGAGAAGAACTCGCCATACAGTTAGGCCTAAATATTGGCGATAAAGTAAACGTTATTACGCCACGTGTGACATTAACACCAGCGGGTATCATGCCAAGATTTAAAACATTTACTGTGTCAGGCATTTTTCGTGTAGGACGCAGCTTCGGTTTTGAAAGCAATATGGCCTATATCGCCATGCAAGATGCGCAAACACTTTTTCAATTAGGTCAGGGTGTTACTGGCTTACGACTCAAATTAGATAATTTGTATGCGGCACCAAAAGTTTCGCTAGCACTTTCGAAACAACTCCCCCTTTCTTATCAAATTACCGACTGGACGAGCACCTATGGTAGTTTGATGTATGCTATTTCTTTGGAAAAAAAGATGATGTTCTTCATTCTACTTTTACTGATCGCCATTTCAGCTTTTAATTTAGTTTCTTCTTTGATGATGGTTGTAACCGATAAACAATCAGATATTGCCATTTTACGTACCTTAGGTGCAACGCCACGTACGATCTTAGGTATCTTTATGGTACAAGGTTGTATCATTGGTCTCGTAGGTACTTTAATCGGATTAATTGCAGGATTACTACTGGCATTCTATGCCGGTGATATTGTTAGCTTTTTAGAACACTCTATCTTTCACACTGAAATTCTTGCCTCTAATGTTTATTTCTTCGTCGATAAATTACCATCAAAAATAGAAGGCGCTGATATTTTACATATTTGTCTTGCCGCTTTAGGAATGAGTTTATTAGCGACTATTTATCCTGCATTAAAAGCAGCCAGAACAGCACCTGCAGAGGCTTTACGTTATGAATAATAATGAAAAGCCCGTCCTTTCCTGTAAAAATCTAAGTAAAACATTTCATGACGGCTCACTTTATGTTGAAGTACTAAAGCCAATTAACTTTTCAATACAGCCTCGTGAACGAATTGCTATTGTCGGCCCTTCTGGTGCGGGAAAAAGCACCTTACTACACTTATTGGCAGGACTCGATCAGCCCAGTAACGGCCAAGTTTTTTTAGCGGGTCACAATCTTGCGACACTAAATGAAATCAAACGTAGCCATTTACGAAATCAGTACCTTGGGTTTATCTATCAATTTCATCATTTACTACCTGAATTTACCGTACTAGAAAATACGTGTATTCCTTTGTTACTAGCAGGTGTCAACCCTAAAGTAGCTGAAAAAAAAGCGTTATCATTTTTAAAAAAAATGAACTTACTCCACCGACAACAGCATAAATTAGGTGAACTTTCTGGAGGGGAACGTCAGCGGACTGCCATTGTAAGAGCCCTGATCAATGACCCTCTCTGTATATTAGCCGATGAACCTACAGGCAACTTAGACAGTCACACAGCAGAACAGGTTTATCAAACACTGCTTGAATTAAATAATGAATTTAATACCAGCCTTATTATTGTAACCCACGATCGAAAACTTGCGAGTCGTATGGATCATGTGCTGCAGATGGAAGATGGGAACTTAGTTCCCATTAACCACTTATGAGTCAGCAATAATACTCTTACCAAACCTTTAATCTCTAACTCCATACCTCCACAATTCTCCTTGTTACCTCATAGTGCTTTTCCTTGGAATCTTGGATTATCAACTTTTTCTATCTTTCTTAAAAAACAAACTATATGTATACAATAAAACTCAATGTAGTAAAAAATAGTCTTTTTATCTGATAATTACATAACTTCGTCAGATGTCCTATGTGCACGTGCAACCATCCCAGAAGTTATTTCTAACTTACACGCCTCCTAGTGCTAGTGTGCTGGATGAGTCAGAAAAATCAGGTATAGTACTAAATTGCGCAGCATCTTGGCTTGCTGAGTGTAATAACCGGTTTGGTTTTGATAATGAAAAAAAGCTCGATAATGAGGGAAAACAATAGCTACTCCTGGCTTTGACTTTGGGAATGAGTAAAGTGCTTTCGCTGGAAGCGTTATTGATTCTATCATTATCGCTATCATACGATTTATCCACTGCAAGAATTAATTTGTTAATCACTTCACTATTGTTTTCAGACGGGTGCTGACACTGTTGTAGTTCTAAAAGCATTTGAATAAAATTACGCTGCTCAGAAGCGCTGTGTAAATTTAACAGAGACTTTATGTCATACTCATTCTCATTTAACTGCGCTAATGATTCTAGCAATTGCTCAGGGTCCATACGCTGTATGCCATTTTTTAATTGTTCTATAGATTGATTGAGCAAAATAACTATTTTGCTGTCTTCATTACCTGCATATCGCGCTAATTTTCCCAATATTAATGCATAAAAATCCAGCATAGCTGTAAAGCCTAAAAAAGCTAAGCCCGTTTTTGCTAGCACTAATAAATAAGGGCGTAAAAACTCTAATTCTTCTGTAAAATTATCGTTGATTAACTCGGCAGCGGCTGCATACGAAAAAACCGATAAGTAGATTGAAAGAACAACCAATAATACGGTAGCTCTAGGATAGAGTTTAAACTCTATTGGAATCTTAATAGAATCCCCTTTGCAGGAGGTAAAATAATGATAGAAATTTTGTAAAGAACTTCCACCAAAAAACGCTAATAATACGCCAAGGAAATAAATAGAAGGTATCGATAAAAGAACCCCTGCGGATTCACTATCTGTTAAATTACTGAGTTCATTAATAGGTGCCGCTAAATACCCTACACAACTCGATATTACCCAAGCTGCACCTACGGGATAACATAATTTTTTAAATAAGCTATTTAGCAAGCTTGTTGAAGTTGAACTTTTTTCAGGTGCTATCTCTTGATTCCACTGAAGTAATGCTTCTAGCATGGCAAAAGATGATCGCTTTTCCTGATTTAAGCGCTTAAGCTCAAGTGCTGCATGGTTAATATAGCGTAATCGCTTCGCATCAAAAGAGAACCCATGTATAACAATTGAAGTTTGTATATTATCTAAACGGTTGATAAGGCGCTGCTTAATCACTCGGTAATAACTGTCTTGCTGCACTTTGAGTTGAAGTAAGTTTTTTTGCTCATTACTAAGGGAACAATGCTTGATACGTTCAAAAATATATTCGAGCGGTAAAGCAGGCAATCGATACCAAGGGTTTTGCAAAGCTAATTTGATAGGTAGAAAATGGAGTATGGTATTATCAAACAAAACCACTAAGCCTTGCGTGTATAAGGCTGCTTTTGGTAGGCCTGGAATAGGGTACATAAAACTAACCGCTGCTAAAGGCAAGGCGGAAATTGCTGCACCTAAAGTAATAGCAATATCTTGCAAGGTTCTTTGCACAGGCGTGTAATGATGAATAAAATAAGCAGCAAGTTCTTTTGGTGTTTTTTCTGCTGCGCGCATACGAAAAAATAACTCTGTCGAATTATATAACACCACTAATGCAGGTGCACAGGTACATACCATATAATTGATACGGCCCGCCAGGCCGACATGCTCCGATTCTGCATACGCATCTGCCGCTGTTGCATATAAGCCTGCGCCAGAAATTGCAATCACAAATAAACCAATCTGCTTGATAAGTTCTTTTTTTCCACTGATATGATCCTTATTGCTTAAATAATATTCTACTACGTTTGATAGCGCATTTTCTTGTTCTTGCGTATTGACAGATAGTTGGCTTAAAGTTAAAGGTAGTTGCATACTCATCCTTAATTATAGGGTTATTTTTTTTCTTAATTTTTTATTTTAATCGATGAGATTAAAATATAGCTGGAAAAACCAAATGACGGACTCTGAGTATAAATTTTTCAAATATCCCTCACTTAAATAAAAAAATTCATTCTATTTTTTTATTTATAAATTATAACTAATATTTGTTTAAATAAATAGTAATAAAACTATGTGATTGTAATTTTTTATACAAACTTGGTTAAATTTACTCTTTACTTAGGTATTTTTTAATGTTATCTCTACGCTCTAAGAATTTAGTCTGAAAAAAATATAATGACGAAATACTCGATTCGTTACTCAAGATAGGTTTTCCGGTTTCTTCAATTTAAATACTTCCTAACTTGAGATTAAGCATGGTACTACAGAGAATATCGTCTATTTTACTCATGATAAATTACCTATTTTCAATGGAATTTCAACTCTAAAAACAGAGCCTTTATTTACTGCACTTTGCACAGTAACCTTTCCTTGCAAATCCTTAACATAGTTTTTAACTAAATAAAGACCTTTCCCCACA
>X84_Common_Chiffchaff__coassemble_3_pt1 | contig 83109 bp, 69 predicted proteins | sample X84_Common_Chiffchaff__metabat2_high_PE_001 | metagenome-assembled genome bin X84_Common_Chiffchaff | reverse complement strand
CTTTTTTGTCGTCGTGTTTCTCTATCAGAATAGAGAGTAGAGCTCTTGCATAACCTTGTTTTTTACTGAAGCAATGCTCATCAATTCCTAATACTTGCGGGCAGGGAGCACCTTTAAGTTCCCGGTGCTCAAGTTGATAACGTTTGTGATACCAACGTTCTATTGTCGCCTTTCCTACCTTAAAATCCTTGGCTAAGGCCTGTTGCGACACTCCCTGCGTATGCTGGTGAAATACTTGTTTTTGTAAACGTTCTGTTGCGCGTTGATGCTTTCCTATTCCTGGAAACTGTTGATTAAAATAACATCCGCAGGTACGGCAATAAAATTTATGCGATGTAAACTCAAGACACGTTCGTCTAGGACCTATCGTTTCATGCTGTACCTGACGTATAAAACTCGCTTTCTTTCGTAAGTCCTTGCTCTGACAACTTATGCAGCGTGGTTTCTTGTGGTAGGTAACCTTCAGTATTAAGGGGTTGCTTCCCTTTACTTCCTGTAATTTAAATTCGGGTAAATATACGATACAATTTTTAAAGGGCATTTTAATCTCTTTTATCTTAGTTTTTTCAAAAACTTAAGATAATTCTACGCGATTAATTTGCCCCTTAAGTGGGGGCGATCCAACAAATGATCAATGTAACAATAAAACTGTTTTGAGTGTTCGTGTCCACACCTTGACAACGTAAATAAAAAACCCGCCTAAAGCGGGTTTTAGCTAAGTTTTAAGTTTTTGAATTAAGCAACTTCAGCAAGATTAATGGTACGTTGGCCAGGTTTCCAGTTACAAGGACAAAGTCCCCCATCTTGTAAAGCATGTAGTATACGTAGTACTTCTTCAGGATTACGGCCTACACTTAAATCAGTGACCATACTAAAACGAATCATGCCTTCCGGGTCAATGATAAAAGTTGCGCGTTGTGCAATACCCGCATCCTTATCTAAAATACCTAAGTTAGTGCATAACTCACGTTTGATATCACTCAACATAGGGAATGAAAGATTACTTAAAGTAGCATCATGCTGCCGCCAAGCACGGTGTACAAATTCACTATCTGTACTACCTCCTAATAATACGGCATTACTTTCTTTAAATTTATCATTTAAATTATTAAACGCAACAATTTCAGTTGGGCATACAAACGTAAAGTCCTTAGGCCAAAAAAATAGTACCAACCATTTGCCGGGATAAGAACCCTGATTAATCTCTGTAAAAGCCTTATTGATATCAATATCAACTGTAGCTTGGAGCTTAAATTCAGGTAACTTATCTCCTACTGTTAACATCGCCATGGTTATTTTCCTCTTTCAAATAAAAACTTATTTTCAAAATCTATAAATCGCTTACATCAAAATCCTGTATTAAAGCACCATAGATAGTATTATTCATCCATTATAACAGGCCTACTTTCATTAAAGAAATGAATTTTCTCTACTAGGAAATAATAAAGTAGAAAATAAACGCATGAAATAGCCGCTAGAAAAAGTGGGCAATAGGGCTTCTAAATCGTCTAAAGAAGCTGTTAAACGATGCTGAAAATCATTTTTTCCTTCCATTAAGTCCTGAAAGGGTATTTCATTGTCACAGGCGTCATCCTGGAGCTGGTAGACTAAACCTATTGCGTCACCGAGGCGCCCTAACGATAACAAAACCTCTGACGGGGAATTGGCTGTAATTCCTACTAATTCTAATGAAGCGCGAAACAAAGAACCGGTCTTTAAGCGATAAATAGCTTCCAGCGTCGCTCTGCTTAATGGTGTAACTAGTCCGCTAAATTCCAGGGCTTGCCCGCCTGCCATTCCGCTAGAACCCGTTGCTTTTGTTAAAGCCTTTAACATCTGGAGAATTTGTGTCGGCTCTAACGGAGCTTGCAACAACACTTCAAAAGCAAGTACTTGTAAGGCATCGCCGGCTAATAGGGCAATAGCTTCTCCAAACTTCTTGTGACAACTGGGCTTACCGCGTCGGCAATCGTCATTGTCCATCATAGGAAGATCATCATGGATCAAGGAGTAAGCATGGATCAGCTCAACTGAACAGGCTGCATGGTCTAATCGCTCTAAAGGAAGCCCCAATGCTTCGCCTAGACTATAAACTAGTAAAGGCCTTAAGCGCTTCCCCCCTTCTAAAACCGAATAACACATAGCTTTATGCAGAAGATTAGAGTCTGAATTAGGTAAATAATCTGCTAAAAATCGATTGATTCGTTGTTGACATTTTAGAAAATCTGCTTCGATAATCACTAAACAAGTTCTTCGTTAACTGCAAAGGGTATGAGGATATCTTTCTCACCTTTGTTAAGCAAGATCTGCACACGCTGCTCCGCTTTTTTTAGGGTCACTTGGCAATTTTTTAATAGATGAATCGCCTGTCCAAATTGCTCAAGCGATACTTCTAATGTTGAATTGCCCTGCTCCATTTGTTCAACTATTTTTTCTAGCTCAATTAAGCCTTTTTCAAAGTCAAACGCTGTATTTTTTTTCGTCTTTGGCATAAATAATATCCATTACTCATGAAGATTTTATTTACATTTTCACGTGCTTTTTTTCACGTTGGGACCTTTCAAGAAATCGTCCTGCGCCTATCTTAGAAATATTTATTAAGAAGATAAATCTCTCTAGAAATAGGCGCAGCAATCACTCGGGTATTGAAAATTCGCACTTTAAATGACGAGCGGCATAGTACCATCCTTATAATCTTAAGGATTATGAGAGTCCAGCAAAGTGATGTCAAATACTATAGACTATTGGTAGTTCATTATACAGGAAATAATTGGATGTATTTTAAAAAAGTTCTTGTTTATTTGGGGTTGTTATTATTCCCTCATTTAAGCCTTGCACAAGACGTTCATGAATACCATTTAAAAAATGGGCTTAAACTACTAGTGAAAGAAGATCATCGTGCTCCCGTTGTAATCTCGGAAATCTGGTACAAGGTAGGTAGCAGTTACGAGCCCAATGGAATAACGGGAATCTCGCACGCCTTAGAACATATGATGTTTCGCGGAACTGAAAAATATGGGCCTGGTGTACTTGAACAAATGGTTGCAAACAATGGCGGTCAACAAAATGCTTTTACAGATAGCGATTTTACAGCCTATTATCAAGAATTTTCAGCTGACAAATTACCCATTAGCTTCGAGCTAGAAGCCGATAGAATGCAAAACTTATTATTGCGGCCAGAAGACTTTGCGAAAGAAATCCAAGTTGTAATGGAAGAGCGGCGCATGAGAGTCGATGATAATCCACAAGCAACATCAATAGAACGTTTTAATGCAGCCGCTTTCGTAGCAAGCCCTTATCATCACCCTGTCATAGGATGGAAAAGTGATTTAAAAAATATGACTGTTAACGATCTGCGACAATGGTATAAAAATTGGTATGCGCCTAACAATGCGATTGTCGTAGTAGTAGGAGATGTTAAGCCAAATGAAGTTTATCAATTAGCACAAAAATACTTTGGACCTATAAAGACATCAACACTTCCGCCATTAAAACCAGCCAGCGATATTCAGCCATTAGGACAAGATCGCCTCAGTATTCACATACCTGCACAATTACCTTGGCTTGTGATGGCTTATCGTGTGCCTGTCATTAATACCGATATTAAAAGCGCAGACCCTTATGTTTTAGATCTTATTACTACTTTATTATCCACCGGGAATAGTGCCCGATTTGCTAAAAATTTAATTAGGGGAAAGCAAATAGCCGCTGATACTGATGCGTCTTATAACCCATTTAGCCGTTTAAATAATTTATTTATAGTAGATGCAACGCCTGCACCGGGACATAACTTACCTGAATTAGAAGCAGGCTTACGCGATCAAATCAAACTATTACAAACACAACCCATTAGTTCAGAAGAACTAGCACGTGCTAAAGCACAAATAGCGGCAAGTAAAATCTACCGAGAAGATTCTATTACGCAGCAAGCTTTTGAACTAGGCAGTTTAGCGGCGGTCAATCTACCCTGGAAAATAGAAAAAGACTATCTTAAGCACATCAATGCAGTAACACCGCGCCAAATACAAGACACTGCAAACAAGTACTTACAGCCACAGTATTTAATCGTAGCCTATTTACATCCTTTGCCTCTACAACCACCTTATTCTAATACTCAAGGACTCTTGCATGCGCGCTAAAAGTTTTTTATCTCTATTTTTTTTATCGGCAATCTTTATTGTCAGCACAGCAAAAGCAACTGAATCTAAGCCCATATTACCTATTGAACATTGGACTACTAAAAATGGGATTCCTGTTTATTTTGTCGCTAAATCACAAATCCCTATGGTTTATATTGGCATCGTATTTCGCGCAGGATCTGCTTACGACGGCATTTTACCTGGAATTGCTCAATTTACTGCACAAATGTTAGATCAAGGCACACACAACCTAAATGCCGATCAAATTGCAGCCCGTTTTGAATCGGTAGGCGCACATTATAACGCAGCTATCAACCAGGATATGGCTATACTCAATTTACGCTCACTAAGTAGCCCGCAATTTTTTAACTCTTCTTTTAATACATTTGTCGATGTCGTAAGCCGTGCAACTTTTCCACAAGTTGCAATAGATCGAATTAAAAAGCAAACCGAAGTTGCGCTTAAACAGGAAGCACAAACACCTACAGCAATTGCATGCAACACATTTTACCAAGCATTGTATGATAAACACCCCTATGCTTTACCCATATTAGGAGCAAGCCAAAGCATTAAACAGATCACACCAATAAAGCTAGTTGATTTTTATCAACGTTACTACGTTGCCCAAAATGCGGTGATCACCATCGTAGGAAATGTGACAAAAACCAAGGCAGCTAGCCTTGCTGAGCAACTAGCTTTCTCGCTTCCTCAAGGGAAAAAAGCCACCCTCTTACCCGCGCCGCCCGCATCTGATTTCGCCACTAAACTCCGTAAAATCCGCTACAATGCACAGCAAACTACCATTCTTTTAGGACAGGTCGGTATCACCTTACAGGATCCAAATTATTTTCCGCTTATATTAGGTAATCAAATTTTAGGGGGTGGTATTTTAACTTCAAAACTGTTTAATGAAGTGAGAAACAAACGCGGACTTTGTTATGGAATAAGTAGTCGTTTCAGTATGCTAGAAGCGGGAGGTCCTTTTATTATCATGTTACAAACCCGTAAGGATCAAGCCGCTACCGCCCTAAGCGTAACGCAAAACGTCTTGAAAAACTTTATAGAAAAAGGACCCACTAAAAAAGAACTAGAGGCAGCCAAACAAGCACTTATTGGAAGTTTTCCACTTAGAATTGCAAATAATGCTGCTATTTTAGAAAACTTAGAAAAAATAGGATTCTATAAACTTCCTTTAACCTATTTAGATAGCTACCGGAACAAACTTGATAATGTGAGTATAAATCAAGTTCAATATGCATTTCAAAAACATATTAATCCCAAAAAACTACTCATAGTTATGCTTGGAAAAAATTAGGCTGTGTCGTCATTTAGCTAAAATGAGCCAGAAAGGTCTGGTTTTCGGAGTTTTGGGAGTATGATTGCGGGTACGTGAAATAACGAAACACAGAAAATACAAAAGTTTCTAGCCATCATTATGCCTAAATGACGATACACCCTAATTTTGAGCAACATCATGATAACCTATATTAGATTCGTAATTTTCACTATTCACACTTACGCTAGCCAAGCTCTCTGGAATAAAATAAAAGCTTGATTGATTTAATACATAGCTTGGCGAAGTAAAGAACGAGGAAAGGTTGTCTCTTAAAATTTGTGTATCTGACGGATCTATACGTCTAAGATAAAAACTCAATGTCTCAGGTTCTATAAGCTGTGCTAATTTTTCCTTAGCTTGTTGCCTCTGTTCTTGTGCTTCTTTAATAGCATAACTTAGGGAATTAACCTCACTTATTTTTTCATTAAATTTTGACAATAAATCAATTTCCTGCTCAATTCCATTCAAAGAATTATTTTGTATCATCTTTTCAATAAACTCTCCATTTATATCTGAAAGCTTACTTTCTTCTAAAATCAATCTGTTTTTAGTTTTAGTATAAATAATAAAATAATTTAAATAATCCGCTAGCAAATTATTAACGACTTGATTAGTAGAAAAATACGGGGCATAAAAAATATTTGCGGAAAAACTATTACCGATAATAAAATTATATTTTTCAGAAGACTGAAGCACATAATGAGTACAAGCACTAAGCCTCGCTAAAACGTTTTCAAACGACTGTTCATAATAAACCATAAAATTTTTTATAGGCGCCACACAACTAAGAGGATACTGAAAAAAAGTGTTTAACTTAGATTGCTGATGTTTTAATTCCTGTTTTTTATCTATAAATTCTCTTTCATAGTAGGATAATATTTTCAAGAAGATAGCGGCCGTTTTATTTAAAATAGAAAATGAACATTTCTCAATCGTATTAAAAAGATTATCTAAATAGAAATATCTTTTCCGCTTCCAAATTTCTAACCCAACATTCCATTCATGAAGTTTATTTAATTCAATTAACTCATAACTTTCCTCTTCTGCACAAGGATTTTTAGAATTTATAGCTAAATTTTTTCTCTGTTTTAACTTTGCCGTTCTCCGTTTGAAAGGGTGTTTACTATTTTCAGGTCCAATTATCGACTGGGCACTTTTATCTGGTATAGCTGGCGCCGAATGGATATATAAAGCATCGTTTTGTTGCCCAAGGCAATTGAATATTTTTTCATATTCCTCAGCCTGAAAAATAACATTATAAATTTCTATAATCCGAGGAGATTCATTGTTACCTATTAATTTAATTATCTCTTCTAACCAGCACATCTTTTGTTTTAAATTAAAATAGTTTTCTTTAAATAGTTTATCAATTTTTTTAAGTTCTGAATGAGGATGAAAAAAAATTGAAACAGTTGCTTGGCATTTAAAAGAATTTTTAATAAGCAACTTTTCTATCTCGTCATTGTATGATTTATATTTTTCTGTAATAGTTATTATTTGCTGCTCAATACCTTCAATAGAAGAAAAACAACGCTCTATGTTTTTCTTTAATAACCCCAACCTTTTGTCACTATCAACTTCAGAAGCAGCATTCACAATAGTGTTTTTAACAGACTCAAGCATACTTGTTAAATTTGAAGAACACGAACTATTAGCTCCAAGCTTATTAAGCTTTTGAGTAATGAGATTAATTGAGGCTCGAATTCTTCCTACTGTGGAGAAAAATTTATTTCGTTTACGTGTATTTTTATTGTATTTACTTATAGTAGCTTCTGGCTGATCGATATATTGGGCAATATCAAGTAAATCTTTAGAAAGACACGCCATCGGTGCATAAAATACCTCGGATTCTATTGATTTTTCTATTAAACTTAATTCTTTCGAACAACTGAATTTTTCATTTGAATTTTTGATAGTTAGTTCATAACTTTCAGATAATAAATAATTCTCTATCGTTTCATTTTTTAAAATGAGCTGTTTTTTTCTAATCTGCAAAGTATTAAGTATGGCTTTCAAATCGCTTCTATCAGTATCTAAAAATTCAGAAAATTTCCTAGATTTAATACTAATACTTATATCATCCAAACTGGCTCCATCATCAAAACCCCATTGTAAATCTCGCTCTTCCTCCATAAATAAAATAAAATTTTGAATATAGGTTAGATGAAAAGTTATTTCCTCCAATAAGTTTGATTTAAAATGAAAAAATTCTTCTTTATTTAAATACTTTTTTTTAAAAAATTCTTTTTCACTAACCTCTAGTTTTTTTTCATTTTTATCTACTTCAATTAACGAAACAATTATTAACACCTGGATAGTAAGTAATTTATAACGCATTAATTTATTTTCTATGTCACTCAGCTTAGCATTAAATTTCTGAAAAAGAAGAATACTAAAAGACAAGTAACCTAAACATAATAAATCTTTTGTCGTCAAGTCCTCTAACACCACAATACAATTATTTTCATATTTTTTAAAAATAATACTAATAATATTTTCTACAGCCTGAAATAAGCTAACTCTGCTCTCTTCCAAACAAATAATTGAAAAAAAATATTTTATAATTTCTTTATTAACTTTTATATTAAAATCACTTAATGGATTCATTATTAATGATTGATCTAGCCCCGTCCTATCCCTCAAAAATCTGATCAAATCCTGACTTTTTTCCCTTTTTAATACTGAAGCCAGTACTTTAATATTCTGTAAATATTTTTCATTTCTAAATAAATTATTTAAACATTCTTTAATAATTTTTAATTGTTTATAACTATTATTAAAAAAAAATAAGCGTTTATCGACATCGCTTTTAGAAAACTCTAGTTTCGATCCCAAAAAAATATCGGCTTCATTTTCTAATTTAATAATTGATTTTTTAATACTAAAAATATCATGTAAAATAAATTCTCCCATAGAAAAATTTAAAATTTCCTTATGAAATTTAATATATTGTTTAATTTTTTCAAAATTAGAGGCTATAGGTCGATAACTCAAGAATTTAAATAACGTTTTATGTAAGAAAACCGCAAGGATACCTACCAAAGAATGCTTAGCTGAAGGCATTGGAAACGTGGAAAATTGCTTCTGAAAAAAAAATTCTAGATCATTTACATTAAAACGATCTTTTGCCATACATTCAATAGGTTCTATAAAAGCGTCGATAATCTTTTCACAAAAAAGCATATATTTAAAAAAATAATTAGCACGGAAGCCTTTATCAAAATTCTCAAAAAAATTATCAATAAATGCTTCTAGGCGGGGGTTATGTTCACTATAATTCAACGCCTCTAGATCATCTTTAAAATACGACTTGCAATCAGCTAAATTTATTAACACTTCTTCCCGGTTTTTTAGAATATTTAGCTTTCGACAAATTGAGAACCCGGGATCGCTATCAGAGATAAATAACTCAAAAAACAAACTATAAAAATCTTTGATAAAACCAAAAAATATTGTGCATTTATTCAAAACAGTGTAAACGTAGCTAAGTTCATTAGCTATTTTCATTAAAAATTCTTTTTGTTCTAGACAATCCTTTTTTTTATTTATTAATTTGTATCTTTGAGATGTATCAGTAACTTTGGAAAGCAGTTCAACAGCTAACTTAATCTTTCTATCTAGTCCAATTATCTCTTTTTCTTTGTCCCTTTTTTCTTGACAGATGGAATAATAAGCAGGAGGAGAATTCGAAGCTACAGAAAAACTTTGTGAATATTTTATATCCGTATTAAACTTTATATTCGTTAACTTTTTAGGCATATCCATATTTCCATAAAATATTTAATGGATTCAGTATATACCTTCCTAATATTTTTTCAGCAATGAATTAAAAATTCAGCTAATATTTTTATTTACAATTCAATTCGCCTATAATGCTGAAAAATATTTAACAAATAACTAATTCTTGTTTTTTTAAGTTACTAAATATTTTTTTTGCTGCATTGAGTGTAAATTCAAGCTCTCTTTCACCGTGTACACTAGAAATAAATCCTGACTCAAAGGATGAAGGGGCAAAATAAATCCCTTCCGCTAACATTTCATGAAAAAACTGCTTAAATAGAAATGTATTGCAGCACTTAACTTGTTCATAATTATAAATTTCTTTTTCTTCGGTGAAAAAGAGTCCGAATAACCCACCAATATAATGCCCCTGCAAAGGTATAGCTGCTTCTTTAGCATGGCTAAGTAAACCTTCTATTAGTTTATGCGTCATCGTACTTAACTTGGTATAAAATTCTGGTTCACTAACTGCTTCTAAAGTTGCTAACCCTGCCGCTACCGATATGGGATTACCTGACAGCGTACCTGCTTGATACACCGGCCCTTTGGGTGAAAGATAATCCATAATATCGCTTCGACCTCCCAATGCACCGATTGGTAATCCTCCGCCAATAATTTTTCCTAAGGTCGTGAGGTCTGGCTTTACCTGATAGACTTCTTGCGCTCCACCTAAAGCAACCCTAAAGCCTGTTATGACTTCATCGAAAATTAGCAAACTACCATTTTGATCGCACAAAGTACGTAACTCTTCTAGAAAGCCAGAAAGAGGTAACACACAACCCATATTAGCCGCCACAGGCTCTACTATAACGGCTGCAATTTCTTCACCGTGATGTATAAACGCTTGTATGACTTGTTCAAGGTTATTGAAATCAACACTTATTGTTTGTTGTACAACCTCTTGCGGAATACCAGCTGAATCAGCTAAAGCAAAACTTGCTAACCCAGAACCAGACTTAACTAATAAAGCATCTGCATGACCATGATAACAACCGTTAAATTTGAGAATCTTATTGCGTTTGGTAAAGCCTCGCGCAAGACGCACGGCTGTCATAGTTGCTTCTGTACCTGAATTCATCAACCGTATTTTTTCTAGATTTGGCATTCGCTTGGTAATCTCTTCTACCAAATCAGCTTCTGCTGCTATGGACGCACCGAAACTTAAACCTTTTAAAGCCGCTGCTTGCACAGCACTGACAACATTCGAAGGCGCGTGACCTAAAATCAATGCGCCCCAAGAGCCAACATAATCGAGATAACGCTTACCTTCAACGTCAAATAAATAGGCTTTATCGGCATGTGAAAAAAAAATAGGATTGCCGCCGACAGCGTTGAAAGAACGCACAGGGGAATTAACCCCTCCAGGAATAAATTGCTGGGCACGTAAAAATAGTTCTTTAGAAGAAGACATGCAAAATGACCTGACAATAAAGTTTAATTCAAGATTAGGTTTGGAAAGAGGCCTGTTTTTTTATATACTTTGCCAACAAAAGGCTTACAAAGATACCACTACTCATAAAATCTAGTTAGAATCATACTATAGACCTCCTTTGAAGCACAGCCCTTTTTTGAATGAATCAGGGAAAAATGTCCTATTAATACTTACAATGCGCAATTTATGCCGTTAGCAAAAGGAACTTGTGAATACCCCTATTCTAACTAAGTTATTTTATGCTTAAGTCGTCGATTAATACATTCAAAAATATCTACCAAGAACATAAACTATTTAAACGTAGAGCTTTTTCCATCCTTATAGGTATCACACTATTAACTATTATCTTATTAGGGCGTTTAATTTACCTACAAGTCTTTCAGCATAAACTCTATACGACATTGGCCCGTCAAAATCAGCTTGGCCTCGTTCCTATTGAACCCAATCGCGGTCTTATTTATGATAGGAATGGGGTTTTACTGGCCGAGAACAAACCTATCTTCAATCTCGTAGTCACCCCTGATTTAGTGCGCCACATGCCTGAAACAATTTCTGCACTGTCTAAAATCATTAAGATTGATCCATATGACCTAAAACAATTTGAACGCCAACGACGCTTACATCATCGCTTTGAACCCATCCCTTTACGCGTTAAATTAAGCGAGGAAGAAGTAGCCAAGTTTTCGATTGAGCGCTATCACTTTCCTGGGGTTAGTATACAAGCACAAATGATCCGTTATTATCCGAAAGGCGCCGCTTTTGCAGGAATAGTGGGATATATGGGCCGAATCAATGAAAAAGAACTGCAAACAACCGTTGATCCAGTCAATTACAGTGCGAGTAACTTTATTGGAAAAACAGGCGTAGAAAAATATTATGAAGCCCGACTACATGGTACGGTAGGCTATCAACAGGTCGAAACCAATGTCCACGGCCAAATCGTTCGTATTCTAAAGCAAACCCAGCCAATTGCTGGAAAAAGTGTCAAGCTAACAATCGATAGTGGTTTGCAAGAATTAGCCCAACAAACCTTAGGTCAGCAAAAGGGCGCTATCGTAGCAATCGATCCACGAAATGGAGAAATCTTAGCCTTTGTAAGCAGTCCCAGTTTTGATCCCAATCTTTTTGTAAGCGGAATTAAACAGAAGGATTATGATGCTTTAAAAAATGCACCGGGAAATCCTTTATATAATCGGGCATTACGTGGTTCCTATCACCCTGGCTCTACGATCAAACCTTTTATAAGTATTGAAGCGTTAACGGATAATGTTATTACCCCTTCTTATACGATTCATGACGCAGGCGAATTTCAAATTAATGGTAGGGGGCGTATTTATCATAACTTCCGCCGCCATACTTATGGTGATGTCAATTTACTCAAAGCTTTAACTGTATCTTCCGATATCTATTTTTATAATTTAAGTATTCGAATGGGTATTAATCGAATTTACAAGAGTCTTAAGCGTTTTGGCTTTGGCGCGCCTCTTGGTGTTGATCTTACTGATGAAGGGGGCGGTATACTTCCTAATCCTGCTTGGAAAGAAAAATCTTATGGACAGTCATGGTATCCAGGCGACACTTTAAATTGCGGAATCGGTCAAGGATTTTTACTAGTAACGCCACTACAATTAGCCTTCGCTGTAAGTACATTGGCAGATTGGGGCGAGCGTTGGAAACCACATGTCGCTTTAAGTTGGCGCTCTGGAGACGGTACAATAACGCCCGTTGTGCCTGAACGGCTAGGCTCAATAGATGATGTACCCCAACCTATTTTAAGTTTTATCCGCACCGCGATGCAACACGTTGTAAATGCCCCCGGCGGAACTGCTGAACGTTTTTTTCCGGGTGCGCCTTACACCTTGGCAGGAAAAACGGGGACCGCTCAAGTATTTAGCATGAAAAATAATGAGCGCTATGATACGAAAACCATTGCTACGAAGCTGCGTGATGATTCCTTATTCATCACCTTTGCCCCTGTTGAGAACCCTAAAATAGCTCTAGCTATTATCGTTCAAAATAGTGTAACTCCTGCAGCTGGAATTGCACGACGACTCCTCGATTATTATCTTATTCCGCCATCACCTATCCCAACAATCACTTCTCAAGAATCTATACTACAAATCGTTTCTCCTTCCAGCAGTAAGACGGAAGAACAAACTATCAAATTACCTCCTGTCATCACTGGTAGTAATGCTTCCGCGGTAATTCTTTCAACCAAAGAACAAGATAAAGAAGAAGCTAAAAATGAGGATGTCGACGAAAACGATTTTACCCCCTCCCCACCAGAGGATGAAAACGACGAAGACGACGAAGACGACCAAGACGAATTACCCGAAGAATAACTTAATTGACAAATAACCCTCATAACGGCATGATTAGCACTAAATTTATCTAAACTTACCCTAAATATAAGTATTTGGAGATTCTTACATTGGCCAACACAAAACAAGCAAAAAAACGCGTAAGGCAAGCAGAAAAAAATCGTGAGCATAACGCAAGTTATCGCTCCATGATGCGCACTTACATTAAGCGCGTTGTTACTGCCATCGAAGCCGGCAAAGCAACAGAAGCAGATACCCGGTATCAGGTTGCTCTTCCTATCATTGATCGCATGGCAACAAGGGGCTTTATTCATAAAAATAAAGCAGCCAGACATAAAAGTCGTTTATTAGCTAGAATTCGCAAACTAGCAGCGGCTGAAGCGGCGCCTACTGCTTAATAGCGCTATTAAAAAAGCGCTTCCAGTTCTTTTTTTAGCTCAGCGTGATGTCCTGTAAATTTTACCGTGGTTTTACCCAGGCTTTTATATACCTGTGCTAAATCAGGGAAGGATTCTAATGTTTTGAGGTGCTTTTTCAACGTCGCTTTATCGCTTCGTTGAACGGGCCCTGTCAATGCATTCCTTGCGTCACTAGACAATTTAATTCTACTTAGCGACTGTCTCATTAGCTTATGGACGAGTGTTTTAGACAAGCTGTTAGATAATCCTGCTTTTTTATAACAATCTTTTGCAATGGCTGATAACGTAACTAAATAGTTAGACGCAAAAACACTGGCGGCATGGTAGAGTGCTTTATGTTGCTTTTCTACCATAAACAACTGTCCACCTATGCCTTTTATTAGCTTAGATATGCAATCTAACGCTTTGCTATTTCCCTCAAACGAACAATAAGACCCAGAAAAAGTATGCACATCGGCCGGTGGATTAGAAAAACCAAATAATGGATGCAAACTCGCTGTATAACAGCCTAATAGTTTAACGGCATTCAAACACTCCGATGTATGCAACCCGCTACAGTGAAAAACCAAGCTTCCTGCCTTAGGCGAAGCCTGTTCCGCAAGTTGTTGGCACAGTGGTTCAATCTGATCATCGGGGGTTGCAATTAAATAAATATCCGCGGGTTTAAACTGGCTTAAGGTATGACAGGCAGTACCTTCACCTATAAAAGTAACCGCACTGCTTGTACTTACAATGCTAGCATTGTAAATATCTTGGATACATACAAGATTATTTTTTTTCCACAAATAACCCAGTGTCTTCCCCAAACGGCCACAACCAATAATAGTTAATTTCATATTATATTTAGCATAATAACACCTACAGCAATGGACGATAAAAAAACTATTTTATACTAGTTTCTAGCGCTTCACTATTTAAACAAACTGTATTCGTTTGAAAGGCCCATTTAGCACCATGACGATTAACACAACCTAACATTTCTAAATAAAGTGCTTGTTGCATCTCTAAAAAATCAGCACTATCAACAAGGTTGGTATACGCACTAACTGATATATTAAGTGATGAATGAGCTAATTCATTGAGGTTAACTGTTATAGAACGCGTTTTATCGATAGCAGGATTTTCCTTTAGTATGACTTCAATCTCCTCTAAAATAGGTGGAATTTTTGCTAAATCTTGATAACGTAAATTAATACAGCAAGAAAATCGACGAGACTTCATTCGTGATCGATTCTCTACAACCAAATTAGAAAATAGCGCATTAGGTATATAAGTAGGACGACCTTCTGCAGTTATAATTTCACAAACACGCCAGCCAATTGTTTTGACCTGGCCTTCCACCTTAAGTGCGGACAACGCTATTTGGTCACCTATAACAAAGGGCCTGTCTAAAAACAGCATTAAACTACCAAAAACATTTGCCAACAGATCCTTCGCGGCAAAACCAATAACAATGCCTCCCATGCCACCGAACGCTAATACACCGGCAATACTTAAACCGAAAAGCTGAAATAATGATAAAGTCGTTATAATGATAATCGTAATTTTAGCTATTTGATTTAAGGCATGGATAAGCGTTCTATCAACTTTTTTATCTACCTTTCGACTCAGAAACACTTCTTTATAAAGCGAAACAAAATCCCACCAAACTTTAGCAAATAAAGCAATAAAAAAGAGATGTCTAGTTAAACGAAATAAACTAATACTTTCAACCGTCCAAACCAAGCAAAGCCACTCAAACGCATAAGTCACTCCCATCACAGTGACAAAAATAAGTAAGGGCTTATAAAGCGCTTTTAACAATGCGCTACTTAGAAAATGTGGGGTTTGATTAAAATAATGAACACGCTTTTTATAAAGAATGCGCAGAATAAAGCAAAGTAATCCTGTTAGCATCAGAACAACGCATGCTTTTATCACACAAGATTGCAATAAAAAGAAATAGATTGATTGTAGTGTTTTCATTTTATTTATTTTAAATATGATAGACCACTATCGTCATAAATTTTGCTAATCCCTGCATAACCCATTGGATAAGTAACGGTAATGGAATGGCGCCTGATTCTTCCGCTGTGGTTGCATGTTCGATTTCTTCTAAGCGCATTTGCTCGACAATCGCACGGCTTTTTTTATCGTGAATGGGTAAAGATTCTAAATGCTTATTTAAATGTCTTTCTACTTGACGCTCAGTTTCCGCTAAAAACCCAAGACTAATCTTGTCACCCAGTAAACCCGCTGTTAAACCAAGTAACCAGGCACTGCCATACCAAAAAGGATTTAAATAACTGACATGGGCGTTTAATTCGTCAAGACGTTGTTGACACCAACTTAAATGATCCACTTCTTCTTGGGCAGCTTTCTGTAATTTTTCTTGTATGGCGGATGAACGTGCGGCGAGTGCTTGACCTTGATATAGCGCCTGCGCGCAAACTTCCCCCACGTGATTAACACGCATCAGCTTAGCGGCGTGATTGCGTTCGATTGGATTTAAAGCCGCTTCAGATATATTAGCCGCTGGATTAGGCCGCTTAGCGAGAGGAAACGAATTAACTTGAAAGGTTTTATTAAACCGTAAAATTAACTTGTCCCATACAGAATAGTGACGCATAAAATACCCTAAAAAAATCTTACATTGCACTAAAACTAATAAATACGCTAAGCTTAGCGGCCAAGACGACCTATATATTGCCTAACAAACACATATTATGAAAAAATTATTATACCGGTTATTAACAAGCTTGCTATTAATAGCAGCTTTTAGCTCTGCAAGTTATGCCGGCTGGCCATTCAGCGCGGCTCAACAAATTAATAAAACGAGTATTTCTCAGATTTTACAGTCTATTATGCCCGCTGTAGTTAATGTTTCAGTCCAAGGCGATATTCCTCCGAACCAATTGCCTCCTCCAGTGCCAGGACGTCCCTACCCACGTCACTTTGAAAGCATGGGTTCCGGCGTCGTTATTGATGCAAAAAAAGGCTATATCTTAACAAATGCCCATGTCATCCATGAAGCAAAATCGATTACAGTCACGCTAAGTGACGGACGCGTATTCAAAGGCATGCTTAAAGGCATTGATCCGGCTTCTGATATTGCTTTAATCATAATTACACCTGATAACCTAACACAAATACCTTTAGGAAATTCAGATAATTTAAAAATAGGTGATTTTGTTGCCGCCATCGGCAACCCTTTTGGACTTAATCAAACGGTAACTTCGGGTATTGTTAGCGCTCTCCAGCGTACAGGCTTAGGAATAGAAGGATACGAAAACTTTATTCAAACCGATGCGCCTATTAATCCCGGTAACTCAGGCGGTGCATTAATTAATTTAAAAGGCGAATTAGTAGGGATTAATACGGCCATCCTCGCATCTAGCTCCAATGCCGGTAATATTGGCATTGGTTTTGCCATCCCCGTTAATATGGCAAATGGCGTTATGAAACAGTTAGCAGAATATGGCTCTGTGAAACGCGGCTTGATGGGGGTTTTAGTACAAGATTTAACACCTGCCTTAGCAACAGCACTACATATGTCTACTAACAGCGAAGGAGCTCTCGTATCTCAAGTACCTGCCTATTCACCTGCAGCGAAAGCAGGAATTGTAACGGGAGATATTATTCAATCAATTAACAACACGCCGATAAAAAATGCTGGTCAAGTGAAAAATATTGTCGGTATGCTAAGAGTCAACAATAAGGTTTTGGTAAAATTATTCCGCAATGGGAAAACTATAAATACCACATTAACATTATCAGACCCTAAGCAATACAAAAAAGTAGCTGAAGAAGATAATCCTTTTCTTTATGGGCTAGCGCTACGTAACTTTGATCAAACGGTTACTGGACAAGGACATCTAGTAGGTGTGGAAGTGATAAATATAGACGAAGAAAGTATGGCTTGGCATGCCGGTATCCGGCCAGGTGATGTAATTACTTCCGCTAATCAAAAAGCAATCAGTCATGTTACGGAACTTCAAGCCATTGCTAAACAGACTAAGGATGAATTATTAGTTAATGTATTATCGCGTGCTGGAGTACGTTTTGTAGTTATAAAATAAGGCAAAGGTCTTCCTTGAGACCGGCACTGAGTACTCATTACTCTTAGGCAATATTCACATTAAATGCAGTGACTTCTTTTTTTTACGTGCTGCGCAATTATTTCTAATAATTGTTTGGCAATTATTTTTTTCGGAGCCCTTTCTAAATAAACGGGTACATCTTGTGACAAAATGGTCACCTCATTTTCATCGCTATCGAAACCTATTCCTAATTGACTAACATCATTAACAATCATTAAGTCCGCCCCTTTTTTTAAACGTTTCTCTTGAGCAAAACGAAATACATCAGCAGTTTCTGCTGAAAAACCAACAATAAGTGGTTTTGGCCCATCCATTTGGCCAATAGTAGCTAAAATATCGATTGTTGGTTTTAAATTCAACGTTAGCGCATTCGGAGTTTTTTTAATCTTTTGTAAACAAATTTCAGCTGCTTGGTAATCAGCTACGGCCGCTGTACTAATAAAAATATCCTTTTCAGCAATTTCGGTTTTAACTACATCTAGCATAGCCGAAGCTGTTTTAACAGAAATAAATTTGCACTTTTCTGGCGGTGTTAACTCGACCGGCCCACTAATGAGAGTAACATCAGCACCCGCTTCTATCGCCGCTGTTGTTAAAGCAAAACCCATCTTTCCTGAACTACGGTTAGAAAGATAGCGAACCGGATCGATAGGTTCACGTGTAGGACCTGCTGTTATTAGGATACGCTGTCCTTTTAGATAGGGTGTTACAAATACATGTGCCAAAGCCGACATAATCTCTTCGGGTTCCGACATCCTTCCTAATCCCATATCACCACATACTTGACTACCTTCCGCAGGACCTAAAAATAAACATCCACGTTTCGCAAGCTCATTGACATTAGATTGTGTCGCCACATTTGCCCACATAGCTTGATTCATAGCGGGTGCTAAAATAATTTGTGCGCTGGATGCTAGGCAAAGCGTACTCAGCAAATCGTCCGCAAAACCATGGTTTAGTTTAGCTATAAAGTTAGCCGTAGCGGGTGCTATCAAAATATAGTCAGGCCAGCGTGCTAATTCGATGTGGCTCATAGCCGCTTCTGCGTCAGAATCCATGAGCTGCTCATAAACTTTATGTTGTGAGACTGCCTGGAGTGATAGCGGGGTAACAAAGGCTTTTCCAGCTAGTGTTAATACTACCCTTACTTCATGGCCTTGTTTTTTGAGTTTACGGATTAAATCAGGAGTTTTGTAGGCTGCAATACTGCCGGTAATTCCTAACAAAATACGACGCTTATGATGGTCTTTCATAGCTGTAAACATAACAAAAAAAGGCATGTAAGTCATGCCCTTTTGCAGATTCAAACGGCTATTTGGTTAAAAACGATATAGCGTTCAGTTAGTCTTCAAACGTTAGAAATATAAACCTATCTGGAGCGTAATCGTGTTTCCACTTTTACCCGTTCCAGTAATAGTATTTAATGCCGGATTAAGAACAGGTCCTCCAGCGACATCTGTTGTCTGGTAATCGATATCATGACGAAACTCGATGCTTTCGATAGTGTCTTTCCAAATAGAAGTACTTGCGGTTGCAACATAACGCTTCTTAGGAAGCAGCAGCGCTAATGCATCTTTCGACTGGTCATAGCCTACAATGAATGCACTGGGTTTATCCCATGCATTAAATTTGTAGCCCAATTCTGTATGGAAAGCACTTGGCTTAGCGCCTTGCATATTATTCAGTGTACCAAACGACAGAGAGGATGCTGAAAAGGAACTGGCTGCGGTAACATACTCAGCCTTTAAGCTGACTGGACCTACGCCTAAAGTTCCACGTGCATCTAAGCCGGCTACCGGATTAGTGATTTCCGTGTTTTCATTAGTTGCAAAACCATTAAAAGTATTAGTACCAGAATTACCGTTATGCTGCATACCTAATGCATCAGTAATATTACGAATATAACTACCCGCTAAATCCAAATTCCATTTAGACTTCGTGAAAGTATAGTCAATATTAGCACCATAGTTATGAAGCCCATTATTTTGAAGCGATGTTCTACTAGGGCCTCTAAATACAAAAGCAGCTAAGTTTAGATTATTTTCAACATTAAGGCGTTTAGAAAAACCAAGCTCAAGTGCTCTCGCTTTAATTCTACCTAATGTTTTTGTAAATGGATCACTTATCATCTCTGAAGAGTATTGACCGAAGGGAACATAAAACTGACCAATTGTTCCATACATCGGTAATTCAGCAAGATTTCCAACCGTTAAAAAACCACGTTCTAGAAATACATTGGAATTATCAATACGACGTGGCGACGTATTTGGAGGACTATTATCGTAAACAAACGCGATAAGGCCTGTTATCCAGTTATTTACTAAAATTTCTGTGTCCAGCTCAATACCGGTTAAATCAATATCATTAACAGAACCATTTTGGAAATTACCAAACATGTCGCCATGAATGACCTGTGCTTCTACCTTACCACTGAAATTAACAATCGGCGTATTAGGCAAAGGAAAGTTATTTTTTTTATGAAAATAGTTATAAAACTGTTTTCGTTGTTGAAGCAGATAGAGGTCTTCGTTCACATAAGGTTGGTTAACCACTAAATCGGATGCATTATATTCTGAATTGATTCCGATATAAGGAGAACTAATAACGGGGGTTCCTATAATAAATACAGGATGCTCTGGGTCAGCAACAACATTGATATCAGCTAACGACTGACTAGTTTTTGCTTTTTTAGGCTGCGTTCTTTCGAGATAAACCATCTGGCCTTGCAAATGCTGCAGTTGTGATTCTAAAGTCTGGGTACGTCTTGTCAAACTTTTAACAAGCTGTTGATTATCACTTGTTACTTGATCAGTCGCTAAAGCGACATTTCCCTGTAATCCTAACCAACAAACACTTGCCGCTAGTGCCGTTAATTTATACTTTTTACTTGACATACAAGAACCTTATTATTGGCGTAAACAGTGGAGTCTCTGTTTATCAAATAAAATAGGAGAATGCAAGTTTATTTTGCAATAAGTTATTTTTAGGGTTTTTAGCGTTAAAAATATGGGATAGGTTTAGATGACTTATCCAAAAAAACCTAATTTCACCCTATAAATCCCAGTTTTAGTCTTTTCTTTCTTTCCAGCGGGTTGCCAAAATATTCAACCATTCCACAAAAACAGAAAATGCAATGGCAAAATAGAGGTATCCTCTAGGTACACGAAAGCCAAAACCATCTGTTATTAATACTAGGCCTATTAGTAAAAGAAAACTCAAACCAAGAATTTTTAGACTTGGATACGTATTAATAAAACGGCTTAACGGGCCACTTGCACAAATCATTAGGGCAATGGCCACTATTATGGCAAGTGCCATAATGATAAAATTCTGAGCCATTCCAACCGCTGTGATAACGCTATCTAGAGAGAAAATAATATCAAGCAGTATAATTTGGATAATAACCACTGAAAAACGAGAAAACTGATACAGCTTATTCGACTTTTCATCGTTTACACTGACATTAACGTGAAGTTCACTAGTGCCTTTCGCTAACAAAAAGACCCCTCCCAGAATTAAGATTATATCCCTCCCAGAGAAAGCACGGCCAAACAGTGTAAAAAGAGGTTGGGCAAATTGTGTCATCCAGGTAATAGTGGCTAACAATAACAGTCGCGTTAAACATGCCAGCACTAAACCAAATTGGCGGGCTGAGCGCTGCTGCGCAATGGGCAGCCTGTTCGTTACTAACGAAATAAAAACTAGATTATCAATACCTAAAACAATCTCTAAGACGGTTAAAGTGAGTAGGCTTATCCAAGCTTCGGGAGAAAAAAATAGTTCAAGCATACTATGCTAGCTCTGTGAAAAAACGACTAACTCACTCCTAACGCTAGCGGAGCAGGCTCTTTTTTAACCAGGTTTGTAAAATTAGACCACTGTTCTACTTTAAATGCACGAATATTTCTAACTGATTTTGGAAGCCAAGGTAACAACTTTAGCTGCGTGATCGCTTCGAATAAATTTGACATATCCTCATTTTCATTAACATATAAACTACCTTGAACCCATTTAAATCCAAATGTAGCTAATGTACTGGCTATTTCGTTGTAAGCCCGAGAAATGCTTTTTGGGTGATATTTGTTGGTATCTGATACCACTAAATCAAAAGCAAGTGCATACATAAAAAGCTACTCTTGAGGATCTTTTAAGATACTTGAAAAAGGATAGTCTAATGCTTCATGTGTTTCTAACACATGAATTTTCATCAAGATTTCATTTCCATGCAACTTACTCACATCAATAATTTGATAAACCGGACCGTAAGGACCAAATCGGCGAAAAGTGTTTTTAACATGTTCAGGGTGTAATTTATGCATCAGCAATATCTCTTTTAGAAAATTGAATACCGAAGTAATCTCTAGTCTATTACCTATTTTATACGATTCAATCGCAGTATCCCAGATCAATTTGGTATTAGTTTAATAAAAAAGCCCACCGAAGCGGGCTTTGAATATAAGCGTATTTAATTTCTTAACTTAGGCAAATTTAATGCTTGCACGGAGCTGACCAAACGTTGATTTACTATTGGTAGCACCTGAATGTACTAGAGCCCCTGTCGTATCAAAAATAGAACCTTCACCTGCGCTGTAATCCCTATCTTGAACGACAGCTATTCCCATATCAAACCATTTAGCCATATTAACTAAGTAGTCAATATATATGCGCTTCTTGGGTAAAAAAGTTGCCAAATGCGTAGTTTTTTGCCAACCTAACGCAACTCGTGACTGATGCGCCTTCACAGGGAAAGTTAAACCTGCTTCTAAGCCCCAGACATTAGGCTTACCTAGGAACCCTGGTTCTACAGGCTGTCCTCCTGTTACCGTAGACGGGGTAAATCCGCTTAAAAACACCGGATTAGCTAAGCTACGCGTCGTAGAAATATAATGACCATTTATATCAAACGGACCAAATGTAAGATCGGCATTTACATCCCAAGCAGGAACCTTTTTGTTAGGTAACCCTGGTACACTGGTACCTTCCATAATTGAATTAAGATAATAGGAGGATAGGAAATTAGAATCGGCAATGTTAGCAAGCCAACCCGCATCGACATTGATCTTACTATTCCACATTTTCCAACCATAACCTAAATCAACACCACCATTTTGTATTCGGCGCGTTGAACCACCATCAGATAACTTAGGATTTCCTGCAAAGGTATAAGCGGAACCATATAAACCACCTGGCAGAATGAATCCTAACTGAGCTAAGGGTTTATTAATTTCTGTAAACAGTTGTGTTGGATTCTCACTCTGTACAAATGCATAAGGATCATATTGACCAAAAGGAACGTAGGCTTTACCCACACGAAAATAAATGGGTGATGCTTGAAAATTACCTATTGTTGCATACGCTGTATCCAGGTTGGTTGTATTGAGGGGATGGTATACAAACAAGGAGTTCGCTATATTGTAAGCCCCTGTCGAGCCCGCTACACCAGCTAATGAAGAATAAACTAAGGACATCATGGCAGTAACCCAATTGTTAACCCGCGCATCTACAAATAAATTGGCATTATTGAGTACCAAGTCACTGGCACGTCCATTCGTAGGTGTCAATCGTAAATTAGCAGGGCCGACAGCATCCGCAGGATTAAAAGCAGGGTTAAAATCAAAAAAAACCGGTGGTCGATTCGCAAGATAAGCATCGGTATTAATCCAACCACTGAGATTAATTCGACATGTCCAACCACAAGGTTGATCGAATCCTCCAGGTTGATTTTGGTCAAGAACCATATCAAATTTATTCATTTGATCGCGCATGACATCCAGCTGATAAGAGGTATCCATATAGTAGGGCGCTGCCAAAACAGGTGTGCTAAGGCCAAGTGCTACGAGTGAGGCAGCTATCGTCTTGAGTTTCATACTCATCCATCTCCTTGTATAGGTTATTACAAAAAATTTTAATTTTATGTCTACAACACACCGATAAAACTGGAATAGGCTGCATTCATAAAAATAATTCAAACGCTCTATTATCCCTTGTTATTTCCTACCAAGGCTGTTTAATTTCCATTCCTGCCTTTTTAAAAGACGATATCGGCGAAAATTAAACAACCCTGGTCTTAGCACCGCTCTACACTTTTTTAACCTAAAGTTTTTTTCAAAACTCTAAACAGAAAACTTGCCTAGCGGCTTGCCAGAACCTTGTATGAACTTTTTTTATTTTTTTTAGCTATTTGGAGGGCACAAGATTTTGTTATTTTTGCTGAAAGTTAACGGTTATCCCACTTTAGACAACAATTGCATTTTATACCTAACACAGTTACGAGTGTCAACGGTTTTTTGTAAAAATGCATGATTAATCTAAGGTTCAAAAAGCATACTTGCCAACTACAAGAAAATAGATGACAAATCTATTAAAATCAAGTTTCAGATACCTTCTCCTTTAGCTTGCCTGTTTTGTATAATTGTTCAATGATATCACAACCACCAATAAGTTCGCCCTTATAGTAAAGTTGTGGGAATGTCGGCCAATTAGAATAGCGTGGTAGCTCGCGACGAATATCTGGATTCTCTAATATATTCACGTGCGCAAATTTTGTCCCGCATGCTTTTAATGCCTGAACAGCCCGTGCAGAAAAACCACAACAAGGTTGTTCTGGTGTCCCTTTCATATAAAGTATAAGTGGGTACTCTGCTATTTGCTTTTCGATCATTTCTAGGGTATCGGGTGCTCTAGTCTCCATTTATTTGTCCTCGAGATTTCTCTTACTCTATATAACTATCACTTTCATTGAAAGCTTGCCTTATGATCGCTTGGATTTTAAACTGATGCAAGTTATTTAGCATTTTTTTTAAGTACACGAGGATCGTTGAATGAAACATGAACTACCCCCTTTGCCTTATGCGCTAGATGCGCTTGCTCCAACAATTTCTAAGGAAACTTTAGAATACCATTATGGTAAGCATCATAAGGCTTATGTAGATAAACTCAATGAACTCATTCCTGACACTGAATTTGCCAATCTATCCTTAGAAGACATTATAAAAAAAGCGCCTGCAGGTCCTATTTTTAATAATGCCGCCCAAATATGGAATCATACCTTTTATTGGCACAGCATGACTCCAGAAAGTACAAAAAATAGACCTCATGGTGAGTTAGCCTCTGCTATAGATAAAAACTTTGGCTCGTTTGAAAAATTTAAAGAGACCTTTACTAAAGCGGCAGTTGCTCAATTCGGTTCAGGTTGGGCTTGGTTAATTAAGGATGGTCAGGGGCTGGCCATCCAAACCACAAGTAATGCCATTACTCCTTTTCGCGATGGCAAAACCTGCCTCATGACTTGCGATGTCTGGGAGCATGCCTACTATATTGATTACCGTAATGCCCGACCCAAATACTTAGAAAAATTTTGGGAGTTAATAAATTGGGACTTTGCTAGCAAAAACTTTGATACTCTTCGTGCTTGAATTTTTGGCTGTGAGTATGACAACTAGAAACTATTTCAATAAGGCGGCCTATGCCCAATTTGATGCCTATATATCCTAATCGTCTACCGATTGCCTTTGAAAAAGGAGAAGGGGTTTGGCTTACGGATACAATAGGAGAAAAATATTTAGATGCGTTAGCCGGTATTGCCGTATGCGGCCTAGGTCATTCACATCCGGCGGTCACCCAAACCTTTTGCGAACAAGCCGCAAAATTAATCCATACCTCGAATACCTATCAAATTCCTGAACAAGAAATACTCGCCTCTGCATTGGCACGCTTATCGGGAATGGACCAGGTTTTTTATGCGAATTCAGGCGCTGAAGCCAATGAAGCGGCGCTAAAAATGGCTAGACTTTACGCACGCAAAAAAAAAATCAACGGCCCTATTGTTATTTGCATACAAAACAGCTTTCATGGGCGGACACTGGCAACACTCAGTGCTTCTGGCAGCGAACGCTTACAAATCGGCTTCCAACCCTTATTAGAAAAATTCATTCATGTTCCCTTGAATAACATTGCAGCCTTAAAAGCAAGCGTAGAGCAATATAGAGAAAATATAGTTGCCATTATGCTGGAGCCTATTCAGGGAGACGGCGGCATCCAAGCAGCAGCACCCGAATTTTTAAAAGCAATTCGAGAACTCTGCGATGAACACGATTTACTCATGATCCTCGATGAAATTCAAACAGGCCTTTGTCGAACAGGGCCATGGTTTGCTTATCAAGATCATGATTTATTACCCGATGTTTTAACCATCGCGAAAACATTAGGTAATGGTTTTCCTATAGGCGCGTACCTTTCTCGGGACAAAGCAAATAACTTATTTAATCCCGGGAAACATGGATCAACATTTGCTGGAAATAGTTTAGCTTGCGCGGTCGCTATTACCGTCATTAAAACGCTAGAAGAAGAAAAAATTTCTGAGCATGTAAAAAAAATCGGCAAGCATTTAATTCAGCAATTAAAAAGTAGCTTTGCTGGGCATCCGCATGTTGTTTCTATCCGTGGTCAAGGTCTAATGCTAGGCATTGAACTCGACAAAAATTGTCGCGATTTGCCGCTTATAGGACTTAAGCATCGTTTATTATTCAATGTCGTTGCTAATAATACGATACGTCTTTTGCCCCCGTTAATTCTCAAAGAAGAAGAGGCAAATGAAATTTGCCATCGTTTAATAAAAACGGTACATGACTTTTACTCAACGCCATGACAACTCACGAAAAAAAATTACATTTTGCTACACGCACTATTCATGCAGGACAAACACCGGATCCAAGCACCGGTGCTGTGATGACGCCTATCTATGCAACCTCAACCTATGCGCAAAAAAGTCCCGGTGAACATCAAGGTTTTGAATACTCCAGAACCCATAACCCGACGCGATTCGCTTATGAACGCTGCATCGCTGATCTGGAAAATGGTCAAGCTGGATTTGCTTTTGCATCCGGCATGGCAGCGATCAACATCATTCTTGAATTACTAAAACCCGGTGATCATGTCATTGGCATGGATGATTTATACGGTGGTACCGTACGTTTATTTAGTCAAGTAAAACAGCGCTCAGCAGGCTTACATTTTTCTTTTGTAGACTTAACAGATTTAAATAATTTAAGCACGTATATTAAAGCTGAAACTAAATTATTGTGGATAGAATCGCCTACCAATCCCTTATTAAAATTGGTAGACATTGCCGCTGCCGTCAAAATTGCAAAACAACGTAGTATCCTTGTTGTCGTTGACAATACATTTGCAACGCCTTGGATACAACGTCCTTTAGAAATGAATTGTGATTTGGTGGTACATTCTGCCACTAAATATCTAAATGGCCATTCCGATATGGTTGGTGGTATCGTCGTAGCAGGAGATAACAAAGATATTATCGAACAAATGCGATATTTACAAAATGCCACGGGTGCAATACAAGGTCCTTTCGATAGTTTTCTTGCGTTACGCGGATTAAAAACCTTAGCATTACGTATGGAAAAGCACTGTGAAAATGCTTTGCACATCGCAAAATTTCTAGAAAGTCATCCACAAATTGTGAAAGTTTATTATCCGGGACTTACTAGCCATCCTCAACATGCATTAGCAAAAAAACAAATGGAGAATGGTTTTGGTGGTATTGTTACGTTTGTTTTAAAGGGCGGCTTAACAGAAGTTCGTCATTTTCTTTCACGCTGCCAATTATTTACTTTAGCTGAAAGTTTAGGTGGTGTAGAAAGTCTTGTCGATCATCCCGCAATCATGACACATGCGTCTGTTCCCCCGGAAACACGTGCACGCTTGGGCATTAGTGAGAGTTTAATTCGTTTGTCGGTGGGCATAGAAAATGTTAAAGACCTCATCAATGCTTTAACACAAGCATTAACACTATAAAAACAAAATTCCCTATGAAAAAAGTAATTGCACTTATTTCCGGAGGTTTAGATTCCATGCTGGCTGCCCGAGTTATCCAAGAACAGGGCATTCATGTCGAAGGCATTAATTTTTACACAGGATTTTGTATCGAAGGCCATACACAGGCTATTCGTAACACAGATAAAAATAAACCTAAACGTAATAATGCATTATGGGCAGCAGAACAATTAGGTATAAAGTTACATATTATCGATATCATTCAAGAATATAAACAAATTGTATTAAATCCTAAGCATGGCTATGGTGCCCACCTTAATCCCTGTTTAGATTGTAAAATCTTCATGGTCAATAAAGCAAAACAATGGATGGAGCAACATCAATTTGATTTTATTATTACCGGCGAAGTCATCGGACAACGCCCCAAATCTCAGTTAAAAAAAACAATGCCTATCGTTGCTAAGGAATCTCAAGCCGATGATCGTTTGTTACGTCCACTTTGCGCTAAGCTTTTAGCGCCTACCTTACCTGAACGAGAAGGCTGGGTTAATCGTGAAAAACTCCATGGGTTCTCGGGTCGTAGCCGTACACCGCAATTTGACTTAGCAAAACAATTTCATTTTGAAGACTATGCACAACCCGCTGGAGGTTGTTGTTTTTTAACAAATGGCCATTACACAAAAAAGTTGAAAGACCTTTGGAAACATCGGGGAAAGAGAGACTATGAATTCGATGATATTATCTTACTTAAAGTAGGACGCCATATTCGTCCTGCTCCCCACTTTAAATTAATTATTGGTCGCGATGAAGGTGAAAATCAATTTCTTGAAGGCTATCAACATCAATTTATATCAATAAAACCCATTAGTCACCTCGGCCCCTTAACTCTTATTGATGGCCAAGCAAATGCCGAAGATATTCATCTTGCTGCCCAGATTGCTGCACGATTCACGCAAGTTAAAGCAGATAATTTAGTTACTTTAGAAGTTAATGGGCAAAGTGCTAGCATTTTAACACTCACAGTAACTCCTTTGACTACAGATCAGATCTCTAAAGAATGGTATATTTCTGGATAATTATTAATAATCTGACTTTATGATAACTCATAGTCAACTTGACGCACGTCGTCTTCTCTGCCCTCTACCTGTGATCCGGGTACAAGAGCGCGTGAAACAATTAAAAAAGGGTGATATTTTAGAAATTGTTTGTACAGACAAAGGCAGCCTGTCTGACATTTCTGCCTGGTGTCGAATTCATGGACATAATTTACTATCCAGCCATATTCTGCAGCGAGAAATCTTCATGACTGTACAAGTAGGCGTGTTAAATCTTTCTCGAAAAAATGAAATCTAGCAACTTACAAAATTTTGAACAAACACGTTACCGTCAAGCTCGATTCATTGGACTATTAGGCGGTATCAAAAATATATTCCTGGCTACATGCAAAATTATTTTTGCTATTATTGGGCATTCACATGCGTTATTAGCAGATGGTATTCACTCTCTATCTGACTTACTCGTTGATTGTGTTGTCATTATTGCATCGAAATTTGGCAGTAAAGCAGCCGACGAAGATCATCCCTATGGTCACGGAAGAATTGAAACCGCCGCAACTGTGGTTTTAGCCCTCGTTTTAGCCGCCGCTGCATTTGGTATTATTATCGATGCAGGTTTTACTCTCGCTTATTCACATGTCAATTCAATTCCTGCTTCTTATGTTTTATGGATTGCAATGGCTTCTATTATCCTTAATGAGCTGTTGTACTTTTGGACTAAACATATTGCAACGCAAATTAAATCAAAATTATTAATGACAAATGCTTGGCATCATCGCAGTGATTCACTTTCTTCTTTAGCTGTTACATTAGGGGTTATAGGTGCATGGTTAGGTTTTCCGAAATTAGACGCACTTGCCGCTGTGGTAGTTGGTTTAATGATCCTAAAAATTGCTTGGGATTTTGGCTGGCATAGCATTCGCGAATTAGTCGATACAGTCTCAAACCTTGAAGAAACAGAAAAAATTAAGCAATTTATAAAAGAAATCCCCGGTGTAGAAGCCCTTCATCAATTACGCACGCGTTCAATTGCAGGCTCCATTTTTTGTGATGTACATGTGCTTGTAGACCCGAAATTGAGTGTCTCAGAAGGTCATTATATAGGACAAGACGTAGAATCTCGCTTAACTAAAAAATTTTCTGATATTACGGATGTGACTGTTCATATTGACACAGAGGATGATGAAATAACAAACCCTTCGTATCACTTACCTTCTCGCTCGGTATTGCAACCCGTACTAGAAAAAGCCTGGAAAAGGATAATACCCCAATCCTCTATTAATACAGCAGTGCTTCATTATGAAAATGGTAAAATTACTATTGAATTAAAATTACCGTTACATTTTTTAAATAAAAATAATTTATTGCATGAAATAAAAAAAATAATGGACTCAGAAAAATTTATTAAGAATATTAAACTTTTTTATTATAAAACCGATGAATAAATTGTTTAAGATTGCAACCTGGAACGTTAACTCGCTACGCATTCGACTTCAACACGTTTTAGAATGGTTAGCTCTAAGCCAGCCAGATGTACTCGCTTTACAAGAAACTAAAGTAGAAGATAAACATTTTCCCGAAGAAGCATTACGCCAAGCAGGTTACCATGTTTTTTTTAATGGCCAGAAAACCTATAATGGCGTTGCATTAATTAGTCGCTTTCCTATGCACAACTTCACTACTACTTTCAATGACTTTGAAGATATTCAACGACGGCTTTTAATGGCGAATATTGGGCCTTTACGTCTGGTGAATATCTATGTACCTAATGGCGGTAGCGTAAATTCGGACAAATATATCTATAAATTAAACTGGCTTAGCAAATTACAAGACCATTTACGCCAAGAATTAACGCAGCATCCGCGTTTAATCGTCTTGGGAGATTTTAATATCGCACCTGAAAACAAAGACGTTTATGATCCTAGTATTTGGGAAGGCCATGTGTTGGTCAGCCCTCTCGAGCGTCAAAAATTAAAAGATATTACCGCCTTAGGGCTAAAAGATAGCTTTCGCTTATTCAATAAAGAACCAGGGCACTATAGCTGGTGGGATTACCGCGCAGGAGCATTTCGGCGTAATAATGGGCTAAGAATTGATCATATCCTAAGCAGTACTGCCCTAATTTCGGATTGTATAAGCTGCGAGATTGATAAAAAAGTACGTGGATGGGAAAGGCCATCTGATCATGTCCCTGTCATAGCAACTTACCAAAACATCAACTAGGATTTAAGATATGACAGATACTATCAAAGCGCGTTTCGGAATGGGTGAAATCGTTCAACATGACTTATTTGGATATCGTGGTGTTATTGTTGATGTCGATGCTAGTTTTAAAGGCGATGAACTCTGGTACATTACTAATGCACCGGGTGACCCGCCTAAAAACCAACCGTGGTATCACATTTTAGTCCACGGTTCAGTCCATCATGCCTATGCAGCGGAAATAAACTTAATAAAAGACGATACACTTGCTCCAGTAGAACACTCTGAATTAGATTATTTTTTCGATGGGTTTAAAGATGGTTTATATCATCGTCGCCGTTATAGCAATTAAATAAGTAATGAAAACCCTGACATTATTCCGACACGCCACAGCCAATAATAAACAACTCTTGCAGCATGATAGTGACCGTAAGCTCAGTGAATTAGGTCAACTTCAAGCAAAAAGTGTAGCCATGCAATTAAGACAAAAAAATTGTTTTCCAGATTACATAATATGTAGCCCAACAAAAAGGACAATGAAGACAGCAACTATTCTTTGTGATTTATTGCAATTAAACCCACCATTCAAAACGGATAATACGATATATACCGGTGATTTAGAAGAAATTTTAGCCATACTTAGTTGTTTAAGGACACCATGCCATCTTTTTTTAGTCGGACACAATCCAATTATAAGTTGCTTAGCACATGAACTTTGTAACGCAGCAACAAAAATGCATTTACCAAATTTTTTACCCCCTGCGGGTGTCGTAAGTTTGGAGTTCGATATGGAAAATTGGGATGAATTAGAAAAAACAAAAGGAAAGCTACTCTTCTTTATTAAACCGGATCATGAACCAAAATAACACTATTTATGCACAAGCAGAAATTCATAATAATTATGGCGTAAGGCTTTTTAAAGAAAATAAATATGCCGAAGCACGCCAACATTATGAACAAGCTATCCAATTAAAGCCTGATTACCTGCAAGCCTATTTTAACTTAGGATTACTTTTTATCGCAGAAACACAACTAGAAAATGCTATCATACAATTTAACCATGTATTAGTATTGAACCCGCAATCTGCAGAAACCCATTGGCAATTGGCATTTATTTATTGGCAATACAATGATCTAGAAAAAGTAAAGCTACATTATCAAAAACTTTTTGAACTTAATCCTCGATCAACTGTATTACTTAATAACATGGGCGCACTTGCGCTCAAAAATAATCAACTGGATGTTGCTGTTGATTATTTTGAACAAGTGCTAGCAATTGAACCCAAACATAAAGAAGCAAGAAGTAATCTCGCTGCCAGTTTGTTAGAAAAAAATAAGTTTAAAGAGTCTATTTGGCATTATTCTTTATATTTAAATTTAGAACCTAATGATAAAATAGCGCTTTACAATCGTGCCCAAGGATTAATGCTAACGGGACAACTTAATAAAGCAATTGAAGACCTCAAAGAAATACTCCTGCTGGATGCTAATCATATCGATGCATACTGTAATTTAGCAGCCATTTATTTAAAATTAGATGATAAAAACGCTGCGCTCATTAACTATCAAGAAGTATTAAACCGTCAAAAAAGGCATCCTATCGCTTCTTATATGTGGAGTGCACTTACCCAGCAATCTATTCCCCCTGCTCCTCCAATTGAATATATCAAAAACCTATTTGATAATTATGCGTTTCAATTTGACTTTCATTTGAAAGAAGTTCTGCACTATAAAACACCGGAGTTATTACAGAAATATATTACACCTTTTTTAAAAAATAAAAAATATAAGGTGCTTGATTTGGGTTGCGGCACAGGACTCAGCGGAATACCCTTTTCTGAAATAGCAGAAAAATTAACAGGAATAGACGTTTCATACAAAATGTTAGCCCAAGCTAAAATTAAAAATTGTTATGATGAATTAATTGAAAACGATATTTTAAATAGCCTTACTGCAATAAATGAATATTATAACTTAGTTTTATGTGTCGATACGCTTGTTTATTTTGGAGAGCTCGACGAATTATTTTATAAAATAATTTCACGTATGGAAACAAAAGGATTATTAGCTTTCTCGATTGAATTGGCGGATAAAGCGGTTACCGACTATCAGTTACAAGAGACTGGGCGTTACCAACATACCGATATATATATAAAAAAAATATCTAAAAAAAATAATTTAAAGTTGCTTCAACAGTTAATTGTTGATGGACGTTACCAAAAAAATATTTTTGTTAAAACGGGTCTGTTTCTATTAATAAAGGAAATCTAGTCTACTTTTTAATCAACTTACTAGCCCCTCTTCCCAATTACTCTTTACAACCTATAATAGCCCCCCCTCATTAAATAATGATTCACGTTAATTATGGGCGTGTTGAAAAATTAAGCTAATGAGGCGTTACAATCAAAAAGTAAAAAAATAATTAAAAACTTAAAATTAGCGCTATGAATTAAGTAAAAAAGATTATTTTCTCGTTTATTAGTCGCTGTCATATTATTGAATTTTTTTAAGCCTGCTTTAATCGCTTTATCACCTTCTTCCTAAACGGAAAATTTACTAATTAGTTGGCTAAAATCAACAAAAGTGAAAGTTTCCTGGATAATATTTTTTTAACTCACCTTACGCAAAGGTAGTTGACTGGGTAAAAAAAGAGACTCTGTTTTGTTGCCTGCAAAAGGACAAACCAATGAATAAAAAGCGACTTGATCTTGATGGCAATTACTTGATAAGCCAGGGATAGTATGCGACGGTGACGGGGCTCGCTTCTATTTTGGATGGAGAAGTAAGTCATAACCCAGTTAGTCGATGCGTAATGATTTGATCCGTAGATAACACCAGAATCTCCTAATTACTATTCCCAACTTTAGTATTAAGTTAAGCTATCAAATACAGTTGCGTTTTCAATATCACTTATTTATCAACTAGCTATTTGAGAAGCTGCTCACGCAAGTCGCGAATCAAACTAGCGTGTTTAAGCATACGCCTATGCATTTGAAAATCTTTGTCGTATCAGCAACACGCGTACTTTATAGGTATAGAGCTATTTGTGTTGTTAATGAATTAATTTCAAACATGAAAGGACAATTGAAGTTTGGGCAATAGCCGCACCTAAAACCCATCGAATAAGTTCGGCCCTTAATTCAGCAATTTTTATATCTATTTTTGCATTTACTTGGTTAATTTTAGTATCTAAGTACCGAGGAGTGACAATTTTGTTAATAACAACCTCGGAAATTAATTGGGCATGTGTTTCGGCTTGCTCTTTAGGCACACCCACTTTTTGCAACTTTTTAGCGTAAGTCAATGTATCAAATACAATTGCTACCATGACTGCCTGCTCCTTTATTGTATTTATTAATTCACCTACTTTAGGTGGTAACATGTTGGCTATACGCTTGTACACTCACTATGGGGTGTTACTTTGCGGAAACAGTCACTTTAGCAAATCGCCTTTTACCGACTTGATAAATGTGCGTTGCGCCATTGCTTAGCATGAGTTTTTTGTCTTCAATTTTTACTGAGTCTATTTTTACAGCGCCTTCGCTCATCAATCTTAAGGCTTCTGATGTACTAGCGACTAATCCCGCTTGTTTTAACAGATTGGCAATGGGTATATCGCCGTCTGTGTAGAGGGTGACTGTTTTTATCTCTGTTGGAATAGCTCCCGTCTTGCGGCGTTCGAACTCTTCTAAAGCATTTTCTGCGGCTGTTTTATCATGAAAACGTGCAACAATCTCTAATGCGAGCTCTACTTTAAAATTACGCGGATTAGCGATGCCTTGTGCTGTTTCTTGTTGCATACGATCGATATCCTTTACCGTTTTTTTTAAAGAAAGTAACTCAAAGTAGCGCCACATTAGATTGTCTGAAATTGACATGAGCTTTCCAAACATCTCATTGGCGGGTTCATTAATTCCTATATAATTATTTAATGATTTAGACATTTTCTGTACGCCATCTAATCCTTCTAAGAGAGGCATCATGATGACAACTTGTGGTTCTTGTTGAAAATGTTTTTGTAATTCTCTCCCCATTAATAAATTAAATTTTTGATCTGTACCACCTAACTCGATATCGCTTTTTAATGCTAGAGAATCATAACCTTGTAACAAAGGATATAAAAATTCATGGATCGCGATGGGTTGCTGATTGTGATAACGCTTATGGAAGTCGTCCCTTTCTAACATTCGGGCAACCGTGTGCGTCGCAGCTAATTTAATTAATTCGGGAACAGAAAGTTTGTTGAGCCATTCCGAATTAAAGCGCAAATTCGTTTTTTTACTATCTAAAATTTTATTAAATTGATCGTGATAGGTTTTTGCATTGATTTGAACTTCTTCCGAAGTTAAGGGAGGACGTGTTGCGTTCTTACCAGAAGGATCGCCAATACGACCTGTAAAATCACCAATCAAAAAAGTAACTTTATGTCCCAAATTCTGTAATTGACGCATTTTATTGATAAGTACGGTATGGCCTAAATGTAAATCCGGTGCAGTAGGGTCAAATCCTGCTTTAATTTGCAAAGGGTTGCCCCGTGCTAATTTTCTCTTTAATTCATCGACAACAAGTATTTCGCTTGCCCCGCGTTGAATAATTTTAAAAGCGTCGGCGGTCATATTGTCTTACCCGTTAATACTAATGCTTGCGCATAGAGTTTATTTTTTTTTACATGCGTTATTTTTGCAGCAAGCGCAGCCGATTGTTTAATGGGTAATTCGGCTAATAAAATCTGTAAGGTTCGCTGTATTTCTAAGTCAGAATTTTTTAATGTCAGTTCATTCCCTTTCACAAGCACAACGAATTCGCCTCGTTGTTGATTTGAATCATCAGTGAGCCATATTTTTAGTTGTTTTATACTTCCTGCATTGATCGTTTCAAATGTTTTAGTTAATTCTCGGGCTAATACAACATATCGTTCAGCACCCAATATTAAGGACATATCTTCCAATAAATCCAGAATTCGATGGGGTGCTTCATAGAAAATTATGGTTCGTGCTTCATAAAGTAAATCTTTTAGTTTATTTTGTCGAGCCAGTTTTTTTTCAGATAAAAAACCTTCAAAAACAAACCGATCACACTTTAATCCAGAAGCGCTTAATGCCGTTATTAAGGCGCAGGGCCCTGGCATGGGGATAACAGGAATTCCGTTTTCACGTACTTTATTGACTAAGACATAGCCGGGGTCGCTAATTAAAGGAGTTCCTGCGTCACTGATTAAAGCAATCGTCTGATTTTTTCGCAGTTTTTTTAATAACAGTTCAGTGCGTTCGGATTCGTTATATTCATGTAAGGAAAGCATAGGTGTATTGATTGCAAAATGATTCATTAATTTACGTGAATGACGCGTGTCTTCAGCGGCAATGAGATCGACATTTTTTAGTGTTTCTATCGCCCGTGTACTGATATCGCTAAGATTGCCAATAGGTGTGGCGACGATATATAAAGCAGGGGTTTTCAACATAAAACTTTTCGCAATAAAGGTGTTGATAGGTATAATGGCACATCCTTTTATACGGTGCAAAATTCAGAGGTTAATTTTAATATGTCAGGGCAACCAAACCAACAAAAATTAGGGTTGTGGATGTTAACCGCCTTGGTGGCAGGAAACATGATAGGGTCGGGTGTTTTTTTATTGCCGGCTTCGCTGGCTCAATTTGGTAGTATCAGTTTACTTTCTTGGATTGCTACCGCAGGCGGCGCTTTGTTAATAGCGCTAGTATTTGCTAAGCTAGGTACAGTGATGCCACTTATTGGAGGCCCTTATGCTTATTGTCGAGAGGCATTTGGCGACTTTGTTGGATTTCAAATGGCGTATAATTACTGGATTGCGCTTTGGGTAGGAAATGCAGCAATAGCCGTTGCTCTTACGGCGTACTTAAGCTTTTTTTTGCCAGTATTGGCTAAAAATGCTGTTTTATCGTGCTTTGTCAGTATAAGCCTGGTTTGGTTAATGACCTTTATTAATTTGCTAGGGGTTCGGCATGCTGGTATTTTTCAATTATTGACTACTATTTTAAAGCTTATCCCTTTGTTGCTTATTGCATTAGTAGGAGTTTTTTATATACATCCGCACTATTTGGCCGATTTTAACTTAACTGGCAAATCTAATTTTACGGCGTTTACTGGCGCGGCCACGTTAACTTTATGGACTTTTATTGGCTTGGAGTCCGCTTCAGTTCCTGTCGGCCATGTCGATAATCCTACACGTAATATTCCTAGGGCAACTATTTTTGGCGTATTAATTGCTACAGTAGTTTATATCCTCAGCAGTATCGCTGTCATGGGGAGTATGCCTTTGAATGAGCTTATGCATTCTAATGCGCCTTATGCGGACGCGGCACGATTAATGTTTGGCCCAATAGGCAGTAGTTTAGTAGCGATAGGCGCGGCGATTTCTTGTTTAGGAGCCTTAAATGGTTGGATTTTATTGCAAGGACAAATTCCACTGGCGGCGGCCCAAGATAAACTGTTTCCCCGTATTTTCGAAAAAAAATCTGCAAATGGTACGCCTGTTGTTGGTTTAGTTATTTCTAGTGTTTTAATAACATTACTTTTATTAATGACGTTAAGTCAATCGTTGGTTAAGCAGTTCACAGTTATTATTTTGTTAGCTACTTTGGCATCATTGATCCCTTATTTTCTGACTACAATGTCTGAACTTGTAATCTTTTTGAAATATCCGGAACTTTTTAAGGGCAGAAAACTATTAGGCTCCGTGATTATTGCTGTTTTAGCAGGAATTTACTCCTTTTGGGTTATTATTGGTTCTGGTGAAGAAACTGTATTTTATGGCACATTATTATTATTGAGTAGCGTACCCGTATATGTTTGGATGAAATGGCGGAACCCTTCCGATAAGCTTAGCTTAAATAAGGATAAACAACCTTTACCATGAGGCAATAGTTTGCATAAACTCGTTGTTTTATTAGTTTTTTTACTCGGTGGTTTTAATACAACTGCTTTTGCTGAGCAATCTAATGAATCACCTTTACTAACGTCGGCTCAGCAGCAGTTAGCTGCTGAGCAAACACGTAGTAATTTGCTCGCAAAAAAATTAAAGGGATTACAGGACGAACAAAAAAATCTACTTGCACAGCCTATAACGCAAAAATCTTTAGAACGTCTTGATCTGATGATTGCAATGGCCAAGGCTGATTTAGAAAGTATTAACTTAACGTTACTGACCACTCAGCAATCGACTGATATTATACAAGATACTATTCATAATACGCCTGATCAATGGCAAACGAGTGAACAGGCCTTCCCTGTTAGTCAAGAACAACAGGGAAAATTGCAATATAATGCACAGGAGCGCCGTCTTTTATTTAACTTACAGCAAAAGCGTACTAAAACTCTACAACGATCGCACGATATTATCCAGCAAACGCTTAATTTCTCTGAAGAATGGAAGCGTGATTTACAGAGAAAGTACCAGTTTCAGCAACAAACTAATAGAGAACAATTACTTAATGATTTAGTAGTACGTTTAGATCAAGAGCAGAAAAAATGGGTAACGCGGTTAAATCAATGGAATGAAGCATTAAAAAAAGCAGAAACAACGGGCTTTCTTAATAATGTTTCCTATGATCAAATTGAGTTTAATATATTCGAAGCTGAAGAAAAGAATAATTTGCTTGAGATTGAGATTAATACCGCAAAAATTTCCAATAAATTACAAGCGTTAGCGTCTGCTTTTAATCAAAAAATTTCCTTAAGCACCTTAAGTAATCTACAACATCAAATTGAAAATTTTAACGATAAAATTCAAGCTTCTATCCGGTTGCTTCAAAAAAAGTTAGATTTTTTACAAAATTATATTCAGTTAGTGGATAAAGATTTAAAAGAAAATGGGTTTAATTCGGTTGCGGATCAAACGCGATTAGTTCACTTAAAGGAAATTAGTTCAAGTTATCAAAATCTTCTTTTCAAGACCAAGCAACTAGAAAAAGAGGTCAAGGAACAACAGATCACGATTGATAAACAATTAAAGCTACAGTTAGCTAATCGCCAAGGATTACCTGGATGGAATTTAAAAGCTTGGCTTAGTTTAAGCAAGACAATTGTGCAAATTCCTGCACTAACACTTGAAAAAGTAACCGGTCTTTATGAGCCGATTATCAGTAAGCTTGAACTAGTATCAGGTTGGCAGTGGTTAATTGGATTGATAGGCTTTGTTATATGGTTTGCTTTATGGCTAAAACTACGTCGTTTTTTAGCCGTAGATAGAGTTCGGTTGCAACAACGTAGCCGCGGTTTTTTTTCGGCACAAACTGTAATTGTTGTATTACAACTGCTACAACGTCATTTAACCGGTATCATGTTGATAGCAGGTTTAATAGGCCTATTATTTTTACTAAATATACCGTTTAAACTATTTTTTCTGATTCTAAGCCTAAGTATAGTATGTTTAATTTTTAGTATTGTTATCCAACTTGCCCATATTTTATTATTGGAAAACACAACCGATGAGAGTGGCCATGACGTAAAACTCTATTATCGATTAAGAACTACCTTGTTAATTGGTGGAATTATTACCTTAGCTACAATTTTGGTTAATCAATTACCTGTTAATTATGAGGTACAAGATCTTTTTGGCCGCTTATTTATGCTTTTTCTCTTAGTCGTCGCTTTAGTATTAATGAAAGGTTGGGAAGTCGTTCCTACCCTACTAGAACCTTATATAGAAAATAAGCATGCGTATTTAAAACGGATTATCCGCTGGTTAAGTTTTTTAATTCCATTCAGTTTGTTAACCAATGCGCTAATTGGCTTAGTTGGTTACGTTGAATTAGCGTGGGCTATTGCGCATTATCAAGGTTTATTTTTGGTAGCCCTTACTGCTTATCTTTTACTGAGAGGCCTTTTAGATGAACTCATTCGTTGGGCATCTGAACAATGTATTCGTCGGTTTAGGAATGGTTGGCTATGGAGCCAGGCTCTTTTAAAACCTTTTCATCAGGTTTTAAAACTTATTTTGCTTGCCTTGTCGGTTATGGGGTTGTTTGAGCTATATGGTTGGGGAGGAGATCATACTCCCTTGATTAATATCAACTTAAATAAATTACTCGCTACTAAGTTATTCGCGATTTCGAATACAGTGACAGTAACAGGTTTTACCGTTGTTGAATTAGCTGTACTTATTGTTATTTTAATATGGATTGCGCATTGGTCGCGCGAGTTTGCGTATCGTTGGTTATTTGTGCATACCAAAGATTTGGGACTGCGTAATAGTCTAGCTATTTTTACTCAATATACGTTGATCGCTATTGGGATAACGATTGGACTAAATATTTTAGGATTAACGTGGACTAATATTTCCCTTATTTTCGGTCTTTTTTCTTTAGGCGTCGGTTTAGGACTACGTGATTTATTTAATAATTTCTTTACAGGTATTTTTTTATTACTAGAGCGACCTGTGAAAGTGGGTGATTGGGTTACTGTGGGAACCTATGATGGTCAGGTTTCTCACATAGGCGCACGTTCTATTACGGTAACTACGGATGATCGTCAGGAGCTGTTAGTTCCTAATGCCGATATTTTTAGTAAAAATTTTATCAATTGGACGCATCGAGATAGTGTGGTACGCGCATTAGTCACTGTGAAATCAAATCGAAATGATAATCCAAATCGTATTAAAGATATAATTTTGGAGGTATTGGCTACTATACCAAAAATTTTAACCAATCCAAGGCCTGAAGTTTATTTTAAAGAGATCGATAAAGTGCTTTTGGAGTTTAAAGTAGAGTATTATGTTGATCTAAATCATATTAGTTCGCGATCTGGCGTACGCTCTCAATTTTTATTCGGCTTATGGGAGCGTTTTTCCAGTGAAGGTATTTTACCTCCAGATGCACCGCATGATGTGCATATAGAAGGTAAATTAGATTTTAAACCATCCACATAAAATCAAATGGCAAGAAAATTAAACGATGTTCGCTGCATTTGGAGCGGCGAGTTAGTAACTTCAAATGCAAAGAATATACTGTTTACTGGAGGGGGGTCTGCTGGCCACGTTACTCCTAGTTTTCCTTTGATACAAGCACTTAAAAGTAAAGGTGCTGAGATTTTTTATGTCGGCTCTAAACAAGGTATGGAACGCGCCTTAATTAATTCGCTAGGTGTCCCTTATTATGCTATTACAACGGGAAAATTACGGCGTTATTGGTCTTGGCAAAATTTTTTGACACCTTTTCAGCTATTTTTTGGAATAATACAAAGTTTTTTGCTCTGTCGTCGATTTAAACCCCATATTATTTTTTCCAAAGGTGGCTTTGTTGCGCTTCCTGTTGTGATAGGCGCTTGGTTAAATCGTATTCCTGTAGTTATCCATGAATCCGATCTTACGCCGGGTTTAGCTAACCGACTGAGCTTTCCTTTTGCACGACTGATTTGCGTTGCCTTCCCAACAACGGCTCAGTATTTTAAAAAGACGAAGAAAGTTTTAGTAACGGGTATACCTATTCGTGAGGGTTTATTTCACGGTGATCGTGCCAGAGGGTTGAAACTTTGTAGCTTTACTGAAAAAAAACCAGTATTGCTAATTATGGCGGGAGGGTTAGGTTCTGTTGACATTAATGACGCGATTCGACGTTTACTGAAACTCTTATTAGAGCAGTTTCAGATTGTCCACCTCTGTGGAAAAGGAAAAAAGAACTTTCAGTTTGAAGGAATCCCCTCTTATCGACAATTTGAATATATGCAAGAAGAATTGGCTGACGTTTTAGCTTGTGCTGATTTAGTGATTAGCCGTGCTGGTGCAACTTCTATCTATGAGTTATTAGCTTTAAAAAAGCCGCATATTTTATTGCCTTTATCTAGACACGTAAGTCGCGGCGATCAGATAAAAAATGCAGCGTATTTTTCTCAACAAGGATTAAGTTCTGTTTTATATAGCGAAGAATTTTCAGATGAAAGCTTATTGCAAATTATTTTTGACTGTTATAAAAATTTAGCGGCAATGAAAAATAAACTAGCCAGCTTTAAACGAGACGATAGTACTAAAATGATTGTTAATGAGTTAATCATTTAGTGTTTATTCTTCTTTTTTACCTATTGCCATTTTAAAAAATGGTGCAGGAAAAGCATGAACAGTGTAAATGATTTAAAGCTAAGGCTTAGTACTGAAGAAGTAAAGCGGAGAGAAGCTCAGCAGAAACTTGAAGCACTTCGGAATTATTTTAAGGTAAATAAATGATCTTGTTAATAGGCACGATCGATGAGGCAAGGAGAGCATTGCGGAAGCAATGCGAAGTCGAGGAGCCTGCGATAGACGTGCGTTGACGGGAGAAGCAGGAAATGCATCACGCCGTAAAGTCATGGTGGTAGCCACCTGCGCGCAGCCCAAAATGGGCCAGTGCGTGGTGGACGCAGAACGAGTCGCAGCCTAATTTTGGTCGCGTCATTCGAACTAATTTTGGGGTTAAGGATGGCCAAAATTTCTCGTGAGAATAGCGACCCGCTAGTCATCCTATTATTTAATCTTTTCTAAAGCGTAATAAAATTGGCCGATTGTAGGCATATATCCTTATATCAACCAATAAATTACAGTTAGGGTTACAGGTTAAGCTTTTTTCAAGCGTTAGCTATCGGCTATTTAATTTTTTGATATTTGGCGATAGCTGTTTGTAAACGGTCATTAACTATTTCGCAACGCTCCTGTAAAAAGAACATGTGGCTGTGAATTTTTTTCTTGTGAGTGTCGATTTCAATGCGTTGGGTTGTTTCCTTTATAGCATTCCGGCTACAATACTTTCTTATTGCTAAATCCAATAGCTGTAAAAAGCCGCTATTTAAATTTAAGTATGAATCTACGGCTGATGCCTGAAAAACGGTATTTTTTTGCTCAAAAGCCTCAATATTTTTTTGTGATGGTAGTTTAGGTTTATTAATAGTTGTGTCGATAATAGGTACGAAAAGTTTTGTTGTAGTATCACTATTTTTCAAGATGCGCTGTCCAACTTTTCTGTGAAAAGCAGAGTGCCAGCAGGAGGTTATTATATTTTGTCCACTCGTTTGTAATTGCCACAGTGTTTTCTGTATGCTTTTTTTGAGAATAGATAACCAACTATGGTGTAAGCTTGGTGCTGATGAAGGTATATTCTTTGAATAAAGAGACGTGTGTGACGGTATATCAGCCAATAATCTGGCTTGTATTGGTGGTAATTCGCATTGTGCTTTAGGTTCCGTCGCACGTTGTTTTGATACTTCGTTCCAAGCAAACAGTTCTAAGGCCGTTAGTTTTTCGTGAAGATCGTCGGCGTTAGCGATATCGTTGGCAACATCACTTAACAGGAGTGTCTTATCCAAAAAGCTTAATTTTAGTGTCTGCATTTTTTTGTACCGGTAAAACTCTTTAAATAATATTGTATAATTTTCATTGCGATAGCCTGCCGAGTTAAATAAAGTCGTCAACCATAGATCCGATTCATCACGTAACCATTGATGTTCATTTATAGGACGATTTAAAATAATTTGATTATCTTTTTCAATGTCATCTTTCGTCAGAATAATATTTTTATAAATGGTCTCAAAATGCAATGGCCGAGGAACTAATTTCCATAGCTTAGGTTGTATTTCGCCAAACTGAAGTGGTGTTCGGTTAAATAAAACCATGAGTTGTGGGTACCATTTTGTACCTTCCTTCAAAATAATATGTGTTATAAGAGATTCCGATAGCGGCTCAGTGTATTCTGGCACGGAAGCCTGTAATAAAGATAAATCAAGGTCCTCGCCAATTTCTTTTATAGTTACTTGTATGAGAGAATTATCTAGAATACCATTTTCTATATTTCTATTGATCAGCCGTAAATCCAAAATATGCTGCATTTTATCTTTTGTTAGTTGATAAATAATTACTTCTGGAACTGAAATCGTGTTGTTTATTATATCGGGTTTAATTACATAAATATTTCCTCCACCATTTGCCACTAAGTGTGTTTTACTCGCCGATAAATCGTTTTCTAAGACCTGATGTTTAGTGTGCCCTATAACAATAATTTCATTACTGACCGGCTGATGAAAAAATAAAGTTATGCTTAAGCGACGTGCCAGTAGCGCATAGTATTTAATTAAATCCTGCACAGCTGAGGTGCTTGTTTGAAAAGCATATAAATTGGATTTATTACCTAATTTTAACTGCATATTATCTTTAAAAAAACAAGAAGCTTGTGTAGGAAAATTACTTAATTTTACATTATAGTTAGCGAATGTACTATTATCTTCAAAGGTAAAATTAAAAAGTAAATCATATTTATTTAATTCGGCATCAGTAATAATAGAGCTGACGTCATATAAGTAATAATCAAATAAGAAAGTGTGATTAGCAGCGGAAGTATGCCTTGTAAAAAATAAGTGTGAAAGGTTTGTAATGTTGGCATTATCTGTAGAAGATTTTTCAATATGAGGAATGCTATATATAAAATTACCACTGGTTGCTAGATTATTAATCAAGGTTTGAGCACGTACTATTATTTCTAAATGTGCGTTGCGTATATCAGCAGCAATCCTAATTTCATCAAAATCAAGTTCGGATCCTGACTGTAAATCTAAAAATTCAGTACGATGTGCGGCTAATAGTAATTCTTTTTGTTTGCTTCTTCCCAAGATACGCTCAAAATTTCTAATTGCGATTATTTCAGTCGTATTCTGTATTAATATTTCATCCACTAGATCAATAGTAAGTTCTTTATTTTCTGGGTTATAAAATCTTAAATCTAATAAATCACTCCCTAAACTTCCGTCAAGTTGTCCCTCGATAGCCGAGGCTTTAACTACGAAACGATCGGCATGTTTTCCACCCATGTAGATTTTATAACCGTTATTAACGATAAATGTATTAGTGCTGTCTATAAAACCATAGGCAAGATCATAGCCTTCATGCAAAGCGATTAAGGTTTCATTTTGCGTTGTATTTGCCCAAGAATTGACAATAATCAGCGCCGAATCACAAGTCAGCGCTTCATTATTAAAATTGATCTTATAAGGATTACAAAAAATTTCTTCTACATTAAAGGCATTTTTTAGTGGGTTAAGTTCAGAAAAAAGTAGGCCAGCTTGTGGTTCTTTTTTCAGATAGACGATACTATCACGCATTAATTCAATACGTTCAACTACTTTTAGTATACACTTGAAAAAGTAACCTAAAATGTGGCTGCATAAATTTCTATGAATTTTGTCTATAACCAAATTAATATTCGGTAGTACATAATATTTTATAGTTGGATTTTTTTCTAAAAAATTTTTAATGTTTACACTATAAGCTGTATAAGCTTGGTTAAGCTCGAATAGCGCTTGAATATTTTTACTAGGATTTATTTCTAAAAAAGAATCTAATCCTTCTATGAATGTTTGCCAAGGCGTTAAAGGAATTAATGCTTTAATTTTTTCTACGTTTTTCACGGCGGAGTAAATCTGCAAATTCATTAGAATCAATGGATTTAAAATTTCACCGGTAGCTGTTATGAGCTCAGCTATTTCTAAACTAACGCCACTAAATTCTAGCACTTCAATTCCTGTTTCTACCACATCAAAACTGATAAAAAAACCATCGCCTATTATATTAATTAATGCGTCTTTTTTGCCTTTTGTCAACGCAGAGGCTTGGTTAGATAAGTCGTAAATAATATAGCTTGCAGACAAGCCCCTTCGCAAAAAAGGGGTGCTTAATTTTAGAATTTTACTTAAAAAAACTTTTCCTGAAATTCCTAGGTTTTCACTGTGTGCTAACAGCAGCTTAGTAAAGCTTTCTGATAAACTACTTCCCGCAAGAAGTCCGATATTAATAGCTACATCTTTATAGTTTTCATGTAAAAAATCCATCATAATATTTTCATAGATGATTCCTTGTGATAGGGCATTAAATAGGCTACCAACGCGGTAAAATCGTTGTTTTAACTTTTGTACAGCGCGTAATTCTGCTAAGGATGCGGCGGCGATACCTTCTACAAACGCTGTATCGACTAATTCAATGAGTTGTGCCTGCTTTTTTTTATTATCCATCAAAAAAAGTGTGTCAATGAAAATATTACTATCAATAATGATTGTTTCAAAGTTTCTTTTATCCGCACTGTTTTTATTAAATGGATCAATATCATGCCAATTAATAAGACATTGCTTGGCATTGCGTTTATTACGTGGCGCTTTAGGCAAGCATTCCCTTAAGCGAGGTGATTGTTGTTCAATATTGATAACGTGTACGGTATTAGGAATAGGCGGTAAAAAAATCTGAGGAAGTTTTGCCTCATTAAAACTGTATTCAATGTTATGGTAGAAATGAATAAATTCAGTTAGTTTAATTTTGCTGAGATCAGTTTTAGAAAAATTTCTATAACCCAATTTTGATAACCCTTTGAACATGGATTCCGATAATGTGGCTTCGTGGAGTATTTTATCTTTATAAAGTAACAAAAAATCACTTTTACTTATATCTTCTTCACTGAGATGGCTATCAGAAAAATCTCTTACCCCGCCAGCATAAAAAATATCAAATAACTGCCTTGGTGTTATAATACTATTTATTAGTTTTAAAGATTGAAGCTCTGAACCCAAAAAACTAGCGGATGAGAGATCGCAATTAATAAATTCTGCATTTTTTAGATTAACTTCAATGAAATCTACGTTTGTTTCAAATTTCGTGTCTTCGAAAATGGCACCTTTAAGATTAGCTTTACTGAACATACTTTCTGTTAAAATAGCATTCTGAAATTTTGCTTGAATTAATACAGATTCTATAAAGTAATTTTTGATTAAATAGCTTTCTAAGAAACTGACTTTTATCAAATTGGAGTTGATAAAATTGACGTCATTTAGTTCTATATTAACAAAGCTAACTGAATAGAGTCCGCTGCCGACAAAATCACAACTGTTCATATTGCCAAAAAAGAATAGCTCATTTAAATTGGCTTCATTAAATTTTATATAAGCAAGCGTTCCATCAAAATTAATTTTATTAAGATTAGATTTAGTAAAATCACAGTATTCAATTTTCTCGTAAAAATTGCTCTGCATCAAGTTGATATTTAGAAAATGTGACGAAGTCAATTTTTTTTTAAAGCTGACGTTAGCACCGGTCATATAGTCAAAAATAGAGCTAAAAATATCTTTTTCAAAAACAGACATTTTTATATGACTATTGCTAAAAAAAGATTGATGAATTGTTTTTAGAAATATTACTTTATCTAAAGTAGAAAAATTAAACTTAGTATCAACGATTTCAGAAAATAGCTTAACTTTATATAAATTAGCATACGTAAAAATATTATCGACCATTCGATCATAAAATTCGACATTATTAAAATGAGTAAATTTAAAATGGCTATTATTAATTTTTTTTCTGAATATGACGTTTTTAATTTTAGCTTTATTAAGGTTTGTCCATGAAATATAGTTAATGAAAAGGGAATCTATAATTTTAGTATTACTTAAGTTACATTGCAGAATCTTTTTTTTAAATTCTATTTGTGATAGATTAGTATATGAAAAATCACTTTTTGTAATTTCATGGAATTTAGTTGTTATAATATCAGCATTATTAAATTTACAATTTTCTACTTTTTCATAAAAATTTGTATTTTTCATTTGAGTGAATGAAAAATCCGTATCTAATATTTTTCCATAAAAAAGTAAGTTATCTATCTGTGTGTTAATAAAAGAACAACGATAAACATCTTCAAAAAAATTTAAAGTTTGCATTTGCATAGAGGAAAAATTAATCGCTGTCAGATAGGGCTCATCTTTAAAAAAATTTATACTTCTAAAAAAAATAAAGTTTGAGAATTCGATAAGCTTTAAATTACATATTTTTTTAATTAATCCAGCGCAGATAGCGTTTGCATTACCAGTTACGTCACTATGCAATTTTTGAATACGTACCTGCAATAGTTTTTTTATGTCAAATTTTTTTGTAAACGTGCTTAAAAATAACTCCCTCATTTCTTTGGTATTAATTTGCTCAATAAAGAATAATAGTGGCTCTAATAAATTAGATGCATTGCCTTTATCGGAATAATAATTTAATACATGGCTAATAAATTCATTAACTGTTTTTATCCATGTAAGGGCTGTTTCGTGTTGTAATGGGGTAAGATGGTTTAAAAAAACAGCTAAATCCTGAGGAGTTTGAACTAAACTGTTTAATAAAGCCACTTGATCTGAATGGATGCTTTGAATGTCTTGTAAGCCCCGTTCTTTTTGTAATATATCTACAATTTTTTCTCTTTGTTCTTCAATAGTAATCCAACTCAACGCTAAATTTCCATAGAATAATTTATAGAAATTTGTAAAGGGTGGAAAAAATGGATGGTTTTTTTGCCATGGATTATTGCGCTGTTGAAAAAAATGATTATTGACATAAGGTTCTGGCCAATTTAAAGTTAACCAGCCCGTGTTCAATAAGCGTTCAGTGATCGTAATCTCTAAGCAGCGATCATTCTTTAGAAATCCAGTTTCTTCAGATAAAATTTCTGCTAAGGTAAAATCAGTATCTTGACCAAAATAAGGTAGCACTTTTTCTTCAAGAAACTTGATACGTTCTATATAAGTCGCCTGCATTGGAAAAGATTCATATACCTTAGCACTTAAATAGCTTACAAACTTAGTTACGCTAGCTTTTTTGTTAAAATTTTTAATAAGATATTGAAAATCAATATCTAACAGCTTGGATTTTTTAATTTTTCGTATGAAAAAATTTTCAATAACACTAATATATTCATCTGTAACTATTTCTAAGCTATTAAGCTTAAATTTTTCTTTGAGTTTTTTTATTAAAAAATTTCTAATATGAATTTCAAAATCGACAAGATCATAATCCATCCACTCGGCTATTTTTTGAATAATAGTTTTATCTCCCCCCATTAAAAGAGGTTGGTGAATAATTTCATCAGTAAGCGATTGTAAATAATTTTTGTATAAAATTGGTAGTTCGAAACTACCATGATTTTTAAGGTTATCTGCCGCGTATTGTAGACGGGTAAAGCAGCCATCGGCACAAGATTGTGTTAGACCTTCGTCGCTGAGTAAGTTAATGATTTGTAATATACGAAAATTTAAATCGATATTAGGATCATTGATATATACACTCAGTATTTCAATATATTTTTTACCAGCTCCATATAACAAAGCACGCCGATCAGAAAAAAAATCAGTTTTTAACTTATCTAAAAACTCCTGAAGTAGCTCACTGGCTAACTGCGAGTCTTCTGCAGTAGAAATTGTTATAGTTTGCGCGTTACAAAAAGAAAGTAAATGCTCAAAACAAATTTCTAACTGCGTTATTAAATGAGAAAAATCTTCAGACATAGCAAACATTTCTAATGCTGAGCCCATTGCGCTACCTTGGTAGTATAGCGCTGTATTTTTTTCTAAAGACGCGTAAAGTGCTTCTATTTTAGTAGTTAAATTTTCTTCCAACGCAGGAGTAACTTCAGATTCGAGCAGTTTTTTTGAAAAAAGTGGGTCAGCTATAACACTATCGTATTGATAAGGCATAATCCATTTCCTTGTTTGCTATAGTCGCGTGTACTACAGCAAAAATTATTATATCCATTCGATAATATTATCCTATAATTTTAAAATTATAGCTAGTTTGAATAGAATTTTTTTATTGCATTTTTAAAAACGAAAAGTTTCAAATTTTCCTCGAACGTCGTAATTTATTTTTTTCGATATAAGTAGGAGTTATTTGTTATGAAAAATGGAAATATAACAATTAAATATTTGAGAGAAGGTATATAACTTGGCTAAAAAGCTATAGTAAATTTATAATAAAACAGGCGCTTTTTTCGCTAAATAATGATTCGATTTTTCTAGTTTATCTCTAGTTTATAAAGTAGGTCAATTCCATTGGCGAAATTGCTATTTGTAGTTTGCAATGAGAAATTTTTATTTAGCAAGTAGTTGATCTGTAAAATATTAATCGGCTCGAGTAGACCTAGGCTATAGAAAACCTTGAGTTGAGGCGAGAAATTTTTTCCAATAATTAGCGAAGTATTTTGCTCTAATTTGTTTGTGATTGGATTAAAAATTGGATTGGCGCCGATAGTTAATTTATCTATACCTAGTTTTTTTTGCGCGGTGTTAATGAAGTGACCAGCCCCTGTTTTTTTTCCGCCTACCTGTGTAGTGGCATTCAGCAGTAGCTGCAGGCTACCGATGCTTAGCTGACTACTTGGTTGTCCTGTCACGAGATAAGAAAGGATTTCTAATTGGGAGTTGATTGTACTGGAAGGATCAGCATATAAAGTAATGTTCGGGTTCGCTAAATAGCCTTTTAAATGTATACCAACCGTAACCGTAACCGGAATCGGTTGTGTTGTTTGTAGCACTGACGAAATAAAATTCGGCGATCCTAAATTAGAATTTAATATATTTGTATTTTCATTATTAATGTTGGGTAAAACCCACACACTTTTACTGGCGATAACATCTAAGTTGGGATTATTGAGAGGACTGTTTGCAAAATTTAGTAAAGAATGTGGCTGTAATTTTAATTGTTGACCATAGTAGCTGTATTCGCCTTCGGTTAATATAAGTTCTCCTGTCGCTAAAATAGGATGATTGGTTGATTGGGTTACATTCAATGTACCGGATACCTTCGTGCGAAGACTTTTATAGCGAAAACGAATGTCATTTCCTAACTGTAATTTTATGTTACTTTTATAATTAAATGGAAGTGCGATAGCTGGGTTGCTGTGATTAACAAATACAACATCATTTGATAATTCTACTAAATTTTCATTAGTTTCTTTAATTTTAATTCTGGCTTTCGGGAAATAAATGAGACCGGTTATCTCAACCTGTTGTGTGTCTGCTTGGATCTGTAGTTTAGGCGAAGCGATAATGTTGTATTCCGGCGTATGACTGATCGTTAGGTTATCTCCTTGTAAATCAATAACACTTGGAAAATTGCATTGCTTCAATTGTGTTTTTGATTTAAAGGTTAACGAGCCTTTCCCAGAGTCGATTTGGCCGTATCCTTGCAATACGTTTTTATCCTTATTAAAGGTGAGATTTATATTTTTTAAATGTAATCCTAAAATAGGTATTTGCACGCTTTTTATTTTTGATTTGAAGTCAGATAAGCTGCCTTGTAAGGAAAAAGGTTGTAAATTTCCGGTGAGATTGATGCGAATAGGACTGAGGGAAAGGGTCTTATTTTTAAGTTGATTAGCTTTTAATTTGAAAGACCATTTTTTATTTTTTGTACTATCTAAATGAAGTTCACCTTGTGCTTGATTGAGTTGCCAGTCTTGCCAGCTTAGATTAGTTTTTGAAAATAGAAAGTATAGTTTGGGGTCTATTCGATTTCCTTGTATTTTTCCTTGTAAATTAAGCTTACCGTTACTTTCTGGAATAAATTTTTTTAATTTTGGGATTGTTAATTGCCAATCAAAGTTCCATTGTTGATGTAATGAACCGTTCAATTTTAGAAAATTATTTCCATAGTGAATAAGCAATTCTTTAATATCAACTGAGTTTAATTTTATATAATTTAAGATCCAAGGCAATTTGAATCGCTTTTGATTTGGGCTTTGTGTTATATCGGTTTCTTTTATAGAAAGTGATAGTTTAGCGATAGTTAGCGGATCCACAGTAAAATGACCTTGCATTAGATCACTCCAATGCCAATCAAATTGTGCCGATGAAATAGAAAGCGCTACGTCAGGATTTTTATACTGCAGATCTTTTATGTGGATTGGGCCGAGCAAACAGCCACTTAACTGCGCTATTTTTAAGTTTCCGGGTACCCATTGTCGAGCTAATGCGATTGATATTTCTAAGCCTTTTTGCGTATTGAAAAATAAATAAATCATACTTATAAAAAAGAAAACTATTATGCTGCGGATAATAATCCAGCGTAGTTTGGGAAAATTTTTATTTTTCATAATAGATCAATTCCCATACTAAATTGTAAACGCAGTGGGTGCCCAGGTTGATCTAATGCTTTTCCCAAGGTTAATTCCATAGGGCCCAATGGTGAAATCCAGATAACACCAACACCGGCACCTTTCTGTAGATTAATTGGAAAACTATTGACGGCATTACCTGCATCAAAGAACGCGGCAGCGTAGAAATTATTAATGATCCGATGTTGGTATTCAGCACTTCCCACCATTAAATAACGCCCCGGGCCTAATGCTTGATAATCATAACCACGTATGCTTTGGCTTCCCCCGGCATAAAAAAGCAGTGAAGGAGGGAAATTATTGGGATCCGGCGTTATGGTATAGCCGATATCGCTGCGGAAGATCAGCCTGCTATTTTCATTCCAGCTCGTGATATATTTTGTTTGCAACTGTGTTTGGATAAAACTAGCGCTGGATAAGAGATTTTTATCGGCGCCTTGTAGTCTTAAGTTAAGTCGATAACCATGTAGGGCAAAGACCGGATTATCAAATTGGCTGCGTGAAAAATTAATACCGGGAGTCAGTAAGTGAGAAATAACTTTTGGGCGATCAATGTAATTAAAACGTTCAATTTGGTAGTTTAAAAATAGATTACGCTGCCAACTTTTCCATTGGCCAACGCTTCCCAATCCTAATTGTTGTGTAGTATTGTTCACTTGGGCAAGTTGCTTGCGTACGACAGCAAAGTTAATAGTGTAGTTGTCGGTATTAGGGTACTTTCCTGGAATGGTGTAGGTTGTTTGTAAGCTGTTTTGAACTTTCGATAATTGGCTTATCGCATTTAAGTTATGACCATATTGATTAAGATATCGAGATTCCCAGCCTAAAGTTCCCCTCACGCCAACGTCTGTGCTATATCCTATTCCGGCTGTGTATTGTTGCGAAGGCCGCGACGTTAAATTAAAAATAATGGGTATTTGCTGGGTTTGTTTTGTTATGGCCATAGCACTCATTGAAACGCGTTGAAAATAACCACTGCTATTGAGATTATCTTCCAGCTCTAATAGTTTTTTAGAAGAATAAGGATCTCTATCGTTAAAGGGAATATAACGTCTTAAAAAACTATCTTTAAGGATGGATTGTTGAAATGTGACCGGTCCAAAATAGAATCGAGGCCCTGTATCCAGAATTAAAATAACATCCGCTTTATAAGACTGTCGATTGATTAATACCTGGTGCTGGATGAAATAAGCAGATAGATAGCCTTCCGTAATGGCCGCGGTCAATAATTTTTGTTTGGTTTCTTCATAATTTGCACTTAAGAAACTACCACCTTGATGAAGAGGGAGTTGCGCCATTAGTTTTTTTAATGCGTCATTGTTAAGTCCTTCCCCTTGTATAGAGACCTTTAGATGAGTAATTTTTAATAATGGACCTGGGACGACCTGATAGGTGGCGTGCCAGGTTTTATTTCGGTAAACAAGCTTTGACTGGATAGAGGGCTTAAAATAGCCGTAAGGGGAGAGTCCTTGCTGGATTTCAGAATAAGCTTGTTGGTACCATCTTTGAATAACGTCCGAGGTTAAAGGCGGAGTTAATGCTTCAAGGCTATGTGCCAGACGCGCCTCAATAGGAGCGGTTAAAACTGGTTTTAGCCCTATTATTTGATAAATGATAAAGCTATTAGCAGTAGTACTAATCGTGGTGGTGCTATATCCTTTTGATGGAAAAAGCAGGCAACTAACTATAGTAATAACCAATATAGCTGTAATGGGTTTTATTATTCTTTGCATAATTTAAATTGAGACCAACTATGCAATAGATGAAAAAGGAAGTAAAGGGGTGTTAGAAGTCTAGTTAAATGGAGTGATAGGCTCCCTCTATTTAGTAGTTAGCGCCTTTTAATTGTTCTTCTTAGACGGGCGCCACCTACCAGCTATTTCTCCATAAAAATAAGAGTGGAACTGTCAATTATCAGAAAACTAGCCCAGAAGGATTAGTTACAATCTGTTTTTTATAGTTTTTAGCATAGTCTTTGACGGCTTCAGCGATATCTTCGACATCACCTACTGCACGGAAAAAGGACTGAAAGGCTTTTTTAGGAGGATGAAGAATACTTGTTCGATCGTTTAAAGAGTTAGAATAACAATCAGGAATTAAATCGTTTTCTGGACAAATGCGATGTAGTTCCATTTCTAAGTCTCTAAGAAAATTATATTTGATAATGCGTTTAGGTTTTTCTGGCCATAAAACTTCGCTTTTTTTTTCTTTACTCTGGCATATTTTAGTGTTTAATTCTTCTTGCTTACCCTGGATTTCTCTAAGAAGAAAGGCTTTGTCTTTTTGTAAATCACCAGTGAGTTGTTTCGATCGAAATTTACGATCATAATAAGCTTTGCTAGTCGCCGTATGGCCTTGTTTAAGCCTATCATTGTAGAGGGAAGTTAAATTGTCATTTTGGTTTGTTGGAATGGGTGCGGGCTGTTTGAGATGGTTGTATAAGGCATAAGTACTTGATATAAGTAACGTGACTGCAGTTCCTATGCCTGCGATCGTTAAGGCAGAGCCGGCAAGATAGGGTGCAAATACCATAGTCGTTAAAATACCTGTAATGACGATGCTGCCTATTAAGCTTGAAATTGCGCCTTTAATGATATTATCTTTATAGAGGGTTCGTAGCGTTAAGTTGGCAGGAGAATCCTTTGGGGTCTTGAACAAATAAAAAGCATTATAAGCACATAAGCAAATATGGTACGCAAGGCCCGAGCCTACCGCAGCGAGAAACAAACTATGAACGGTTAAAAGACTGAATCCAGCAAAAACCGCTACAAAAACTAATATTGTTTTTGCGGGTGCGTAAATCAAGTCAAATAATTTTCCGAGGTTTTTATTTTTTGTATTGATAAGACTAACAAGCGCAAGCAAACTTGCTACCAGGTCTGGAGCAATTGCAATTGGAAATAGAATGGCGTGGAGTGAACTTTCTAAGATTCTTCGAATTCCCCCGATATTAGAGGTAAAAGTAAAGATACTGCTGAAAAGTCCAGCTTGGATGAAATGATTGAAGTGGCCTGCGTTTTCTAAATTTTTTTCATGCATAGATAAATCCTTTTTACTTATTTACTACCGCTCTTTGTTTAAGATGTGGTTCCCTTAATAGATACGAGCAAGAATAGATACGAGCAAGCGGCTTACTCGACTTAATTTTTAGCCGGCGAAATAATAACATATTAAGATATTTTTATAAGCATAATATTTTATTATGGATAAATTTGGGGTATGTTGCTCGAAACGAGTCTGCCTCTTGCAGTATCTTGGGAAGCGATTACAATAACTTTTTAACCTATTAATTACACGTATTAATTTCTATTAAACTGAATAAGGCCTTACATTATGCTTAAATTGCGTTCATTGTCGTCAATCGTGATAGGCTTAATAGCCTTAGTGTTAGGCCCCATTAGTAACGCTGACCCAATTATCCCTATTACTGCCCCTTCTCCTTCTCTAAATACAGTACAGCAACCTACGTTAACGCCTATTGCGCCTAGCATAAATGCTAAGGCTTACTTATTAATGGATGCGTATAGTGGAAATATTTTAGCCAGTGAGAATATTGATGAACAATTAGTGCCGGCTAGCTTAACAAAAATGATGACTTCGTATGTCATTTCTATGGCTTTAAAGGAAGGGCGAATTCACCCTAATGATTTAGTTTCGATTAGTGAGGCTGCTTGGAAAACAGGTGGTTCGAAGATGTTTGTTAAAGTAGGTGATAAGGTAGCTGTACGTGATTTAATGCAGGGTATTATTGTTGATTCGGGTAATGATGCTTGTGTAGCCATGGCGGAGTATGTTGCTGGAAGTGAAGAGTCATTTGTCAACCTAATGAATCAGGCGGCTATGCAACTAGGAATGCGTCATACGCATTTTATGGATGTAGATGGGTTACCTGAGTCCAATCATTATTCGACAGCGCGCGATATGGCTATTTTAGCACGTGCACTTATACTTGATTTTCCTGAAGATTATAAATGGTATTCACAAAAATGGTTCGCCTATAACGGTATTAAGCAGCCTAATCGAAATCGTTTATTGTGGCGTAATCCTGACGTTGATGGTATTAAAACAGGCCATACCAATAACGCAGGTTTTTGTTTAGCGGCTTCCGGGCAAAAAAATGGTATGCGTTTAATCACTATAGTGATGGGCGCACCGTCTGATGAGATGCGTGCGCAGGATAGTCAAAAATTATTGACTTATGGCTTTCGTTTTTTTGAATCACAAAAATTGTATGCAGCGACTACAAAATTAGCTTCACCACGTGTATGGTTTGGGCAGCGGCCTAAGGTAGATGTGGGTTTAGCGCGAGATTTATATGCGACTTTACCTGCAGGGCAAAATAAAGTAGCCACGACTACGATGGTTTTTAAACCTAATTTACTAGCCCCTATTAAAAAAGGGGATGTTGTAGGCAGTATTAATGTCGTTTTAAATGATAAGCCTATTGCAACGGCGCCTCTTATTGCTTTGGATACGGTCCCAAAAGGCGGAGTATGGCGAAAGTTAGTGGATCATATGAGTATGTGGTTCCATAAGGAAAAAATTTAGCACGACTGAAAGTATGAGGTTATTGCATATTAAAGTAGCTCAAAAATACTCATTTACTATGAAGCTTTTAACGAGCGTAAAAGTTTTTTTTTTCGCCATACTCTATTTTATTAATCTTGTTGCTTTGTTTATTCCCTTGGCTTTTTGGGGACTTCTGTGCTGCCTCATTCCTCTAAAAACTTGGCGACGACATTGTAGATGCTGGATGGAGCAATTACATGTTTATTGGTTAAAAGGTAATTATCATATTCAAAAATTAACAATGTCTACTCAATGGGATGTAACCGGACTCGATAAACTTGCTTATGATGAGTGGTATTTTTTGATTTCGAATCATAAATCTTGGGCAGATATACTGATATTACAGCATATTTTTTTTGGCAAAATTCCCCCACTAAAATTTTTTATTAAGCGAGAGTTACTTTGGACTTTACCTTTTGCTAGTTGGGCCTGTTGGTTATTAGGGTTTCCGTTTATGCGTCGTTATAGTAAAAAAGTATTGGTAGAACATCCTGAATTAAAGAATAAGGATATTGAAGAAACAAAAAGGGCTTGTCATAGATTTAAGGAAATGCCGACTACTGTAGCTAGTTTCATTGAGGGAACACGGTTCACCGAAGAAAAATGCAAGCGCCAGAATTCTCCCTACCACTATTTGTTGCGCCCGAAAGCAACGGGTATCGGATTTAGTTTAGCAGTGTTGGGAAATTTCTTTCATAAAATTCTGAATGTCACCATTATATATCCAGAAGAAAAAGCGAGCTTATGGCATTTTTTATCCGGAAGTATAAAAAAAATAACTATTCATGTAGAGACAATACCGATTACTGCAGATTGGTTAGGCGATTACCAAAATGATCGGAATTTTCGTATAAATTTCCAAAAAAAGCTTAACGATTTGTGGGAGAAAAAAGATGAGCTTATTAAAGAAGTAAATATGCATTAATTCTATTTAATACATTAAATTGCCCAACCGCCTGTGTAGAATACCACTAGCGCAACAGCGATGATTATCATACCAAAGTTTAGCTTATCCCATTCACGGGCACATATCCGACCCACTACTAATGCACTAAAGCCGAGCATAATCCCCGTAACAATATTACAAGTTAAAACAATAAAAACAGCACACAACAAACCGGATAGTGCATCTATAGAATCGTGAAAGTTTAATTTGGAAACATTGCTTAACATCAATAGTCCAACATACATTAATGCGGGTGCTGTCGCATAAGTAGGCACTAAATAAGAGAGTGGCGAAATAAACAAAGTCATTAAAAATAGTATCCCTACTATTGTTGCGGTCAAACCTGTTTTTCCTCCCACTGCCGTTCCTGCTGCCGACTCAATATATACGGCGGCTGGGGATGTGCCTACAAAGCTAGCAAAAATACTGCTAACTGAATCAGCGGTCAGCGCTTTACCCTCATTTATAATTTGATTATCTTTCTGTAATAAATTAGCTTGGCTAGCTATTGCACGAATAGTTCCTGTTGCATCGAATATTGCCGTCATTACTAATGCTAAGACGCTGGGCAATGCCATTGGTTTCAGCGCGCCTAGAATATCTAAATTAAAGAAAAATGAATGACCTTTTGTGGCTTGAAGATTGGGAAGTGCAAATATTCCCCTGTATTTAACATGGGGATCAAAAATTAAACCAATAATCGAAATAGCCACAATTACCAATAGAATGCCTCCCGGAAAACGTTTTTTTTCTAAGCCAAAAATCGCTGCTAAACCTAATAATGTCATAGTTGCTGGAAACGAAGTTAAAGCACCTAATGTTATAGGTAAGCCTGCTAATGGGTTTTTTATGACTAAGCCCACGCTATTGGCAGCAATTAATAGCAAAAACAAACCAATTCCAATACCAGTGCCTTGTGCGACACCTAATGGTAAATTACGCAAAATCCACGAACGAATCCCGCTAGCCGAAATAATAGTAAATATTACACCCATTAAAAACACGGCACCTAATGCTACAGGGATACTAATGTGCTGAGTCAATACAATACTGAAGGTTGTAAATGCGGTTAGTGAAACAGCACAGCCGATTGCCATAGGTAAATTAGCCCATAGTCCCATTAGAAGAGAGCCGAAACCTGCGACCAGACAGGTCGCAACAAAAGCTGTTTCCGGTGAAAATCCTGCTTGTTTCAACATGCCGGGTATAACAATCACGGAGTAGAGCATCGCTAGAAAAGTGGTGAGTCCTGCTAAAAACTCCTGTTTAATACTGCTTCCACGTTCACTAATTTTAAAAAATATATCAAACATGCTTGATTTCATGATTTTTCTCCTGTGAAGGTGAATATTAAAGCCTTAATAAAGCTAAATTAGAAAATTTTCTTTACCCTATAATTATTGAGCATAATATTTACCTTAAGTTACAAACACAATAATTTTCAAAGATTCGCATTTTCAAGTACGAGCGGTATACTAGCTTTGAAAATTTATGGTGAGGTTTGTTTTGGCGGCAAGAGAATATCTACGTATTGCAACTCGAAAAAGCCCTTTAGCTTATTGGCAGGCTGATACGATTAAGAAACAATTGCAAAAGCACTATCCTTTTTTGAAAATTGAGTTGCTCCCCCTTCTTACTGAGGGGGATAAACATGTAGAGGATGCTTTAAATAAATTAGGCGGTAAAGGTCTTTTTGTTAAAGAATTAGAAAACGCTTTGCTGAGTGGACAAGCGGATATTGCAGTCCACTCCATGAAAGATGTTCCAATGGATGTGAAAGAGGAACTAAAAATAGCGGTTATTTGCGAGCGTGAAGATCCAAGAGATGTATTGGTTTCTAAATCTGGAGAAAACCTACAACAATTAACAAATGCTGCTTGTATTGGTACATCAAGTTTAAGGCGTCAATCACAGTTAATGGCTTTACGTTCTGATTTTAAGGTTCAGACGTTACGAGGTAACGTGGGTACGCGTTTAGAAAAATTAGCTTCTGGGAGATATGACGCCATTGTTTTAGCTGCAGCGGGTCTTATTCGCTTAGAAAAAACAGCATATATTACTGAATATTTGGAAACTAGCGCTTTTCTACCAGCGCCAGGTCAAGGCGCATTGGGAATTGAATGCCGATCAGAGGATACAGATATCCTCTCTTTAATAGCTGTTTTAAATCATTTTCCGACTTACCCTTGTGTAATGGCCGAGCGCGCACTTAGTCGCGAATTAGGCGGTAATTGTCAGATTCCTATTGCCGCCTATGCTGAGTGTTTAGCAGAGGATCAAATACGTTTAAGGAGCTTAGTGGGGACTCTTGATGGGAGCCTACTTATAAAAGTAGAGGAATATGGGGCCATGGATGAATTTGAAAAGCTAGGCGTTATAGTGGCAAGAGAGTTGTTGACGCAAGGTGCCGATAAAATTTTAAAAGAATTTTTATAATTTAAAATGATAAATTTTTATATTGATATTCACAGATATCTTGAAGAATGCATCCTAGACAGTTTGGTGTTCTTGCAAAGCAAGTATAACGTCCATGTAAAACTAACCAGTGATGTGCATTTTTTAAATAGACTTTGGGCGTGACTTTAAGTAGCTTTTTTTCAACGGCTAATGGGGTTTTGCCAGGAGCAAGTCCCGTTCTATTACATACGCGAAAAATATGCGTATCGACAGCAACGGTAGGTTGGTTAAACGCTGTATTAAGGATGACATTTGCTGTTTTACGGCCTACACCTGGTAGTTCTTCAAGAAGTTCTCGTTGGTCAGGAACTTTTTCTTGATACTGCTCGATTAAAATTTTGCAGGTTTTAATGATATTTTTTGCTTTTGTATTATATAACCCAATGGACTTTATGTGTTTTTTTAAACCTTCGAGTCCTAACGAAAGTATTTTTTTAGGGGTATTTGCGATTGAAAATAATGTTTTTGTTGCTTTATTGACAGATTTATCGGTTGCTTGAGCAGATAGGATAACAGCAATTAATAATTCAAAAGAAGAATAATAAACTAATTCTGTTTGCGGATTAGGATTCTTTGTATAAAAACGTTGAAAAATAGCAAGTCGTTTTTTTGAGTTCATGTAACGAACTAAAAAAATTTTCGTTTTTTAAAGTCCATGCGCGATTGTATCATTACACCCAAAAATTTATGAGGCTTATTTTTATCTAATACTAAATTTTGGAAGTCAGGATTGAGCGGCTTGAGAATCATTTGTTCCCCGTCGATCAAAACCTGTTTGAATTTTGGTAAATCTTCCCCTTCAACATGGACGATAGCATAATCTAAATTATTAGGTTTTAAGTCATAATTGATGATAAGAACAGTCCCTTCAGGGAAGCGAGGCTCCATAGTGGTATCTCTCACAGATAAGGCGTAGCCATTTTCGCCGATATCAACGTCTGCTGAAATAGCCCGTAAAGGCGCTGAATTTGACGGCATATTTGGCCAAGACAGTACTTGATCCCATCCCAATAATGGAATTTGCGACCAACCTTGAGCTTCTGGGTTAAAAGTGCCAGGAATGCGATCGGCTGGTAGGGGTTCGTCGCCAATTAATTGGCTAATGGAGATAGCAAAAAAATTCGCAATAGGGCTTAAAGTGGCAACCTTGGGGTTATCTGTTTCTCCCGAACATATTCGGTGGACCACAGGCTGGCCAATCCCGGTTCGACGGGCTAACTCTGATTCGTTAATTCCTAGTTCAGCCATTAATCCTCTAAGTATGCTACTCATATTGCTATTTTTCATATCATTTTCACTTAATTTTATTAGCGGTGATTTTTACTGATCTTCTCATGCCGTACTATTTAGCGTCAAAACCCCAGTTGGTTTACTGGATATTTTAACATATGTGTTCTGTAAGCATAGTGGCCTTGTTAAAATAAGCCTTGTCAGCTAAGCAGATTGTGCATAGAATAGCAGGTCATTTATACGAGGTAAAAGGTTTTATGTTGGCTAAAAGTGAAATAGTGGCTAAGTATCAGCATTCTAAAAACGATACCGGTTCGCCGGAGGTCCAGGTAGCTTTACTATCAGGAGCTATAGAGGAGCTGAATGGCCATTTTCAAGCTCATAAAAAAGATAACCATTCACGACAAGGCTTGTTAAAAAAGGTAGCTTTACGTCGTAAATTGTTAAAATATCTAAAAAGAGCAGACCTGCAGCGTTATTTAAGCCTGATTAAACAACTCGGTTTGCGTGGTTAAGCGGTTTAATTACTGTTCTTCAGCCATAGGGCGGAAAAATTTTAGTGTAAAATGAGCGGGATTTTTCGCTCATTTGTTATTTTTGAGGGAATGTAAGTGTTAGAATCTGTACAGAAATTATTCAAATTTGGCGCCTATGACATGGTTTTAGAAACTGGTGCTATTGCCCGCCAAGCCACTTCTGCTGTTTTGGTTACCTACCAAGATACGACCGTTTTAGTCAGTGTTGTGGGTCGTAAACAAGCGGGCGAAGAGACGGGTTTTTTTCCGTTGACGGTTCATTATCAGGAACGAAGTTATGCCGCTGGACGCGTTCCGGGGGGCTATTTTAAACGCGAAGGGCGCCCTACCGAAAAAGAGATTTTAACTTCTCGCTTAATTGATAGACCGATACGTCCGCTATTTCCTGAAGGTTTTCATAATGAAGTGCAAATCGTTGCAACGGTATTGTCCGCAAATCCGCAGATTAACGCAGATATTCCGGCGATGATCGGTGCCTCAGCTGCATTAGCACTTTCAGGTTTACCCTTTAAAAGCCCTATTGGTGCTATCAGAGTCGGTTACTCTCGGGGCGAGTATTTATTTAACCCTACCTTTAAAGAACTTGAAACGTCTGATTTAGACCTAGTAGTAGCCGGTACTGAAAAAGCGGTGCTCATGGTGGAGTCGCAAGCCGCTGAGCTTTCTGAGGAAATTATGCTAGGTGCTGTTTTAGCAGGCCATCAACAGATGCAAGTTGCTATTCAAGCGATTAAAGAGCTTGCACAAGAAGCGGGTAAACCGGCATGGGATTGGCAATCGGCTGCTGGTTTGGAAAAAGAGTTAGAGAATGAAATGACACAGGCTTTTGAAGCTGCAGTTGAAGAAGCATACAAAATTCCAGAAAAATTAATCCGTAAAGCTAAATTAGACGAGCTATGTGAAGGAATGATAAAAAAATCGCTAAATGAAGAAAAAGGAATCACCTGTGAATCTATTCAAAGCTTATTTTCATCATTAGAAGAAAAAATAGTGCGCCAGCGTATTTTAGATGGACTACCACGTATTGATGGGCGCAATACCAAAACAGTGCGTCCTATTACCATTAAGCCTAGCTTATTACCACGTACCCATGGTTCGGTTTTATTTACGCGCGGCGAAACCCAAGCTATCGTTGTTGCTACATTGGGTACAGATAGAGATGCACAAATTGTAGAGGCGCTTGATGGCGAAGCGCGTGAAACCTTTATGCTTCACTATAACTTTCCTCCTTACAGCGTTGGTGAGACTGGTCAAGTGGGTAGTCCTAAACGACGTGAAATCGGTCATGGTAATTTGGCTAAACGAGCGCTTCGTGCGGTATTACCGAGCGAATCTGATTTTCCTTATGTTTTACGGGTTGTTTCTGAGATTACTGAATCAAATGGTTCTAGTTCTATGGCAACCGTTTGTGGTGCCAGCATTGCTTTAATGGATGCCAGTGTGCCTATCAAAAAACACGTTGCCGGTATTGCGATGGGCCTGATAAAAGAAGGCGATCGCTATGCAGTGTTAACTGATATTTTAGGGGATGAAGATCACTTAGGGGATATGGATTTTAAAGTAGCAGGGACAGCCGATGGTGTTACCGCTTTACAGATGGACATTAAAATTGATGGGATTACTCCAGAAATTTTAAAAGAGGCACTCCACCAAGCAAAAGAAGGTCGTTCACATATATTACAAATTATGATGGAGGCCTTACCAACACCGCGTGAAAAAATATCTCAGTTTGCGCCGCACATTATTTCTTTTAAGATAAATCCTGAGAAGATTCGTGATGTGATTGGTAAGGGCGGCGCAATGATTCGTTCTATTACTGAAGAAACAGGAACGTTAATCGACATTAGTGACGATGGCTTAGTGCGAATTTCTGCGCCTGATTATCAAGCTTGTACAAATGCGTTAGAGCATATTAAAAGGGTAACTGCAGAGGTTGAGGTAGGTCGTATTTACGAAGGTCCTATCGCTAAAATAACTGATTTTGGTGCGTTTGTTACGGTATTACCAGGACGTGACGGTTTGGTTCATATTTCGCAGATTGCTAATGAGCGTGTTGAAAATGTGACTGATGTACTAAGTGAAGGCCAAATTGTTAAAGTAAAGGTTTTAGAAATTGACAGGCAGAATCGTATACGTTTAACGATGAAAGATTTAGAAACTGAAAAAAAAACGCAAAATGAAGTACACGCATGATAAAACAGCACTCTTCGGGTTTTCTTAGATTAGTTTATGATGCAAAATTTCGCATCACGGAGATAAGTGTTGGCAATTTAGCTAAAAAAATAGCGGATGGTGTGTCTTTTTATTTGATTGATGTGCGTGAGCTGGATGAATACAAGCAAGGTGCGATACCCGAAGCTATGCATCTTAGCAAAGGAATTATTGAGCGAGATATTGAAAAAAAGATTCCTGATTATGCTACAGATATCGTTGTTTATTGTAGCGGTGGGTTTCGTTCCTGCTTAGTTGCGGATAATCTAAAAAAAATGGGTTATCAGAATGTAGCTTCTTTGGTCGGTGGTTTTCGATCTTGGTTGGAGAGTTCCGTTTTTCCTTGAGACTTCACTCAAATAAGCTTGAAAAAAAGCGATCCTTTTGGAGTCTTGTTTTAGACCTTTTACAAACTAAGTATTTTGTGTAAGTTCTAGGCGGATTGTCTTTGAGAAGCTTCGTTCCACGAACGTACATAAGCATCGGAAAAGACAATCCAACAACGAAATTAAACAAAAGACAACGGTTTGTGAAAGGTCTAATGCCGAGGTGGTGGAATGGTAGACACGCAAGTTTCAGGTACTTGTGGGGCAGCCCGTGGAGGTTCGAGTCCTCTTCTCGGCACCAGTAACTTTTCGTACTTGAATTCTCGGCTGTGTTGCCGCTTGGGTTCTCAATTTCGCAGCACTTATCGAAAATTCAATTACTGTGAGTATATAAAAAGCTTGGTATTTTTTTTAAAATCGGTTTAAATGGGCGAAATTATTTATAGCCTAATTGCATGAGTAGCGTTTTATCGCCTCTTTATGACATTCATAAAACTTTCGAAGAAAACTTCAGTAGTCCCCATTTTTCTGCAATAATTCCCCCTTCTCGACAATGTTTTCCTAACAACAGAACTCATTTTTTAGGCTATTCATTAGCTTCGAGTATTGGTGCGGCGCCGTGTGCTGTAACAACAGGAAAAGGAATCGCTTTATTAGCGCGTTTGGGCTTTGATGTATTAACCTATAAAACTATTCGGCGCCGTGCCTATCGTAGCCACCCATTACCGAATATTGTTTACCTCGACAGAGCTACCGTACTAAGCAAATCAGATTTAGATAAGCCTATTTATACAAGAGAGAAACCAATACCCGTAGAAAAAATCGCGATTAGCAATTCCTTTGGGAATGGTTGTTTAGCGCCTGATGTACTTATTCAAGATATAGCATTGGCTAAAAGCGCCTTATTGGAAGGCCAAATTTTAATAGTGTCAGTTTATGGCGATGGAGAATCACTCGAAGCCATTGCCACTGAATTTGCGGAAACCGCTTTTTTTGCACAACACGCCGGTGCTGATGTTATCGAACTTAATCTCTCCTGCCCTAATTTATTAAAAAAAGGAGAGCCTATTTATTGGGATGCAGAGGCCGTTTATAAAATTACTTCCCGGGTTGTAAGTCGTATAGGTGCTTTACCTGTGTTGGTCAAATTAGGTTTATTACCAGAAGTTTATTCCTTGAGTAAAATTTTAGACGCTGTCGCTAAAGCAGGTGCAAAAGGCATAAGCGCCATTAATTCGATTAGTATGCGTGTTATCAATCAGGCACAGCAACCCGCGTTTGGAAAGCGAATTTTTAGTGGTGTTTCAGGTTATCCTATTCGCTTATTAGCACTGAATTTTATTAAAAAAATAGTCAAGATAAATCACGAAAAAAAATTAGATTTAGCTATTTTAGGAATGGGCGGCATTACACATCCCGATCATTTTAAAGAGTTTTTAGCTTCAGGAGCAAACGTTGCACTCGTTGCAACTGGAATGATGTGGAATCCTTATCTTGCGTTTCAATATCACCAACAACTGCCATTATGCAATCAATAATACCAACGCGATTATTATTAAAAACAGGTGAAAGTTTTGCTGGGTTTTCACCCCAGGCCCAAGTTAATAATCAAGCAGGGGAAGTTATATTTAATACAGGGATGGTAGGTTATGTCGAATCTTTAACCGATCCTTCCTATGCAGGCCAGATACTTTGTTTTACTTATCCCTTGATAGGAAATTACGGCGTTTCTGCACAAAATACTTGGGAGTCTAAAAAAATACAGGTAAAGGGCGTTGTTATGTCAGAGCTTGCACCTTTTTATTCAAATTATTCAGCAGAATATTCGCTTTTAGATTGGTTAGAAAAGCAGACCATTCCTTATATTACGGGTGTTGATACACGCGCATTAACACATTGTCTACGTAAACGTGGTGTAATACCGGGGATTATTACACCTTCTGCAAAGGAACCAAGTGAGTTTATTGATTTTGATAATATTGATTGGGTTAAACAGGTCACGATCAATGAGCCTATTTATTATGGAAAAGGCAAAAAGAAAATTATTGTTGTGGATTGTGGCTTAAAAGAAAACATACTACGTTGTTTGTTGCAATTCCCATTGCAGATAAAGCGTGTTCCTTATGACTATGATTATAGTCAAGAAGATTATGAGGGCGTTTTTATTTCAAATGGTCCAGGTGATCCTGTTTTGTGTAAAAAAACGGTGGCTATTTTAAAAAAAGTATTGGCTAAAAAAAAGCCATGTTTTGGTATTTGTTTGGGTACACAGTTAATGGCTTTAGCCGCAGGCGCAAAAACCTATAAATTAGTTTTTGGTCACCGTTCGCAAAATCAACCCTGTCTTTATTTACCCACGCAACGTTGCTATTTGACATCGCAAAATCATGGTTATGCGGTGGAAGAAACATCCTTACCTAAGGACTGGCAGGTATTATTCCGTAATCTCAATGATCAGTCGGTAGCGGGTATTGCGCATAAAGAACACCCTTTTTTTTCAGTTCAATTTCATCCAGAAGCTGCTCCAGGGCCGATGGATACACAGTGGTTATTTGAACGTTTTTATCGCGCTCTGTAAAAAATTATGACAACACAACGATTTAAAGGCAAAAAGATTCTAATCTTAGGCTCCGGTGGTTTACGTATTGGCCAAGCGGGTGAATTTGATTATTCAGGCTCACAAGCTATCAAGGCGTTAAAACAAGAGAACATTAAAACAGTCTTGATTAACCCCAATATTGCTACCGTTCAAACCGATGCTAATTTGGCGGATGAAGTTTATTTACAACCTTTAAATTTTAATACCGTTAAGCGAATTATTGCAAAAGAACGACCCGATGGAATTTTACTCGGATTTGGCGGTCAAACGGCTTTGAATTTGGGTTTGGAATTAGAGGAAAAAGGTGTATTAAAAAAATATAACGTGAAGGTATTAGGTTCATCGGTTCAATCAATTCGTCAAACCGAAGATAGAGATATTTTTAAAGCGTCGTTAGAAAAAATTCACTTAAAAACTCCTTTAAGTATTGCTGTAAAAACGGTTAAGCAAGCTTTAAAGGCCGCCGAAAAGATTGGCTATCCCGTTATGTTGCGTTCTGGTTTTTCTTTAGGAGGATTGGGTTCTGGAAAAATTCCTAATAAAGAAGTGCTTGAGCAGCGCGCGCACGAAAGCTTAGTTGCAGCTCCACAGATATTGATTGAAGAATATTTATTCGGGTGGAAGGAATTCGAATATGAAATCGTACGTGATAGGGTGGGCAATGGTTTAACGATTTGTAATATGGAAAATATGGATGCCATGGGAATTCATACCGGCGAAAGTATTGTGGTTGCGCCGGCTCAAACCTTGAGTAATACACAACATCAATTTTTACGTAATATCGCTTTAAAAGTAGCTGATTGTTTTAATATTGTCGGAGAATGCAATATACAGTTTGCTATTAATCCAGAAAATGGGGATTACCGCGTCATTGAAATGAATGCGCGGTTGTCTCGCTCTAGTGCATTAGCATCGAAAGCAACCGGTTATCCCTTAGCATTTATTGCGACTAAATTAGCGTTGGAATACTGTTTACACGAAATTAAAAATACAGTGACGCAAGTGACCTGTGCCTATTTTGAACCTGCTTTGGACTATATTGTTGTTAAAATCCCACGCTGGGATATCCAAAAATTAAAAGCAGCAAAAAGAACGATCGGTACTGAAATGAAAAGTGTTGGTGAAGTAATGGCGATTGGGCGCTCTTTCCCAGAAGCATTACAAAAAGCGGTGGGTATGTTAAATATTGGTGCTTCCTGCTTAAGCGATTATTCTGAGATAATAGAAGACCCAAAAAAAGAAATAAAAAATGCAACCGATAGGCGCTTATTTGCTTTATATGAGTTTTTTAGAAAAGGTGGTTCTGTAACACAGGCGCATCGATTATCGCAGATTGATTCCTGGTTTTTAACTCATATTCATGCGATAGCCGGGTTAGAAAATCAACTAATTCAAGAAAATTTAAATCAAAAACTTTTACGCCAATTAAAGCAATTTGGGTTTTCAGATAAGGCTATTGCTAAGTTAAAAAATAAATCGGACAGTCAAATTCGTTTCTTACGTTTAAAGTATAACATAACTCCCTATGTTAAGCAGATTGATACCTTGGCCGGCGAATTTGCCGCACAGACTAATTACCTTTATTTAAGTTACCACGCTGCAGAGCACGATATAGCGCCTGCTTCCTTGCGACCTATTATTGTATTAGGTTCAGGTCCTTATGCGATTGGATCTTCCGTTGAGTTTGACTGGTGCGCGGTGAATACCGCTCAGACTTTACGTCGTTTAAAGGAAGCCGCTATTATTATTAATTCTAATCCGGAAACGGTTTCAACCGATTATGATGAATCGGATCGACTTTATTTTGAACAGCTTACCTTTGAGCGTGTTCAAGATATTATCGAATTTGAGCAGCCTAAAGGTATTATCGTTGCCGTGGGTGGTCAGATTGCCAATAATTTAGCATTGCCCTTAGCAGCTGCCGGTTATCCTTTATTAGGTACAGATTCAAAATCGATAGACCAGGCAGAAAACCGTGAGAAATTCTCAGCGCTATTAAATAAACTGACAATTGATCAGCCCGCTTGGCAACGCATTACTAGCTTGAATAAAGCAAAAAATTTTGCGTCTGAGACGGGTTACCCGGTGTTAATCAGGCCTTCTTATATTTTGTCGGGTTCTGCGATGAATGTTGTTTATGATTCTGAGTCATTAGAGCAGCATTTACAGGCGGCTGCGCGAGTTTCTCAAGATCATCCGGTTGTTATTTCTAAATTTGTTGAAGAGGCAAAAGAGCTAGAAATCGATGGTGTGGCACAACGTGGTGATATTGTTATAGAAGCGATCTCAGAACATATTGAAAATGCAGGTGTACATTCTGGCGATGCTACCGTTGTATTGCCGCCACAAAAATTATATTTAGAAACGATACGTCGTACCAAAAAAATCGCACGAAAAATTGTTAAAGCGTTAAATATCACCGGTCCTTTCAATATTCAATTTATTGCAAAAAATAACGATATTCAGGTTATAGAATGTAACTTACGTGCTTCACGTTCATTTCCTTTTGTTTCCAAAGTAACGGGCCATAATTTGATTCAAATAGCCACAGAAGTTATGCTCGATAAACATCAGCCAAAACACTATGAGACCTTAGAGTTAGATTATGTCGGTGTGAAATCAGCCCAGTTTTCTTATAGTCGTTTAAAGGGTGCAAATCCGGTGGCGCAAGTTGAAATGGCTTCTACGGGCGAAGTAGCGTGTATAGCGGATGATTTAATAGAAGCTTTTTATAAAGCTTGGTTAGCTACCGATCAAACCATTACGGAAAAAAAAATACTTCTTAGCATCGCGGATAATTACAAAGTAAAATTATTAACGTGGATAAAACAGTTAGATGAACAAGGTTGGTCGATTTATAGTACGGCAGGAACGCATCAGTTTTTAAGCGAACAGGGCATTGCTTCTTATTTTGTTAATAAAACCAGTGATGCAAAAGAGCCTAATATTAAAAATTTAATTGGTCAACGGAAAGTAGCGGTGATTATCAATATACCGAGCTCTGCTACCGGTTTAGAGCGAACCGATGGTTTTTTAATTCGGCGTTTAGCGATTGATTATCATATTCCCTTAGTTACAAATGCGCAAATTGCGCAGATTTTTTTGCAAGGGTTAGTGACGTTGTGGGGTAAAGAGTTAGTTGTGGAATCGTGGCAAAGTTTGGTGGAAAAAAGAGTTAATTTTAACATTGAGGCTGAAAATTTTGGTTGATTATATAGAGAATATCAATGAATAACTATTTTTATCATACTGACGTTATTTCTATGCGGGATTTGTCTTTAGAGCAAATTACTTCGGTGTTAAAATTAGCAAAAAAATTTAAACAGAAGAAGCCTAAAAACTATTTACTGGATAAAATTATTGCGCATTGTTTTTTTGAAGCATCTACGCGTACACGTTTATCTTTTGAGACCGCTTCATTGCGTTTAGGCGCAAAAGTAATCGGTTTTTCCAGTGCGGCAAGTCTTTCTGTCAGCAAAGGCGAAGATTTAAGTGATACGATTAAGACAATTTCTTATTATGCCGATCTTATTGTACTTCGTCATCCACAAGAGGGTGCCGCGCGTTTAGCGGCTGAAATATCAGATAAACCAGTTATTAATGCAGGCGATGGGGCTAATCAACATCCCACACAGGCATTAGCTGATCTCATGACCATAGAAGAAACACAAGGAACTTTAGAAGGCTTGTCTATCGCATTTGTTGGTGATTTAAAATATGGAAGAACAGTTCATTCTTTAATACAAGCGTGTGCATTATTTAATAGCCGTTTATATTTAGTCGCGGCGCCTTTATTAACATTGCCCGAATCGCATAGTGATGAGATAAAGCAGCAAGGTATACGCTTTTCTTCTCATCCTAGCTTAGATGATATCCTTGCTAAGATAGATATTCTTTATATGACACGGTTTCAGCAAGAGCGATTTATTAAAACGGAACATGAATTACTTGAAAATCAATTTGTATTGAAACCTGAAAAATTAAAAAAGGCTAAACCTAATCTGAAAGTTTTACATCCTTTGCCGCGTGCAGGCGAAATTGATAATGCGATTGATGAAACACCGTATGCAGCCTACTTTCAACAAGTAGAGAATGCTGTTTACGTGAGACAAGCCTTTTTAGCATTGATATTGAATAAAAACATTGAAATAATCTAAAAAAGTATTGGGATCATAGCTATGGTAAAAACTCGTTCAGTCTCTGCCATTAATAATGGTATTGTGATTGATCACATTCCGGCCGGACAGGCACTTAAAATTATGCGTTTGTTACATACGGTGAATAATAAACAACGTGTTACCTTAGGCTTAAATTTGACGAGTAAGCAATTAAAAATTAAAGATTTAATCAAGATTGAAAATCGAAACTTGAGTCCTGAAGCGGTAGAGAAAATTAGTATTTTTGCACCTTCAGCTACAATTAACGTTGTTGAAAATTTTTCTATTTGTAAAAAAATAAAATGTCGATTACCCGAAACAATTCGAGACATTTTGATTTGTCCTAACCTAAATTGTATTAGCCGAACAGAATCTAAATCTTATTTTAAACTAGAAGGTTCAAGTAAAGAGGTAAATCTTTATTGTTTTTATTGTGAAAAGCAATTTAAACGCGATCAGCTTGAAGAAATAAATCTATGATCCAAATAAAAAATGCTCAAACACCTAACGGAGTTCGTCAAACTTTAAATATTGAAAGTCAGCAAGAAATAATTATTGATGCTACAAACTTATTATTATTGCCAGGGTTGATCGATCCCCATGTGCATTTTAGAACACCGGGTTTGGAATATAAAGAAGATTGGCGAACAGCGGCTAAAGCGAGCATTAAAGGTGGTTATACGACTGTTTTTGATATGCCTAATACAATTCCGCCTACAGTAACTGAAATTGAGCTTGAGAAAAAAATAGCCCTTATTGATAGTCAATTAAGGGACGTTAAAATACCTCTACGTTATCACTTATTTTTTGGTGCAGATAAACATCATCTAAATGAAATAAAAAAGGTAAAAGAGAAAATAATTGGAATTAAAGTATTTATGGGCTGTAGTACCGGTGGATTGGTCATTGATGATGATAAAAGTTTACAGGCTATTTTTAAATTAGCCGCAGCTGAAAATAGGTTAGTGGCGGTACATGCTGAAGATGAGCATCGGTTACGAGAAAATATCAATAAATTTAATTTACCGCAGCCTTATTCAATTCATTCCGAGATACGGGATGAAAAAGCGGCAAGTTTTGCCGTTAAAAAAGCAATTGATTTAGTACGTTTATATAGAACGCGTTTATATATTTTACATGTCAGCACTTACCAAGAAATTGAATTAATTGCACAAGCTAAAGCAGAAGGCCTTCCAGTTTTTGCCGAAACGACGCCGCATCATTTATTTTTGAGTATAAATGATTATGATCACCTCCAGGGAAAAGCAGTGATGAATCCGCCATTACGTGCTTTAGCGCAGCAAAAAGCTTTATTTCAAGCGATTAATGATGGAGTTATAGATACCATCGGATCAGATCATGCGCCGCATACATTGGAAGAAAAGGCGCGACCTTATGGTGCTTGTCCTTCGGGAGTACCCGGTATCGAGACGACATTACCCCTATTATTAGACGCGTACCATCAGGGTTTATTATCACTCGAAAAAATAATAGATCTAACCTACCATCGTGCAAAAGAGATTTTTAGTTTAGCAACTTTTCCTGATTACGTGCTAGTTGATTTGCAAGATGTACGCGTTGTCAAAGAGACCAACCTCAAAACTAAATGCCAATGGTCACCTTTTGCTGGATGTAGTCTAAGCGGTTGGCCTGTTTACACGATATTAAATAGTTATTGCTACGACTTATCTAGATTATAAAAATATGTTTTGCTTTTCAAGAAAGCAGCTATTTTTTTTAGTAGCTTTATAATAGCCTGTTTTACCATCCAAGACATAAAAACTATACTATGCGAAGCACTTCTTGCATATTCTGTTTTTTTGTTATAGTTCATTTATGAAAAAAAATTATATATTAAAAAATATTTTTTTAAATATTTGTTTTTTTATTAGTATAATAACCGTCAGTTTTTCTACTGATGCATCCGTCCAAAAAAATACATTAATTACTAATTATCATAGTATTTTTGTTCCTTATTTTACTAAAAACGGGAGCTTGCTTATTGCTACTCGGATGTATTTTCGAGAAAAAATTTCCTATCTTTTATTAGTTAACCCCTATACTTTTGCTACCGAGATTGTCTCTACAGCTTCTGTACATTTGCAAAAAGTTTGCCATCCTAGTTATTGCATAGATGCGGCAACAAGCAAGATAAAAGCAACACCTTATATTAAGGCATTACTACGCTATACATCTCCGCCCTATTTATTACAAAATTATGGTATTGCTCAGGCAGGTACTTCAGTAAATGGTGTTTTCCTTACTGTAGATATGTGTCCATCAAAAAGACCATTTGAGAAACAATTTTTCAGCCGGCTCATAGCACAGGCTAAGCAAACAGGTAAGCCTATTTCTATTGCAATTTCGATAACAGGTTTATGGGCGATTCACCACCCAAAAGAATTTGCCTGGCTTATGCAACAAGAAAAATCCACTGTCCTAAAAATTACTTGGATTAATCATTCTTTTCACCATCCTTATTATGTTGGCGCTCCCTTAAGAGAGAATTTTTTATTGACCCCATCCTCTATTATTTTACATGAAGTTCTTGATACCGAGAAATTATTAATCATGAATGGCCAAACGCCTTCCGTATTTTTTCGTTTTCCAGGCCTTGTTGCGAGTAAAGGTTTGATTTTAAAACTTCGTCAATTTGGTTTAATTCCAATAGCGAGCGATGCTTGGCTGGCTAAACAACAAAAGGTTAGGTTAGGTAGTATTATTTTAGTGCATGGCAATGGTAATGAACCACAAGGAATTAAATTTTTTACGCAGCTACAACAAAAAAATAAATTTCGCTTACTGCCGCTTTATCAGGCTTTTTAAACGCTAATACAATTCCTGATTTTTAGATGTATAAGTATTATTTACACATTTTAGTGCGTTTTTAAAAGCCTGTAGCGCTTGCGGTACTTTCCCCAAAGTTTCAAATAGCTGGCCTAACTCTTGATAGGTTTCAGGATTCGGATCGTGATTTAAGCTAGTTTCTAGATAATTCTGTGCTTTACCCCGCAATTGTAACTGTTTACAAAGGCGGCCTAAGGTTAATAGAAGAGAGGGATCATTAGGGTGATTTTTAAGCCATTTTTCAGCATGCGCTAATTGACGTTCGGGATGAATAGTTTTAATAAGGCCATAAGCTTGAACCAGAGGAGCTAGCCAATACTTTTTCAGCAATTTGCGTGTTAAAGACTCGGCTTTTTCAGTTTCATGATATTGGATAAGTCCTTGGATATAGTAATGAAGAAAGTAAGGGTCTTTTTTTAGTTGCGGTGGCGTCTGTTGCCACTTTTCTTCGAATTTTACTAAATTTGTGTGTATAGCCTCTTTTAACAAACCTTCATAACTTTCACGTTCTAATGCTTGAACCTGTAAGGGGGATAACCAACTTTTTTTTTCTAACTCCGGTAAAGTTTTTAACATAACGCTCCAATCTTTAGGTTCTTGATAAAGCGTTGCAAACAAGGTTTGGTCTTCTATAGATGCTCGTTTTAGCCGTCGTCTATTATGTAGCCAGGCATTCCAACGTTTTGGTAAAACAGAAAAATAGTGGAGTATGCGAAGAAAAAGGTAGATGGTAAGGAAACTGACTAACAATCCAACCAAAGCTAGCCATAAAGGCATTTCTAAAGCAAATTTGTGTCTTGTAATAAGCACATAGCCGGGATCTTTAGCTATTTCGACTCCTATCCAGACGAAGAATATAAGGACAAGCAAGAATATAAAAAACCGCTTCATTAAGGGAGTTCCTTATTGATCCGTGTTAGGTATAGTTTTTTCGAAAGAGGCAATTGCGGCTAATGTAGGAGTTAAATCCGGTAAGATGGGTTGTAGATTTATTTTTTCAAGTTCATTGATAGTTTGAATTACCGTTTGAGCTGGTGATGAGGTGGCTAAAAAGTGTTGTTGTATTGCTTCTTTAATTTGTTGCAAGTTATTTTGATAAATTGTTTGTTGACGTTGAAGTAGAGCCCATTGTGCTTGTTGTAATAATAGTTGTAGATTGTGTTGTAAATATTGTTGTTGCGCTTTGGGTAATAAGTGCTCAATCGGTTTATCTAAATGTCGAATAACAATTAATTGTTGAAGATGGTGTAAAATCGATTGAAACGCGCTAAGCCATTTCTTTCCAAGATGGGTTGCAGGGGTTGTATTATTTGCGGTTTCTTTATTAAGAATAGGGATGGTATTAGTTAAAGGCAATTGTATTACTTGAGCTTGCAAAACATTTAACTGCGCTAAAGCGTTACTTATATCCAGCTGCGGTAAAGCTTTTAGGCTGGTTATATTTTGTATTAATAAACTATGTAGTGATTTCGGGATGGAAAGACTAGGGAGTTCGGTTAAGCGTTTATTGGCTAATTTTAACGCAGCTAAAGCACTATTTAAATCGTGAAGATAGAGAAGGTCTTCCTGTGCTTGTTGAATAAGCTGATGTATGTTGCTTATTTGTATTTGCGCAGCATTAGAAGACAATTTTTTTTGAATAAAGTTTTGTATCTGGATTACACTTTTTTGTAATTCCTGATATTTCGTTTGGTTTTGAAAAAGTTGTTCTTGGATTTGTGTGAAACGAGTTTCATATCTTGCAAGGAAATGATTATTTTTTTTCCAAAAAAAAGAGATGACTAGGAAGAGAGAGAGCCAAGTTGCAAGTAGTAGAGCGATAGTAAACCACGCAATAATACAATGCGGGTGTTTAGGACTTGTTGTGTTATCGTTTAGCTCGTCAATGGATTCAATCGCTTGCGACTCCATAACTATTCTCCGGGAAAGCTGTGTCCGGACTTATCTTGGCTTAGCGTAAGTCCGAAGGGTTTGTAAAATGGTTGCGTCGCTTGCATTATCCGATATTAAGGGAGGTTTTACAAAGCCTAGCGTTTTTGCATAATCGGCGATGCGTGCACTGATAACTAGGAGTTGTTTATCAAATAGGTCATCTCCCCAGGCAGGCTGTAATAAACTAAGTAAATTTGTTAATCCATCATTACTGGTGCAAATAATGATATCGATAATTTTTATATTAGGAATCGTTTTGGCAAGGGGTAGGGAGCGTTTATAGACCTCTAACATTGTTATTTGTGCACCGCGTTTTTTTAGTGTTTTTGATAGCGCTGAACGACCACCTTGCCCTTTTATGATTAAAATATTTTTTTGATGTGGTTGTTGTAACGGAAGAAGCATCAGTACTCCTTCGCTGCTAAAATTTTTTTCGGGGTAATAATCTGCGGGTAAATTGTGTAGTTTTAGTGCTTTTACAGTGCCTGGGCCAATTGCGATTATTTTGGTTTGTTTAGGCCAAACAGGGTAAGCATTATGGATATAATTCGCTATTTCAAATACAGTATTCGGACTTATAAAGATAACAAAATCATACTCCGCCATTTTTCTAATTTGTTTTAAAGCAACTTTTTTATTTATCGCTATGATTTCTAATGTTGGGAAAGAAATAGGATTACCATTTTCTGCCTGGATTTTCGCAATAAGATTTTTTGCTTGGTGGGTAGGGCGTGTAATGAGGATAGTTAGGTTATTAAGCGAGTTCATAAGGATAAAATAGAATTAATTTAGCTTGCGATCAAGTGTTTGCTTTCTATGAGCAAAATACAGAAAGTACGGAAATAGGTTGTCTACTTAATTTATAATAAGATTATTAGTTAATGACGTGTATTTGAGGGTAGGTAAAAAAATGTATGCTTCTTTAAAAAAATGAAGAACGGATTTGCGCCTAGAACAACAACGAGTTCTATCATAGGGCCAACATCTACGCCAGTTCAATCTAGCTTTGCTAATAAGTGAATATCGGAAAAAATCAGAAGCGCTTCCAGAGGTCCCAAGATCTAGAGAGGTTTGATAAGCTCGTGAAGTCGATGGACTCTGATGAGTTCGAGTTTTTTGATGCCAAGGAGTTTGAATGTCTGGAGCCAAAGGTGTTCCAGCATTTTTTAGCACTTCGAGTCCATGAGGCCTATGGAGCTCTGGGGGAGTTCTTGAATCGTATGGAGCTTTATGGCGCCCTGGGATATTTAGCAAATGGTAATGTAGTTATGAGAATTTTCTGTATGAACGAGGTTGCGATGAAGTATACACATGCACATTTGTTATGCTAAGTAACTAATTAAATTTATTTTAATGCAGGTATAAAAGAAAATGAGCGGTATTTTAAAAGCAATCAGACGTATGTTTAGAGGAAATAAACATGATAAACCTTCTGAGTTTTCGAAGAAAACGGATAATTTTACGAGCTATGTAGAAGAATATGGGACTAGCGTTAATTCTGAGGATGTGTCTGATGGATGTTCCAATTTTTCATTTGCAAGTCCTCTGAAACCGCAAGATTCAACTTACGATATTCCTAGTTCGGTGTATCAAATACCACACTTTTGCAGAGAGTCAGTTACTAGTTTGCCTAATATAATTGCTTTAGATAACGCTGAGAAAGGTTCACAAGAGCCAATTTATGCGACTATTAGAAAAACTAAAGACATGGCGTCGCAAACTGACTTGAGCACTTCTTCATCAGAAAATTTCTCTTCGTTGATGTCTAGTTCCTCAGGTCCTTCGATTTCATCCCCTTTAGCAAGAACAATTCTGCCACCTCCGCCCCTCCCTGTTTTAACGGGTAAAAAGGCTAGCGATTTTCAACCAGTGAATGTTTTGAATAGTTCACCGCTTAAGCATACAACACAATCTACTGCTAGATTACAAAGTGCTTCTATTGTTGATGAACTTAAATTTAATCGACCTACGTTAAAATCGGTGAAGGTTGCACCTAACCCAAAACCAGAATTAACTGAGGTTCAGAAAAAATTTCAACAGATAAAGAAAAAAATAGATGAAGGTTGGAAACCTTGTGAACTTTAAGTTAAAAGATTTATAAAAAGCTACAAAAACCATAAAATTATTTTTTTTAGCGAGTTTTTAGTTTAGACTGGAATTTTTACTAGTTATTTACATGTGCCTACCTTCGATAAAAGATTTTGAGTGTCGTGATAAGCGCGTCATTATCCGCGAAGATTTCAATGTTCCCATGGAAAAGGGACGAATTACCAGTGATGCACGTATTCAAGCTGCGTTGCCAACCATTCAATATGCTTTAGAGCAGGGAGCCGCTGTTATGCTACTGTCTCATCTCGGTAGGCCTGAAGAAGGTCATATTATGCCCAAGTTTTCTTTAGCACCTATTGCTGAACGTCTACAAACATTATTAGGGCGCCCCGTAAAATTTATTTCCCATTGGTTAGACGGATTTGAAATTGAGCCAGGAGAGGTTGTGCTTTGTGAGAATGTACGTTTTCAAAAAGGGGAAAAAAACAACGACTCTATTCTTGCTAAAAAAATAGCGAAATTAGGTGATATTTTTGTTATGGATGCCTTTGCCACGGCACATCGCAGTGAAGCATCGACTGTTGGAGTGGCACAGTTTTCAGAGCAGGCCTGTGCAGGATTATTATTGATAGCTGAATTAGAAGCACTAACACAGGCTTTAAAAAATCCAGCGAGGCCTCTGCTTGCGATTGTGGGTGGTTCTAAAGTTTCGAGTAAGGTACAAGTATTAGCAGCGCTGATCCAAAAAGTGGATAAGTTAATTTTGGGTGGGGGAATCGCTAATACTTTTTTAGTTGCACAGCGATATAGACTGGGGCGATCCTTAATTGAAAGTGATTTAATTGCTGAAGCAAAACGTTTAATTATTCTAGCACAGCAAAGGCAAGTTGAAATTATTCTGCCGGTTGATGTAGTAGTGGCTAAAGAAATTTCTGTAACGGAAAAAACGACTATTAAAAAATTAACGGAAATAGAAGGCGATGAAATGGTGTTAGATATTGGTCCAGAATCTATTAAGCTATATATACAATCTATTTCATCCGCAGCAACTATTTTGTGGAATGGGCCTGTGGGAGTTTTTGAGATGTCTCTATTTGAGGAGGGAACACGCGCTTTAAGTCTAGCTATTTCCAGGAGTAAAGCTTTTTCTATTGCTGGCGGGGGTGATACCCTGGCCGCCATTGAAAAGTATGGCATTACTAATAAAATATCTTATATTTCCACGGGTGGTGGTGCTTTTCTAGAATTTATTGAAGATGAAAATCTTCCTGCATTAAATGTATTAAAAAAAGGTCGCAAGAGGCTTAATAATGAAACGATTTAAAAGAACCAAAATTGTGGCTACACTCGGGCCTGCTACCGATGAAGAAGGCGTTTTACAGGCGATGATAAATGCCGGTTTAGATGTTGTCCGATTGAATTTTTCGCATGGTAAAGCAGAAGATCATATTAAGCGTGCAGATTTAGTTCGTAAATGTGCTCAAGCAGCAGGTCGAGAAATTGCGATTATGGCAGATCTACAAGGACCAAAAATTCGTATTGCACGCTTCAAACAAGGTAATATTTTTTTAAAAGAAGGAGCGCAGTTTGTTTTAGATGCCGATTTATCTAAAGAAGCGGGCGATGAGAAAGCGGTAGGTATTGATTATAAGGGATTACCGAAAGATGTACAGCGCGGTGATTTTTTGTTACTCGACGACGGACGTTTAGTATTAAAAGTTAATAAAATTCAAAAAAATAAGATTATTTGTAAGGTAGAAGTAGGCGGTGAATTATCGAATAATAAAGGGATAAACCGTAAAGGTGGTGGACTTTCTGCAGAGGCTTTAACGGCTAAAGATAAAAAGGATTTGAAGACGGCTGTTAAGTTAAATGCAGACTATATTGCTGTTTCATTTCCACGCAATGCAGCAGATATGAAAAAAGCTCGGACTCTATTAAAAAAAGCGAAAGGGAATGCCGGGCTAATTGCGAAAATAGAACGTAGCGACGCCGTTCCGCTTATCGATGAAATTATTAAAGCATCAGATGCGGTGATGGTAGCACGTGGCGATTTAGGGGTGGAAATTGGTGATGCAGAGTTACCGGCCGTACAAAAACATATTATTCAACGGGCACGTTCACTGGATAAGGTAGTTATAACCGCTACACAGATGATGGAATCCATGATCCATAATTCTATTCCTACCCGAGCAGAAGTATTTGATGTGGCAAACGCGGTATTAGATGGAACCGATGCCGTTATGTTGTCGGCAGAAACAGCGACAGGTGAGCATCCTGCACTCGTCGTTGCTGCGATGGCACGTATTTGTTTAGGTGCAGAAAAACAAGTCAAAACTCAGGTATCGAGACATCGTGTGGAATGTCACTTTCAACGATGCGATGAAGCTATTGCTATGGCGGCGATGTATACAGCAAACCATTATAATATTAAAGCCATTATTGCTTTAACAGAGTCCGGCGCTACGCCATTATGGATGTCTCGTATTCGTTCAGGAATTCCTATTTACGCGTTGGCGCATAGTGTAGAAACAACGCGCCGCTTAGCACTCTATCGTGGCGTTTACCCTATCTATTTTAATATCGATAAATTAGATAAACGGCATGTCAATGATTTTGCTTTTACTGAGTTAAAAAAACATGGGGTTTTACGTAAGGGTGATTGTATCCTTATTACCTACGGCGATCTTTTGAAGACAACTGGTGGAACAAATACACTCAAGATTTTAGAAGTCCCTTAACTTGACTTAGTCTGAAAGTTGGCTTTAGCCTAGCGCTTAGGGAGATTTAGCTCTGGGTGTAATGGACTTATCTGTTATGGCGCGCGCGGAGAGCGCGGCAATCCAGGAAACATGTAAATTGGATTGCTGCGCTCATTATATTCGCTCGCCATGACGGCGATTTTTTTAAACTAACGTTTATTAGCTGGGTGTTTTTTAGAGCAAGTGCTACAGATTCCGTAAATAATTAAACTATGGTCTGTCATTTTATAGCCTTTGTTTTTCGCTACGGTTTTTTGGCGTTGCTCAATGGTTTCATCGACAAACTCATCCACTTTACCACATTTTGTACAGACGATGTGATCATGGTGGGGCCCTTGATTACGTTCAAAGACAGAACAGTTTTCTTCGAAATTTTGTCGTTTAACTAATCCAGCTCCTTCGAATTGTGTTAATACCCGATAAACCGTTGCTAGCCCGATATCTTCTCCTGACTCTGAGAGCGCTTTATAAATTTCTTCTGCGCTTAAATGACGGGTTTTAGCTTGTTCTAGTAACTGTAAGATTTTTTGTCTTGGGGCCGTAATTTTCAGTCCGGCTTGGCGTAGTTGTTGATTATCCATTAGTTTATCTCTAAACTCCTTCAGCAAGTGGTTAATTTGTTTTTGTATTATATTTACTGACTACTTCTCTGCGTTATTTAAAGTATAGTGTTGGAAGTATTCGCTTTATTACAATGATTATCTTTTATGATAAAATCGGTTATTGGCTTTTTTTTACTTTGCCTACTTTCAGGTTGTGGCATTATCTACCGCCCTCATATTCAGCAAGGAAATATACTAACGCAGTCTACCATAGGGCAATTAAAACTCGGCATGACAGAGGAGCAAGTTCGTTATCTTTTAGGTAGTTGCGTCTTACAGACACCTTTTCAAGCTAACCGCCGTGATTATGTTTATTTTTATCATCCTGGACATGCGCAATCTATGCAATGGCATGTAACACTCGTCTTCTCTGGCGGGCGGTTGGTGAGTATCAATCGCTAGTTTAACGTGGTATCTACAGGTCAAGCTCAGTTTGATAGCTTGCTTTTTTGTTTTTCAGCGCGATTTCTTCTATTTTTCTTTGGGTCAATAATTAGATTGCGGTAAATTTCTATTCTATCGCCTGACTGTAGTATCGTATTAAGTGGGCGGATTCTGCCAAAAATACCTACCTTATTTAATGCCAAATCAATATCAGGGAATTGTATTAAAATACCGGACTGCTGTATGGCGGTTTCTATACAACAGGGCAGGTATACGGTTAAAGGCATCACGATTTGTTCTTTTTGATCAGCGTAGGCTACTTCAATTTGAATAATCATCATTAATTTAGGCGTTTACCATATTGTTGTTTAGCCCTTTCCGAAAAAGCGTGAATGAGTTTATGGGCAACTTGTTCGAAAACAGGTGAAAAAGCAAAAGCTAATAAATGGCTTGCAAACTCAAATTCTAAACTCAAGCGTACCTTACAACCTTTTTTAGTAGGCTCGAAAGCCCAGAAACCTTCTAACTGGCGAAAGGGTCCATTGACGAGACTAATTTTAATCATCTTGTTTTTTTGTAAACGATTAGAGGTCGTAAATGCTTTAGAAAACCCTCCACCACTGAAGGTAAGTTTTGCTTGAATGCTATCTTCCTCCTGCCGCACTATTTTACTTTCAGTGCATCCAGGGAGAAATTCAGAATAGGCTTCGATATCATTGACGAGATCGTACATTTTTTCCACGGCGTAAGGCACTTCTAAACTTTCTTGAATACTTGGCATAATCATTTCATAGACCCTATTCAGCATATTTGCGAGTTTATACCGCATTGTAATTTTTTACGGAGCCGAAAATCGCAGATTCAAGTGCAATGCCTATATAGGTCTGTATAATAAAACCCAAAACACGCGAGTATATCGTATGAAACCTAAGAAAGCACCGCAGAGCAATACAATCGCCTTAAATAGGCGTGCGCGCCATGATTACTTTATTGAGCAGTCTTTAGAGGCAGGGCTTGTTTTACAAGGTTGGGAAGTCAAAAGTTTACGTAATGGCCGTGCCCAATTAAGTGAGAGTTACGTTATCTTAAAAAGTGGTGAGGCATGGCTTTTAGGTTGTCATATTACGCCATTATCGACCATTTCTACTCAACATACTCGTCCTGATCCGACGCGGACGCGTAAGCTTTTGCTTAATGAGCGTGAGTTGAGTAAATTGGCAGGTAATATCATGCGTAAAGGCTATACATTAATTGCCTTAAAGCTTTACTGGAAGAAAAACCGCGTCAAATTGGAAGTTGGGTTGGCTCGAGGTAAGCAAGAGCATGATAAGCGAGCGAGCATAAAAGAAAGAGATTGGCAGCGGGACAAGATGCGTTTGCAGCGTTATTCTAGGTAAGCTTTTTGCCTACGTATTAAATATTTTAAGTAAGAAAAGGGAATTCATCTCCAAAAGTAGAGTATAATGGAGGTTCGGGGGCGATCGGCTTCGACGTCGATTACAAACCCCAAGGTGCATGTCGAGGACGCAACTTTGCCTCGTTAATCATGTTGCAAACTTATAGTTGCAAACGACGACTATATCTCCGCTGAAAACGTTGCTATTGCTGCCTAATACGCAGTAATCCTGTAACGTTTGCGCCGTCTTAAACAACGGCAAGCGCCATGAGCCCCATAGGCTTGTATGTGGGAGGATTGGTCATATTTGACAAGCTCGTAGTCTAGTCTGTCTGAAGCGAAGACTACTAAAACCAAACAGACTCGTTAGTAAGTTCCCTGTCAATCGGAGATTTACTGACTAAATTTAAAGATTGACTAAACATGTAGTGCTAAGGGCAGCGGATTGGCGGACGTGGGTTCGATTCCCACCGCCTCCACCAATTTCTTATCTCAATACTTCCAAAATAGTCTAAAACCCCTTGTAAATAAGGGGTTTTTATTTATAGTCCTTCCAATAGAATCTAAGAAGTACCCCCAACATCCAAGCTTAAGTGGGGCATGTTGAAAAATAGCGTTGCATAAAGTTAAATGTTGAAAAAGAATAAGGAT
>X84_Common_Chiffchaff__coassemble_2_pt1 | contig 105318 bp, 85 predicted proteins | sample X84_Common_Chiffchaff__metabat2_high_PE_001 | metagenome-assembled genome bin X84_Common_Chiffchaff | reverse complement strand
GTTTAACCGCTTAATTATCCCCTTTTTCAGCTTCCCTTAGACAATACTCACGTTATTCTAATAAAAATCAAAAACCAATCACGTATACATATTTCTATATAAAATCTTGAGTAATAAACATACAATTTGCCTATTTAGCATGCTATAGTTGTGAAAATACCGAAGGCGTCGCAGATAAGTATCCGCGGTATTCTTATGGTCACTAAATAAGTTTTGGAATAAGCACTGTTTGGGTGTTCTAGTAAGTTACTTCAGGTTATTTGTATGCTAGGAAAGTCTGTGTTTATCGAGTAGGCAACATAATTCTTTTTATTTTCTTATATTCTGAGGTGTAGATGAGAGGTTTAGTTTGGTTTCGAGAAGATTTACGACTACACGATAATATGGCGCTTTATCACGCTGCTAAAAACTGTAACGATGGAGTGGTTGGTATTTATATTCTCGATATTGGTTTATGGAAAAAACACCATGTGGCCGATTCCAGAATTCAATTTATTTTATCAAGTTTAATTGAACTTAGTAATAATTTACAGGAACGCGCTATTCCTTTAATCATAAAAAAAGTTACAGATACTCAGAAAATTGCCGAAACAATAGGGAAATTTATAAAAAAATACCAATTGAATGCTTTATTTTATAATCGTCAATATGAAGTCAATGAAGGTCGGCGTGATCAGTTTGTAGAGAATTACTTAAAAAAACAAAGTGTTTGTTCCTACAGTTATGATGATCAGGTTATTTTGGCACCGGGAACTGTGCTTAGTAAGGCAGGTGATTATTTTACAGTATTTACCCCTTTTAAACGAGCTTGGTATAAACAATTTTTGCTAAATGAAAAAGAAATTAAAATTTATAAAATTCCTAAGAAACAGAAAAAGTTATCTATTGTATCAAGCAAACTACCTAAAGAAATTGTTAGATTTTCCTCCGAAGTAAAATGGTCTTCGGGAGAAAAAGAAGCAAGGCGACGTCTTAAGAAATTTATTAAAAAGAGGTTGTTTGATTATCATAACTATCGGGATTTTCCAGCATTGGTAGGAACTAGCCAATTATCGCCTTATTTAACTGCGGGTATGATTTCTCCACGGCGATGCTTTTTAGCGGCATTACTTATGAATAATGGTGAATTAGAAACTGGAAATAAAGGAGCGATTACATGGATGAATGAGTTGATTTGGCGGGAATTTTATAAACATTTATTGGTGGCAGTACCGCGTCTTTCCATGCATAAACCTTATCGCCTTAAAACTGAAAAGCTGAAATGGCGATTTGATAATAAAAAATTATTAGCTTGGCAGCAGGGAAGAACTGGTTATCCAATAGTTGATGCCGGCATGCGTCAATTAAATCAAACAGCTTGGATGCACAATCGTTTACGTATGATAGTAGCAATGTTTTTTACGAAAAATTTATTTTTTGATTGGCGTTTAGGTGAAGATTATTTTATGCGGCACTTAATCGATGGTGATTTAGCCGCTAATAATGGTGGATGGCAATGGAGCGCGTCGACAGGCACCGATGCTGTGCCTTATTTCCGTATTTTTAACCCTATCCGGCAAAGTGAGCGTTTTGATCCGAAAGGAGATTTTATTCGTCAATATTGTCCTGAATTAAAAAAGCTAGATGCATATGCGATTCACGATCCTCATGCGCGCGCACCTGAAATGGCAAAACAAAGTGGTTATCCAATACCTATTGTTGATATTACTATTTCACGACGTGAAACTATTAAAGCATTTAAGAATCTTTAAGTTTTACCGCTTTAATATGAAGCTGTTAAACTTAGAGAGGGTCACTGAAAATGAGATAGTCTTCAATGCGTAAAGTAATTTTTCTAATTTTAACTAACTTTCTATTGCTACCACCTGCAATGGCATTTGAGGAATGTTTTATTGCAAAAAAAGGCAATAAGACATTGTTGCAAACAGGTCAGTGTGGACAACGCTATTCGCCGGCATCTACCTTTAAAATTGCGATTAGTTTAATGGGGTATGATGCAGGTATTCTCTTGGATAGAACCCACCCTGTATGGCCTTATAAAGAAAAATATCGCGCATCGCTTGCAATATGGAGGCAGTCGCATAATCCTAGTACTTGGTTAGCACATAGTTGTGTTTGGTATTCACAAGTCATAACACAAAAGCTTGGATTAGAGAAATTTACGAATTATATTGAGCAATTTCAGTATGGAAATAAAGACGTTTCAGGAGATAAAGGACTGCATAATGGCTTAACCCGGGCGTGGCTTTCTAGCTCTCTACAGGTTTCACCTTTAGAAGAAATTTTATTTTTGCAAAAATTACTTGCTTCTGATTTACCGGTAAGTCAAAAAGCACAGAAAATGACAAGAGAAAATTTATATATTAAAACATGGCTTAATGGTTGGAAGCTGTACGGTAAAACAGGCGCTGGCCAGTGTCAGGATACGCAAGGAAACAAAGAAAACATCTGCCAAATGGGTTGGTTTGTAGGTTGGTTGCAAAAAGAAAAGCAGCAGGTTGTTTTTGCACACTACAAGCAGTTTCCAGTTAAAAATTGCCTTTCAATGGGGCAATTAGTGAAGCAGGAAGCGTTGTCTAAACTTGAGCCATTAATAGAAGATAGCTCTATTGTTTAGGCAAGCGTTAAGTTTGTCTTAAAGAAAAAAATCTATCCAAGGATCTTTTTTAATTCTATAAGACGCTTTGAAAGAGTTTTAAACGTAAAACTATCAGATTTATTTGAAGAACTTTTACAACAAGGTTTGCAATTAACTACTCGAATAAAGCGTAATATGAAAAATAAGTGGATGTCATTACAGGATAAATTTTTTTTACGTAAACGAAGTTTAATCCAATGTGTCAATGACCAGCTCAAAAATAAAAGCCAAATTCAGCATTCTCGACACCGTAGTGTTGACGGATTTATGCTCAATCTTTTAGCCGCTGTTTCCTCTTGTGCGTTGCAAAATAAAAAGCCTTCTCTTAGACAATACTGACGTTAAAATAGAATCTGAACGTAGATTTGCCCTGACACTCAGTGACCTCTTAACAAGAACAAATGTACTATCAGCTTTTCTTCCTTGTTAATGTAAACTGGATTATGCAGCTATAGATAGACTATTTAGTGAAGAAACGCAAAAATTACAAAGAAGCTCAATCAAAAAACTTGCGCTTCTTGCGCTCCTTCGACAAGATTTTAACAATTCACGCAATCAGATTATGCTATATTAATTTTTTAAAATATAGGAAGGAATTGCTATGTGCTCTGATTTAAAAAAAAATTAAGGCTAATATCGATAATTACGCCAAATCTAAAAAGCTTGATCAAGATACTAAGGATTTTAGTTTTAAACTTATAGAATTTGCTAGCCAAGAAGCAGCTAAACGAGATGTTTGTAACATTACTTTACGCATGTACAACGAAGGTGTTGATACTTGTAATATTAAAAATATTACAGGTGTGGATGAAGAGAGTCTAGTAAAAATTGATGTAGGGAATTTGTAACGTACTGACGTTCTATATACGCCAATTGTTGTCATTTTAGGTAAATCTTAAAGCAACTAAATAATCGCAAGTTTTTTATTATTGATGATTTTTTAAACTAAACTTATGTTCCCAAAGCAGGCGCGCTACCAGACTGTGCTATACTTCATGTTGACAACAAACTGCCAAAAACCGCGAGAAGGTCTAACAGTTTTTGATCCATTCAGCTAGCCCGTATAAATGCAGGTTTGCAATTATTAAATTTGGGGCGGTGTTTTTTTCATTAATCTCGATAGTTCTCATGTCCCCTTTAGAGCAGTGTTTTTGTCCAAAAAGAGCCTTTTATATGTTTTAAAGCTTTAAAATTTTATTTATGGGTCAGCTTATTAAAAAACGAAGTTTTCTCGTATGCTATACTCAAGCGTTTTAGATAAAAAACTAAACACATATTATAATCTTTATCATTTGTTGTAATTGTCGCTACCCTTATCCTAAATATCAGGAAAATATAGGTTCCGCAAGCGATTTAAGTTTTAATTTACTATAATAGGGGATTTCATGCCCACACTTCCGCAGTTTTCTTTATTGAAAAACCGCCGATTTTTGCCTTTATTTGTCATACAATTTCTTGGCGCGTTTAATGATAATATTTTTAAAAATGCTTTAATTGTTCTCATTATTTATCAATTTTTTTTGCAATCAGCTTTATGGCAGCAATTTTCAGTCACGCTGGCGGCGGGTTTATTTATTTTACCATTTTTTTTATTTTCAGCACTTGCAGGGCAATTGGCAGATAAATTAAGTAAAAAACGGTTAATAATTATTATTAAATCTTTTGAATTGGTTTTCATGGGTTTGGCTGCATTGGGTTTTTATCTACATGCGTTAGGCTTATTAATGCTGACGCTTTTTCTTATGGGTATACATTCCACTTTTTTTGGTCCGATTAAATATGCGATTTTGCCCGATATTTTGGAAAAAACTGAGTTGCTTGGTGGAAATGCATTAATTGAAGCAAGTACATTTATGGCAGTTTTGCTGGGAACTTTATTGGGGGGAGGCTTAATTGTTAGTCATGCGGGTATTACTTGGGTATCCATTATTATTCTGACGTTATCTGCAATAGGATGGTTAGCAAGTTTTTACATGCCTACTACTCCGAAAGCAAAGCCTGATTTAAAAATTAATCCGCATTTTATTCAAGCAACTTTCGAAATTATTAATCAAGTTAAAACTGAAAAAAAAGTGTTTTGGGCCATTTTAGCGATTTCATGGTTTTGGTTAATTGGCGCTATTTTTTTAACACAACTACCAAATTTTACTAAAAATATTTTGCAAGCCAATGCGAAGGTGGTAACACTTTTTTTGGTTATCTTTACGTTAGGTGTTGCCTTAGGATCGCTTATTTGTAATCGTTTATTAAGACAAAAGACAAGTATGCAATGGGTTCCAGCCAGTCTTTGGCTAATGAGCTTTTTTATTATTGATCTTTATTTTGCATCTCGATATTTGCTTGTAGATGATACAAAAATCCTAATTAATTTGATGAGTTTTTTTCATTCGCTTGTACACTGGCGAATTTGCCTAGATTTGTTAGGACTTTCAATAAGTGGTGGTATTTATATTGTCCCGCTATACACGCTCATCCAAACTGATACGGCAGTTATACATCGTGCAAGGACTATTGCGGCTAATAATATTATTAATTCTTTATTTATTGTGGTGGCTAGTATCATTGTTTTACTTTTGATAAAAATTGATTTAACAATTATTCATATTTTTTTATTATTAGGTGTAATCAATTTAGCGATTGCTATCAGCACTATTTTTGTTATACCGGAAGGATTTACTAAACCACTGTTAAGGTGGATTCTTAAAGGTTTGTATGATGTGAAATTAAGTGGTTTTGAAAATTATAAAGCCGCAGGCGATAGTGTTGTTATTGTCGCGAATCATGCTTCTTTTCTTGATGTTGTACTTCTCTATGCATTTTTACCGGATGATCTTTTATTTGCAATTAATCGATTTACTGCGCGCATCTGGTGGGTAAGACCTTTTTTATATTTCGCAAAGGTATTTGAATTGGACCCATTAAATCCTTTGGCGATTAAAACTTTAATCCATGAAGTAAAAAAACCTGGGAAATGTGTTATTTTTCCTGAGGGTCGTATTACAACAACAGGTGCTTTGATGAAACTTTATGAAGGTCCAGGTTTAATTGCGGATCATGCAAAAGCAAACCTGTTGCCTATACGATTGCAAGGCGCGCAATATACTCCTTTTTCTCGATTGCGTGGAAAGGTGCAAATTCGTTGGTTTCCTAAAATTTCCATTTCAATTTTGCCGCCAAGAAGGTTTATTGTTGATCCAACAATGAGTAGCCGAAAGCGGCGACAACTTATTGGTAGTCAACTTTACGAGATTATGGTTGAAATGCTATTTCGAAGTACCGACTATAAAAAGACTTTGTTTCAATCCTTCTTAGAAGCAAAATCTATACATAAAGGACCCACTAAAGTATTAGAAGATATTACACGCGTACCTCTCAATTATGATCAATTATTAATACGCTGTTTTATTTTAGGATCTGCAATTACCCGCTTAACTGAATATCAAGAAACAGTGGGACTTTTGTTGCCTAATATGATAAGTGCCGTTGTTACTTTTTTTGCTTTACAAGCCTACGGACGTGTTCCTGCTTTACTTAACTATTCTGCGGGCCCAGCTCAAATAGAAGCCGCATGCCGAATTGCTAAGGTTCGTTGTATTTGGACTTCAAGGAAATTTATTGAATTGGCTAATCTATTCAATATAGTCACTCGTTTAATCGAAAAAGGAATTCAGCTTATCTATTTAGAAGATATAAAAGCAGAACTTTCTTGGAAAGATAAGCTTTTTGCTAGCTTGTTTGCTCGCTTCCCTTACTATTATTATGCTAAAAAACTTAAAAAAATGACCAATACAACGGATCCTGCCGTTGTTTTGTTTACTTCTGGTTCAGAAGGTGAACCCAAAGGTGTTGTATTAAGCCATGAGAATATCCAAGCTAATTTAGCGCAAATGACGACACAAATAGACTTTAATCAGAAAGATATTTTTTTTAGTGCATTACCTTTATTCCATGCCTTTGGACTAACTGCCTGCGTTATATTGCCAATTTATCATGGGATTAAAACGTTTATTTATCCGTCACCACTACATTATCGTAAAGTACCGAACATGCTTTATGAGTGTAATGCGACCATTACGTTTGGAACAGATACTTTTCTAGCCGGTTATGGGCGTTATGCGCATCCTTATGATTTTTATAGTATTCGTTATGTTTTTGCCGGCGCAGAGAAGTTAAAAGAGAAAACGAGAAAATTATGGATGGAAAAATTTGGAATTCGTATATTTGAGGGTTATGGTGTTACGGAAGCTTCCCCTGTTATCAGCGTTAACACGCCTATGCAAAATAAAGCGGGCACGGTAGGAAACTTTTTACCTGGAATTCGTTATGAAATTGAGCCTGTTCCACATATTAGAGGAGGAGGACGTTTATTAGTATCAGGTCCTAATATTATGCTAGGTTATTTAAATTCGGATCAACCAGGCGAAATTATTCCTCCAAGTCATAGTTGGTATGATACGGGTGATATCGTTGAAGTTGATGCCAATGGTTATCTCAGTATAAAAGATCGCGCTAAACGGTTTGCCAAAATTAGCGGTGAAATGATCTCATTAACCGCTATAGAAAATGTAATTTATGATTTATGGCCAGACAAACATCATGCTGTGCTTAGTATTCCCGATACAAAGAAGGGTGAACAATTAATCTTAGTTACAGACTATAAAATGGCGACGAGAAATGCGTTGCTTAAGTTATTTCAAGAAAAAGGATTATCTGAATTAAGTTTGCCGCGTCGTTTGTATTTTATTGAGGTTATGCCTTTATTGGGTAGTGGTAAAGTAAATTATATGGAAGTAAAAGCTTGGTTAGAAAACAGTTTTGATAAAAGCGGATAGGCTTTTACTTAAGAGTTTACTATGAATAAAAAATGGAAAGCCGATATTGTGGTAAGTGAAGGTTTGGTAAGAAATCTTTTACGAGTTCAGTTTCCTGCTTTAGTATTAAAAGAAATAAGTTGTATTGGCGAAGGCTGGGATAATTGTGCATTTTTGGTTAATCAAACCCTTATTTTTCGTTTTCCAAGGCGGAAAATAGCGGTAGAACTTATTGAACAAGAAAACAAGCTGTTAAAACACTTGCAATCCTACTTCGAGTTACAAATACCAAATCCAATTTTTACAGGCAGACTATCAGAAGAATATCCTTATCATTTTCATGGCTATCCGCTTATAAAGGGAGTATCTGCTGAAGAGGCTTTATTAACCTCTCAACAACGTTTTGCTAGCCTACAACCATTGGCGCTTTTTTTAAAAAAACTGCATTCAATTGATGAAAAACAAGCTTTAGCCATGGGGGCTAGACCGCATCCGGGTAAAACTATGGCTACTTTTCAGAATAGGGTGAAGCAGCTTGTTGTATTGGGCTATTCGATTGATGAAAAACAAATTCAACAGGAAGTCAAAGCCATAGAAGAAATAAAATTGTCTAATTTTAAATGCTTGGTTCATGGTGATTTATATTGTAGGCATCTTATTTTCAACGAAGGTCAATTAACAGGAATTATTGATTGGGGTGATGTGGGTATTAACAGCCCAGCAATGGATTTAGCAGTTATTTGGACTTTTTATCCTAAAGCATATCATCCTTTATTTTTGAAAATTTACGGAGCTGTAGATCCAGATAGTTGGTGCTATGCGCGTTTCTTAGGTTTATATATTGCAATTACATTGATGCTTTATGGGCAGGACATCGGCAATACACAATTACTTTCAGAGGCAAAAGAATCTGTCCAGCGAATCAATACTCGTATTTTTAGTGACGGATAAAAATTTATTCAGAATGTCTTTATAATAGCAATGAAAGAAGTTGTTATGAAAGCTATTATTTTTATACGAATAAAGTAGCCAATATGAAAATTTTATGGGAAAAGTCACCCAATAAATTACTTATTTCGCGTTCTGAATTACATCTTTGGAAAGTCAATTTAAGTGAAATTAATAAGGAAAATAGAGATAAATTCGAAATTTTCTCCGGTGCAGAGCTAAAGCGATTGCGGACATTTAAATTTGAAAAAGATCGTTTTCGTTATGAAATTACGCATCGTATGAAACGATTAATTTTAGCTAAGTATTTAGCGAGTAATCCAAAAGATTTGGATTTTACAACAGGAGAGTATGGTAAACCCGTTATCTCTGAAGCGTTTAATAGCTTGGATCTACAGTTTAATATTTCTCATTCGCATAAACTTATTATAATGGCGGTAACGGTAAAAGATGCTGTAGGTATTGATGTTCAATATCATGTGGAAAGTATTTCTATAGAAAGCTTAGTAGAAATTATTTTTTCAGCCGATGAGAAGATTTTTTTTTCGTCCCTAACGCAACAACACGAAAAGATGAAAGCTTTTTATCGTTGTTGGACACGCAAAGAGGCTTATTTAAAAGCACAGGGACTTGGTTTGACAGTAGGGCTTTCTAGTATCTCTGTTGATATAAATGAAACGCCTATTGCTGAATGGTTAAGAATTTCAACACTAAGTAAAAAAGAAATTGCAGCATGGTATCTTTTTCCACTAGCTATTGACGACTTTTATACTGCCGCTGCGGTTACCGGCGGGCTTCAAAAAAAAATATTAAGTTTTGATGCTAAATGTTTTATAGTCAGTTAAGTAATTAGTTGGCAATAGCTACAGTAGATAGTACCGCGCTGCCCAATCCGTATAGATTTTAAGATCTTTTGGCAGTTTAGGCAGGGTAATCCAGCACGACCATAAACTTTTAATGTTTGGCTAAAATAGCCAGGTTTACCTTGAGTATTTAAAAAATCTTTTAGTGTTGTGCCACCCTTTTTGATGGCTTGACGTAAAATAGTTTTAATAGCGGACACAAGTTGTGTTAACTGCGCTAACGACAAGTTATTTGCTGAAGTGACTGGATGAATACGTGCCGCAAATAATGCCTCTGTAATGTAAATATTACCAACCCCCACGACGATATGTTGATCCATCATGGCTGATTTAATGGCAAGCCTTTTGTTATGCAATCGCCTTTGCAAAAAACGGGGAGTAAAGTAACGACTTAGTGGTTCAACGCCTAAATCTTTAAGTAGCGGATGCGATAATGGATTAGGTTCGTTTGTCCATAATAGTGCTCCAAAACGACGAGGATCTGTAAAACGCAGAATGCATTGATTATTAAAGACTATATCGATATGATCATGCTTACTCGCTATGACAGGTGAATCAAGGATGCGCAATCGTCCGGACATGCCAAGATGTAGTATGATCGTACCTAAATCGGTAAACAATAATAAATATTTACCGCGCCGTTTGACTTGGTTAACCCTGCATCCTATTAATTTCTGTAGATCTTTCTTAGGGACTGGCCAACGTAATCGCAGCACACGAATCGTAAGCTGTTCGATAGTTTGGTTCTCAATAAAGGGTTGTATCCCGCGTAGGGTAGTCTCGACTTCAGGTAATTCAGGCATGGATTATTTATTATTTAAGTTGAGGTGGATTAGAACTGGATAAAAATATAAAAGCGCGCATTATTTATTCTATTTTAGTTTTTAATCGTGCAAGTTTCTCTGCAATTTTTAACTCTAATCCGCGCGGAACGGGAAAATAATATTGTTTGTTGGTTAATTTTTCTGGAAAATAGCATTCTCCTTTTACATGGGCACCAGGTTCATTATGTGCATAGCGGTAATCTTTGCCATAATTTAATTCTCGCATGAGTTTTGTCGGAGCATTACGCAGGTGTAATGGAACTTCAAGCGAACCATATTCTTTGGCATCGGCCATAGCCGCTTTAAAGGCGGTATAAACGGCATTGCTTTTTGCCGTGCAAGCTAAATAGACAATGGCTTGCGCTAAGCTAAGCTCGCCCTCAGGGCTTCCTAAACGCTCTTGTACTTCCCAGGCATCGAGTGCAAGTTGTAATCCGCGTGGATCAGCGTTTCCGATATCTTCACTTGCCATACGTACAACGCGCCTTGCAATATAGAGAGGATCACAGCCACCATCGAGCATACGTGCTAGCCAATAAAGCGCAGCATCCGGATCAGAGCCACGAACGGCTTTATGTAGGGCAGAAATTTGATCGTAAAAAAAATCGCCTTTTTTATCAAAGCGACGTAGATTAGTTTGTGTAATGAGTTGTAGTATTTTTTCATTAATACAATTATTTTCAGCCAAATCAGCGGCAATTTCTAAAAGGTTTAATGCTTGACGTGCATCGCCATCAGCAATGTTTACTAGCTGTGTTTTTATCGTTTCTGTCATAGATAGTTTTTGCTTTCCCAATCCAAACTCTGTATTTGTTAATGCACGATCGAGGACGCTGATAACTTCTTCCTGCGTTAATTTTTTTAATACGTAAACACGGGTGCGTGATAGTAAAGCATTGTTAAGCTCAAAAGAGGGGTTTTCTGTGGTAGCACCAATTAATATGAATAAACCCGATTCTATATAAGGTAAGAGCGCATCTTGTTGAGCCTTGTTAAAACGGTGGATTTCGTCAATGAATACTAAAGTGTTTTGTGGAGATTCTGCATCAAGTGCTAATTGCGTACGTTTTGCAATATGGCGAATTTCTTTAACACCTACGAATAAAGCAGAGAGTGATTCGAAACGTGATTGTGCATGATGTGCCATTAGCTTTGCTAAGGTGGTTTTTCCTGTTCCAGGCGGTCCCCATAAAATCATGGAGTGCAATTGTCCTTGCAAGATAGCATTGCGTAATGCTTTTCCAGGGCCTAGTAGATGGGTTTGGCCGAAGAAATCATCGATGCATTGTGGCCTTAATCGGGCAGCTAATGGGGTAAGTGGGCTCGAGTTTATCATAATTTGATTTATACGTTTCAAAAACCGTAGCGTCAAATTTGGCTAATTATACTAGAAATGTACTTTTAAATAAGCTATTAATTTATGCGATACTTTCTGCACTCTTTTTCTTTTTATTCATAATTTTTTTTTCAATAAATTTAATAATAATTTTAGCCACGTTTTCTCCTGTAGCTTCTTCTATACCTTTTAAGCCAGGAGAGGAGTTTACTTCCATGACCAAAGGTCCTCTATCCGAGCGTAATAAGTCTACCCCTGCAATATTTAAACCAATTACTTTAGCGGCCTTAACTGCCGCTAAACGCTCTTCTTTAGTGAGCGCGGTAACTTGTGTGTTTCCACCACGATGGATATTAGAACGGAACTCTCCCAATTTTGCTTGACGTTCCATCGCCGCTATAACTTTTCCGTTAACAACAAAACAGCGAATATCTGCACCATTTGCCTCTTTAATATATTCTTGAACCATTATATGCGCTTGCAGATCTAAAAAAGCTTCAATAACACTGGTAGCGGCTTGTTGAGTAGGCGCTAAGACAACGCCAATGCCTTGTGTTCCTTCTAGGAGTTTAATGACTAAAGGCGCTCCGCCTACCATGTGGATAAGGTCTTTAATGTCTCCTGGTGAATAAGCAAATCCTGTAATTGGTAAGCCGACTCCTTTACGAGATAATAACTGCAATGATCGGAGTTTATCTTGGGCACGTGTAATAGCAATTGAATCGTTGGTAACAAAAACGCCTATCATTTCAAATTGTCTGACCAATGCAGCACCGTAAAAGGTGATAGATGCACCTATCCTGGGAATAACAGCATCAAATTTATCAAGTATTTTTCCTTTATAATGGATAGAAGAATTTTTGCTAGTGATATTCATATAGCAGCGTAACGTGTCAATTATTTTTACTTCATGTCCTCGCTTTGACGCTTCTTCCGCTATACGGCGGGTGGAATAAAGTTGCGATCGACGGGAAAGAATAGCAATTTTCATTGTTGATTTTTTTTTGATAGAAGATAAGACGCGTTTGGATTAATAGTAAAGGGTGGTTTCCCTTTTTTTGGTGTTAAGGCAGTCCGTCCCAGTAACATTTTAAAACGCATGTTGTCTCTACTTGTTAACGTAATTTCGATAGATCGACGACATTTTCCAATTATAATAGGCGTTTTGATGACGCAACGTTGCTCCTTATGACCACCTGAGTCTGTTATCTCACGTATCCCAATTAAATTTGCTGTACACATGATTATTTTTTCAGGAGAACGTTGTGAGTTAAGACGTATTTCAAAACAAACTTTTTTTCTTTCCCTAGGCTTCTTTATAATCTTTACACTACAGGCGTGCAGGGCGGAAGTGCGTGCCCCTGTATCAACTTTTGCTTTAAGACGTATGCCTAATTTAGGTAGAGATACACGTTCCCGCCAGCCGATAATCATCGGTGCCCGATGCTATTTGACGATAGATAACTTAGGCCGACTTCCCGGCCTTACTCTTGGTGGTTCAGGCGGCGTGCCGTCGCCGCTATCACCCTGATTATCTTCTTCTTCAGAAAAGACCATGCCTTGACCATTTTCACGCGCATAGATTGCTAAAACGGCTTTAATAGGGGCATAGATCAACATAGATTGGCCATTAAAACTAGCTTCAAATTGAATGGACTTATTATCCCTTTTTAAGTTTAAAACCGCATTAGGTGAGATATTAAGCGTTATCTTTCCATTTTGAACATACTGTTCAGGAACTTCTACATGCGGAAGTTCCGCATCGATTAAAACATAAGGCGTTAAATTGTTATCAACAATCCAATCATAAAAAGCACGAAGTAGATAAGAACGATTTGAAATCATCATATTTAAGTTTTTACTCCTAATTCAACTTCATTTAAAGAGGCTTTAAATGAAGGGCGGTCAAAGACCCGTGCTTCATATATTCGAATAGCCTTATCTAGATTAGCGTTATGTTTGTTTAAACGATATAATAAGGGGGCTAAACAACAATCAACTAAAGTAAATTCATCACTCATAAAATAATTCTTTCCTGCAAATACAGGGGCAAGACCGTTTAAGCTATCTTCTAATTTTTCTCGAGCTTTTTCGCTTTCTACATCAACCTCTACTTTATCATTTTTTTCTGTATTTTCAATCTGTTGTAAAAGAGGGTACCAGTCTCGTTCTATTCTATCTATAATTTGACGACTTTGCGCGCGCGCTACTGGATAAACAGGCAATAAGGGAGGATGTGGAAAACGTTCATCCAAGTATTCAGTAATAAGGTTAGTTTCATAAAGAACTAAATCACGATCAATAATAATAGGTACGCTACCATAAGGATTATACTCTAAGACTTTTTCTTGGACTTCAGGCGAAGAAATGTCAAACATATCTGCACTAATCCCTTTTTCTGCTAATACGATACGCACCCTATGGCTGTAAGGATCATCACTCATATATAAAGTCATCGTTGAACGTTTACCGGCAGGTTGTGCCATATAAAAGGTTCTCCATAAGTAAATAGATATCAATTGCATACTCTTCGCGCTTGAGTTTTCGGCTGTGTTGCCGTTCAACTTGCAATTTCACGGTACTTGCTGAAAACTCAAGCGCTGTAAGTATATTCAAAGCCAACTATGTATTTGCCCAGATCTGCTTTTTTAAAAAATAAACTACACACGAAAAAAACAGCAAGAAGGCACATACTTTTAATCCCAAGGATTGTCGGCTATTTTTTGTAGGCTCCGCTGTATAAGCTAAAAAGTTAACGAGATCAGCTACGACGTCTTCTAATTCAAACGTTTTTTTATGATTTGTATTAACCAATAGTTGATTTAAATTATTAGTTTTAATCTTTGATTGATAATTACGAGTATTTTTTCGTAATTTTGCTAAAGGATCCGGCATTGCCGTGTTTTTAAGTAATCTATTATTGACTCCAAAAGGCCTCGTCTTATCTAAATAAAAGCTGAGTAAATAATTATACACCCAATCAACGCTTCTTGCCCGTGTAGTCAAAGAGAGATCGGGTGGATACTTTCCAAACCATAATAACGCATTTTCTTTATGTAGGCTCGATTTTATAAAATCGTTTGAATTCGCTTGAGTAAAAATAAGGTTACTGTTAAGCCGTTGATCGCTTACTATTGGGTTAATATCAGTGATCTTTAAATCCGCCGCTAAGCGATTATAGCGCATAAACCGAAGTGAATGACAGCCTGAGCAGAAATTCATGAAGTATTTTGCACCTCGTTGTAGTGAAGCGATATTAGAGGTGTCAATAGGGGTATGCTTTAAGGGATAAATTTGCTCAGTATCTTTCCCATTTATAAAAAGTGGATACCATAGAAAAAACAGCCCTATTATTATTTTACACATGTATTTTTTTTGATTTTCTAAGAATAGGCTTGGCCTCATATTTTGTATAGATAGGCATTAAATAGAAAAAAAGAAAATAATTGATTGCTAAAGCTTGCATACATGTGATTTTTACTGGGGTTAATTGAGATGTGCTTAAGTAGCTTAATAGCCCAAAACTCAGCGTGAAAATAGCTAGCGCGGTACGAGAATACCATCCACGATAACGCAATGAATTAACGCGGCTGTGATCAAGCCAAGGCAGAGTAAATAATATAAAGATGGCCGATAGCATTGTTAAAATACCGAATAATTTGTTAGGTATTATACAAAGCATGCCGTAAAAAGGAGCTAAATACCATAAAGGTGCAATGTGTTTAGGTGTTAACAATGGATTGGCCGGTGTAAAATTATTGGCTTCGATAAAATATCCTCCCATTTCGGGTGCGAAAAATACAACAGCACAAAAAATCAATAAAAAAATAGTCAAAGCAAATAAATCTTTAACGGTATAATAGGGATGAAAAGGAAGTGTAGTTGAGAATTTTTTATCTTTTAAATTGTGAGATATTCCATCTGGATTATTCGGTCCTACTCGGCGTAAGGCTATTAAATGAAGCCAGACTAAAAATAATAAAAGTAAAGGTACACCTATAATATGTAAAGCAAAAAACCGATGTAATGTCTCGCCCGATACGGCCAAATCTCCTCGAAACCAAAGCATTAAATCAGGACCAACCTTGGGTATGGACGCTAATAATGACGTCGCAACTTGGCTAGCCCAATAAGACATTTGTCCCCAAGGTAGTAAATAACCGAGAAACGCTTCGGCTAATAAAGTGATATAAAGCCCCACACCTATTAGCCATACCAGTTCTCGAGGTTTTTTATAAGAGCCATATAATAAGCTGCGGAACATGTGGCAGTAAATGATAATGAAAAAAAAAGAAGCGCCTGTGGAATGTAAATAACGTAATAACCAGCCATAAGGTACTTCACGCATCATCATTTCAATGGAGTTAAATGCAGCTTCGGGCGTTGGTGTATAAAATAGGGTTAACCAAATTCCGCTGAGGATTTGTAGTACTAATACGAAAAGACTTAACGATCCAAAGATGTACCAAAAATTAAGATTGTTTGGGAGATAATAATGTGTGAAATTTTTATTAAGGAAGCTAATAATAGGCAAACGATCGGAAAACCACCGCAAAAGATTGGCTTTTGGCGCAGGGCTTTGTTGTCGACTTTGTCTGCGGTATTCATTTACCTCGAGTAAACTCCGTTCCTGGAAAAGTCGACGCCGCGCCCTCCATCCAAAATCCATCTTTTGCGAATAGCAGGCTTTTGGCTTAGCACGTCGTGCTTTTTTTCGCATTTACACCATACCCGGATCTTCGCCAATCAAAATAGTATGTGAATTAATGAAGCGATAAGGAGGAATTTCTAAATTGATAGGAGCAGGAGCTCCTTTCATGACGCGTCCAGCTAAATCGAATGTTGAGCCATGACAAGGACAAAAAAAACCACCCGGCCATTGGCTATTTAACTCGCCTCGTTGAGGCTTATAGAGCGGTGAGCAACCTAAATGGGTACATAAACCGATAACAATAAGGTATTCGGGATTTATGGAGCGGTATTCATTTTTAGTGTAAGTAGGTTGTTGGTTAACTAATGAATTAGGATCGCGTAGTAGTGAATGGGTTTGAGGGAGAGTATCTAGCATCGCTTGTGTGCGATGGATAATCCAAATTGGCTTATTTTGCCAAGCAACGACCATCGACTCCCCTGCCGCAAGTCCTTGTATATTCACTTCAAGAGGCGCTGCTTTTGTAAGTCTATTGGAATTTGGTTTCCAAGCAGTTAAAAAAGGTATAGTGCTCGCGGCCAACCCAAGTCCAGCTAGGAGTGTCGTTAGAATGGATAAAAAATGCCGACGATCCTCTTCCATGAGACCTCTTTAACTTCTTGTTTTTCTCAATAAAAACCCTCTAGTTTTCTGAACTCTGCCTGCTTTTATTACAAAGCTATATTCTTAACGTATACAATGCGCTTAGAGGCTTAGACAAAACGATAAAAAATTCAATAAGTTTAACGTTTAGAGTATTGAGTTCCTTTACGTGCTTTTTTAAGACCAAATTTTTTACGTTCAACTTTTCTTGCATCACGTGTTACTAAGCCTTCACGGCGTAATAAACGACGAAAAGAAGAATCATGAGAAGAATCTGTAGCGCCATCGCCTTCATCATAATTTATTAGTGCCCGACTTATTCCATGCCGAACTGCACCGGCTTGGCCATTACTACCGCCGCCTTTAACAGTAACGTTAATATCGAATCTACCGATTTGGTCAACAACCTCTAAAGGCTGTCTTATAACCATGCGTTGTGTCTCACGGCCAAAGTAGTCTTCTAAAGTTCTACCATTTACGCGGATAAGCCCTGTACCACCTTGTTTAAGGAAGACGCGAGCGGTTGCCGTTTTACGACGACCAGTACCATAATGTTGCTTTTTTAGCGACGTTGCCATAATAATTAACCTATTGAGTATCGACTGAGAGGGCTTCAGGGTTTTGAGCGCTATGCGGATGTGATGCGCCAGCATAAACTTTGAGTTTGTTGATCATAGCGTAGCCTAAGGGATTTTTAGGTAACATCCCTTTTACTGCTTTCTCAATAATCCGAGCTGGAAATTTTGCTTGTAACTTGTCAAAAGAAATCGTTTTTAAACCACCAGGATAGCCTGTGTAACGCTCATAGTTTTTGTGTGTTACTTTACTACCAGTAACGGTTACTTTTTCAGCATTAATAATGACGATATAATCCCCTGTATCAACATGCGGGGTAAATTCTGGTTTATGCTTACCACGTAAAACATGGGCTATTTTGGTAGCAAGTCGACCTAGGGTTTTACCCGAAGCGTCGATGAGATACCATTTACGTTCTATCTGGCCAGTTTTGGCCATTAAAGTTTTCATGTCTTTGAAGCTCCACTGCGCTTGCGTATAACTCGCTAACTTACAAGGGACCGATTCTAACAAAAACAATGAAGGTAATACAAGTGTATTGCTTGTATTACCGGTTATATCGGGTAAAGTAGGTTTTCAAAGGGCTCAAAATAAGCTAATAAATAAAGTGAAGGTCAATATGCGTCGATTTCCTGCTACGCGCCTGCGTCGTTTAAGGCAAAGTAATTTTAGCCGGCGCTTAGTACGTGAAACCCAGTTAAGTTGTAATGATTTAATTTATCCTCTTTTTCTTCTGTCAGGAGAAAATCAAAGACAGCCAATAGCCAGTATGCCTGGAATTGAGCGGCTTAGCTTGGATTTTCTCTTAGAAGAAGTTCTTATTTTACAAGGGCTTAAAATTCCTGCTATCGCATTATTTCCGGTTGTTTCGCCGGAAAAAAAAACGTTTGCTGGAGAATATGCTTATGATCCTGAAGGGTTGATACCCGGAGCAGTAAGGGCCTTAAAAAAGGACTTCCCCGAAATGGGTGTAATTACTGATATAGCCTTAGACCCTTATACTTCGCATGGCCATGATGGTTTGCTTAATGCGCAAGGAAATGTCATGAATGATGAGACAGTAGCGTGTTTAGTTAAGCAGGCGCTTTGTTATGCGGAATCGGGGGTTGATGCGATTGCGCCTTCTGATATGATGGACGGTCGGATTGGCTTTATACGGCAAGCTTTAGAGTCAAAAGGTTACTTAGATACGCAGATAATTGCTTATTCTGCCAAGTATGCTTCCCATTTTTATGGTCCTTTTCGTGATGCGGTAGGTTCTACCGCGCAGTTAAAAGGTTCTGATAAGAAGACCTATCAAATGGACCCAGCTAATGGAGATGAGGCTTTACAAGAAGTAGCACTTGACCTGGCTGAAGGGGCTGATATTGTCATGGTAAAACCAGGAATGCCGTATTTGGACATTGTTTATCGTATTAAGCAGCAGTTTTCTGTTCCTACGTTTGTTTATCAGGTCAGCGGAGAATATGCTATGCAAAAAGTGGCTATTGCCCAAGGTTATTTACAGGAGCGTGAGAGCATTATGGAGGGCCTTATAGGGATAAAACGGGCAGGCGCTGACGCTATTTTAACCTATTTTGCGAAGGACGTGGCTAAATGGCTGACAAATTCACCAGAGTGATTTTTTTCATGATAAGATAGTTGTATAATTAACGACCTTGCGAATGTGGCGGAATTGGTAGACGCGCTGGATTTAGGTTCCAGTGGGGTAACCCGTGAGAGTTCGAGTCTCTCCTTTCGCACCAGCCTAGTGTGATTCAATGAAGCATACTTGAATTTACGGATTTGGTCCGCAAATTAGTGTAATAGGGTATATAACGATAAGAGCCTTAAAATTATGAGTGAAATGCAAGTTTCTATAGAAAATGTAGGACGTTTAAATCGACGCTTAAGCGTTATTGTTCCTATCAATCAGCTAGAGCAAAATAAAAAAAATCGGCTTATTGAACTGGGCAAAACGATGCGTTTAGATGGATTTCGTCCTGGAAAAGTGCCTATTAAATTCATAGAGAAACGCTATGGGGATAGTATATGGGGGGAAGTTGTTCAGGAGTCTTTACAAAGTAGTTTGTCAGATGCGCTTCATAAAAATGCGCTAAGCCCAGCTAGCCAGCCGCATATTGACTCGATAACTGCAGAGCCTGGAAACGATCTTAAATATACGGCAAGTTTTGAGATATATCCACAGGTTTTAGTGCCTGAATTAAAAGATGTTTGTTTAGAAAAACTCAAGGTGGACATCACCGACGCAGATATCGATAGTACTTTAGAGAAAATGCGTCATCAGCATCCAGATTGGACGGAAGTACAACGAAAATCTCAGCAGGGCGACAAGGTTACCTTTGATCTTATGGTTGCTGAAGAGGAGCCTCGTAAAGATTTGGAATGGGTTATTGAGAAAGGAAAGATGCCGGAAGGGTTTACGTGTCTTATAGGCAGTAGTGCGGGTGAAGTTTTAACGGTTTCACTTTCCCGTGATAAAAAGTCCGGACAAACGATTTCTGCTACTGTACAGATTCAAAAAATTGCTGAGCCTAAGTTAGCAGAATTAAATGATTCTTTTGCCGAACGCCTTGACATTCAAGAAGGTGGATTGGAAGCTTTACGTACTCAAATACGCCAACATATGCAGAATGAGCTTGATCGTGTTTTGCGTGAAAAATTAAAAAAACAAGTCATTGATAAATTACTTGAAATTTTTTCAGTTGAAGAATTGCCACAGGTGTTACTCGATCAAGAATATCAGCGTTTAGAAGCTGATAAACAGCGGCAAAGGAAAGATTCAAAGGACGCGCTATCAGAAAAAGAAAAAGAAGACTTGCATCATGCAGCAAGTCGACGTGTTACGCTGGGGTTGTTATTTAGCGCGTTAATTGAAAAACATCATATACATGTCGATGAAGTGCGTGTTGAGCAAGAAATTGAACGGGTGGCAGGTGCTTTTCAATTTGAACAGACTATGAGAGACAGATTATATAAGGATAAAAATATGATGTTGAATATTCGCTCTTCTATCATAGAAGAGCAAGTGATCGACAAATTATTAGAAGAAGCAGTATATACTGAAAAAACAGTAGAATATAAGGAGATTATGGACTCTACAACAAAGAAACATGAAGTTAGTGCTGAAGCAATTGCTTAAGCTCAAGCAGCGTCTAAATTCTTTAGTTGTCATATTATTTGGGTAGTATTTCGGGAATTAATTTTTTATTTTTTTAAGAGTAATTATGCGCTTATCTAACTTGTCTAAAGAAGTATCAGCTTCATTACTGGTTCCAATGGTGGTTGAACAAACAGGCCGTGGTGAAAGGGCTTATGACATTTATTCTCGTTTGCTCAAGGATCGTATTATTTTTGTTGTAGGTCCTATTGAAGACCATATGGCCAACTTAATTATTGCGCAAATGCTTTTCCTTGAGTCTGAAAATCCCGATAAAGATATTCATCTTTATATTAATTCACCCGGTGGTGTTGTTACAGCCGGCTTAGCAATCTACGATACTATGCAGTTTATCAAGCCGGATGTAAGCACCATGTGCATTGGCCAGGCAGCTAGCGCAGCTGCTTTATTGCTATGTGGTGGACAGAAAGGTAAGCGTTATTGTTTACCGCATGCGCGGATGATGATCCATCAGCCATTAGGGGGATATCAAGGTCAGGCGACAGATATTTTAATTCATGCAGAAGAAATGAAATTAGTTCGGGAAAAGCTTAACCAAATTATGGCTTACCATACTGGAAAAACTGCTGAAGAAATTTTGAAAGACACGGAGCGCGATAACTTTATGAGCGCAGACCAAGCTATTAGATATGGGTTAATTGATGAAGCTTTAACAAAGCGAACTGAGCTTAATCAGACCAAAGAAGCTTTAGTAGCTTCTCCGGTCGAATAAGTGTTTAGTTATGTTATTGATACCAAGAGTTTTTTTTGTTCATTGCTTAAATATAAATAATAGTTTACTGAGGTATAAATTATGAGTAATTCGATAAACGATAAAACCTCGGGTCCTCTTCACTGTTCATTCTGTGGCAAAAGCCAAGATGAGGTGCATAAATTAATTGCAGGTCCTTCTACTTTTATTTGCAATGAATGCGTAGAACTTTGCCGTGAAATTTTACGCGAAGAACTTCAACAAGAAATTCCTTCGCGACAAGAAGGTTCTTTGCCTATTCCTAAGCCTAAGGAAATTCATGACGTACTCAATGAGTTTGTGATAGGCCAAAATTTTGCAAAGAAAATATTATCTGTGGCAGCGTATAACCACTATAAGCGCTTGGATCTACTTAAAAAAGCGTGTCTCCATCCTCTCAATGTAAAGGACGATACGGAACTTAGTAAAAGTAATGTTTTACTGATAGGACCTACCGGTAGTGGTAAAACTTTACTTGCAAAAACCTTGGCGCGTTTATTTAATTTACCCTTTGCCATTGCCGATGCTACGACATTAACAGAGGCAGGTTATGTTGGTGATGATGTCGAAAATATTCTGCAAAAATTATTACAAGCCGCAAATGGAAATGTTGAAAGGGCACAATTAGGAATTATTTATATCGATGAAATCGATAAAATTAGTCGTCGCGCTGAAAGCCCTTCTATTACACGCGATGTTTCTGGTGAAGGCGTTCAACAAGCTTTACTTAAATTACTTGAAGGGACGGTTGCTTCGGTTCCTCTACAGGGTGGACGTAAACACCCGAATCAGGAAACAGTACAAATCGATACAACGAATATTCTATTTATTTGTGGGGGTACTTTTTCAGGACTTGATAAAATCATTCGCGAACGTACTGAACGGACCGGTATTGGTTTTGCTGCTGATGTGCGTAGTAAAGAAGATAAAAGTCAATCTGCTGTTTTATTGAGTCGTCTTGAATCGGAGGACTTAGTGAAATATGGAATTATTCCTGAGCTGATAGGTCGCTTACCTGTTATTGCAACGTTAGAAGAGCTCGATGAAAAAATGTTGGTACAAATTTTAACAGAGCCTAAAAATGCGCTGATTAAGCAATACCTAAAGCTCTTTAAAATGGATAGTGCTGAGTTAGAGTTTCGTGAAGATGCGCTGCAGGTTATTGCTAAAAAGGCGTTAGAGCGAAAAACAGGAGCAAGAGGTTTACGTTCTATTTTAGAGGCTGCACTGTTAGAGACAATGTACGCATTACCTTCTATGCAGAATGTCAATAAAGTGGTTATTGAGTCTGCTACTATTAGTAAAGGCGCTAAGCCCTTAGTGATTTACAAAACAGAGCAAGAAATTGGACGAGATAGTACGGATGATAATGAATTAGCCGCAAGTAGTGAGTAAATCTTTTTGGCGGATTTGTTAAATTTATAGGAATAGGGTGGTATGAGCAGCAATAAATTCTCAGAAAAACTTCCATTACTTCCGTTAAAGGGTGATGTTGTTGTTTATCCTCTACTTCCGTTAAGGGATATTGTTGTTTATCCTCATATGCAGCTTTCGCTTTTTTTTGGACGAAAGCAGTGCATAAAAGCTTTAGAAGCTGCAATACTTTCTAAATCGGAAAATAAAAAGATCTTATTGCTTGCACAAAAAAATCCAGCTGAAGATAATCCTAGTAGTAAACAGAGTTTTTATGAGGTGGGTACAATAGCTAAGATCTCACCCTTATTGAAATTACCAGATGGAACTGTCGAAGTGATTGTTGAGGGCTTGTATCGTGGACGGGTTAAACAATTCTTTGGTAAAGACGAAACGGATTATATCAGTGCAGAAATTGAAGCGGCGATTGAGGCGCCTGAATTTCCTATTGATAAAGAGGTTGAAGGATTAAAACGTACCGCACTGACTCAATTCGAACAATACGTTAAGTTAAATAGTAAAATCTCTCCTCAGATATTAGATACTTTATTGCGTATCGATGATCCGAGCCATTTTGCAGATATAATTGCCGAGGCTCTTGCACTTAAGATCCAAAAAAAACAACAAATTTTAGAAATTTTTTCTATAAAAGGACGCTTAGAAAAACTATTGCCGCTTCTTGAAGAGGAGATCGATTTATTTCAGATGCAGAAACGAATTCGTGGACGTGTCAAAAAACAAATAGAGAAAAGTCAGCATGAATATTATTTGAATGAACAAGTTAAGGCTATCCAGAAGGAATTAGGTGAATCGCAAGGCGTTGCCAATGAATTGGATGATATTGCAAAGCGTATAGAAAAGGCGAAGATGCCTAAGGAAGCGAAAGAAAAAGCGCTAGCTGAATTAAGTAAATTAAAGTCAATGTCACCTATGGCTGCCGAGGCTACAGTTAGCCGTAATTATTTAGATTGGGTTTTATCCGTTCCTTGGAGTAAACGCAGTAAAGTTTTTTATGACTTAGATAAAGCGCAAAGAGTATTACAAAAAGCGCATTATGGGTTAGAAAAAGTCAAAGAACGAGTTATTGAATTTTTGGCAGTACATAAGCGTGTAAAAAAATTAAAAGGCCCTATTTTATGTTTAGTTGGGCCGCCTGGTGTTGGAAAAACATCTGTAGGCCAATCTATTGCAAAAGCGATAGGACGTCAGTTTAGTCGTATGTCCTTAGGAGGGGTACGAGATGAGGCAGAAATTCGAGGCCATCGCCGTACGTATATTGGATCGATGCCGGGTCGAATCATGCAAAAAATGGCAAAGGTAGGTGTTAAAAATCCACTCTTTATGCTAGATGAGATCGATAAAATGGCAATGGATTTTCGCGGAGATCCAGCGGCTGCATTACTTGAGGTGTTAGACCCAGAGCAAAACTATGCTTTTGATGATCATTACTTAGAGGTGAGCTATGATTTATCCGAAGTTTTATTCATTGCAACGGCAAATACCTTAAACATTCCGCCTGCTTTACTAGATCGTATGGAAGTCATACGTATTCCCGGTTATACCGAAGATGAAAAAGTTCATATTGCTGAAAAGCATTTATTACCTAAGCAGCTTAAACAAAATGGGTTGAGAATTACTGGAAAAACTAAAGAGTTAGTTCTTACAGAAGAAGCAATACTCGATATTATTCGTTACTATACACATGAAGCGGGTGTTCGTAGCCTTGAAAGAGAAATGGCTAAAATTTGTCGTAAAGTAGTTACTGAAATAGCACGTGAATCGAATTTAGAATCAGTTAAAGTGACTGGGAAGGACTTAGAAAAATATTTAGGTGTGAGACGTTTTCGTTATGGTTTAGTTGAGCCAGAGCCACGTAACCAGATAGGTCAAGTTATTGGTTTAGCATGGACAGAAGTAGGCGGCGATTTATTGACCATTGAAGTGGCAGTTATACCTGGAAAGGGAAAAACTAATTACACTGGTCATTTAGGCGAAGTCATGCAAGAATCTATTCAAGCGGCCTTAACGGTTGTTCGTAGTCGTGCAGGAGGCTTAGGTATACCTATTAACTTTTACGAAAAAAAAGATATTCATGTTCACGTGCCGGAAGGTGCGACACCAAAGGATGGTCCTAGTGCGGGAATTGGTATGTGTACCGCCTTAGTTTCTGCGATTACAAAAAATCCTGTGCGTTCTGGTGTGGCAATGACAGGCGAGATTACTTTACGTGGCGAAGTGTTGCCTATTGGTGGTTTAAAAGAAAAGCTATTAGCGGCTCACCGCGGAGGTATTTGCACTGTTATTATTCCAGAAGAAAATCGACGGGATCTTAAAGAGATTCCTGAAAATATCAAAGAAGGACTCGATATTCGTCCTGTGCGTTGGATAGATCAAGTTCTCGACGTTGCTTTGTTAAAACCTACTGCATGTAAGTTCCCTTCTAAAAAGAAGCGCAAAAAAAGGTCACTAGCGCCTGTGAAATTAGTGAGTAAAAAAATTCGAAAGGTTGATTCTAGGACAAATACTGATTAATAAAATTTGATTTTCTTGACAGACGATTCTTGCAATTGATATAAACGTTGCACTTAGGATCTATGGCAAGATGCTGCAAGTGTTGTAAAGACATGAACGTAATTTTTACCGATGTGAGGGTATATGAATAAATCAGATTTAGTGGATGTAATTGTAGAGTCAGCAGCAATTTCCAAAGTTATTGCTGAAAAGACTTTAAATAAGCTCTTAAAGTCGATTACGCAGGCTTTGGAGAAGGGAGAGGATGTTGCTCTAATAGGTTGGGGTACATTTAAAGTTAATGAGCGTAAAGCGCGTACGGGGCGTAATCCTAAAACAGGCGCCGCTTTACATATTCCAGCAAGTAAGGTTGTGGCGTTTAAAGTAGGAAAAGGACTTAAGGACGCTGTGCAAATTTCTGGACAAAAAGAGTAGTAATATATTCTAAATCAGTTTAGAATATCGAACCTTTTTGAGAGGGTGCTTAGCTCAGTTGGTAGAGCATCGCCCTTACAAGGCGAGGGTCGTAGGTTCGATCCCTACAGCACCCACCATCTATGATGCAGGAGTGGTAGTTCAGTTGGTTAGAATACCGGCCTGTCACGCCGGGGGTCGCGGGTTCGAGTCCCGTCCACTCCGCCAAGTTCTTTTTTACGAAATCACTTTTCCCAACCCAGTAAAGAGAATTTTATGTTGCAATCTATTCGTGATAGTACCCAAGGTTGGCTAACGAATACGGTAACCGGATTATTAGTTATCATTTTTGCATTATGGGGTATTCATGGTTTTTTAGAACTTCGTAATGAAAGCGGAGCTAAAGTAATTGCCAAGGCAGCCGGCCAAACACTATTGCAACGCGATTTCGATACTGCTTATCAGCGTCTTTATCGGCAAGCGCAGATGCATTTCGGTACAGCGTCTTTGGATCAAAAAGTTGTCGAGCAACTCAAAAAACACACCGTTGAACAATGGTCTTTACTTCAAATTTTATGGCATTCCGCTTTACAGGAAAATTATCGTTTAAGTCAGCCCGCAGTAGATTCTGCTTTATTGAGTATGCCTGCTTTTCAATCTTCAGGTCATTTTTCAAGTACACGCTTCTATAGTGTATTGGACGCGATGGGATATACAGAACTGGATTTTTTATCGGACTTAAAAAAGACACTGTTAATCGGTCAAGTGCGACAAGGATTAACCCAAACGGCGTTTTCTTTACCAGAAGAACTGAATAAGACTATTAGGCTTACTCGTCAAAAAAGAGATTTTGCTTATATTGTTATTCCTAGCACTTCGTTTTCAGCAAAGCAGTTGCTGGTTTCTAATGAACAAGGCTTAGCTTATTATCAAAATAATAAAGAAGATTTTGTTCAGCCTGAACAAGTAAGTATTGAATATATTAAACTTTCTCTGTCCAATGGAAAAAACGATAAAACATTTGTAGAAAATCGGGATAAACTAGCCAATTTAAGCTATATGCATCCGGATTCTTTAGATAAAGCGGCTAAAGCACTCAATTTACCCATTCAATCATCAGGATTTTTCAGTCGAGCTGGGGGAGAAAAGCTTCTCGCTAACCAAAAAATAATTGATGCAGCATTTACGCAAGATATTCTTCAAGGAAATAATAGTCCTGTTATTGATTTAAATGCGGATACTTCTATTGTTTTGCGTATAAAACAGCATAAAATGTCTATGATTCAACCTTTTTCTGAAGTAAAGGAACAGATTCTAGGTGTTTTACAGAAGAAATTAGCTACAGAGAAAACACGCCTAATCGGCGAAAAGCTGCTGGCTCAATTAAAGGCAAATGGCTCGTTTTCTGACTCTAAAAAGACAAATAAGTTAAACTGGCAAATTATTAAGCATACCCAACATGATTCTGATAAAGTTCAGCCTGTGATACTTAATGCAGTTTTTAATTTATCGCCTTCTAAAAAAACCGAAAGTACCTCCGTTACAGGATTTTCTTTGCCGAACGGAGATTATGTACTAATTAAGCTTATTGCGGTTCATGATGGGAGAAGTGAAAATTTATCGACCCAGCAAAAGGCAGTATATAAAAAAGCATTAGCAAAAGATTTTGGTCAAATGGATTATGATTTGTATGTGCATAGTTTAACGTGAGTGATATCCAGCTTCATTGCGAGTGGCGAAGGCGCGCGGCAATCTAGGCAGTGAAACTACACATCGTTTTCTTTCATTTCTTTACTCTATTTTTTATATAATAATATTCAAATAGGGTTAAATCGTAAGGATCCGTGATTTTGATATTATCAGCTCGCCCCTCGATTATTTTCGGATGCTTTCCTAATAGCTCAAGGGCATTGGCTTCATCAGTAATCGCTTGATTTTTTTCAATTGCAGAACTAAGTGCTTGCAAAAGCCAATGGTAGCGAAACATTTGCGGCGTTAAGGCTTCCCATAGGCTTCGTCGATCAAGGGTTTCAAATATATATTGTTTGTTATCAATATATTTAATGGTATTTTTTAGGGGAGTTCCTAAAATACCACCCAATGGATCATCTTTTAGCGCATTAATGAGTTTATCAATATCACTCAGTTGTATAAAGGGGCGTGCAGCATCATGGACAAGTATCCAATCATTTTCCTTAACATAGGGTTTTAAAGCCAACAAACCATTTAATACCGAGTTACAACGTGCTTGCCCTCCTATAGCGGTGATTAATTTTGAATATTTAACTTGTAGCGAAGGCCAATATTTATCAGTCTTGTTGATAACTACAACGCCTTTTTTAAATTTTTGGTAACTAAGTAAGCTTTTTAAGGTATGCTCAAGTATGCTTTTACCCTTAACCGTTAAATATTGTTTTGGAATAGCGTTTTTCATACGCGTTCCTAGGCCCGCCGCAGGGATGATCACAAAATAATTAACAGATGATTGTTTCATAAGAATTTATCGATATACTCTTTCCATGCCTTCATTACTTCAAAATGTAGTTTTTATTGCCAAACAAGCAGGAAAAAAAATTCTTAACCATTACCATAGTGATGTTAAGGTTGAATATAAGCCAGATAACTCACCTATCACCGTTGCGGATATAGCCGCACATGAATTTATTTGTCAAGCATTAAGTCGATTGACTCCTAAAATACCTATTCTTTCCGAAGAGTTAAAGACAGTTAGTTTTATAGAGCGCCAGCGTTGGCAACGCTATTGGCTTATCGATCCTTTAGATGGAACTAAAGAGTTTTTAGAGAAAAATGGCGAATTTACGGTAAATATTGCGTTAATTGAAAACGCTACACCTATATTGGGCGTAGTTTATGCGCCCGTATTTGATTTCTGTTATTTTTCTGAAAATGAGCGTGGTGCTTTTAAACAGATGGTGGAACAAACACCTGCACCTTTACGCGTTGCTTCTTGGAGAAAAGGATCGCCACTCACCATGATTATCAGCCGTCGTCATGGGATGGCATCATTACAGTATTTTTTTAAACAATTTTCGTCTTTAAATTTAATACGTTGCGGAAGTGCTTTAAAATTTTGTTGGGTGGCTGAGGGATTTGCTGATCTCTACCCACGTTTTAGCCCTACTTGCGAATGGGATACGGCGGCAGGCCAATGTATTCTTAAGGAAGCGGGTGGAACCGTTATTGATTATCAAGGGCAGATATTACGTTATAATACCGATTCTTTGCGTAATTCGCCATTTTTAGCGGTGGGAGACAAGACCCATTGTTGGCTAGATTATTTAAAACAATACCATTGTTGAGGAGTTTTGTATGAAAAAAAAACCAATCAAAATTGCAGTGACAGGTGCTGCAGGCCAAATTGGCTATGCTTTATTGTTTCGAATTGCTTCCGGTCAGATGTTGGGTGATGACCAACCAGTCGAACTCCATCTATTAGAATTAGAACAACGTCTTCCTGCACTAAACGGCGTTGCAATGGAGCTTGATGATTGTGCTTTCCCATTGTTAAAAAAAATCGTTTGTACTAGCCAACTTAATGAAGCAATGAAAGACGTTAACTGGGCTATTTTGGTCGGTTCTATGCCTCGTAAAGATGGAATGGAGCGCGCCGACTTATTAAAAATTAATGGCGGTATCTTTGCACCACAAGGTAAAGCCATTAATGATTATGCAGCGAAAGATGTGAAAGTATTTGTGGTAGGTAATCCCTGTAATAGTAATTGTTTGATTGCGATGCATAACGCCCCTGATGTTCCTAGGGAGCGCTTTTTCGCGATGACCCTATTAGATGAAAATCGTGCACGTATACAGTTGGCTAAAAAGGCAGGGGTGCAGGTTGCTGAAGTACGGGAAATGGCTATTTGGGGAAATCATTCGTCTACACAATATCCTGATTTCTATCATGCAAAAATCTGTGGAAAACCAGTTACTGAAATGATTAGCGATGAAAATTGGTTGCGAAATGAATTCATCGATTTAGTGCAAAAGCGCGGTGCTGCCGTTATTAAGGCACGAGGTGCTTCATCGGCCGCTTCGGCTGCCAATGCGGTAGTAGGAAGTATTTATAATTTAACACACGATACCCAGCAAGGTGATTATTTTTCTGTAGCATCTTGTTCTACAGGAGAATACGGTGTTGATGAAGGGCTTCTATTTTCTTTTCCTAGTCGCGTGGTCGAAGGTCGAGTTCAGGTAGTGACAGGTATTGAGCATAATAATTTTGGCAAAGAAAAAATAGCGTTGACACAGGAAGAGTTGCGTACAGAAAAAGCTGAAATAAAGAAATTAGGATTAATTGAATAATTTTAAGTGAGAAGTAAGGCGTTGTACGGGCAGAGGAGAGGCTATTTTTATTTTTGCCCGTACAACAAATAAATTTTTTATTTTTATTTGCTGCTTTTAATTTTTATTGTGTGTTTCTTTATTGTTTTTTTTTAAGCTTTCTTAGTTTAATAAAGGTTAATGACTTTTTAAACAACAATCAAAATAATGTAATTTATTTTAAAAGTTCACTAAATCTAGTATTGAGATTTTTCCTTATTATTCTTATTCAAGTGCTTCTTTGTCTGTTTCCCAATGAACTAATGCGTTTGCTTTAGCTTTTATTTCCGCCGCTAAACTCGCCGTTTTATTTCTTTCATTCTGCAGGAGGTAATGGTACCCCTCACATTCCTGTACAAGCGTTTTGATACTCGAAATCATTTCTTCTTTTTCGTCATTTAGCTGATTTAATTTTTCTGTAAGGATGTTGTTTTTATTTTGTAGTTTATTTAATTCACGTTCTAATATTTTTACTTTAGTTTCTGGTTTTTCTTTAAGCCATGGTAGCTTACCCTCTGAAATATCCTTCAAAAATCCATATTGAGCAATAGTCTTTTCCATATAAATTAATTTCCATTAAGTTAAATTATTTTTAGCGTTCTTAAAATGTCAGAACTAAATCAGTTTACAAAAAAATATTGATTTATATAGATAAATCAATATTTTGATCGATTAATCAATTTAAAGAATTTTTAGACATAGCATAAGCCGGGTGCATTTTATAATTAGTTTTTTGCTACAGAAATAATTTTGCAGGCGTTTTGTGAATAGAATTAAATGTGATGAGTGGAAATGCATATAAAGAAACCATCGTCATGGCGAGTCGCTATTACTGAGGAGGGTTGAATTTCTTTTCCTGAGCATTATTGGCAAAACACCTGTTTTAATTTCTTAGTCTATCAGGAACTAATATTTCTCGATTGCCATTGCTTTCCATAGCACTGACAAGACCTGCTTTTTCCATATCTTCCATTAACCGTGCAGCACGGTTGTAACCTATCTTTAATCGTCGTTGAACGCTAGAGATAGAAGCACGGCGTGTTTCTAAAACAATTTGTACGGCTTGGTCATATAAGGTGTCTTTTTCTCCCCAATTATTATCCCCAAACTCTGCATTTGAATCTGGAGTTTCCAGGGAGGCTTGCGTCAGGTCCAACGTATATTCCGGTGTAGCAGATTGTTTTAGTGCGTTTACAACATGATGGACTTCCCCGTCAGCGACAAAAGCGCCATGTACACGAATAGGTACGCCCGTACCCGGTGCTAGATACAGCATATCGCCATGACCGAGCAATTGATCAGCGCCTTGTTGATCTAAAATAGTGCGCGAGTCAATTTTAGAAGAAACTTGAAAAGCGATTCGAGTCGGTATGTTAGCCTTGATTAATCCTGTGATGACGTCAACAGAAGGTCTTTGTGTCGCTAAAATTAAATGTATACCTGCTGCCCGAGCTTTTTGCGCAATTCTAGCAATTAATTCTTCAACTTTTTTGCCAACAACCATTATCATGTCGGCAAATTCATCGATTAATACAATAATAAAGGGAAGTTGTGTTAAGAGTTCTGCTTGTCCTCCTTGCTCCGATGTCCAAAATGGATCGCTGAGGGGACTACCCTTTGACTGGGCTTCTCGTACTTTTTGGTTATAACCCGCTAAATTTCGTACGCCGAGGTTGGCCATTAATTTATAACGACGCTCCATTTCAGCAACACACCAGCGTAACGCGTTAGCGGCTTCTTTCATATCCGTAACAACAGGCGCTAAAAGGTGAGGAATACCTTCATAAATAGCTAGTTCCAACATTTTTGGGTCTATCATGATCAGCCTAACTTCTTGTGGCGTTGCTTTATATAGAATACTTAGTAGCATGGCATTGAGGCCTACGGATTTTCCAGAGCCTGTTGTACCCGCTACCAATAGGTGTGGCATTTTCCCCAGATCAACAATAACTGGATAGCCGGCAATATCTTTGCCTAAGGCCAGTGAAAGCGGAGAATGTGCTTGTTGATAAGAGTTTGAGCTTAATATTTCGCTTAGACGGACTATTTCTCTATGTTTATTAGGGACTTCTAATCCTACAACAGATTTTCCCGGAATGACTTCTACAATTCTAACACTCACTACAGATAAAGAGCGCGCAAGGTCTTTTGCAAGTCCAGTAATGCGACTTACTTTAATGCCTGCGGCAGGCTGCATTTCGAAACGCGTGACAACTGGGCCTGGGCGTACCTCAACAACATGGACTTGTATGCCAAAATCTTTTAAACGAAGCTCAACCTCACGTGAAAGCCGCTCTAATTCTTCACTTGAATAGCCTTCTTTACGCGTTGTTTCAACAGGATCTAATAAGCTGAGCGAAGGTAAAGAAGCATGCGTAGTTACTTTTTTACTGGGAATGTGAGTTGCAGGCGGAGAGTAGGGTTTAATGGGAATAAAAGACTGTGTAGCGCATTCGGAATCACAAAAAGTTGGGGTTACTATGGCGTGTGTTTGTGGTGGTTTACTATTTGGTGTGGGTGTTATCGTCTTGCGGATGATAGCCCTAGCGCTTTTTTCTCTCCTAGCGATTAACTGGGTTTTTAGATACGTGCAAAACTGCTTTATTGTTTCGTAGGCTCGTGTAAATAACAAGACGATTTGGCGACTCATTCTATTTAGATTATCCATCCAGGAAAATCCTGTCGCCAGTGTTGTGCTGGCTAATAATAAAGCGGATAAAAAAAGTGTACTGCCAACCACATTGAATTGTGCAATAAAATTTTTTGTGACAAGCATTCCTAATACGCCGCCAGGCGTATAGCCATGAATCGAATGCGTGCTATGAAGGCTTGCCAGACCACATGCAGAGATGAAAATAATAATAAATCCCAGGAGCCGCAACGCTAAAAAAGGATAATTCATTTTTGTATAATGAAAGCGACCTTTAAAACCTTGCCATCCACTATAAAGCAATAATATGGGAAACAAGTAAGCTAATGAACCCACACTATTAAAAAATAAATGGGCTAAGGAGTCGCCGAGGCGTCCCGCAATATTCATTGAGAATTTGCTATGAACACCCGGATGATAAGTCCATAAAGCAAGCAATAAAAAAAGAGCGATCGCTCCGCTAGTGATTAGTAGCGCTTCACGAAGGCGCTGCTTTAGGCTTAGGTAGGGAGTTTCTTCAGATCTGGCTAGTCTTTTCAAGGTGGCTCCTTATTAATACCTGCAGAAAGTGCATAAAATGCGCTAATCTAGCAAGGTGTAACGGATACTATTTATAGTGTTCTGTTGTTATACTACTTAGCTATATTTTGATTATACCCATTACACTTGGATTTTCTAACTTGAAAACTGAATTGTCTGGGATAGCCGTATAACAATGTACCCGCAGCAATTGTTTTTTCGACAGTACAGCCAAAAATTTAAGTGCAAAGCGTATATTTTTATTATTTGAGTTTTTACCCTAAAGTGAATAAGTATGAATAAAATTCAAGAACATCGTTTAATTATTTTAGGCTCTGGCCCTGCAGGCTATACGGCGGCTATATATGCGGCACGTGCCAATCTTAAACCACTCGTTATTACCGGCCTGCAACAGGGCGGCCAATTAATGACCACTACGGATGTTGATAATTGGCCAGGCGATGTAGAAGGCTTACAAGGGCCTGCATTAATGGAACGTATGCTAAAACATGCGCAGCGTTTTGATAGTACCGTTGTTTTTGATCAGATCAACAAAGTCGATCTTTCTAAAAGACCTTTTTCGCTTGAAGGGGATCAAGCAACCTACCACTGTGATGCCTTGATTATTGCAACGGGTGCTTCAGCCAAATATTTAGGTTTAGAATCAGAAGCTAAATTTATGGGCAAAGGGGTTTCTGCTTGTGCAACCTGTGACGGGTTCTTTTACAAAGGGCAAAAAGTGGCAGTTGTTGGCGGCGGTAATACGGCAGTGGAAGAAGCACTTTACCTGGCTAATATTGCAGAACATGTAACCGTCGTATATAGAAGAGATGCTTTTTTCCGGGCCGAAAATATTTTAATCGATAAATTAATGGCTAAAGTAGAAGCAGGAAAAATAGCATTGGCTTTTGATAGTGTTGTAGAAAAAATTTTAGGCGACGATAAAGGCGTCAATGGTTTAGAGATAAAAAATGTCAAAACAGAAGCCATCAAGCAATTAGAGGTGCAGGGTGTTTTTATTGCTATTGGTCATACTCCGAATACCGGTTTGTTTCAGGACCAATTAGAAATGAAGGATGGCTATATTTTAGTTAAAAGTGGTGGTCGTCAGAATGTAACAGCGACGAACATCAAAGGAGTTTTTGCAGCAGGTGATGCGGCCGATCCCGTTTATCGCCAAGCGATAACTTCGGCAGGCACAGGTTGTATGGCGGCGTTGGATGCTGAAAAGTATTTAGATAAGTGCTAGGTGTGTCATTATCAGACACGATGATGGTCATAAGCAGGTTTTCTGTATTTCGTTACGCACTACGCTAAGTATGTTTCCGTTACGAACCTCGAAAAACTATAGTTTATGCCTCATCCTCGCTGAATAATGACACACACTAATTAAAATTATAAATTAAGGTATTGTGGGGTAAGCGCTTTTATGCTTAACAAAATGTTAGGGTTCTGTTTACTATTATTAGTAGTTTCTCAGCCTATCTTTGCAGAAGATACAAATAACGATCCCTATGAAGATTATAATCGCCATGCTTTTAAGTTAAATCAGACTTTAGATAAAGTTTTTTTTAAACCGGCTGCTACCGTTTATAAAACTATTTTACCTTGGCCTATCACGAAGGGTATTAGTAATTTCTTTAGTAACTTAGAACAAGTGCCAACTATTATTAATGACGTATTACAGGCTAATTTTTATGCTGCAACAGCCGATACATGGCGGTTATTGATTAATACAACGGTAGGTATAGGGGGATTTGTCGACGTGGCGAGCCGAATTAATTTACCTGCCCATACTCAGGACTTTGGTTTAACTTTAGCGAAATGGGGTTATAAGTCTTCAGCCTATTTTGTTGTTCCCATTTTAGGCCCACGTACTGTACGTGATACGATTTCTTGGCCGATTAATTATGGTGTTTTCTCCGTGTACCCTTATATTAATGATATAGCGTGGCGTAACGGTTTAACTGCAGGAAGTTTTATTAATGCGAGATCGCAATTATTAGACTTTGATCAAACAATTAGACAGGCTTCATTTGATCCTTATGTGTTTCAACGCAATGCCTATTTACAGCGAAGAAATTACTTGATTCGACAAAATAGTAATTTAACGACTTCATCTAATGAAGAAGAGGATGATGATGACAGTGATGTTGACGAATAAAATAGTTTTTAATCATTAGGAGATTCCTTTATGAAAGAAGTGCTTAATGTAGGATTAACTGAGGTAAAAAGAAAAAAAACAGCCGAAGGATTAATCCAGTTATTGTCTAATAATGCGGTATTGTATTTAAAAACACATAATTTCCATTGGAATGTAATTGGTCCAATGTTTCAGCCATTACACAGTTTATTTGAAACACAATATATAGATCTATGGAATGCAAATGACAAAATTGCTGAGCGGGTGCGCGCATTAGGTTTTTTTGTGCCTGCGAGTTATGAGGATTTTGCAAAATTAAGTAAAATTAAAGAAGCGGTAGGAAATACTCGTGTAGAATCAACAAAAATGATAGCGGAGCTTATGGGTGATAATGAGATTATTACTCGTTTAGCACGTGAGCTATTGCCTGAGATAGAAGAAGCAAAAGACCAAGTCACCGTTGATTTATTATCAGAACGCATGGAAGTCCATGAAAAAAATGCTTGGATGCTACGTAGTTTTTTAGAGTTAACTTGACTTAAATACGAAATAATTTTTTTTAAATCAAGTGAAAATCCAAAAGACTTACCTTAGGGGTTTCCATGTCCTCTACTCCTCCGAAAAGGGCTTCTTCATCACTCCCATAGGGATGTGAGTCTTAAGGCTTCTACTTCAAGACTAAATATACCCTAGTCTGCGCTCCTGTGTTACTATGAGGGCGTTTAGTTTATCTCTGCCACAAGCTAGCTAGAAACGTGTAAGCGAAACTAGATTAGAAGTGGCCATTTTAGCCTTTTGGAGGTTTTGCGTGAATAAAAGATTGTATGTAGGTGGTTTAGCTTATAGCGTCGATGACGACGGCTTAAAGGCGCTTTTTGAACCATTTGGTGAAGTAAAGTTTGTGAAAGTCATTCGGGACTTCCATAGTGGTCGTAGCAAAGGCTTTGGCTTTGTTGAAATGTCTACGCCTGAAGAGGCGAAAGAAGGTATTGAACGTTTAAATGGTAGTATCCATGAAAAACGTACAATTACCGTTTCTGAAGCGAATCCACCTGATTCAAGTGGCGGTGGTCGAAATGGAGGCGGCACTGGTGGTGGCCATAGACGTCGATCCGGTGGTATGGGTGGCACTGGCGGCAATGGTGGTGGCGGAGCTCATCGTCATCGCGAGCGTGAAGAACGGTATTAAAGGCTTGATACTTTAAACTTGATAGTAGAGTAGGTTTAAAAGCTGCCTAAATAAGTGCGTGCACAACACCATACATCTATTCTTTTTACACCTGCATCATATAAAGAGCTGCTTAACTCGATGAGCGTGTGACCTGTGGTCATTACGTCATCGAGTAGCGCTATGTGTTTGTTTATCACGTTTTTTTGCTCTGTTACTGCGAAGGCTTTTTTGACATTAGTGCTGCGTTTGTTGGCAAGTAATGTACTTTGCGCAGCCGTATTACGCACGCGTTGACAGCTTTTGTAATCAATAGGAATGTTTAATTTTTTTTGGATCGGCCTAGCTATCTCTATGGCTTGATTAAAACCCCTTTCACGTAGACGTTTTTTATGGAGAGGTACCGGGATAATTACGTGTGGTAATTGTTCTTTTTGATAGTAAAGCGCTAGCTTTTTTGCTAACAAATTTCCGAGAATATTTGCGTAAAGTAAGCGTTGCTGGAATTTGATTCCAGTGATTAGTTTTCTTATAGGTTCCGTATAGGAAAAAAGTATATAGGTTTTATAGGCAGGAAAAGGTTTTCGCAAACAGCGGCCGCAAATAGTGTTTGTCTCAAAGCCTAATGGCGCGGCACAATAAATACAAACATGGTCTAACCAGGGTAAATTTTTTTCACAATCAAGGCATAGATCAATTTCTCGCCTTGCTTCTTCACAACATAAAATGCAAGTAAAGGGGAAAAGCCAATGCTTCACTTCCTCTTTTGCCTTTTTTATACAAGCGCTTATATCCATTTTTAGAGTTTAAGGGATTAAAAAACTAGATTGAAGTCAGTGATTGACTCATAATATAGATAAGAATAGTTTTTGGTAACTAAATATGTGTGGGATTGTGGCGGCTGTGGCCCAACGTAATGTTGTGCCTATCCTAATAGAAGGTCTAAAACGGCTTGAATACCGGGGTTACGATTCAGCCGGTATTGCATTACTAGACTCATATAATCAGCTAAAACGCTGTCGTGCGGTAGGTAAAGTAGAAGTTTTAGAAAAAGAAATAGCACCTAAAGTATTGTCAGGAAAAATCGGTATTGCCCATACACGTTGGGCTACGCATGGTGAGCCTAATGAGACTAATGCTCATCCTCATGTATCAGGTTCGGGCATCGCCTTAGTGCATAATGGAATTATTGAAAACTATGTAGCTTTGCGTCACGATTTAATTCAGTCAGGTTATCAATTTGAGTCAGAAACTGATACGGAAATTATCGCACACTTGCTACATCAGCAGCTTAAAAAAACTAAGGATTTTTTGCCTGCTGTTTTACAGACTATACAACAATTAGAAGGTGCATTTGCACTTGTCTTTCTATACCGCCATGCCCCTAACACTTTAATTGCTGTGCGTAAAGGAAGTCCTTTAGTCATTGGGTTAGGATTGAGCGAGAACTTCATCGCCTCTGATCATTTAGCTTTATTACCCGTTACGCAGCAATTTATTTATTTACACGAGGGGGATGTGGCACAGGTTAGTGGTGAAAAAATAACTCTTTATGATAGCAAAGGTCACATTATTGATCGGGCTCCCTATCTGTCAACAATTCAGCACGATGCCATAAATAAAGGAAAGTATCGACATTTCATGGAAAAAGAAATATTTGAACAACCGGAGGCCGTTAATGCCGCATTAGAAGGGCGGATTTATAAAAATCAGATTTTGGATGAAATTTGTGGGTTTCAAGCAGTCAATAAACTGACCCATATTCGTCGAGTACAGATAGTAGCTTGTGGTACTAGTTACCATGCTGGATTAATAGCACGTTATTGGTTAGAAACCGAGGTAAAACTTCCTTGCCAAGTTGATATTGCTAGTGAGTTTCGTTATCGAACTATCTTAGTTGAGCCAGATACTTTATTTGTTACTTTATCGCAATCGGGCGAAACAGCAGATACCTTAGAAGCATTACGATTAGCGAAGACAAAGAACTACGCAGCAACATTAACAATTTGTAATGTTCCCGAAAGTACAATGGTACGCGAATCTGACTTTGTATTGCTGACGCGAGCAGGACCTGAAATTGGTGTTGCTTCGACAAAGGCTTTTATAACACAACTGACAGTTCTATTATTGCTGACAGCGCTTTTAGGTCGGCATCATGGTTGGGGTAAGAAACAAGAGGAAGAATGGGTTTCTCAATTACGTGCATTACCCAAATTTTTAGAAGAGACCTTAAAATTAGATAGTTCAGTTAAACAGCTTGCTAAGCTATTTATAGATAAGTCAGATGCATTATTTATTGCGCGCGGCCTTCACTATCCAGTCGCATTAGAAGGTGCGCTTAAATTAAAAGAAATCTCCTATATTCACGCCGAAGCATACCCAGCAGGTGAATTAAAACACGGTCCTCTGGCTTTGGTTGATAGTAATATGCCTGTTGTTGCATTATTACCCGAAAATGCCTTGATAGATAAATTAAAGTCTACCATTCAAGAAGTACGTGCGCGAGGCGGGCAAGTCATTTTATTTGTGCAAGACTCCTTAGAGAAAGAAAAAGCCGAAGGATGTGAGACTATCGTATTACCAAAGACAGGCGATGTAATTAGCCCATTAATTTTTACGCTTCCTTTACAACTTCTGGCTTACCACGTTGCTACCCTGAAGGGTACAGACGTTGATCAGCCTCGAAATCTTGCCAAATCAGTCACTGTTGAATAATAGGCATGAAAAAATCACGCTTTTAATTTAAAGTTATATCGATTCCAAATGCAATGGGGATATATTAAACATTTTTAACGTTTTTAACGACTTTAGCCAAATGCTCGGCGATCGTTTGAACTTGTTGATCATTATTCCCTTCTACCATGACACGGACAACTGATTCGGTTCCTGAAGGACGTAGAAGGACACGTCCTTGAGTAGATAAATTTTTTTCTGCTTCAGAGATTGCTTTTTTTACAGTAGGAGATTCTAAGACTAATAAAGGTTTTACTACAGAAATATTTATTAACTTCTGCGGAAATTTTTTCATGCCTTTTTTTGCTTTATGCAATGATTGTTGGGCTGATTTAAGGGCTGCTAATATTTGTAAGGCAATAACAATTCCGTCACCGGTTTTAATGATATTTCGGGAGATAATATGACCTGATGCTTCACCACCCAACTGCCAATTTCTTGCTTTTAAGCGTTCATTGACATATCGATCTCCAATTGGAGTGCGTTCAAATTGAAGCCCTAATTTTTTTACAGCCTGTTCGAGCCCTAGATTGCTCATTGCCGTCCCTACAATACCGCCTCCCAGATCTTTTTTTGTATTAACAGCATGTTGAGTAAGAAGGAAAAGTAACTCATCCCCATCTACTATTTCACCATAATGGTCGACCATGAGTACCCGATCGCCATCTCCGTCAAAAGCAATTCCTAAGTCTGCTTTTTTTTGTAAAACTGTATTTTGTAAAATCCTTAAGTCCGTAGAGCCACATTTTCTATTAATATTCAATCCATCTGGTTTTGTACCAAGAACGAGCAGTTTGGCTCCCAAGTCTGTAAATAGTTGTGGTGCAATTTGATAAGTTGCGCCATTTGCGCAATCTAAAACAATCTTAAGGGAATCAAGATCAGTATTTTTTGGAAAGGTCGATTTACAAAACTTTTTATAGCGGGACTTTGCATCTTCTACACGATGTGCTTTGCCTAATTTATCGGAATCAACGATACTCATTTTTTGTTCAAGCTGTAGTTCAATTGCATATTCAATTTCATCCGGTAATTTAGTGCCTTCACTTGAAAAAAACTTAATACCATTATCGTAATAAGGATTATGTGATGCACTGATAACGATACCGGCTTGGGCTTTTAATTCCCGAGTTAAATGAGCAATTGCGGGTGTGGGCATAGGGCCCAATAGGTAGACATCTACACCGGCTGCAGATAAACCCGCTTCTAAAGCAGATTCAAACATATAACCGGAAATACGTGTATCTTTACCGATAAGTACTTTTTTTTTCTTTTTATTGGCTAAGACACAACCGATAGCCCAACCAAGTTTTAATACAAATTCGGGTGTAACCGGATAATCACCTACTTTACCGCGAATACCGTCAGTCCCAAAATATTTCCGAGGAAGGGCTGCACAAAAAGCTGTCTTTTGGTGTAGCATGTTGTAGCTATTTTTGGTTGCGTTACTCATTAGACAAGAAAGAAACCAGTTATCCATATCCTCATGAGCTCAATTATGGAGTTAAGCGTGGGTTCAAAAAAATTCATAAATATATAACTTTCTTTGTTCAGCTAGGGCTGCGGCCCTAGCTGAACTTGAGGAATATGAAACATCTGTTTTTTTGCATAAAGTACTTAGTTAGCTTACAGCTCCATCTGCTGTGCCTGCTCCAGGCCCTACATTAGGATCTTTTTGAGAGGATTTTACTTTTTTTGCTTCAGCTTTTTTTCCGTTAGTACTCCATCCTTCAAGTTCGCGTGGTGGCTTACCATCCATAATGTCATTAATTTGTGTTGTATCTATGGTTTCATACTTGATAAGTGCTTGGGCCATACAATGCAATTTATCTTTATTTTCTTCTAAGATGGTTTCTGCACGCTTGTAATTACGATCAATAATGGCACGGCATTCTTCATCAATTAAGCGGGCGGTATCATCAGAAAATTTAGTATTTTTAGCTATTTGACGCCCTAAGAAAACTTCTTCATTTTCTTGGCCATAAGTCAGAGGACCAAGGATTTCTGACAGGCCCCACTTAGTCACCATGTTATATGCAATTTCTGTCGCTCGTTCTATATCATTAGAAGCGCCCGTAGTGATTTGGTCTTCACCAAAAATTAAACTTTCAGCAATCCGACCACCAAATAAACTAGAAATTTGGCTTTCTAGCCGCGTTTTAGTATAGCTGTATCTATCTTCTTCAGGAAGAAACATCGTAACGCCTAAGGCTTTACCACGAGGGATAATAGTTACTTTATAAACTGGATCATGTTCAGGAACTAAACGTCCTACAATAGCATGGCCTGCTTCATGATAAGCCGTCAGCTTTTTTTCTTTTTCGGTCATCACCATGGAGCGCCGCTCGGTCCCCATCATAACTTTATCTTTGGCCTTTTCTAAGTCGCTCATGTCAATACTAGCTTTGTTCTGACGTGCTGCAAATAAGGCGGCTTCATTGACGATATTGGCTAAATCAGCACCAGAAAATCCTGGCGTGCCTCTAGCAATAATGGCAGAATTTACATCGTCCCCATTGGGTTTTTTTTTAAGATATATTTTAAGGATCTGTTCGCGTCCGCGGACATCAGGAAGGCCAACGGTAACTTGCCGATCAAAACGGCCTGATCTTAATAAGGCACGATCAAGAACATCCGGACGATTGGTTGCCGCAATGACGATAACATCTTCATTTCCTTCAAACCCATCCATTTCGACCAACAGCTGGTCTAAGGTTTGTTCACGCTCATCATTACCGCCACCTAGTCCCGCACCCCTGTGACGCCCTACAGCATCAATTTCATCTATAAAAATAATACATGGCGCTTGTTTTTTAGCTTGCTCAAACATGTCTCTTACACGAGATGCGCCCACGCCAACAAACATTTCTACAAAATCTGAGCCAGATATTGTAAAAAAAGGCACTTTTGCCTCGCCAGCTACAGCGCGGGCTAACAATGTTTTTCCTGTTCCAGGAGGACCCATTAATAAGACACCACGTGGTATTTTTGCCCCTAAGTTCTGAAACTTTGCGGGGTATTTTAAAAACTCTACTAATTCACTGACTTCTTCTTTTGCTTCTTCAGCTCCAGCCACATCTGCAAATGTGCATTTTACTTGCTCTTCGCCTAGTAAACGAGCACGGCTTCGGCCAAAAGATAAGGCGCCTTTGCCACCAGCTCCCCCCATTTGGCGCATAAAAAATATCCATACCCCAATTAATAAAAGCATTGGGAACCAGTTAATGAAAATACGCATCAAAAAACTTTCTTGCTGGGGAGGCTCTCCTTTTACGTTAACGCCTTTTTTGATAAGTTCAGGCAGTAAATATTGATCAGAGATAGGCATATAGCTGCTAAAGGATTTATCACTTTGTAGTTGACCTTTAATAACATGGTTACTTTGTATAGTAACGGATTGTACATTCCCTTGTTGAACGTTGTGTAGAAACTCAGAATAGGTAAGAGGCTCTCCGCCACCATGGCGAGGTTCTAAATTATTAAATACGGAGATAAGGATGACGGCAATGATCAACCAGAGAAATAGATTTTTTAGCATGTCGTTCAAGCTATACTACCTCGTAGTTTTAAACAAAAAAGGGCATTATATACTGCTCGCTCAATAAGATGCGAATTTTTAAGAGGAGCATCCCCCCCCCCGTATCTATCTTCCATTATGAAAATAGGAATGGGTGAAAGGATTATATACTAAATTTACAAGGTTTCGTTTTTTTACACTCTTTTTAGCTTAAAAAGGTATAAGCTGAGAAATACTCATTAAAACCAGAGGATTATTGTCCGTTATAGCCCATAGCAATTAAGTAAACTTCTGCTGAGGCGCCGCGAGAAGCGGCTGGTTTACGAATAGAAACAGTTAAAAATATACGGCGTAATAGCTTTAGATAGCTTTCAAAACCTTCTCCTTGGAAAGTTTTGATAATAAATCCTCCTTTTGGCTTTAATACTTGCTGAGCAAAATCAAGAGCGAGTTCTGCAAGATGCATCGCTTTGGGTTGATCGATAGTTCGCATACCGCTTAAATTGGGTGCCATATCAGAAAGAACGATATCAATTGGCCTTGATTGTATGTGTTTTAGAAATTGCTGTAGAACAGACGCTTCACGAAAATCACCTTGTACAAACTCTACGTTCGGTAAAGACGACATCGGTAGTATATCCAAAGCATACACTTTACCCTGCTCGCCTACCAGTTTAGCTGCCAATTGAGACCAGCCGCCTGGCGCAGCGCCCAGATCAACCACAGTCATTCCAAGTTTTATGATCTTATTTTTTTCTTGAATCTGAAGTAGTTTATAGACCGAGCGCGACCTAAAGCCTTCCTGCTGAGCACGTTTTACGTAGGGATCACTGAAATGTTGTTTAAGCCAACGTCTAGAACTTTTGCTACGAGACATAGCTATTTTGTGGTTTGCAATAAGTTTCTCGTATCAAGAATTTTCCAATTAGAAGGGCAAAGACATAACAAAGAGGCAGTACTATAAATGCTTTACGGTAATCAGCCGCGCCATAAAAAGGCACACCATGATAGGTAACGCCATTCCAATAGAGATGTAAGAATAAACCAATTAGTGGCTGAAATAGTGCTCCGCCAGCTACTGTTGCCATATTATTTATGCCGATAGCTGTGCCAGCCACATCGGCGTGATTGTTATCTTTAACAACACCGAAGGCGAGCGATTGTCCGGAAGCGGCTAACCCAAACAAGAACAAACAAAAATAAAGCCAAAATAAAGGAAGATGTGGAATATAAATAACGGGTATTAAACCAAAAACACCTAGGCTGGCTGCAAACTTTAAAGGTATACCGCGCAGACCAACTTTGTCAGACCACCAGCCCAAGAGCGGACAACCGATACCGATAGCAAGCCAAATCATTGTGCAAGCGGTAGAGGCTGCTTTCGTGCTTATCCCATAAGCGGCGACAAGAAATGGAACTCCCCAAAGGGCAGCAAAAGCCGTAATAGGTGCCCATACCATAAAAGAATAAAGGGCGATAAACCAGGTTTGATTGTTGCGACCCACTTGCTTTAGGCTTTGTAGGATATTTTTTTTAGCAGTCGGTTGAAATTTATGCCCCTTGGAAACAACTTCTGGGCTATCTCGAACAATAAGCCAAATGAGCAGCCCTAATATTATGCCGATCGCAGCTAGAGTAAGGATGGTATGCCTCCATCCCCAATGTCCTACAGCGATTGTTAACGGTGTTTCACCAACAATAGAGCCCATACTACCCATCAGCTCAACTAATCCCGTTAAAAAAGCAAAATACCGGGCAGGGAACCAACGCGAAATCAGCACTAAGGTTCCTATAAATGAAAAAGCTGAACCCATTCCCATCATAAAACGGCCAGCAGAAGCAATAATGACATTATTTGTTGTTGCGAAAATTAAAGCGCCAATAGCGCAGGTAAGTGTTGCCACCGTCATTAAACGTCGTGGGCCGAAACGATCGTACAAGGAGCCCGCAGGAAGTTGCATGGGCGTATAAGCATAATAGTAAAAAGCAACCATTGTTCCCAAGCTCACTGCATTCAGCCCTAAGTCGTGAGTTAGCTCTCGTGTCATAACTGCCGGAGAAATTTGTAAGATAAATTCATACATATAGAACACGGAAGAAAGAATACAGATAATAGCGGCAAGTAAGGTAGATTTTTGAGTAGCTAAGGGCTTTGTTAAATTATTGTTTTTATTAGACATAACGTTGCGTAATAGAGAAAAGAGTAGATAAAAATATTAGATATCGGAAACTGATTCATTCGTAAATTGTTGTTTACAGTGGGTTTCGCGAAGTAAAAAGCGACTTACAATGAGTGCTAAAATATAACATAAAGGTAAAATAATCAGCGCTTTTTGGTAATCTGCTGCGCCATAAAAAGGTGTGCCATTATGCATGGTACCATTCCAATTGTAATATAATAAAACTCCTATTAGAGGTTGAAATAATGCACCACCAGCAACTACCGCTGTATTATTAAAGCCAATCGCTGTTCCTACAACAGAAGGAGGATTATTGTCTTTGACAACTCCAAATGATAAAGCTTGGCCTGAAGCGGCTAAGCCAACCATGAATAGGGTAAGATATAGCCATATAATCGATAGGTGCGGACCATAAATAATAAGTGTGATGCTAAAGATTCCCAGGAGCGCGGAAAAACTTAAAGGGATAGAACGAGACTTTATCATGTCGGAAACCCAGCCTAATAAAGGGCTTCCTATCCCTATGCCAAGCCAAATCATAGCACAGGCTTTAGAGGCCGCTTCCGTGCTGATTCCATAGGTTGCAACCAGAAAAGGGATACCCCAAAGGGCGGCGAATGCTGTAATAGGGGCCCATATGGCAAAAGAGTAAAGTGCAATTAACCAGGTCTGCCGATTATTACAAACGTGCTGTAAGCGTTTCAATTCACTCTTTTCAGGGGAGCATTGAAATTTTTTACGTTGTGACACTGTTTTTGGACTATCACGAACAATGGCCCAAATAAATAATGCCAAAAAAATACCCATAATTGATAAGCTAATAATTGTTGAACGCCACCCCCAATGACTAATTGCTTTAGCTAAAGGAACTTGACCGGCAATGGCACCAACAGAACTCATTAACTGAACAAGTCCGGTTAGTAAGGCGAAACGGTGAGGGGGAAACCAGCGAGAGACAAGAAGTAAAGCGCCAATAAATGAAAAAGAAGATCCAATCCCCATAAAAAATCGGCCCACTGATGCCATAAAAACACTAGGCGTTGTGCCGAATAATAATGCACCTGTGGCACAGACCAAAACAGCCAGCGTGATCAAGCGCCGTGGTCCAAAACGATCATACAGTAAACCTGCAGGTAGTTGCATAGGAGTATAAGAATAATAGTAAAATGCAGCCATGGTACCTAAGCTAGCTGCATTGAGATTTAGATCACGCATTAATTCATTTGTCATAACGGCAGGAGATACTTGCAGTATGAATTCATACATGTAAAACATAGCAGCGAGGGTACAAATAATCGAGGCAAGAAGGAGCTGCTTTTTTTTTGTTAGCGTATAGGGAGCGTCTTCTGTCAAAATAGCTTCATTATTATACATTTATTACCCCTTGGATCATGCTTCCTCATGACCTTATTGTTGATAGCTTTCTTGAAAAGATCAAGTCAGCGACATACCTATTTATATATTTAATTTTTTAATCTAGCTCTAACAGTTTTCTGTAGGGGCTATATTTCACTAAAAGGATGAAGCACTTGAACCTGAAACACTCAAGGGCAATGGATATAAATAGATGTTATTTTATACTTATACTTTAAAGACAATAAGGGAATAAGATTTTGATTGCAAGTATAGCTTGTTAATTTATTAAATCTATTATCAATAATATTTATTATTGATAATAATATAAATTAAAATAATATAATCGCGAATGCTTAATTTAAAACTTTTTATTTGCAAAAATAGTCATTTTTTAACTTAGGATTAATCAAGTTTCTTATTTTGGCGAACATCTTATCGTAAATATTTTTCATTATCTTTTAAAAGTTTTTCTATAGCCTCTCGGCATAAGTCTGCCATTGCAACATTTTGTTTTAAAGCAAGCAATTTCAGTTTATAATGCATTGAAATGGGTAGCCTTATTATAAATTTTTTATCCGTTTCCTTTTTACTCTGTTCCTTTAAATTTTTATTAGTCATTTTAATTCCGCCATCTATATTGCGATATGGTAGTATATCCATCTTTATTCAATTATTCTAACCTTGTGTTTCAGGGCCTGCCAAAAAGTTTTGCATAGGATACAATAAAAATGAAAGAAGCTTTAAAAAAGCAAATTGAAGTTTATGTTAAAAAAAATAGGCAAAGTCTTTTTATTAATTAGCTAGAGGCGCTACACACTTCCTCTCTGCGCTAACCAACCGAGCTATGGGTCCTTACTACGTTAACTTCGTTCGAGTACCCTATGTCACACCATTTTTCCAACGCTGTAGCCTATTCCTATTTAGCTAAATAGGAATAGGCTACATTAATTTTATAAAAAATAGCTAGCTTTGAATTATTATTGTTCTTGAGGAAGAAAACTACGTAAAGGTTCTGCACGTGTAGGATGACGGAGTTTACGCAATGCTTTCGCTTCAATTTGTCGGATACGTTCACGTGTTACGTCGAATTGTTTACCTACTTCTTCTAAAGTGTGGTCGGTATTCATATCGATGCCAAAACGCATACGTAATACTTTGGCTTCACGTGGTGTTAGCGTTGCAAGGACTTCATTAACGTTTTCTCGCAGGCCTTCAATTGTCGCAGCGTCAATTGGCGATAATGCGGTGGTATCTTCAATAAAGTCACCTAAATGAGAATCACCATCATCGTCTCCAATCGGTGTTTCCATAGAGATAGGTTCTTTCGCGATTTTAAGAATTTTTCGGATTTTATCTTCAGGTAAGCCCATTTTTTTACTGAGCTCTTCTGGTGAAGGTTCTTTACCCGTTCCTTGTAGTATTTGACGTGCAATACGATTGAGTTTATTAATAGTTTCAATCATATGAACAGGAATGCGGATAGTACGTGCTTGATCCGCAATCGAACGTGTAATGGCTTGGCGTATCCACCAAGTTGCATAGGTTGAAAATTTATAACCACGGCGATATTCAAATTTATCGACGGCCTTCATTAAGCCAATGTTTCCTTCCTGTATTAGATCGAGAAATTGCAAACCACGGTTTGTATATTTTTTTGCAATAGAAATAACAAGACGAAGATTGGCTTCAACCATTTCTTTTTTAGCACGCCGTGCCTTAGATTCTCCTGCAGACATTTGGCGATTAATTTCTTTAATTTCCGAGATCGCCATGCCGACTGATTTTTCTAATTCCTGTAGTTTATTTTGTGCAGAAACAATAGAAGGTTGTACTGTCTTTAGTGCTTGTGCATAGCTTTTTTTGGAGAGAATATGCTTTTTAAGCCATTTTTCATTGGTTTCATTTTTGGGAAATGACTCAATAAAAGCTTGGCGTGGCATTTTGGCATTATTAACACATAAACGCATGATGGCCCGCTCTTGGACTCTAATATCTTCTAAGAAAGAACGCATTTTTCGAGTTAATTTATCGAGTTGGCGCGGTATCAATTTAAATTTGGTAAAAGCATCGGAAAGCAATAGCGCCTGTTTTCGGGTTTTTTTATCATGGCGGCCATATTTGTTTTGTGTTACTAAAAAAGCTTCATACAATGCTTTTAACTCAGCAAACCGTGTATGGGCAAGTTCTGGATCGGGGCCCCCATCAAGCTCACTAAATCCTTCATCATCATCTGCATTTTTAGATTTTAAATCTCCACCTTCATCGTTTAGGTCTTTGTTTTCTTTTTCAATTATTGATTGAGCAAGTTTACTTTTACTTCCTTTTTTGTTGTCTCCACTTTTGTTGTCTCCACCTTCTTCTTTCTCTTCTTCTTCTTCTTCTTCTTCTTCTCCTTGGTCACTTTCACCTATTCCTTCATCCTCATCATTGGTTTCAAGATCGCTTTTCGCAGAAAAATTTTCTAAAGGGATCGAGAGCTCTTCGAGGTCTAAAAACCCACTAATAATATCGTTTAAACGAATCTCTTGCGCTTCATAACGTACATAATCATTGAGTATATCCGAAATGTTTTCTGGATATTGGGCAAGGGCAATAAGGATGACTTGTAGGCCTTCTTCAATGCGTTTTGCAAGATTGATTTCTCCTTCACGAGTCAATAATTCAACAGTACCCATTTCACGCATATACATACGAACAGGATCGGTTGTACGGCCTAATTCAGCCCCTATATTTACTAACATAATTGTGTTTTCTGAACCGGATTCTTCTTCTGAAGAATTGGTGGCGGAGGAAAGCAAAGTTTCCATATCCGGTGGTGCAGCGCACACCGAGATACCCAATGCATTAATTATTGGGATAATTTCATCAAGTTGAAGCTGATCTTGCTCAGATTCAGAAATAATGTCTTCAAGGAGATAATCCTTGATTTCAGCATAGGTAACAAATCCTTGTTCTTTACCATGCTCTATAAGTGCTCGTAAGCGAGTTTGTTGTTGTTCGAAATCCATACCTGTGCTTGACCTCTTGGGGAAAGTAATGCTTTTATTATACCTTATAAGATAAAGCTATAAACCTTTAGCTAACAAAAGGCAAGTCTCCATCTTAAAAAAATATGCTAATACTCGGGTTAGGTAGTAATGTAGGCGATAGTTTAAATAATTTACGTCTTGCAGTACAGTTATTGCAAAAATCGCAGGTAATTACACGGTTGCAGATATCGCCGCTATATAGCTCATCGGCTCTTTTACCGCCTTATGCACCTGCCGTTTGGAATAAGCCTTATTTGAATATAGCGCTAAGTTGTAAAACTGAATTACCGCCAATGGAAGTTTTGGCAGTCGTTAAGCAAATTGAGAAACAAATGGGTCGGGAGGAAAGTCAGCGTTGGGCACCAAGACTTATTGATATTGATATTTTGGCTTGGGATGATTTGATCCTTAACGAAGCTAGATTGCAAATACCACATGCTGAATTAGGACGAAGACCGTTTGCTTTGTGGCCACTGCTTGATTTGTTACCTAAGTGGAAACATCCGTACCATGAAATAGCTGATTTAGTCGAGTGTTGGGGTTCGCGCTTTTTAGGTCAGGCACCTTTTAATACTAAGCAATTGTCTCAGCGTTTGTTAGGGACTCAATTGGTTGGAATTTTAAATGTAACGCCTGATTCTTTTTCAGATGGCGGCCAATTTATTAACGTTTCTGATGCGCTTGTTCAAGCCGAGAAACTAATGCTGGAAGGGGCTGAAATCTTAGATATAGGGGCAGAATCTACCCGTCCCGGAGCACAGCCGCTCTTGCCAGAGAATGAGTGGCAGCGTTTAGCGCCCGTTTTAAATGCAATAAATGACCATTCGAAAACTTGGCCGGTTAAACCCACACTAAGTGTAGATACGCGTCATTATCAGGTGGCAGAAAAAGCGATTGAATTAGGAGTTGATTGGATTAATGATGTCAGTGGTTTCTCTGATAGTAAAATGCGCGGATTAGTCGTAAAAACGGCTGTCAAATGTGTTGTTATGCATAATTTGGGTGTTCCAGCTAATAAAAATAACGTTATGTCTGGTTATTCAGATATCTGTGAACCAATTTTGAATTGGGGAAAGCAACGGTTCAATGAATTAACGTTAGCGGGAGTCGATCCAGGACAGTTTATTTTTGATATAGGAATTGGTTTTGGGAAAACAGCGCAACAATCTGCTTATTTATTAAAAAATATAAAACAGTTTCAGCGTTTGGGTTTTCCATTACTTGTAGGCCATTCTCGTAAATCTTTTTTAAATGTAATAACTGATAGGCCTTTTTCAGAAAGGGATTTCGAGACGGCGCTTTTTTCATATCAACTTGCGTTGCAAGGCGTGAATTATTTGCGAATTCATAATGTGGGATTAAGTACTAGAGCATTGAAATGTGTTTGTTATATGGAAGAAAATTACTTATAAAGTTTGAGGCTAGTTATGTATCACTAGGCTATGAAATTTTATTCGTAAATCCCCAAAATACATGAGGATTGCGAGTTGAGTGGCAACGCAGACAAAAATTCAAGTGCGAAGAGGATAGCTACCAAGTAAGATCCAGTTCTTTGACTGCTTTAACATCATCTAAGCGCTTTACTGGTAGATAATGTGGTGCATTGTGCAATATAGCTGGGTTTTCTTTGGCCTCACACAGAATTTTCTCCATCGCAAGAATAAAGGCGTCTAATTCTTGTTTTGATTCAGTTTCTGTAGGTTCAATCAATAAACATTCTGGAACAAGTAATGGAAAGTAGGTTGTTGGGGCATGAAAGCCAAAGTCGAGTAAACGTTTTCCTATATCCATGGCGGTTACATGATGGTCTTCTTTTAGTTTTTTTACAGTTAATATAAATTCATGGCTAGCACGACGCTGTGAGAATGCAGGAATATATCCAACTGCTTTGAGTCTCGTTAATAAATAATTAGCATTTAACGTGGCGAATTTTGCAACACGTCTTAATCCTTCGCAACCAAGTAAGCGGGCATAGAGAAAAGCACGTAAAAGAATGCCTGTATTTCCCATAAACGTCGATAAGCGGCCAATACTTTGTGGCCTATCGGTTTTATTTAGCCAACGATACTGATGGTTCTCATAAGTTACAGTAGGAATAGGTAAAAAGGGGAGTAAACGTTCGCTGACAGCAACAGGGCCGGAGCCTGGACCTCCTCCCCCATGAGGTGTTGCAAAGGTTTTATGTAAGTTGAGATGCATAACATCAAAACCCATATCACCCGGTTTTACTTTACCTAAAATGGCATTGAGATTAGCACCATCATAATAAAGTAGACCACCGGCATCATGAATAATTTTGGCTATTGCTTCGATTTGCCTTTCAAATACACCCAAAGTAGAGGGATTTGTTAGCATAATCCCTGCAGTATGCGGTCCTACAGCCGCTTTTAACTTTTCTAAATTTACATCACCTTCGCCATTCGTGGGTATTTCACGAACAGCATAGCCACACATAACCGCAGAAGCAGGGTTTGTACCATGGGCGGCATCGGGAATAAGAAATTCTGTACGGTTTGTATCGGCACGAGATTCGTGATAAGCCTTAATCATGGCAACACCGGCAAATTCACCTTGTGCACCGGCCATGGGCGCCAAAGAGACACCTTCCATACCTGTCACTTCTTTTAAAATTTCTTGAAATTCAAACAGACAATGTAGCGTTCCCTGGCAGTTTTCTTCAGGAGATAAAGGATGTTGGTTTAGAAATTCAGGTAATGACGCTAAACGATGTACACCGCGCGGATTATATTTCATCGTACAGGAGCCCAATGGATAAAAATGGGTATCAATCGAGAAATTTTTTTGTGATAAACGCGTAAAATGGCGTACGACTTGTAATTCTGAAAGTTGTGGAAGTAAAGGTTCTGTTTTTCGTAATAAGCCTTCAGGGATCAAAGAAGCGTTGATGGCGCTGTGATTTGTCGGAATTTGTGCTTTGGCGATACGGCCTGGTTGGCTAAGTTCAAAAATAGGCATAAATTTTTATGAGTGTGATGTTAATAAATGCTCGAGTTGTTCTTGGTAAAAATTGATATCTTTTTGCGTTTTTGTTTCAGTGGCACAGATCAACAATGTGTTACCTAATTCAGGGTATAAGTCAGATAGATCCAATCCGCCTTGTATGCCAATTTTTGCTAGTTCTTTTAGTAAGGGCTTTATAGGCTTAGGTAAACGGATAATAAACTCATGAAAAAAAGGAGTGTTAAAAACTAACTCAACGCCAGGAATGCAAGTTAATTTTTTTGCAAGTTGTTGCGCATTTTGGTGAGAAGTTTGCGCTACTTGCTTTAAACCGTTAGGGCCTAGCAAGCTCATATAAATAGTAGCTGCAGTGACAAGTAATCCTTGATTGGTACAAATGTTAGAAGTGGCTTTGGCGCGCCGAATATGCTGTTCTCGCGCTTGTAATGTCAGTGTAAATCCTGTCTTTCCATTTTTATCTACAGTGCGCCCGACAATTCTTCCTGGCATTTGTCTGACCCATTCCTTTTTGCAGCACATAAATCCAAAGTAAGGTCCTCCTCCTGCCAGCGGGATTCCAAGGGGTTGGCCTTCACCACAGACAATGTCAGCACCTTTCTCACCCCATTGGCCGGGCTCTTTGATTAAACCTAAGGCGATGGGGTTGGTTACAGCGATAACAAACAAATTATGTTCATGTGCCCAATTGGTTAATTGATCGACTATTTCTAAAGACCCAAAAAAATTAGGTTGTGGAATAACCAGAGCACAAATAGCTTCTTTATTCCAGCGCTCTAGCACGGTTAGCGCAATATTGCCTTGCGCACAATAGTCTAACTCAATAAGTTCGATGGCTTGTTGTGTCACAATCGATTGTATCGCTTGTCGGTAAAAGGGGTGTAGTGTTTTAGGAATTAAAATTCGTGTCGATTGGGTTTCTTTGTTAGCTCTCACGGCCATTAAAATGGCTTCGGCTAATGCAGAGGCACCGTCGTAAAGTGAGGCATTGGCATAATCCATACCCGTCAGGCTAGCCATCATTGTTTGGTATTCGTAGATGAGTTGTAACGTTCCTTGACTCGCCTCAGCTTGGTAGGGGGTATAAGCCGTCATAAATTCGCCACGACTGGTCAGATCCCAAACGGCGGCAGGAATGTGATGTTCATAAGCGCCTGCACCAATAAAACAAAGTCCTTTTTTATTTTCTTGTGCACGTTCTTGAATGATGCGTGACAATTCCATCTCGGTTAATCCGGAAGGAATACCTTTTAATGTTGTATTTTTTAGCGAAGCAGGAATCTCATCAAAAAGATCGTCAATTGTATGTACGCCAATGATGGCGAGCATCTCTTGTACTTCGACATCAGTATGCGGAATAAATGGCATATTAATGGGTCTCAGCAGAAATTTTTTTTTCGTAATTTTCGGCCGTTAATAAATCTTCTAATTCGTGAGTATCAGTAATTTTGATACGAAATAACCAGCCTTTACCATAAGAATCTGAATTGATGAGGTCTGGCGTGGCATTTAATTCGGAGTTGAGTTCGATAATTTCACCCGAGAGTGGTGAATAGACGTCAGCCGCCGCTTTGACCGACTCTAATACACAAATTTCTTGACCTTTTTTTACTATTTTTTTCAGTGTGGGTAGCTCAACAAATACAATATCACCCAATAGGGCTTGCGCATGATCTGTAATGCCAACACGAACAATATTGTTTTCCTCCAAATCAACCCATTCATGTGTGATGGTAAATCTTAATTTTGCTACTTTGTTCATAAATTTAAAATCTCTTTATAAATGTATTATTTATTCAAACGCTTTTATTCCTTTGCGTACAAAAGGCGGTTTAATAATTTTTACACGATATTTTCTATCACGAATCATGACTTCGCAGTAATTCCCACTTTTTAGAGGTAGGCGTGCCAATGCGATAGAACAGTTTAAACTCGGTGAAAAGCTAGCGCTAGTAATATAACCAGCATTTCCTTGTTCTGTTATTAATACCGAGTCTTTGCGTAGTATAGCGCGTTCCTCTAGGACTAAACCATAAAGCGCTTGTTTAAGTTGGTTGCGTTGTTGAGTTAGCGCTTTACGACCTATAAAGTCACGGTCTAAAGGTTCCCAGGCAATGGTCCAGCCTAAATTTGATTCTAATGGAGTTGTTGTTGCATCCATATCTGAACCATGTAAATTAAAACCGGCTTCTAAGCGTAGCGTGTCACGTGCGCCAAGCCCGCAGGCTGAAATGTCGCGTGCTAATAAACGATTCCAAAAGGTTTCCGCTTGGTTGTGAGGTAACATAACTTCATAGCCATCTTCACCGGTATAACCGGTTCGTGCAATGAACCACCCATCTTTTTCTACACAATGAAAAGGTTTTAGGTTTTTAGTGACAGACTGTTGTTTTTCACTAAAGGTGGCGTGAGATTTTTCGCGAGCATGGGGTCCTTGGATAGCAATAATGGAAAGGTCATCTCGTTCCTTAATAACTAAATTATTGAACGATTCCCTTTGCTGATGTAACCAGGCGAGATCTTGTTGCCGATTTCCAGCATTAACGACTATCCGGTAGTAGTATTCAGATAATTGATAGACGATTAAATCATCTAAAATACCGCCGTCATTGTTTAATAAACAGCTATACAGTGCCTTACCGGAATTTAATCGTTGTGGATTATTTGCCAATAATTTACTTAAATAGGCGAGTGAGCTGTTACCACAAATGTCTATTGCCAGCATATGTGAAACATCAAACATACCGCAATCCTGTCTTACTGCATGATGTTCTTTTAGCTGGGAGCTGTAATAGAGGGGCATTTCCCATCCGGAAAAATCAACTAACTTAGCCTTTGCTCTTTTATGTTCGCTATAAAGGGCAGTTTTTTTCCCCATGTTTATTTCCATTATTTGAATTTGAAAGGAGGGCTAAATTATAACGCGAAGGCTAGTCTTAATGAAAGTTGTTTAACGACAATATTGTTATGTTTAATCCGTTGACGCAATTTGCGAAAGCTCTGAAAAAGCTAAGTTACAGATTAAATTAATAAACTTTACGTTGATTTAATTTTAGGATAGAGAATTGTAAATTTATCCTCATAGGTGTTAGTATTTTTTCATTGATTTTAAAAATACTTTGGATAATTCATAAGAATTATAGGGTGGTTTGGCATGGACGTTGATACTACTGTTTTTACTGAAGAAATTATACAAATTATTGACAGACATCCCGGGCTTGTGGCCAATAGATTCGATAATTTAAGAAAAATAAGACGCATGATTGAACACGGTTTTGCATTAAGGCCACTTAAGGAAGTGCTGTCTTTTTTAGATAAAAAAAGTTTACTTAATCAAAATTTATTTGATTTTATTATAGAAAATAAACGTAATCTTAACCAATTAGGTATTTTTTTAAAGTGGTTGAAAGAATTTAGTGCTAGCTCAGGTGAGATCCTAGATTTTTTTAAGCGATTTGATGATATTAACGATATCGATAGAGTTATTACACGCTTAGATGAGTTAGAATTTAAAAATGTTTTCGATACTGAATTTGATTTTACTTTTTTCTCTGTGTTGATTAGTTTGATCGACGAAGGTATAGATCAAGAAAAATATATTAATTTAATTAGAGATGTTGAGAATAAACCTAACTTACTAAAGGCATTAAGAATTTTAAAAAAAAATGATTTATTACAGGATCCTTACTATGAATTTGTTTTTGATAAAGAGAATTTTTTTCCAGTTATTAAAGCGGAGTTAATAAGTAAATTAAAAAATAATGATGCGTTGAACGAACAGAATTTTAATATTTGTAAGAAAGAAACGAATTTAATTTTACGCACGGAGCTGATAAATATATTAGAAAGTAATGACATCTCGTTGCGGGATAATTTTTTAACGTTAGCGGCTAAAAATATTCATTCTTTACTTGGCGTAGTGAAATATTTAGAAAAAAAATCTTTATTAACGGAGGAACAGATAACAAAACTAAAGTCGGTAAGTGATAATAGCCTAAAATATTTAATTAATATTATCTTATTAGTTGATGAATTGGAATCGCCGGATGAAATAAGTCTTTTTATCGTAGAAAAAAGTGAAAGACTAAGAAAGCTATTAAGATCAGTCATGGTATTAAAAAACGAAAATTACCTGACAGTAGAAAATTATAGGCTACTTTCCACTAATTTACATTATCCGGATGTTGTTTTCCAGTTTGCCCAAGCATTAGTTGTTTTGAGAAATAATCAACTCGATGATCTTCTTTGGAAAAACGAAGCGTATAATTCTGAAAATCCTTTGCAGTTAGTATTTTTTTTGAAAGAGCTGAATAAAGCTAGTCTTTTATCAGATACTAATTTAGCGCAGATAAAAAGAATTAATGTCCCACCTTATTTTTTAAGAATACTTAAAGCATTAAATCGCTTGCATGGTTTAACCGAGGACACGTTTGCAAAGCTAGTAAAATTAGATCGAGTATTAGTTTCCGCCTATCCTCTCTATGAAAAACTGAGTCGCATGAAAAGTATTTCACTTGAATTATTATCGGATATTTTCTTAATTTCATCTGAGGATTTAGATAAACCGACTAAATTAGAGAAGATAGAACAATTGCTGGAGCTAGAAGGGAAAGCTTCGCTCAATAAACCACGGTTATCTATTAACCGAGAACAAAGTACGCATGTATCATCCGTACAATTTAGTATTTCTCAATCTGTTAAGCGTTTTTTGCAAAAATATGGCGAGCATATTACACCGAGTAACCTCGAAAAAAATTTTTTAGAAATAACGGACGAACTAAAATTTTTAGTGAGCGACGACAATGTTAAAAATCGTGCAGCACGCAGTGCGCTTGAAAAAATTATTTCGTCATCTGATTATATAGAACCTATTTCTAAATTAAGTTTAAGGGAATTATTGGTGCTATTGTGGGAAGGGATACAAGACGATTCATTGCGAATTTCTTCCCTGCTTGACGCTAAAATACAAATAATAGAAGGATTATACGAAATACAACGTGGGGGTAATATAGATGCTTTTGGTCAAGATAATGGCTTGCCGGATGAAGCCATTTGCTGTACGGGTGCTTTTAATAAATTAGTAGAAAAGTTGGCAGGTATTCATCAATTTGTCGAGATCATCAATATAACCCCGGAATTAGCGGCGACAAAATTTCCTTTAGTCGTTAGAGAAAAGGCAACAGATTATTTAATAAGCTTGGAGCATGAGCAACTATTATTAACCTATGATTTGTTGAAAGAAGAAGGTATTGCTTTTATATGGAAACATATAGCAGCTAATGTGCAAAAAGCGATGTTGGCGGAGTTTTCGCCACTTTATCAATTAGAATCAGGAGAGGTTACTGAGGATTTTAAGCGGTTAATAGCTAGCCACGAAGATTTAGAGATTGATGAGCGGTTATTAGCAAGCATTAAATCGTCTTATGCATTGAGAAAGTTAGATTTAGCGACCTCGGTTAATGCTTTTTCAGATTGTGCAGAAGTAAGTAACGTAAATCAACGATTAAAACGGTCAGTCAGTCATTGTATTAAGAAAAACACGGTGAAAGAAAAGCGCTACCGTCCGTTTACTGCCTTGCATCGCGATTTTGAATATGCTTTATCTTTTTTTATGGGTCGAGTGGAATCAGATTTACAAGAAATTGTGGTAGAAAAAATTGAAATTTTGCAAAAAATGGCTAAAGATAGGTACCTCTCAATTAATATTCTAGATGATTTTGCTGTGGCTAATCTTGAGGGGGTTTGCGAAATTTGGCTTATGGCTGAAAGATTTATTAAAGAAAGTACGGATATTGCCCTGAGTAATCTCATTGAATTCAGTTTCGGCAAAAAAAAATACTATATTACTATTAAGCGTAACTCGCACAGCGTAGGTTCATACCGCGTGTATTGCCCAACCTTTAACAAAGAAGCATTTTTCGATATTAATTCAGATGTAGATATAGAAGAGGCTGTAGAAATTTTTAAAGAGGTATTATATGCTGATTTACCTTTGTATCAAATAAAAACTCGATATTTAAGCTATTTTCAGCCAGAAAATTATTTATCAATTTTTGATTTTCAAGCGATTTTTTTTATTTCTGTGCAAACATCCAATATTGAGCTACATGAGTTTGAAGGTGTACCTAGAAAAGGATTTTATGATTTTTTTCTGATTAATGGTGAGTTTCCCACAGAGACTGATATAAATTTTTTATTTAATCATGGTTTAAATTCAGAATATGCTAGACTTTCCTTTGCTTTGGAAAAAACACCAGAAGCGATAAGTTACTTTTCTGAGCAAGAGCAAATAGCTTTAGGGAAATTGTTGTTTAAGTATTCTATTCCTGTAGAAGAAACTAAAAGTGTGTTAATCGGGAGTGAACTCAATAAGTTTCATAAAGAATTACTTCAATTATTAATCGATTATGCGAATAAAAACGAGGTTATTAGTGAAGAAAAATTAAGTGAATTAGTCCGTGAAACCAGTTATTTAGTATTAATTAAAACGGATTTAGATTCAGAAGAGCTCAATAGTTTGCTTGAAGATTTAGTACAGTCGCATAATGAAGTAAAATTTAAATTAGAAAATTTAGTAGGACTGAGTAGATTATCTATACTATTGGCACCGACATTGATCAATGCGCTGAATGGGCATTCAGACAATTTGATTCATTTAGCCAGTATGATGGGTGGGGATTACGTAATAAATGAGAGTTATTTGAATTTAATTAAGCACGAGAGGTTTATTAGACATTTTCCTAAGCTATCTACTTTATTACAAAAAGGTCAATATGCATTAGCATCACCTATCTGTAAGCTATTATTGTTAAGTAGCTTTTATACATTAATAAAGCAATTAGTAAACACGCCAACTAATAGCCCTGAATATAAGATGGCGCAATCTTTATTAGTGGATAATACGGTACTTTTTTCCGTCTTGTTTGCAGAAGCTTTTGGTTTGGAATTAGGACCAGCAGGCATTATTTTAGATTTGGGGATTACTATTCATCAATTATTAATTGCTTCTGACTATATAAGGCAGCATTATCATTTACAGGTTTCACTGTGGGAAGGTATTAAATTTGAACTTGGCTTTGATGGAATTGTGAAAGAAACATTAGAAAGTCGGGAAATGGTACGTTTAAATCTAGTAGGCATCAATAATTTAAGTAAGAACAGTAGCTATTATTTTAGTCATGTGATTTTAAAGGCGCCTAAGATAGTTGAGATTGAAGCCAAGGAAGTAGAAAGAAAAGAAGTTCCTAATTTTTTTTTAAAAAAAATTGCTTTATCGCCATTAAAACAAATTACTAGTTTAAGCTATATTTATAAGGCAGAAACTCGTATGGGTCGACTACAATCTTACCATGCTGTTAGCTATTTAAAACGACAAATTTTAGTAGAATCTCCCAAAGAAATTATTATAAATTTTTCTGAAAAAAATATTTCATTCGTACAAGAAAATAATATTTTTGTAAAATTTGAAGAGCAATGTAAGTTCGGTGATATGCACCAAATTAAGTTTGATATAAAGTGTGCTTCAAGCATATATAGATCCGTTAATGGGATATTCTTTTGCTTAAGAAAAGATTGTTTTAGAAATCCGGTATTAACAGAAGGGTGGAGCGTTGCTTCATCGACGACGCTTTCAGATAAGCGAACTGGCCGCATTGAGAATGTGCATTCAGTTATACTCGATGGTGATGTGGGCGCTATGTTGAAGAATGAACATGCTTTTAATTTGGAAGAAATTTGGATAAAGGTTTTAGTGTTGTTTAATCCTCATTTCGGGAATATGACGCTAAAAGACGGTTCTTTTTTAACAAATCAAACGCTGGTTGTTTTGATTCAGGATCCCCCTTTGGCCGATATTATTGTAAATGATCGAATGATATCGATGTCTTTTTTTAACTTTACAGGTGTTTGCTGCTTAAATAAACTGCATTATTGGGTAGGTTTTAATACATTGTCTAGTGTTATCAGAGATAATCTTGATTATCTATCTATTTATCTTATGCCATTAAGTTTAAATGATCCTGAGCAAACTATTACAATGCTATATACTTCCCAGTTAAGGATTGGAGAAAAAGGTCCTAAATTTATTTTTATTGAGCAGAAGCAAGAAATAACTATTTATTTTAAACCAGGTTATGTTTTATATGGTTATTTTAATTTTGTTTCGCCAGTCATTAAATTATACAATGCTACTGTTGAGTCAGGAGCAGTGGCGGTATTTATCCTTGAAACGCATCAGATATGTTCACTAGAAAATATTCAAGGTACCTATGCTTTTTATTCGCATGGTAAAAGCATAGCGGTATACGAAACTATCATTCATGTTACTAGACTAGGCGCTAATGTCAATTTACATAATCAATTAAATAATACATATGTTATTGAATCTAACCAACTATTAAATTTTTTAATCGTTAATTATGATGGACTTTATTGGTTTCCTTATAACTTCACAGAGCTGAATGTTTTTTGGTGCCAAATAGATTGTCCGCTCATACATGTTAAAAGCAAAGTTTCTGATTTTTTAAATTTAACATTTAAAGGACGGTTTAAATTAGTTGATAAAAATTATACAGCATGGTTTAGTTTCAAAGCAGAAAATATGGTGTGTAATTTTTTTAATCTTGAGGTTTCTGATTTACTATTAGCGAATTTTGCTAGTTTTAAGTCTTTATTAGACAAGGGGTGTATTTCTTTTATTTTTTCAAAAAGTGGCTATTTAGCCGATGAGTTAAAATATATCGCTAGTGAAAATGAAATAGTTTATCAAGAAATACAGTATAGATTAGATGAAGACTATCAGTTAGTTGCAGTTAGCGGTGAATTAGTAACAAGTCATATAGAAAGATTTGATAATTTATTACCTAATATTGCGATTGATTTGCGCGATAAAGATCTACCTATCCGCATAGCGAATAATAAATTACAAGTAGCCGATCGTATTTTTACCGGGATATCTACCACAGCGTTATTGCTTACCAAGTTAGGTAGACAATATATGGGGTTGTTACCCATTTTTACGCCGAGTGAAGCCCGGGCAGCTAATTTGCAAGTCAATATTCAGGAAATAAATGAAAGCGGTTATTTTCCAGGCTTAAACAGACATTCAAAGGATACAAGTGATTCACAATTGACTAACTTGAGTAAAGGTTTCATTGTTTTTGGATCGCTATTTACATTTTCTATTTTAACAAAGTGTATTATTTCTTATCGTCACAGAGTGAATAATCTACCCGGAATGATTGAAATGGGGCTTGTTAATGCAGTTGCGGCGTCTTTGTTGCCTGCTGCTGTGCAAGCCACTTATCGCAATACGCTAGCGTTTTCTACAGCAACGAACGTTGCAAGTTATTATCAATACACTCAAAAAAATGCAAAGCAACCGGATATGAAACAAAAAGCTACAGAGCAAAACAGCACTAATTATAAAGGGGTAGTGCCGATTTTTTTTCAACAATTACCTCAGCAAGTTCTCTTTTTAAATTGGTGTATTGGATTTTATAAAAAATTAATGTGTCCAAAAACTATTTCTTCAGAGAATAAGTTTGAGGAGTTATTCATTATATTGGCAAAAAAGTTGGTTTATCTTTCTCATTCGCAATACATAACGGCTCAGCAAAAAAAAGTTTTATATGCGTTGCTAACGTCGATACATCGGTTAATTTTTTTAATTAAACCCAATATGACTTGTTTTCTTATTACAAAAAAAACGGATTTTATTATTTGGAATGACTTTATTCATAATCTATTCGTTTTTGAAAAATATTTTAAACAGCATCGAATGTCTAGGATTGTCTGGGTGCTGAAGAGACTCGATACCATTTCTATTGAGCTCAACCATGATCTTTTAAATTGCATTGACTATCCGGCTGCAATTGAACGCTTGCGAAAGTTGTTAGTCTCAGCAGCCAATATGCCAGACGTGAAACGGTGTTATGCTTTAAATTTACTCGAACCTCAATGGGTCATAAGCCGTTTGAACGTGTTGCAAGATGCATTGATTGATTTAAAAAATTCGAGAAAATTAGTTTTTTCTGAGTTTAAATATTACCTCAGTGAGGTTTTGCCGGAAGCAAAACGTTTATCTAGTGGCTTAGCCAATAAATATTTTACTTTGAATTCTTTAAGTTATCTTAATTTAGTGGCGGCTATGGACGGTGATTGTTCGGACGATAACTTATTCCAAGGCTCGAATAGTAGCAAGTCTGTTAATGTTCTACCAGCAACGCACTATCATTTGCTAAAAGCGTCTTTTTTTGCATTAAATAAACGTGTCGCTAATAGCGTGGAAGTTGATTATGCGGAAAATGATGGTAATAGCGTAGATTTTAGCGCTCGCCATTCAAATTTAAGAAACACTTCCCATAGCTTAGGATGATACCAGCATTTTTTTAGAATACTTCTTACTAATCTTCTGGCCAATTGCTTTTTTCCGATACGATAGTAATCTCCACAAAGTTTAGTGTAATAGTGTAGCCATAAACAGCGATGCTGATTTATAAATTTATCGTGTGTAAATAAAAAAAGCTGTAAGCTTTCAATTCTAGCCATACTATCGATTGAACGACTTAAGCTAGGATGTTCATGTATATGGATGTTGATTAAGACTTTGGGGATGGATGTATAGTCTAGTCCTGCCGCTAGCATACGTAAAATAAGATCTAAATCCTCTGCAAAATTGAGTTTTGAATTAAAAAAACCAACACGTTCAAAGCAAAGCCGATGGTAAATAAGTTCTCCATAGGCCATCTCGGTTATAAATAATAGATCTTTTTCTTTATCTAGATCCCATATTTTTGTCTTTATTCTTTTTTTGCCCGTAGCTAAATTTCCTAAAGTGAATACGTTTGCTATACCGACTCGAATAAACCCAATAAATGGTTGTTGTTTCTTTTCTAAAAAATGATGTGTTTCCTTTAAAAAGTTAGGATGATATTCGTCATCATCATCTATAAAACATATATACTCTCCATGTGCTTGCTCAATTCCAAGATTTCTTGCGTTAGAAACGCCTTGATTATATGCTTGTTGAATATAAGTTATTCTATTATCTTTAAATTCTGTAATGATCTGTTTAGTGTTATCAGTAGAGCAATCATCGACGATGATTAACTCGAAGTTAGTAAAGGTTTGTTTTAAAACGCTACGGATAGCGCGCGGTAAAAAATGACTACGATTATAGGTGGTTAAGATGATAGAAAATAGCGGGTTCACTTTTTTTATATATATTTTAAAATAGACAGATTTACTAACTAATGTGCGCAAGAATGCCGTCGAGTTCTTCAAGGTTGTTATATTGAATAATAAGTTGTCCTTTGCCTTTTACGCTTTGTTTAAAAAATACTTTTGTCCCTAACTTGTCAGATAGGTTTCGTTCCAACGTTTGGACATCCATATCTATTTTTAACGAAGCCGTATTAGTTGGGCTGATAAGTAATTCGTTTTGTACCAAACGTTCTGTTTCGCGAACAGAAAGTTTATTTTTTACTACTTTTTCGGCAGCTTGAATTTGTAATTCTGTTTCTAAACTGAGTAATGCTCTGGCATGACCCATTTCAAGTTGGCCTTGTTGAAGCAAAAGTTTTACGGCTGGGGCTAAGCTTAACAAACGTAGTAAATTAGTAACCGCCGTGCGGGAACGACCTAAGGTTTTTCCAATTTGTTCATGCGTCATTTCAAAGTCATTGATAAGTCGTTGTACCCCTTCAGCTTCTTCAAGGGGATTCAAATCTTCACGTTGAATATTTTCAATCAAGGAAATAGCGAGTGCTGTTTCATTCGAAATAGTTTTGATTAAAACAGGAACTTCGGTTAACTGTGCAAGTTGTGCCGCACGCCAGCGCCGTTCTCCAGCAATAATTTCATAAGGATTTTTCTTATCCTTTATAGGGCGAATGACAATGGGATTAATAATGCCTTGTGTACGAATTGAATTGGCTAATTCATTTAATGCACTTTTGTCAAACTCTCGTCGCGGTTGGTAGCGACCGGCTTGCAAGTGCTCAATAGGTAAATAACGTAACTCTTCTTTAGAAGAGGTTGCTTGTACTAAGTCTTCAAAGGGTTGACCGCTTAATAGCATGTCGAGATTTCGGCCTAAGCGTGATTTTTTCATCATAATACCTGTTTCACGGACGGAGATTTCTCATAGTTTGATCGTTTTTTTAAAAGTGCAGTGGAAGGCATGGAGGAAGCTGATTCTACGAAAGAGTCTGCTGGATGTCCATCTCGCAAAAGTATTTCCTTGGCCAAACGGAGATAGGCTTGACTGCCGGTTGAGTTTGGGTCGTATACCAAGGCGGGTTGGCCATGACTTGGCGCTTCAGCAAGCCGAATATTGCGTGGAATAATCGTATCGTACATTTTAGCTTTAAAATGTGCGAGCAATTCTTCAGCGACTTGTTTGGCTAAGCCATTTCGACCATCAAATAAAGTTCGTAATATCCCATGAATTTGCAACGTTGGATTGACGGTGGCGCGTATGCTTTGTAGCGTATTCATCAAGTTGCTCAGTCCCTCTAAGGCAAAGTATTCACACTGAACCGGTATAATGACGAAATTGGCGGCTACTAAGGCATTCACGGTTAATATATTGAGAGATGGAGGACAGTCTAAGAGAATAATGTCATATGAGGTGATTAGGGGCGCGAGCACTTTTTTAAGTGTATATTCGCGTTGTTCTTTTTGTAGTAATTGAATTTCTGTTTGCGTGAGGTCACATGAACCAGGGATCAGTGTGTAATGGCCCGGTGTTAGGATTAAGCTCTCTTCAATTGGAATTTTACCTAAGAGTACCTGTGCAATGGTCGCTGGAATAGGCTTTTTTTGAAAAAGACTACCGGTTGTCGCATTAGCTTGTGGATCGAGATCGATTAAAAGTGTTTTTTGTTCGAGTAAGGCCATAGAGGCGGAAAGGTTGATACACGTTGTGGTTTTCCCCACACCACCTTTTTGATTCACTACAGCAATAATTTTGCCCATAAAGCTCCGGCATTAGTCTTGACATGTTTGCTATAGTATAACGATTCATGAGACTTCTGCATAACCGTTGTCTTTTGTTGGATGCAATTGCGTCAATACTCGATGATAAGATACATCTGTAATGATGGTGAATTTATGTTTAAAAGTGTACTTGCAATGTTGAAATCCTATTCATTCCTGGGGGCGCTCTTCGGGATGTTTCTTTGTCAATCCACTTTGGCAGCACCCATTCATATTGTGGCGGCAGAAAATTTTTATGGTTCTGTGGCTAAAGAAATAGGTGGGGCGTATGTTCAGGTTGAAAGTATTTTGCAACAGCCGGAGCAAGATCCGCACTTATTTAATGTTTCACCGAGTACTGCTAAAAGCTTAGCTCAAGCGGATCTCATTGTTTTCAATGGCTTAGGTTATGATCCTTGGATGCAAAATTTGTTAAGTGTGGGTGTATTTCCTAGCCGTACAGAGATTTGTGTTGGTAAATTAGTCAATAAGAAAGAAGGGGATAATCCGCATATTTGGTACGATCCTGCAACCATGCCTGTCTATGCTAAGGCATTACTGGATTACTTCGATAAAAAAGATCCTGACCATCGAGCGAATTATCAGTTAAATTATCAACGATTTCTTAAAAAAAATGAGGGCTTAACAACGTTAATTAACCAAATAAAACGCTACGCTAAAGGGATAAAGGTCATTGCCACAGAACCTGTGTTTGGTTATATGGCACAAGCATTAGGTTTTGATATGCAAGGAATGACTTTTCAAATCAGTATGATGAATGGGGTTGACCCAAGTCCTCGGCAAGTGCAAGATTTTCAAAAGGCGTTACAAATTCATTCAGTTAGGATTTTATTTTACAATAAACAGGTAACTAATCCGTTGGTTCAACAGTTACTAAAAGTTGCAAAAACGTATGCTATTTCCGTCATCGGAGTTACAGAAACACAGCCGCTTAATGCAATCTATTATAATGAATGGATGGAGGATCAATTAAATCAATTGAATAAGGCGTTGAATGAACAGCATAGCATTTAAACAACTTAGCCTTGCTTATGGCGATCGCTCTATTTTTCGTGATTTTAGCGCAGAAATTAAATGTGGTGAATTTATTGCCATTTTAGGGGCTAATGGTGCCGGGAAAAGTACGCTATTGCGTTCGATATTAGGGTTAACTTCTACAAAACAAGGCCAAATTTTACTATTTAACCAATCTGTGCGACAAGGTTCTCCTTTAATTGGATATATGCCGCAAGTACGCCAGCACCTTGTAAATACTTCTTTGGATGCAACAGCCTGGTTGTCGGCTAATCTAAATGGATTCAAATGGGGTTTACCCATGCTAACTGCGCCGCAGAAGCAGGAATTAGCACGCGTGGTTGATTTAGTCAAAGCAGAAAAACTCATGAAGCGATCCTATGCCTCTTTATCAGGGGGTGAACGTCAGCGCTTATTATTAGCACAGGCGTTGCTAAATAAACCTAAGATTTTGTTATTAGATGAACCTTTAATGAATCTTGATCCTTATTATCAGGAAAATTTAGTGGCGTTGATCAATAGCATACGTTTGGAACTAGGTATTACCGTATTATTTACTTCGCATGATATTAATCCGCTTTTGACCAGTGTGGATAGAATATTGTATTTAGCAAAAGGTAAAGCCGTTATTGGTTTAATTAATGAAATAATTACCAGCAAAAAATTAAGTGCGCTTTATAATAAAGAAATTCGTGTTATTCGTTACGAACAACAAATTTTTGTGATAAATAAAGAAACAGGACTCCATCAACATGCTACCCATTGTAGACCCGATCTCGATCATTTCTCTAATTGAGTTTGATTTTTTGCGTAATGCATTAGTAGCCGGAACGATTGCTGCTATTCTTGCCGGTGTGGTAGGTTATTTTATGGTTATTCGCCGGCTTGCTTTTGCAGGACATGCGTTAGGACACATTGGCTTTGCTGGGGCAACGGGTGCTGGGTTAATAGGCTTGACTCCATTAACAGGACAATTGTTGTTAACGGTAATGGCTGCCGTAGGAATGGGTGGTTTAGGTCATAGAATAAGTAAGAGCGATGTGGCGATTGGGATTGTTTTAGCGTTTGCCTTGGGGTTAGGTGTTTTATTTTTACATTTTTACATGAACTATGCTGCGCAAGCGATGACTATTTTATTTGGTAATCTTTTAGGTGTATCAGCACATTTAATAAAAATGATGTTGCTATGTTGTGTGATAAGTTTACTAACGCTTAGTGTAATGGCAAGACCTTTATTGTTTTCGAGTTTAGAACCTGAACTAGCCGAAGCTAAAGGCGTATCTTTACCTCTTATTTCTATTTTATTTATGATAACTGCAGCGGTAGCAGTTACCGTAGTCAGTCAAGTCGTCGGTGTGCTTTTAGTATTCACTTTGTTAATAGGTCCGGCGGCAGCCGCTTTAAACTGGACACGCCGTTTTGCAAGCGGAATATTTTTAACAGTTTTTTTAGGTATTTTTCTTGTCTGGTTAGGGATTATTTTAGCGTTTATAACGGACTGGCCGATTCCTTTTTGGATTAGTGCCTTAACAGGGCTGACTTATTTTTTAAGTATTGTGCTAAACACTAAAAATAAATAACAAAAAACGGTGTACTCTCCCGTATTTTTATTGTCAAGAAATGGCGAGTGGCAGAAGCTCTGTGTGTCGCCATGGGTACCTATCGATAAGGCTATTTATCCTAATATAGCATTTATCATATAGATTCGGACGATTGTTTAAGAACACGGAGCGTTGCGTTATCGATAGATACTCCTAGGTCAAGAAGTTGCCTTATTTTATTTTTTATAGGGAACCAGCAATGCTCAATCTGATTTAAATCAGGAGAATAAGCCGGTAAAAAAATTAATTGGCATCCCTTCGCTTGAACTAAAGCTTTGGCTCTAGCTGACTTATGAAAAGCAGCATTATCTACAATAATTATTTTTCCTGGTAGCAATTCAGGTAACAAAAATTTTTCAAGATAAGTTTCAAACACTAGTGCATCACAATTTCCATTTAACATAAAAGGAGCCATGAACTGTCGTCCATGCAATGCAGCCATAAAGTTAATACGTGCTCGATACTTTCCAGACTTTGTTGCCAATGCACGTTCCCCTTTTTTAGACCACGCATAAGGGTAGGTTTCACCCATACCTATTCCTGATTCATCGAAATAAACAAAGTCAGATGGGTTATAAGTTGACAACGCTTCTATAAAAGCTTCTCGCTTAGTTTCATCATGTTCTTTGAATCTGTAAGTCTTTTTTTTCTTGTAATATAATAGCCAGCTTTTTTAACTGACGAGAACAAGTGTTCAAACTCATTTCAATACCACTTTTTTTGATAAGCTTTTGTAATGTAAAACCTGAATTTTCTTCTACACACCGCCTAAATTCTTCGGCATTTTGAATTTTATGATTGTACCTCGCTTGATATCCTTCTTTTGCTTTGAGACTTCCTGTACTTGCTTTGAGTTTTTTCCAGTCATAAATCACTGAGCGACTGATTGAAAATACATGACTGGTTAATGTCGCTGAACCATGACGTTCATAATCATCCATTACTCGCTTTCGTAAATCATTGCTATAAGGGAATGGCATTCTTTTTTTCTTTGTTATTTTTTGCAACGACATAATACTTTATAACACCCTCTTTTTGTAGGTACCTATAGGGTAAACGCTATAGAACCTCAGTTATGTGTTTTGAATTAAGAAAGAGATGAAGATTGTTTTTGTTGAGCAATTAATTTAATGGCAGACAATTTTAGCGGTTCAATCACGTAAGCCGCTAAGGCGGCAATGAAAGGTCAAACCAGCCTGGTTTCCAAGCCTTGAAGACGCCAAATCGCTCTATGAATCCCCAATTACGAGTCGGTAAAAAAACCGCGGATCAAGTTACAGGTTTTGTTGGCTCACCCCAACGTAGCATGCCCGGCATTTCTATACCGAAGCAATCCAGCGCCCGACAGAGAGAATGATCGACAATGTCCTCGATCGTCTTCGGTTCGGTGTAGAAGGCTGGGACCGGTGGATGGATCACAGCACCCATTTCCGTGCAACTGAGCATGTTACGAATATGGCCAGCGTGAAGCGGGGCCTCACGTACCATCATCACCAACCGTCGGCGTTCCTTCAGCACCACATCGGCGGCGCGGGTCAGAAGCGTCGTGGTAACCCCGGTGGCAACCTCCGCAAGAGTGCGTACCGAACAGGGAGCAATCAGCATGCCTATCGTGCGAAACGAGCCGCTGGCAATCGAAGCACCCACGTCATTGATCGGATGGACGTGATCGGCAAGCGCGTAAAGTTCTCCACGCGTAAGCTTCGTCTCGTAGGCGCGAGTCATTTCACCTGCACGCGAGACGACCAGATGTGTCTCAATACCAAGTTCACGCAGGATCTGAAGTGCCCGGACACCATAAATGATGCCGGTGGCGCCGGTGATTCCAATAATCAGGCGGCTTATTTCTGGGTTCTCCTTCACTTTTCATCCTTTCCGAAGAGGGATGGTGCCCAGAGACTCGGATCGACTTCCTTGAACTGCGCCCGAACAAAATGATCCTTTAGGTGGAAGGGAACGGTACAATCAAAAATAGTCTTAGTGGTGGTTCCCTTGGTTTTGACACGCGGGTCGTAGAGCGGGGTCTGGGACGGATCGAGAACATGACCCGCCAAACCCGGCACACAGATCGTGTCTATGTCGCCCGAGTATCGGGTCTGCATTGCCCAGAGCACATCGTCGGTATCGAAGAGGTCTACGTCATCGTCCACCAGAATGAGGTTTTTGAGCTCGCGATAGGCCGCCAGCGCGATGATCGCCGCCTGCCGCGTCATGCCATCGTCGCCATTATTGCGCTTTTTGACTTGCAGGATCGCCAGAAACTTACCGCCACCCGAACTGTGAGCATAGACGTTCTGGACAAGATTGGGTAGTGCTTTCTCGCACTCTAGATAAATGCTAGCCTCGGTCGGAATACCAGCGAGGCTTACATGCTCCTCGCCGGGACCAACAAGTGTCTGTAAAATAGGGCTCTTCCGAGTGGTAATTGCTTTAACCTTGATCACCGGCAGGGAGGGATTCGCCTCACCGCTATACCCGGGGAATTCTGGCATGGCCTTGCCAGTTTTGCTATGCTGGTCTTCCTTAACCCGGATATTCGGCAAAATCTCACCTTCGATGACGATCTCCGCCCGTGCGATGGCACGTTGCGGTACAGTGAGGCATTCTACCAGTTCGACCGGCTGACCGCGCAGTCCGCCCGCAACGCACAATTCGTTAAAGCCGAAGGGTGTGGTCGGCGCCTCGAACCCTGCACCGATATAGATCGCCGGATCGAGACCCATATTGATTGAAATCGGTAGTGGTTTGCCCGCGGCCTCTGCCTTCCGGCGGAAGGCGTCAATGTGACGACCGGGCGCAAAAAAGATCGACAGCTCGTCCTTTTCCTGTACGCACAAGCGATGGATGGTCACGTCGACATTGTCCTGATCGTCGGGATCGCTTCCAAGCACCAGCCCGAGGCAGAAGAACGGACCTGCGTCCTCTGTAGTATTGGTTGGTGCGGGAAGGATCTTACGGAGATCGAAGCCTTCATCGTCAGCACGATACACCACTTCCTGGCATGGGGCGTCCTTATTCTCGATGACCACCGGTGGTGTAATGTTACGGCGGGCTTGTGCCATCTGGATGCCGAGCTCGCGCACAGGCGCGCCCAGAAGGTGGCTGACCCGATCTCGGCTTGCCATTAGGCCGACGAGCACACGTGATCCAGGAAATCCCTTGATGGTGTTAAAGGTCATGGCCGGACCAATCCGGGTCGGCCGCATGACGGTGCCGCCCGCACCGATATATCGATAGACGCCGGCGAGCTCGGCATTGGGATCAACCTCGCGATCAGCCTCGATATACTGGCCGGGAATGGTCTTCAACAATTCTATCGCCGATCGCAAGTCGTTGATTGGTGGCACGTTCCAACCCTGGGGATGAGGCTCGCCAGGGTTGACGACATGGTAGCTGGAGGGGCGTTTCTGTGGCATGGTAGTTTCTCTTCTTTTTTTATAGTTGTTCGTAAGATTTCAAGCGATGCAGAACATTACCCAATGACTGTTTTGCAGCATGGCAGATGCGGATCGGAATCCACCCATCTCACCGCTGAGCTTGACCTGAGAGCATCCGCCGCCGAGATCTGAGAGTTTGAAGCTCAGGGTAAGCCGCCTGCGAGAGAATCAGCAGATTCGCTGGCGGTCTATTATGAGACCTTGCCCTCAATCACTCTCCTCAGTACACCAGACCAGGGTGTGTCAGTTAGTCACGCTCGAAATAACCCTCGGGCAGTTGACTTTTGCGGGCGATCTACTGATACAAAAATATATTTCCGTGCAAGAGCTTACACGCAAGAGAAGATCTGGATGACGCAAGTAGCTTTTGGCTCATGCTAATCAATCTTCTTTTAAATAAAGGGCTAACCTCAGTTAAGCGATACTGAATCGGCTGTTTGCATGCATAGTCGCCATCCATTGAAGCATTTCCATTCCTAATGGATAAAATTATACATCTGCGTCTTATCTGCGTCAAGTATTGTTTTACTCATGAACGATAACTGTTTCCTTAACGATACGATTATGAGTTTGCGCATGTCATGGATATCACTGCCTGCCACGAAGGGTGGTTTTTCCTAAGCCTTTCAAACCCAAAAATACTTTATGCGATGAAATCCGTTTATAGCTCACTAAGCTAGGAAAATTCTGAACGGAGTTACATTACCACATACTGAATATAATAAGCCTTAAAATTTCGGTAGTGTGAATAATGAAAATAAATTAATAAGTTCATTATTTCGCTGGTAGTTAGGTGGGATTTACTATCACGCTGCTTATTTCCTATAGTTAGAAGATGTTTCTTATACGTCGGCATAAACTCTTTCATAAAATTATCGACAACGCAGTAAAGCTCTAGTTAAGTTTATCTAAGGTCTCCTTGGTTTGTTTTTTTCCTGAACTTATTTCATCACAAGGATGGTCTTGTGACTATCTCATGCTAATTCCTTAGGCAAGATTCGCTTTAAAAACAATAAACCGAGCAATCTATAACTTAGTTGAAATCAAAAAGGAAAATATGATTAAATTTATCAATGAGTTAGAAGAAGAGGAAATTCGATCAATTTAATCTTCTTCCGTGTTAGAAGAAATTTCTGTTTTTTTTACAGACTAACATTAATCTTCCCAATTTAAACTTCCGCCAGTTTGGTATTCAGTAACGCGTGTTTCAAAGAAGTTCTTTTCTTTTTTGAGATCAATAATTTCGCTCATCCAGGGTAAAGGATTCTCGATGCCCGGGTATTGTTCGGGCAAACCAATTTGCATTAAGCGTCGATTACCAATAAAACGTAAATATTCCCACATCATGTTGGCATTTAGTCCTAAAATGCCGCGCGGCATGGTATCTAAGGCATACTGATATTCGAGTTCCACACCTTCTTTGATGAGATTGATAACATATTGTTTAAATTCAGGGGTCCATAACTGCGGATTTTCAAACTTAATTTGATTAATGACATCAATGCCAAAGTTAAGATGCATCGATTCATCGCGTAAAATATATTGAAATTGTTCCGCTGTCCCTGTCATTTTGTTGCGTCGTCCCATGCTAAGTATCTGCGAAAAGCCTACGTAGAAAAATATACCTTCAAATACGACATAAAACGCAATCAGATCGCGAAGTAAGCGTTGATCATTTTCCGGCGTTCCCGTATGGAAGTTCGGATCAGCTAAACTTTGTGTAAACGGTAATGCCCATTCTGCTTTTTTAGCCACGGTGGGTAGTTCACGGTACATATTAAAAAGACGTGCTTCGTCCATACCTAAACTTTCAATGACATATTGGTAGGCATGCGTATGTAAGGCCTCTTCAAAGGCTTGGCGTAGCAAATATTGACGGCACTCCGGATTGGTAATATGCCGATAAACTGCTAAGACCAGATTATTCGCAACTAATGAATCCGCTGTTGAGAAGAAACCTAAGCTTCGTTCAATGATCATACGTTCATCTTCAGTAAGGCCTTTAGGATCGCGCCATAACGCGATATCAGCCGACATATTAATTTCTTGTGGCATCCAGTGGTTTGCACAAGCGGCTAAATATTTGTCCCAGGCCCAGGTATATTTAAAAGGGACAAGTTGGTTGAGATCAGCACGACAGTTAATGATTTTTTTATCATCCACGTGTATTCGGGCAGCCCCCATTTCAATCGCTTCTAAACCGGTAAAACCAGCTGTTTCTATAGAATCAGTGATATTCATAATTTAAAATTTCTCCGCAATAGTTGTAAAATCTTCATCTTTTAATTGATTTCGTTGTTTAAGTGGTTTTTCTGATGCGCATGTACTTGCGTGCACACGCTTGCTTCTCAAAGCCAATCCGCCTAGAACTCAATTAAAATGCTTGGTTTTGTAGAATAATCTCTCTAGCTTTTAGTGTGTTTTTTTATAAAAAGTTATTGGCATGATTCGCAATCCGGATCTAATATGGAGCAACTCTGTGCAGCTGGCTGTTCTTGTAAAGATTGCACCGCATTTAAATGCCCCTTATTGAGTGTTGCTTTTTCTGTATGGGTTGCACCTAACGTTCTCAAGTAATAACTGGTTTTTAAACCTTTGAGCCAGACTAATTTGTACAGCTCATCTAATTTTTTTCCTGAAGCTTCGGCCATATAAAGATTTAAGGATTGACTTTGATCAATCCACTTCTGTCGGCGCGATCCAGCTTCAACTAACCAGTGCGCTGGAACTTCAAATGCCGTTGCATAGAGTTGTTTCAGTTTTTCAGGAATACGATCAATTTTTTGTAAACTGCCGTCATAGTATTTTATATCGTTAAGCATGACCGCATCCCAAAGTCCAATCGTTTTTAGATCGTTGATTAAATAGGGATTGATGACGGTAAATTCACCCGACATGTTCGATTTTACAAAGATATTTTGATAGGTTGGTTCTATCGATTGAGATACACCGCAAATATTTGAAATAGTCGCTGTCGGTGCAATAGCCATGCAATTTGAATTACGCATGCCATCTTTTATCACTTTTTTTCGTAATGGCTCCCAGTTTAATGTCGTCATCTGGTTTTGATTGAGCCATTCGCCACGGGTTGCTTGTAAACGTGTTATAGAATCGAGAGGCAAAATACCTTGACTCCATAACGAACCTGGAAAACTCTCGTAGGTGCCTCGTTCTTTGGCTAAATCACTGGAGGCTTCAATCGTATAATAACTGATGAGTTCCATCGATTGATCCGCAAATGCGATCGCTTCTTCTGAAGCATAGGGAAGCCGTAATTGATAAAGCGCATCTTGAAAACCCATGAGACCTAAGCCGATAGGTCGGTGTTTTAAGTTGGAGCGGCGTGCTTGGGGTACGGTGTAATAATTGATATCAATTACGTTATCTAGCATGCGAATCGCGGTGCGAACTGTAGTGCGTAACTTGGCTTGATCTATTTTGCCTGAATCGTCGAGATGTTGTGAAAGATTAATACTCCCTAAATTACAGACAGCAATTTCGTCAATCGACGTATTAAGTGTGATTTCAGTGCATAAGTTTGAACTATGAATCGTTCCCACATGTTGTTGAGGCGAACGGAGATTGCAGGGATCTTTAAAAGTAATCCAAGGATGTCCTGTTTCAAATAATAGACTAAGCATTTTGCGCCATAAATTAATAGCCGGTAATTTTTTGAAGTTTTTGATTTCACCGCGGTTGGCTTTGGCTTCATAGTGTTGATATTTTTCTTCAAACGCTAGCCCATAGAGATCATGTAGATCCGGTGTTTCATCGGGTGAAAATAAGGTCCAATGTTTTCCTTGCATCAGTCGTTTCATAAACAAATCAGGAACCCAATTGGCTGTGTTCATGTCGTGCGTACGGCGTCTATCATCACCGGTATTTTTTCTTAAATCCAAAAACTCTTCGATATCTAAGTGCCAGGTTTCTAGATAAGCGCATACCGCCCCTTTACGTTTTCCACCTTGATTAACGGCAACGGCCGATGCATTCGCGACATTTAGAAAGGGCACAACACCTAAAGATTTACCGTTGGTCCCTTTAATTCGTGCGCCTAGAGCTCTCACTGAAGTCCAGTCGTTTCCCAAGCCACCCGCAAATTTTGAGAGTAAGGCATTGTCTTTGATGGCACTGTAGATTTGATCGAGATCGTCTGCAATCGTTGTTAAGAAACAACTGGAGAGTTGTGGACGTAAGGTTCCTGAGTTAAATAGCGTGGGTGTGGACGCCATATAATCAAAAGAAGAAAGTAGTTGGTAAAATTCAATTGCACGTTCTTCTTTATTTGGTTCATTGAGGGCTAAACCCATGGCAACACGCATAAAAAATGCTTGAGGTAATTCAAAACGGATTTCGTTGGCATGTAGGAAGTAACGATCGTACAAGGTTTGTAAACCGAGATAAGTGAACTGTTGATCGCGTTGCGGTAGTAAGGCCGCCGTAATTTTTTTTAAATCAAAGGTTTGTAGCTGTGGATCTAATAGTGCTAAGCTAATCCCTTTTTCGAGATAGGCTTGAAAATAATGACTATAGACTTCGTGCTGCGTAGTCGGGGTGATTTCTGTTTCTATTTCAAGAAAAGTTAAGGCTTCTGTATAAAGTGTTCTTAATAAAAATCGTGCGGTAGCATAAGTGTAGTTAGGGTCTTGTTCAACTAAGGCACGCGCGCTAATAATTAATGCTTTATCAATTTCTGCAAACGGCATACCATCGTATAAGTTGCGAAGCGTTTCTTGAAAAATAAGCGTTGGATTAACTTCTGCTAAATCTTGACAGGTCTCTATAATGCGCTTACTAAGTTGCTCTCTATTGAGAGGATGTTGGCTCCCGTCGCTTAATGTAATTTGTAATAGCAGATCAGACTGTGCAACCATTTGTTCACGCATTTTTCGGCGTTCTTCACGATAGAGTACATAGGCTCTCGCAACTGGATGGGCTTCGGCACGCATTAAAGCCAGTTCTACTTGATCTTGGATAGTTTCAATAGGTAAAGTGCCGCCCTGTGGTAATCTTTCTTCTAATATGTTTGTGATTTGTTGCGTTAGTTGAGTAACACGTTCATGAATACGTGTGGAAATAGCCGCTTGTGCGCCTTCTACAGCAAGAAAAGCTTTGGTAATAGCGATTCTGATTTTATTCGGATCATAACTAACCGGTTTTCCATTACGTTTGATAATCTGTAACGAGTTTATGGATTTATTTTCTTGTTCTGTTGCTTTATTTGGCAATGTTGATTCATTAGCATTCGGCAAAAGGGAAGACGCCGTTTGCTCGGATGAAAGTCCACTCATGGATGCTCCTTTGAGGATAAAAGGTATAAAACAGTGCTCTAAAAGTGAGTCATATAAGGTTGTTAATGAAGGATACGTTAGAGTATAGAAAAACACAACATTGTGTGGTTTCTATTCTGTACAACCACTATATAAAGTAAATAGAGCGATTGATTAGCGCTCGCACTTAAAGGTGCGAAATGTTCAAATTCACAGCGCGCGGTATCCCTTAATAAATGCCCATCGCGAGATGAAGCATTTAGAAATACAATAGCTATAAGCGGCGAGTTTAGCTAAGAAAGGCATGTTAGTATAGTCGCTTTATGGAAGTGAATGGTCAGTGCTGCCGCTGACACAGGTAAATTAAGGTGTGCTGAAATCATGAGGGGTGGTATGCAACAAGCTTCATTAAACAACGTTTCAAAGAGTATTTTTCGTGCCTATGATATTCGAGGTATCGTTAATGAGACAATAACACCTGAGCTGATTACGTTATTGGGTAGAGCCATTGGCAGTGCGGCACAAGAACAAGGAGAAAAAACCATCATTACTGCGCGTGATGGGCGTTTGTCTGGTCCTCTTTTGATCTGTGCTTTACATCAAGGTTTGCAAGAAACAGGCTGTGATATCATCGATATTGGTCAAGTTCCTAGTCCTGTTTTGTATTTTGCAACCCGTACTCTAAAAGCTCGTTCAGGAGTGATGTTAACTGCAAGCCATAATCCTGCCGATTACAATGGCGTAAAGGTTGTTTTGGCTGGGAAAAGTTTATCCGAAGATACGATTAAGGCACTCTATACACGAATTCAGGAAGGTGCCTTTAAGTCGGGCCAAGGTAGGTATGAAGCCATAGATATTCGAGAAGTTTATCTTAAGCGGATTGTTGATAAGATTCATCTTAAACGATGTTTACGTGTGGTGGTGGATTGTGGAAACGGTATCGCCGGCGTGTTAGCACCAGAGCTTTTGCGACGGCTAGGTTGCGAGGTGATTGAATTATTTTGCGAGGTGGATGGTCGTTTTCCTCATCATCATCCTGATCCGAGCGTGCCTGAGAATCTCAATGATTTAATCTCTGCTGTAGAACAGCATGAGGCGGATCTTGGTTTAGCGTTGGATGGTGATGGCGATAGATTAGGTGTTGTAACGGACAAGGGAGAAATTATTTGGCCAGATAGGCAGTTGATGCTCTATGCCAGTGATATTTTATCGCGCAATCCGGGCGCGCTTATTATTTATGATGTTAAATCTACGCGCCATTTAGACAAACTTATTGCAGAAAAAGGAGGGCGGTCGTTAATGTGGAAGACAGGACATTCGATTGTGAAAGCCAAACTTGAGGAAACAGGCGCCCTGTTAGCGGGTGAAATGAGTGGGCATATCTTTTTTAAAGAACGTTGGTATGGGTTTGACGATGGACTTTATACAGCAGCACGGTTGTTAGAAATAATAGCGAAGGGAACTCAAACGAGTAGTGAAGTATTTGCCGCATTACCTAATAGCATTAATACACCCGAATTAAAGCTAGCTATTCCCGAAGAGAAAAAATTTGAGTTTATGAAAATTTTTCAAGCGGCGGTTGAGTTTCCCAATGCTTCGATCAGCAAAATTGATGGTGTGCGTGCCGAATTTAGGGATGGTTGGGGTTTAGTGCGTGCTTCTAATACGAGCCCTTATTTGATCCTTCGATTTGAAGCAGATACGGAAGAAGCATTAAAACGTATTCAGACTTTGTTTGGAAAAGCGTTACTTGCGCAGAATCCACATTTTAAATTACCGTTTTAACGATCGGCGATGCGTATTATTACGTTAAATCTTAATGGTATTCGTTCGGCGGCAAGAAAAGGTTTTTTTGATTGGGTGCAAACACAACCAGTGGATGTTATTTGTTTGCAGGAAACCAAAGCACAAGCAGATCAAGTGAGAGAAACCATCCAACTTGCCGGGTATCAGGCCTATTTTTTTGATGCAGAAAAAAAAGGCTATAGTGGTGTTGCAATTTATAGTCGTAAGAAACCCGATAAGGTTATTACTGGATTAGGTTGGGAATCTGCCGATACAGAAGGGCGATATATTCAGTTAGATTTTCCAAAATTAAGTGTTGCATCACTTTATATGCCATCGGGAACCACAGGTTCGATCCGCCAAGCAATTAAATTTCAATTTCTTAAAGACTATGAAGCAGTTTTAAAAAAACAAAGCAAACAAAAACGGGAGTATATTATTTGTGGCGATTGGAATATTGCTCATAAACCGATTGATCTGAAAAACTGGCGTGCAAATCAAAAACATTCTGGGTTTTTACCGGAAGAACGTACTTGGCTTGATCATGTTTTTGGGGAGATGGGGTATATCGATGCCTTTCGCCAAGTCAATCAATTGCCTGATCAATATACCTGGTGGTCGAATCGTGGACAGGCCCGGGCTAAGAATGTGGGTTGGCGTATCGACTATCAAGTTATTACCCCAGGTTTAAAAAATAAGGTTAAATCTGCTGAGATTTACAAGGATCAATGGTTTTCTGATCATGCCGCTTTAATCATGGAGTATGCTCTTTAAATTGAAACAAAAAGAAAGTTCAAAGTTTGCAAGTAGGAGTTTGAATAGTAGTAGGAGTGCCCGAGGTTAGTAGCGCATAATTTCGTGAGAAAAAACCGGCAATTTCAGCATTTTGCAAAACCGTCGCCACAGTAGCATCACGGGAGTTATCAGTAATTAAAGGACCTTTTATCAGTGCTTTCTCAATTTCCTGTAAGCCGAGTAAATTTAATTTTTTATCAAGCTGATTAGGGGCTTTTTCCCAGGTTTGGCGCAATGTATCCAAAGCTTTAGTACTGTTGTGGACAGCTATATTTGCTTGTAGCGATGCTATTTTTAATTCGTTTTCATTACTTGCATTATAAGATTCTACGAAAATCTCCTTGAGATAATAAAATATCTGTTTTAATTTTGTGGATAATCTCGTTAGTGCTGTCATCAAACTGTTTTCTAAATAGTCTTTTTCTATTTCTTGGAGTAACTGTTGATTATTTTTAAGTAAGCGTTGTGATGTGTGTTGCTGAATCTGAGAGCGTATATTAGTTTTAGCAAAAGGTAGAATTTTAGCCAAGCCGTCGCTTTGTGCTTCAGGAAGTAAGTAATGCCAGTGGTTTGCTTGATTTAACAAGGAAAATAAAGGTGTGGCGTTTTCCGGTAATGGAGTTTCGAAAGTAGTATCATCGTTTCCTATTAAGCGGATGTTGATGCCGAAATACTTGGCTAAAGATGAAAGAATATCATCACCTACCCAAACACCGTTTTCTAGAAGCGCTTCATCTTCTGCTAATAGACAGCCGTCTATCTGATCTACATTAATTGCTTTACAATATTGAGAAACACCTATCGTACGTAATGGCTGGGCTAATAATAAATTAATGGCAGCAAGACCTTGGCGTGTTTGCTCGATGAGAACGTTTTTAAACTCAGAAAAAGTTAAAGTAGGCCGTTCTATAACTGTTAAGAATTTGAGAATATCTGGATAAATGGTTTGAGTTTGAAATTTATTTTTAATACTTTTACAGTGTTCTAGAATTGTGTTTCTAAATACATCAAATTGTTGTGTACTTAAGGTTATTTTATCTGTGATAATTATATCAACGAGGCCACAGGCAAAGGCATAAAGACCACAGTTTCCATCACTAAATGGAGAGATTGTCCAATAAGCTTGCTGGCTATTCTCCCAGTACCGTATTTTTTTATAATAATTTGTATTAGCGAAGATTTCATTCATAGATATTATTCCAAAAATTTATCTATTAAATATAAAATCTAGCAGGACTTTTATAATGATTCAACTTTTAAAAGTTTTTTTTACAAAAGAAATTAATTTTTGTAAAGTAAATTCTACAGCGACATAACGAAGAGTTAAATTATCATTATCATCAAAATGTTGAACGCATGCTTCACAAAAAGAAGGTTCTCGACAAGTCCAGGCAAAACATACAGTACCGACAGGTGTTTTTTCTATTCCACCCTCAGGTCCTGCAATACCGTTATAGCAATGTTAATATCTAAGGGACTGTTCTGTAAAACGCCTTTGTTGCTAACTGGAGATAGTAGTGTTTGAGTGTATCGCCTACTTCTTTCTTCTTTAGTAAGGGCATGGACTTTGGGAAAATAGGGAGCATCACAGTATCCTTACAACCTAACGTTAGTTGTCTTAAAAAGGCTTTTTGCCAAGACGCTTATGGCGTAAGCGGCATATAATAAAAATGTTATTGTAAACCGGCTTTTTTTACGGCAACATAGTGCCCTTTATAGATTCTAGATTAATCTCAGGTAAATTATGGCGAAAGAAGAGCAGATTGTTATGGAGGGTACTGTGATTGAAACCTTACCCAATACCTTATTTCGGGTAGAGTTGGAAAATGGGCATATTATCAATGCGCATATTTCAGGTCGTATGCGTAAAAGTTACATCCGGGTACTCACAGGCGATAAGGTGAAGGTTGAAATGACGCCTTATGATCTCACTAAAGGACGTATTACCTTTCGAGGTAAAGGAGGACCAGATATGGATAAAACTAAGCCTGCCCAATAGGTGCTTGAGACAGGTTTTGTGGAATAGGGTCCACAATCGCCACACCTTTTGCACGAATAACTAATTGTAATGTATCGTTTGTGGTTGTTAATATCAGTTGCCCCCCGTGAACTAAGCGTCCAAACAATAATTCATCTGCAATTGGCTTTTTAATTTTTTCTTGTATTAAGCGAGCCATCGGACGTGCTCCCATTGTTCTATCATAACCATTTTTGGCAAGCCAGGCTCGTGCTGCGTTGTCTACACGTAGACTGACATGCTTTTTTTCTAACTGAGTTTTTAATTCGAGTAAGTATTTATCGACTACTTGCGAAACGATAGTAGGAGTTAGATAATTGAAGTAGATTGTAGCATCTAAGCGATTTCGAAATTCAGGTGAAAAAAACCGTTTTATGGCTTCGGGATTCTCGCCATGTACTGAGTTTTGAGAAAATCCAATCGTTTGTCGGCTCCAGTTTTCTGCGCCGGCATTACTCGTCATGACTAACACAATATGCCTGAAATCTGTTTTTCGGCCGTTGGTATCCGTTAGGCTACCGTGGTCCATCACTTGTAATAACAGATTAAAAATATCAGGATGCGCTTTCTCAATTTCATCTAATAATAAAACGGCATGAGGATGTTTTGTTACCGCTTCAGTTAATAATCCACCTTGATCATAGCCAACATAACCAGGAGGTGCACCGATTAATCGTGAAACACTATGCCTTTCCATGTACTCCGACATATCAAAACGTAATAACTCGATACCCATGAGTTCAGCTAATTGGCGAGTTACTTCTGTTTTTCCAACGCCAGTAGGACCCGCAAAGAGAAATGAACCAATCGTTTTATTGGCTTCTCTTAAGCCTGAACGCGTTAACTTCATTGCAGCACAGAGATTTTCTATCGCTAGGGCTTGACCAAACACACGGCATTTTAATTTGTGTTCTAAGTTACGTAAGCGATTTTTATCAGAGGCAGAAACATTTCGAGTAGGAATACGAATCATTTTAGCAACAATGGCTTCAATTTCATGAATACCAATAATGGTTTTCTTTTTATGAGTGGGGCGTAAAGCTTGATAAGCACCCGCTTCATCTACGATATCAATGGCTTTATCAGGTAAAAAACGATCAGGTAAATAGCGTGCAGCGAGTTCTACACTGGCACGTAGGGCATTCATCCGGTATTTGACATGATGATGTGCTTCTAGTCGTTCACGTAGTCCGCGTAAAATAGACAGTGTTTCTTCTGTATTGGGTTCAGGCACATCAATTTTTTGGAAGCGTCGTGCAAGAGCGCGATCCTTTTCAAAAATACTGCGATATTCTTGATAGGTTGTGGCACCCATACATTTTAGTTCACCGGTGGTAAGTAATGGTTTAATTAAATTTGAAGCATCCATAACGCCGCCTGATGCAGCGCCGGCACCAATGACAACATGAATCTCATCGATGAACAGTACGGATTGAGGCTCTTGTTTAAGTTGCGCTAATAAAGCTTTAAATCTTTTTTCAAAATCGCCACGATATTTAGTGCCTGCCAGTAGGCTACCTAAATCGAGAGAGTAAATCGTACTATGAGCAAGTACCGAAGGAACCTCTTTTTTGACAATTGCTTGTGCAAGCCCTTCTACAATAGCCGTTTTTCCTACACCGGCTTCACCCACTAATAAGGGATTATTTTTGCGTCGACGGCAAAGAATTTGAATGACACGTGCTAATTCTTCTTTGCGGCCAATAAGTGGATCGATTTTCCCAAGTCGGGCTTTACCATTGAGATTGATTGTATAAAGTTCTAATGGACTATTTCCAGGACCTTCAGTACCTATTTCCTCTTCTGTTACAAAATGACTTAATTTAGCATCAACATTTTCTTGAAGTTTAGGGATGCCTTGCGAAATATAATTCGATAAATCCGAACGTGTTACATTTTCCCGACGTAGAAAATAAATAGCTTGACTATCTTGTTCGCCAAAGATAGCCGAAAGTATATTTACACCATTCACCTGAGTTTTACCACTCGATTGAACTTGAAAAATAGCGCGCTGTAATACACGTTGAAAACCTAGTGTAGGTTGTATATCGAGATTAGGATCACTGGAAGAAAATAAAGGTGTGGTTGCGGCAATAAAATTATTTAGCTCATTTTTAAGTCGATTTAAATTTGCGCCGCAAGCCTTAAGTGCGGCTACCGTGGAAGGCTCTTCCAATAGCCCTAGTAATAAATGTTCGACAGTCAAATATTCGTAACGCTTTTCGCGGGCTTGCTTAAATATGGAATTTAAACTCATTTCAAGTTCTTTACTAAACATGGTGCCCTCCTTATCTCAAACAGGTAAATATTCCGTGTTTTCTTGCTTAAAAAGCAAATCCACTGTTATTAATCAGTTGGGTAGTCCATGTTATAAAAATAAAATTCCCTTTACTTTTAAGCCTAGTCGAATTTTAGGGATTTGCGAGTTTTACGCTTATAGTGCTCCAGCGCTACAGGTAATAGATGTGTAAAATTTTAAACTATCTGATGCGGTATAGTTGAACCTATGGCGAGCATAAGGAGAGTTTATGCGCCGCCATTCAAACAACGGCACATCGAACAAAGAAAATACTTAAAGTAAAGCACACAACACTTCAACTACAATGAGGTACTAAGCTGGCATGGGAGAAGCATGCGTAGAGGACATATGTTCAATCATAGATTGTCCAAACTGAGAACAACTTACTTCTCGTGCATCTTTCATAAGACGTGCGAAATCATAAGTCACAGTTTTGGATTGAATAGCGCCTTCCATGCCACGAATGATTAAATCAGCGGCTTCATTCCAGCCGATATGTCTGAGCATCATTTCAGCAGAAAGAATAAGTGAACCCGGATTGACCTTATCTTGGCCAGCGTATTTAGGTGCTGTACCATGCGTTGCCTCAAACATAGCTACACTGTCACTGAGATTCGCGCCAGGGGCAATGCCGATACCACCGACTTGGGCTGCTAATGCATCAGAAATATAGTCGCCATTGAGATTAAGTGTTGCAATAACGCTATATTCAGCGGGGCGTAATAGGATTTGCTGTAAGAAAGCGTCAGCAATAAAGTCTTTGATAATAATTTCTTTACCCGTTTTTGGATTTTTTAAGCGCATCCAAGGACCATCATCTAATAATCCAGCGCCAAACGCTTCTTTTGCAACAGCATAGCCCCAATCTTTGAAAGCACCTTCGGTAAATTTCATAATATTACCTTTATGAACCAAGGTAACAGAAGGAAGATCTTGCTCAATTGCATATTCGATAGCGCGCTTGACTAAGCGCTGTGAACCTTCTTTGGAGACAGGCTTAATGCCAATGCCACAATGTTCAGGAAAACGAATTTTTTTAACTCCCATTTCTTTTTCTAAAAAACTAACCACTTTTTTGGCTTCTATGCTATCCGCTTCCCATTCGATACCGGCATAAATATCTTCTGAATTTTCTCGAAAAATAACCATATTCGTTTTTTCAGGTTCGCGCACAGGGCTAGGTACCCCTCTAAAATAACGGACAGGGCGTAAACAAAGATAGAGGTCAAGCTTTTGGCGTAAAGCGACATTTAAAGAGCGAATTCCACCGGCTACCGGTGTTGTTAATGGGCCTTTAATTGAAACAACATAATCTTTAATGGCATCTAAGGTTTCATCAGGTAACCAAGTAGCTTTCCCATATTCCCGCGTTGCTTTTTCTCCTGCATAGACTTCCATCCAGACGATACGCCGCGTTTTTTCGTAGGCTTTTTCTACAGCCGCGTCAACAACTTTTTTCATCACCGGAGTAATATCAGCACCAATTCCGTCACCTTCAAGGTAGGGGATAATAGGTTTATTAGGGACATTTAAAGAAAAATTAGGATTGACACTAATTTTTTCTCCCTCACTTGGAATTTTGATGTTTTGGTAGGGCATAACAGGTTCTCGTAATCTTCTCGGTAAAAATTAAATTCTGCGTGTATTTTACAGGATTTTTATTATGTGAGCGAGCTTAAAAATACAGGTATTTAATATAAACAGGAGTTTCGCCTCGCTAGTGTTTAAGGATATTGTAAAATGAGTTTTAAATTTTTAGCAATAGACGTTTTAATAATCAACTAATCCTGGTGATAAAAAAAAATTTTACGTTTCAATTGTTGCTGGAATTTCTGAAGCCAAGCAGAAATTTCGATAAAAATATGATTTCTTTGCGCTCGAGCAGGACGCGAACCGGCGACCCAATGATTAACAGTCATCTACACACGCTTATAAGTTTATGATTAAAGTTGACTTTATGTAAAAGCTTGAAATAGCTTTTACATGACAATGCTTTACACGGCATAACTTAAGCGCGCAAATCGTATGCCGCTTAACTAATAATAGTTTTTTAGAGAAAAAATTTTTAATACTGGAGCTTTTAAAGCGGAAATAAAAGTTTAAAAAAGCCAGCATAAATTAAATTTATGCTGGCTACTATACGGTTAAGCAATGTTTTAAATTTTAGTGCTTTCAATCAATCTAAAAGGCTATATCAACCTAACTCTAAATAGGCAAGCCATTCATTATATTTAATGCTGATGTAACGGATACTATAGCACTTTGTATGGGTGCAATAGCAGCGTTAGCTCCCGGGATTAAATTTAATAGACTGAGTACAGTATTAAGTGTTCCTAATACAGTTGTTAATAATGAAGTTACAAGAGAGTTCATGTTATTTTCCTTAAATTAAGTTGGGATGTTACTAAAATTTTAGCGAAATCATTTATAGCTAAATTGTTATAAATAACGGGTGCCAGAGAGCGCTATTTCTTATAACGATCTCGCTTAGCATAATAGAATAAATCCTTATAATTTTCTATTGATAACAGATACAATATATTCTGTTTTTATGAAAAAAATAAATTTAATATTTACTCATGAAGTAAATCACCTTTTAATACTATTAATAAAAATTAAATGCGTTTATAAATCGTTGCTTTCTTTATTTTTTAATAGCGTTAAAACAGATGTACTATTTTCTTTGCTGCAGATTTTGTTAGCGGCTAACAGAAGATTACCTAGCTCGGCAGCAGAGTAGTGCGTAGTAACACGCTGGCTTTTATGGCCCAATAAATCTTGCCGGTCTTCAAAACTGACATTAGCCGCGCGTAAGCGTCTGCCAAATGTGTGTTTTAAATCATGTACCCTGACTTGAGGTAAATTTACTTGGCGGCGTGCGCGGCGCCAAGCTGAATTTAACATGCGTGTTAACGCTTTATTCTGGTATGTAAATACAAAAACAGGATGTAAACCACGACGTGCTTCAATAACTTGGCTGGCAAAATCATTTAAGACCACTAAACGATCCTGACGATTTTTGACATGTTGAGCGGGAATGATAAAAATAGAGGTATTAAGTTCCTGTACAGTGATTTCCCAGCGCCATCTTAACTGACAAATTTCTTGATCTCTGCAACCCGTATTAACTGCAAAGGTAGCCATTTGTTTTAAGTGTAGGGGTAATTCGTTAAAAAGTTGCGTTTCTTCTTCTCTATTAAGCGGATAAGGTAAGCGTTTATCCGTTTCTGGAAGTAGACGAATTTTTGGAGCAGTAGCTAACCAACTTAGCCCATTTTCATCTCGCCATTCATGTGTTGCCAGATTTAAAATCCGCCGTATTACTTGTAATCCATAGTTTAGCGTCCTGTTTTTAACTTTGTTTGTTTTACGTGCTTGAATGTAGGTTTGTAAATTGCCTTGATGGATAGCTGTCAGTGGCAAATGACCGATAAACGGATTCAACTGTTTTAGTAATCGCGCATCAATGCTTAGACTCGCCTTATGTTGATTTTCATTTAAAAATTTAATTGCCGCTTGCCGAAAACAGCGCGTCGGCCTTATACCATAAATACTCGCTTGACGGATTTCTTCGAGTCGATGCATTAAATAACGTTCTGCTTCTGCTAATGAGGATGAGCGAGTGCTTTCTGATAGACGTCGACCATCAATTTTTTTATTGATGTGCCATATAGAACCTCTTTTAATAAGACCGGGGCTACGTCTGTTTGCCATTATCTAACTCCTTAGCAATCTTATAAAATGTCTAACGTAACTCAGTGTGTATACCCTTTGTAGTTATTTTAAATTTAGTTTTTTGTCAGGAGTTGATTAACCATCTGTTCAAATTCCTCATCGATGGATTTTTTTATTTTTGGCGAATAAGTATCTGCTTTTAGCAATGGCTGAACAGAATTTTTCTGTCAGCGTATAAGCTCTTGCGGTGGTTTTCCTTGCTTTTTTTTAAACTCGTCAGCCCATTGATCTAAATCCATGCGGTCAAAGGCTATTCCTTGCTTACCAATTTTTAGCGTGTTCAAGCAGGTTCTTACTTCCGTATTAAATCGATTTCTATCCATACCTAAATAGTTAGGGGCATCACGTAAGCGGATTAAACGGGGTTGCATTATTCTTCCTAATCCTCACTAAGCCTTAATTTTCGCTTACTACGATAACGAGTTGTGAAGTAAAAAAATTTAACTTTACTTGTATATGCCCCTTACACTTGGAAATGAGGATTTGCAACTTCACGTGTTTTCTTTAAAGTTTAGTAAAGTGCAACTTATGAATAGTAATGCACAAGTGAGTCAGAAAAAAGAAGGCCATTATGCGGTTTGCTTGCTGATCGCTTAGGTTTACGAGTGCTATATATTCAAATGTCATTTGATACGTTCTTCTATGACCTTTAGTTAGTTGTTTTCTTAGGTCGAACGCAGGTAATATGAATTACCTAGTGCTTTTAAATAATGTTGCCATCCCACAAGCGTTGAATAAACTGTTCCCAGAGTAAAATATAAATTCCTTTTTGTTTCAAGGCGATAGGATCTTGACTCACTAAATAATAGTTTTTTATTTTTTTCTCCTCCATTAAATAGGTTAGCCCTTTCAAATGTTTAGCCGAAATTTTTTTCGCCGCTTTCACTTCGATAGCCACACAATCATCAATAATAAAATCAACTTCCTGTCCTTCAGAAATACGCCAAAAACAAAGTGGCATTTTTTTACGTGAATAGCAATGCATTAAATTTAAGGTTAGTATTGAGATTTTAGCAGAAAATATCAAGTTTTACTAAAGAAAAGGGGAAAATATTGGTGAAATTATTATCTTCTAAAAAATACCATAGCAAAGCTAATCCACCATCCTACTATATATTCAAATGTCGTTTCCCTCGAAAAGTAGATAATCTGGTAACAGAAGATCCGGTGTTTGCAGTTTAGAACCTAGTTCTCTTAATAACATTTTACAACATCCTTAAACACCAGAGAGACAAAACTCCTGTCAGATATTTTCCATAACAGCTGGGTATTTTAATCTCTCTAAAACGCTATGTTTTATGAGGATACGCTAAGAAAAATTATTCACCTTTCCCAAATTAAGAATAAGCACTTCCCTTTCGCATAGGCATAAGACTTTTTTAAGAGTGACTATTTACTCTGTTTTTTATTTTAACAAGTTTATAGATAAATTTTTTAACCTATCCATTAACGCTATATCCTCAGGTACGATAGATATTTACAAAAATTAAAAATTATATATATTAAAATTAATTTTTTTTATCAATTTTATTGATTATTAGAGAAGAACGTTTGGAAAAAATAGCAGCAGCACGAATGCTAACTAATGCTTTGATAAAAATTACTTATTCTAAAATCTGTTTCAAGGAAAACAATAATAATGCCTATTACTTACGACCCTTTATTAGCGGAAAAAATATTTGATGCCAAGACCTATAAAGAACAAGCACAAATACAAAAAGCAACTATAGATACGCGCATTAAAACTGAAGTATACGGCAATAATCAACATAATCCTATTTACTATCAAGGTGAAAAAAATCCTGTATCGCTTAATGTTTTTCTTAATTCAGCAGAATTTAATAATTTTAAAAAAGAACTGGTCACGATTAAGGAACATTTAGGTGATTGGTTAGATGAACATAGGGTTCATATCCAGAAAGAAAATCCAGCAGGCACAATATCATCAGTCTCTGCAAGAGAAATTTTAGAAGGTTTTTTTTCTAAATTAGCAGGCGATGCTTACTCAGATTTTCGTGTTCATCTTTATAGCGAAGGGAAAAAATATTTAGAAACGATACTTGTGCTTCTAAAGGACGAAAGTATTGACCTTGCTGTGCGTAAAACAGCAATGATTAATCTTTTCAGCGATGGAGGATTAGAGCATTGTGCTACTGGCTGTTATACACGCTTAGAAGCCACTGCTGATCATTTAAGTAGTGTAAATAAAAAAAGCTTAATAAGTTGGATATTTGACTATTTATTTGAAACTGCCGATAAAATTTCGGCTACAAGTCCTGGAGCTCGCTCGAAAACCTATGTCGAAAAACTTTGTGATGCGATAGATGTAGATTTTCGAAGCATGCAAATTCATGCCAGAAATTATTTACTGGCGTATGCCGTTGAGCATGGAAGGTTACCCTTAAAGGTAACCGAAGATACTTTTTTATCTCATTTTAGAGACAATGCTGATTGCGATGTAATTGCCAAAAACTACTTAGCAACGCTAAGTAAAAAGATAAATGCACAAAGTTTATCGGCTTACATTGCAGATAAATTACATGATTTAGCAAAAACTCATATTGCTAATTCCGAAGCTGTTGCATTAGGGGAGCTAGATAGGATTCGAGGTGATTTCGATAATTTAGGTAGCGATAATTTTTTTCAGGATGCAGAGATCATATCCGATGAAGGAGCGCTTAAAGCGAGTCATCATCTCGAAATAACCGCCATGGAGCGTTTGCTGAATAAGGCGTGGTTAAATTCCGATAAGCTCTCATCGGGTCTATCAGAAGAAATGCGTTATACGTTGTTTATAGATAATATTCCTTTATCGTGGGTAAAGAAGACAGGGGAAGTACGGGAACAGTTAAGGAATCTAGCAAAAACACCCGAAGGGCTGGAGGATGTAGATATTTTTTGGAATACCTTTTTAAGATCGGAAGGATATGTTCCGCCACCAAATATTCTCCTATTGCCAGAAGAACTCGTAGAACACTACAGACTGGCAACCAAGGTTTTTAAGAGTTTGCTAGTAGATATGCAGTTAAAAAAATTTAAGGGCTGGGATTTAAAGCCAGTTAATTTTCAAGAAATTGAAAAAGAATATCTTAATTGGGAGCCTAAACTAAATGCAAGACAACGGATGACTATACCAGAGCACAAAATACCCATAAAATCTTCCACGCTTTTTGTTGGTATAGATTTTTCTGAAGCAGATTTACAAAAAAAATATTTACCTTTTTTAGATTTTTCTCAGTCGAAATTTATAAACGCAAATTTAAAAGAGGTTAATTTAAGAAATACTCAATTAAAATCAGCTGATTTGTCAGGTGCTGATTTGAGGGAGGCTAATGTTGACGGTACAAACTTTGAGAACGCCGATTTAAGTGATACCAAGCTTGAAAAAATAAAGGGGACAGGGGAGACAAACTTTGAAAATGTCAATTTAAAAAACGCTAATCTGCAAAAGGCTGAATTAGAAGACGCTATATTAACAAATGCTAATTTAGAAGGTGCTGACCTCAGGCACGCTAACTTTAATAGTGCTACGTTTACAGATGCCAATCTAGAAGGTGCTGACCTCAGACACGCTAACTTTGAAGCTGCCGAATTGACAAACATCAAATTAAAAAATGCAAAACTTAATAAGGCGTGCTTAAGGGGGGCGGGATTAGAAAACACCGATTTACAAGGAGTTAATTTTAAATCCTTGGATCTGCAAGAAGCTAGACTAAAAGGAGCTAATTTAAAAAACGCTATTTTGGTTTCTGCGAATTTAGATCATGCTAATTTAGTCAATGCAGATTTAACTAACGTAGACTTACGGCGTGCAAATCTAAGAAATGCTAATTTACAGAATGCAAATCTGCAAGATGCAAATTTTAGAGGCGCTGACATGCGAGGTATATTAGGAACATACGATCGAAGAGGAACTAAACGCAAAATCGATGGAAATGACGATGACGCATCGTTTAATAAAAGACCTGCTATAGACGATCAAATGGATATAGAAGAGCCAATATCTCTATCTGCAACCAGTTTGGAGGCAGAGACATTTTTACATAAAGATTATAAGTTTGCTTTGCAAAAGCACGATATAGAAGCGATAGGCAAAGCGTTTTATTTTAATCGGTCCGATTTGTTTTTTGAAGTCATAGATCTCGCTAACGAAATAGAAGTGGGGTTAGATCCGTTGAGCAGTGAATTAATAAAGGGCTTATATCGATTTAAGAATAGTGATTTTAGCGCAAGAGGTCGCGGTGTTTTTATTGTTAATCTAGGTTCAGGACATTGGATTACGCTAATGGTTTTTGGGCCAGAATCTGATCGCGCTGGCAAGCTAAATATTTATTACATAGATTCGTTAGGTAAGCCTATATTGCCAGAGCTTCAAGCATTAATAGAGAGTTATGGACCTAATAGAAGAGGTACCCATTTTCAAAAATTTCTAGAAGATAAACCGCAAACCAGTGACTCTTATAATTCAGCTTTATGGTCAATGGAGAATGCAAAAACGTTTGATAATATTTTACAAAAGATGGAATTACCGGAAAATTTGGATAGAGATGAGTTAATCAGGGAATGGAAATATCACCTATTAGATTATCCAATCGAACAAAAATTGCTGCGAGAAGGCAACACAATGGATGAGTTCTATTTTCAAACAAGACGTCTTCAATTTTCTAAGTTATTACTAAAAGATCCTAAACGTCTGGAAAATTATAAGCAGCAAGTTGATGCCAAATCTATTGAAAACGCCGCTGCTAGTCTGTCTTGTTTATCTATACGGTCACAAGTAGGCAGACAAAGACGGCAAGCAACGGATGAATGTTCCATTTCTGAGAAAGATAGAGAAGAAATTACCGTAAAAAAAACCACGGATCAGGGCAATAACGAAAACATAGTTGATAGCACCGCTTTTTTTAAGTTACTTGATACCTGTAATGACGTAAAGCGTTCACAACTATTGAAATGGGCGGCTGCATCTGAGGTTTCTATCACGGGTGATAAGCAATACATAGTACAGCGCCTCATTCGTATAGAGGGTATCAAGCCACACTTAAAACTGACTAGCGAAATTTCTTCTGGTTTGATGCAGGGAGTGATTGCTAAAGATACCTTAGCGGATTTACTTAAGGATGATGGTAAAACAGCGGCAATCAATCTTGGTTTTATGGGGGCAGGTCATGGTTTAGGGAAACTATCTGAACTAGCCGCAGCAAAAGGAGAAAGCTTACTTGTACAAGGAGAGAACTTACTCGGAAAGTCTTTAAAAATAACTGCGCCTTTTTTAAGTCGAGGAACCTCCTTATTTATTGCTTATGATTTGTTCAATCAATTTAAAGCGTTAGAAAGTGGCGATAAGCATGCTATTGCTGGCGTTATTGGTGATAGTCTGATGTTATCAGCTGATCTGGTTACGACTGGAATAGAAGTAGCAGAAATTGCCGGATTAGAAGTATTAGCTGGAATTTCGAGTGTGGCAGGGCCTCTTTCTGCAGGTTTTAGTGCGATTATTATGGTAATAATGCAAATCTATTCAGCGGTTAAAATAGTGTCTAGACTAGATGATTTGCTTCATTTGACCGGTTGGGAAAAATTTAAAGAAGGATGGCGGGGTTTTTTAGGCATGCCACCTGAAGAGTATATTCAGAAGATGGCAGACCTAAAACAGCATTATCAGCTTGTCTTAGGAAAGAAGCTAAAAATGTTACAAGAGCAGCCCAGTATTAAACGTTATATCTTTGCTGCAAGCAATGCGACAATCGTTTGTGAGGATGTTGAAACAAAAAGACTACCCGTAAGATTTTTTGCTCAAGGAGATAGTAGTTGGCCAAAACCTACCAAGGAGGTATGTGAAACGCGATTTCCATCGGTGAAGCTAAGTTTCGCGGATTTTAGACAAAAACGGTATTGGTCTCAATTATTGCCAAAGCGAGAGATTCCTAAAAGTCCTACAGGTAGTGACTTTATTTGCATACCGTGCGGTAAAGCGACGACGCTTTATAGACTCATGGATGGAGTCATGGATACTTATCTTTGTAATGGTGCAATGGGTATTAGCGATAAAGCCAAAACAGAAGGTGCTAGTCTTTTTGATTTTCCAGATGGACAGCGCACTGCCTTTAGTTCTTTGGGTGAGCCAGCTATTTTTATGGTCAGAAATGAAATTATGCATTTCACGGGTGGGAATAAGAAAGATCTTTTTATTCTGCAAGCCAATTCTGTGAAGGGTGTGCAGGCTATATTGAATGGTGGCGAAGATGAGGATACGCTTGATTTATCTACATTTTCTCCTTCAGAAAAGCCAACACTCAATTTACGTGAGCAGAAAATAGAATGTGGAAAGAGCGCCATAAATATCAGCAGTATAGAGAACTTCATCGGCAGAAATTCACGGCCGGAATCTTTCATTGCGGGCTGCAATACACGAATACTCAATACACAAGGAGGAACAAAAACAGATAAAGATACTATTTCAATTTTGCAAGATGTTAACTGCGACTATGTACTAAAAATGCCGTTACATCCTAATACTGTGGTATATAACAATGCAACTCGGGGAAATTTTAGCTATATTATTTTGCCGGGCGTAGGAGAAACGGTGGTTAACTTACCCCTATTGGGTCAAGCTACTCATCAATTTATGTTTAACAGTACGGTAGCTGATTTACAGTCGATAGCTTTCCAACCCTCAGAGCAAGCAGTTGGTATCCCAGTACGACATACGGCCAGTTTTCATTTTGAAAACTTTGCATTCAATGCAAGCGCTATTGCGCCAAATACCACCTCGTTTTATTTTCAAGATGGAGCGGAACTTAGGATAGGGGATAAACAAAATGCGTATATTTTTTACACCGATATTAAATCAAGTATAGATAATATTATAGATATCTATTCACCTATAGCGAATCGTCTTAATATGACTTTTTTCCTGAGCCTAGAAGAAAATAGATTGGTTATCATAGGCCATGGTAAACACGAGGTCATGCATAATGATCCCACCGCTTATGAAACACATCTGGTAGGCAATGGTGGTGAAAATCTTTTTGCTATCGAGTATGGACGCTCATCTAACGTTGTGCTTTACCAGCGTGCAGATGATCATTTTACTGATACTTTAGATATCAGCACATTTACAAGACAAATTCGATCTCAATTTAATAGCTCGACAGTAATAAAGTTCATACCCCCCAATAAGCACAATAAGTTGGGAAATGATGTCATGTTGTTACTTGACTCAGGTTATCTAAAAACAACGATTCGTTTTAGAAATTCAGCCGTTAATCATTGGTATAAAAATTTACACATCCTAGATGTTGCGCCACAAAAAATAGTGGGGCCACTGTCTAACTTACGCCTAAAGCCCATTCCTTTAGAATTTACTGTACATAATCGCGTAATTGCGATAGGGCCAAATGATGTTGAAAAAAACACGAAGATTATAATTCCTAGAATATTGGATCATTATTCCTTTTTTCGTGATCAAGATAATTTAATAGTCACCGATGCCTTAGCTGAGTATGCTTTTAAAAAAAATAGGTATTGCTTTATTTTGCTTTATAATTTTTATAGCTCGCCTAAATTAGCGAGCTTAACCATTCAGCTTCCGAATAGAAACATTGTCCTTAAGCATAAATTAGAACAAATTAATGCGGCTCCAGATTTCAATCATAGTTGGAATACAGGCATTAAAGACTTATATGAGCATGCTTTTAATCAGACCAGCCCGCATGAGACAAATCAAACCAATGTTTCGATGGAAGCATTGACATCCAATATTTCCTTAAGCCAAGCGTTTACTAGCGAAGAGAGGGTGACAACCGTGAGTCAAGGCGCAGGCTCACAGCATCGACATCGACATGGGCATGGCAGTCATTTTCGACGCATACGATCAATTGATGTTCGTGATCAAAAACCTATAGTCAGTAGTGCGGTTAAAAATTCGGGTATACTGCAGACGCTTGTAGGCCATATAACTTATAGTTTTTTTGCCGATAAACGTCAAAAACCAAGGTTGAGCCAAGCATCTCATAGACCAGTGTTTCATAGCACTATAAATATCTGTGATAAAAATACAGCGCCAAAGTCAGAGCAATGTTTTAAAACAACCGCACTGAGTAAAAAAGTAATCACCCCCCCTTCGAAGTGGAGGCGTCCTATCATAGAATTGGGTACAGGCGCTGTTATGGGTGGTGTTGGTGCAGTCTTTGATAAACTCATTGAATCCTATCCAAATCGTCGGGTGAGTTTTACCATGACGAGATTTTTACTGGATGTGCTGATAACAAGTTCTAGCCACTTCTTATCAAGTGCTGCGCATGAATTAGAATTTGAAGACGCGGTTTCCCCTTTTATGAAGATTTTTGCATCCAACCTATTTATTATGGGTAGCTTACAGAGCCTGTTAATAGGACTAGAAGCGAGTGACAGACCTTTATGTAAACAAATAAAAAAGAGCGTCCAAATTTTTTATAATTTTTTCTTCCTAATGGCTATGTTTAATTTTTTCGTCAGTGATGAAAGTAAAGAAAACAAATTAACAGAGCTGTTACATTGGACTTGTCACACAGGTGCTAGCATGGGTGGACGTAAAGTTACGCAAAAGGTCATGAATACTTATTTTTTCAATTCGGATTCTGCTAAAAAAGAGGAAAGTGACGCTAGGGCAACTATGGATTGCTCAAGTTCAAGGTAAAATAACCAGGTTAATGCGGATACTAATATACAACCTCCGTAGAAATAGCCATAAAAATGTGATTTCTCTGAGATCGGCGGGATCGGCTGAAGCGCAGGCTTTACAGCGTGAAATATTACCGTCATTCAACGTTAGGATAGTTATCGCTTGTTGCGTTTGAATGACGGTTTTATCAAATTCTCGCTTCTTACTGTCTAAAAAAGTGTTGCCCGATCTGTCACGGTTTCGTCGTGAAATTTAAACATGAGCAACACCATTTCCAATGGTCTCAGACGCCACCAACACCAACAACACCGTTGCCATCGTTAACAACACTACTTTCAATGGTCTCAGGCGCCACTATGCCACCAACACCAACAATACCGTTGCCATTATTGCCATCCTTATTGTTGCTATCAATAGCGGGTACCGCATTGTTAATGAATCCTTGGATATTCTGAAGCGCATGGGTAGGATTGGTTCCTATCGAAACAACATTCGCAGGGTTGGTTATATAATTAATAATCGCTTGAATTACACTGGCATGGTTCATAAATTTATTTCCTTATAGTATTAGGGTGTGATGGCATTTCTGGCCAAACTTAGTTGTCAAAAATTATTAAATATGGACATACAATCTTATTAATTTTTTATTTTTAATAGATAAAAATTATCATAAATTTTTATTTAAAACAACATCCGACGGAACAATCAACGCATTGCGAAAGTAATGCGCGGTTAAGCCTGCTAGAATAGGCGCGCGTTAGTTACCGTCATTTTTGCCTTCCTAACTATCCCCATATCATGCAGTTTTTTTTTAGCTGAAAAACCAATATAGTCATCTAATAAAAATAATAACTCACACGATTAACTATGTTTCAATAAAAAACCAAGCAAACTACTGATTATTTTTAAATAAATAGGAAAAAAATTATGACACTAATGATTGCTACGGCATTTAGAATCACAGGTCCTAGTCCTGTCGGAACGGTATATCAACCTGACAGCTATTCAGAATATGATGAAAGAGAGATTAATTTGACGGTGACTAATACGGTGGGTCAATTTAATTTTTCTTTTTTAACTAATACTATAGTTGACGAAAGTAAGCTTCCACGAGTTTGGTTGAATCCTAACCCTATCATTGGAACCGCAGGTTTATTTGTTTTTACTGTAAATGCTGGTGCTACTGCTAATGTGATGGCTAGTGATATTTATCAGGCACAAAATACCGGCTACAATTACCTAATTACTGTGCCCATTTTCTTACGAGGAGCTGGTAACACGGTTGTTGATATTCCTGCGGGAGCGTTACTACCATTTCTTCTGAGTATTAAACTCGAATGGGATAGCAAATAAAAATAAATAGTAATTAATAGTTTTATTTTTAATAAAATAGCAACAGAAAATTTTTAAAAACCTATTTTTTTAAGAATAAATTTTTAAAAATAGGTTTTTTATATAAACAGAAAAAATCTTACAAATTATTTTCAAGGATGGTCTGATGGAAGCAGCTAAAATTGTGTTTGCTGGTGCTACCGGAAGCTTATTAAATTATTGCTCTGATATTCGAAACGTAATCATAAACCGAACGGCAGTAGGTCGTTACTCAGTGTCGTTTTTGACTAATTGTATAGTGGATGAATCCAAAGATATTTATCCTATCATTAATGTAACGTGTCAAAGTCCTTCAGGGGCGGCAACGGTAGTCAATGTATTGAATCCTACTTCGACTTATCAACGTCAAAACGAACACGAATTTTATTATTTGATTAGTTTTCAGATAGAAGTACAGAATGTAGTCAACTCAGTCACATTACCAACCGTGCTTTTGACACTATTAGGATACACGTTTAATGTTACTACCTTTGTTGATAGGCCCGTTATCATGGTTGATTGTGAATATACAAGTCGTATCAAAGGTTATTAATATAAGAATCATTGCTAATGACACTTGACTAACTAAGCGTTCAAAAAATTGTTTCATACATTTATGTTAATCACGTAAAAATACTTGCTTAGCATAAATGTTTATTAAACTAGCTATGCTGTTACTCGACGCATACCCTGCTTGTGCTTCGACGAGACAAGACGGTAACACTCCAAAAGAAGCGTGAATACTAATATTCATTATATCTGGAGTAAAAGCTTTAACAAATCTCTTTTTTGCGCATTTGGATAGCCGAAATAAGCAAATACTTCAATCGAAGTATAACGTTTATTACATTTTGGACAATATCTTCTACGTAATATTTTTTTTCCCTCTTCTTTTTTTCGCGAATTAATCACACGTGTTTTTGTATATTCGCAAACCGGATTTAAACACTTCATTGCTTTATTTCCTTTTAGGCATGACTTTTAATAAAGAAAAAATTTAATGCTTTAACACCTAGTAAATATTTTAACCTTTTTTAAATCTAAAAAATAAGCTTAAACCATTTCTTATTAGTAAAAACTATAAAATACGCTTAACTAATGCTATAAACTCGTCACATGCTTGCGAAGGATATACCGCGGGTACTATTTGAAAATGCGAACTTATTTAAAATTACAGCGCGCGGTATATCCGATTACCTAGGTAAAAAAAGTCGTTATAGACGACGTATTGTGCCGGCCAGCATGATGTAGCGTCTTAAACGCTTAGGCTCATCTTTTCGTAATTTACGTTGCATTTTTAATCTTTTTTTTTGTATTTTTTGGCGCAAGCGATACTCTCTAACAAAAGGAAAACAGTTAAGTAATAATGCTAAAAATCGACGAACACTAGAACTTTGATAATATTGACGCATAATTTCTCCTGTAAAATAAAAAATGATACGGTTGCAAACAATTGATCCGTGAGTAATTTTATTTTTCCTACTTCTCCGTGATTAACTCGTTTTTGACATTTTTCACCTGTTTAAAGCGATTCGCTCGGCGTTCCCGACGCACGGCGGCGTATTCCGGGCGGCGCGCCGTCGTTTCCAAAAGTGAGACTTTAGGGCGCGCGGAATTGAAGTCGCATACGCATTACTTAATAAAAAAAAGCGCTTAACCACTCCGTTTTAGTGGCATTAAAGAGCGAAATTTTTCATTACGCCAAATTTTGGTATCTAACATTCGATAAGACATAATTTCCCTCATTCAATGAAATAGGCTGAGAACTTATCGCCACGTCATTCGCTTCCAATTTACTTGCAATATTTTTCTTTCTCAGCATTTTTTTTTGAACAGGTAACACTTGACATAGTTTAATCGCTTTAGAAATACTTATTTTTTCTTGATCTACTTGATCTATCAATTCGGCGCTCGCATAAAGTTTTATTTTTTTAGCATTCTGATAGGTAAAATGACTGCCAAAACCTAAGCGGTTAGCAATCAATCGGCGTAATGGTATTCTTTTTTCCCGACTCACTTGTGCATCACTATTCTTAAGTGGTGCTTTGTGCCGCATGTTTGTCGTTAGCTTTTTTACTGTATCAAGTAAATCGCTACGATAACCTTGACGACTCCCTAAAAAATTTTCTAATGCCATGCCCAGGGCAACGCGTTCACTGATAAGAAAGTTTTTTACGAACAGTTCACTGGAGTAATGTCCATTTGCTAAATCGGCTAAAGAAATACGCCATGCTGGAATGGTTTTTTTTGCAGAGCATTGATATAAATAAAAAACTTTTTCACCAAAAACTATCCTATTTTCTTCATTCAGACAAATAGGACGTTGTTTATGTAGTGGCGTGGTTTTATCAAGCTTTTCAATAAACGTCGCTAATGGGGCGGATTTTATGCGCTCTAGCGCAACATAAATTAACTCACAGGGTGGTAAATCAACTTTAGGTAAGCGTAAGGTTAAATGCTTTAAACGTTGGGCCATATGAAATGGCACTAAATCTTTCCAGTTAATTTCACCGCCGGTTAAATATTCAATTTGCAAGGCATATTCTAAAGGTATTTTGCTCATTCCTTTGATCCAAGCATAGATATGTTCGCGATGAATACCTAACTTTTTTGCCATCTGTTTGACTGAACCTAAACTATAAATGGCTTTATCTAACATTGCTTCCTGCATGAACGTACATCCTTTGTTATTCGTTCTACAAAAAGTCTATACAATTTAGATTAATTTTTTTTACTTCATAAATGATTATCGTAGTAAGCGAAAAATTAATGCTTAGTGAGAATTAGGAGAAATTATGCAGCCGCGTTTAATCCGCTTACGTGATGCCCCCAACTATTTAGGTATGGATAGGAATCGATTTAATAAGGAAGTAAGACCCTGCTTGACCACACTAAAAATTGGTAAGCAAGGAGTAGCTTTTGACCGCATAGATTTAGATCAATGGGCTGACGCGTTTAAGAAAAGTCAAGAGCAACTTGCACAACCACTGATGCACCGACAAAAAAACGCTATTCGGCCATCGCTAAAAGCAGAGACCTACTCGCCAAGGATAAAAAAATCTATCGATGAGGAGTTTGAACAGATCGTTAAGCAACTACTGACAAAAAGCTAAATTTATATCGCCAGGTACTTGAAACGACGCGTTCGCGATTTCAACTATTTTTTTTGTGATAGGTATTTTTAACGGGAAAAACCTGATTCCTTCGATGAGATGCTATTAACTCATTTTTGTTTACATCCTTATTAGAAAAACATGGACTATAGAAAGAAAGCCAATAAATATTACTGCTAAGTTCACGCTCTTTACTTTCATCATCCTGTTCCTGTTCCTGTTCCTGTTCCTGTTCCTGTTCCTGTTCCTGATTAAGCAAAGGTTTAGTCTGATGACTTTGTTTTTTCAGCGGCGTTTTTCGTAATGACTCATCGCAAGCTTGCGAAAAGGCTTTACCTAAGCCTTGGACAAAGTATTGTGGTGTTTGATAGGCTTTGTTTTTGAGAGGACATTCAGGTGTTCCATCCCAGTGAACAGCCCAACTTCTCGCCACATTAGGTGATGGGGGGTTGTTGTATTTAATCGCGTTACCTATAAAAATAACACGTGCTTTAAGATCTGCTTTAACCAAACCCTGTGTGATCACCTCCTTGAGTGCACGATGAAAGCTAATCACAGATTAACCTAATTCTTCTGCCATTACGGCAGTCCCTGCACGATATAAACTTGGAATAGAGGTGGTATTCGGGCTGATTAATAGATAAATAAAAAGTGCTTGACTACTATTTATGGCTAATAAATCGAGTGAGTCCATCAATATTTTTTTATATTGCCTATCAGAACCCTTCTTTAAATTAGAAAAAATTTATCACAATAATTGATTAATTTTTTATTTTTAGCTAAAGCATAAGCAAAAAATTTAATGAAGCTCGTTTTTTCGCATTCAGATAGCCAAAATAAGCCAGCACTTCGATCGAGGTATAACGCTTATTACATTTTGGACAATGTCTTCTGCGTAAAATTTTTTTTCCTGCTTCGGTTCTACGCGAGTTAATCACACGTGTTTTCGCATATTCGCACAGTGGATTTAAACACTTCATTGCTTTACTTCTCCTTCTTATCCGTGACTAAATCATCGCTAACCTTCTGCAAATGCTTTGCACTCGTGGGTTTAGGAATATATTGCGTAAAACCATGCACCGTATTTTGATGCTCTATTTGACCGGTTAAATAACTCGGCGCAACGCTTAATTCGTTAATTGAATAATAATTTTTATAACGACGTTCAAATTCTTTTTGCAAAAAAATCAGTTCTCTTTCAGATTGTTGACATAAAAAAATCCAACCACCCATATCTTCAATAACGAGATGGATCAAGGGATCATTAAATATGACGCTATCATAATGGCCAATATGGCGGATTGTTTTAATGATGACTGTCCATGCCGCTAAACTTTTACTTTCAGCGTCACCATCGATGGCTTTAATCCACTCCGCAGGACTAGGAAAACCTTTTTTAGCAACGTCCGGATTTTTTACAAAACGCCACAAGGTGGTTTCAAACACAGTTAAAGAATATTTTTTTAAACATTTCCAATAAGTGTGTAATAATAAGGAAGAAAGCTTACGATTGTAAACTTCGGCTAAAATCATCAATCCTTGCGTAAATTTTTCTTGATCCGCTGGGGTCATCGTATTTTTTTTCCTGTCAATAATTTAAACGCGCAACGCTTATCAGATTCTGTATTTGGAGTTAACCATTTTTTAGCTATCTGTAAATTATGTTCAAAAGTCACTGGAAATACTGGATGTGGGGATGTTTGATGTATTTTTTGACGTTGTTCTTTCGCCAACCAAGTATGAATATGACGTAAAATATTTCCATGTGCTTTACGTTTATCCGGATTAACTAGGTTCCATGCAATCAGTTGACGTAATTCTTGTAGTACATCAATCTTAGGGTAAATAGTTTGCCATTTTTCATACTCTTGTTTAGTCACCTGATAAACAGAACGATTATTTAACGGTATAGCTAAACGTTCTGATTTGGAGCTTGATATTAAATTTTCTGCATTAAAATTATTTTGCTTATTAAGCGCCACGTCATGGCTATTTTTATCGGTATTGTCGTCACTAAGCGGGTCTATCTGAGATTCATCGTCACTTTCACACTCCTGCGCTTGTTTCTGTTCCTGATTAAAACAAGACTTAGTCAATGACTTCTTGGAAGCTTTTCTTTCACGTTGGCATAAGGTTTCTGCAAAGGCTTGTGCAAAGGCTTTGCCTAAGCTTTTAACGAACGACTCCAATTTATAATAAGCTTCACTTTTAAGTGCACATTCAGGTATTTCATCCCAGTGCACTGCCCAACTTCTCACGACATTCGGTGACTGCGGTTTATTATATTTCATGGCATTACTAATAAAAATAACCCGCGCCTTTAAATCGGCTTTAACTAAACCTTGCGCCATCACTTCTTTGAGCGTACGACGAAATCCGGCTAAAGGCCAACCCAATTCTTCTGCCATGGCAGCGGCGCCGGCGCGATAAAGACCCGGGATCGAGGTCGTATGTGGATTGCTTAGCAGATAAAGAAAAAGCGCTTGACCACTAGGCTTTAGCGGTGTTAATAAACGAAATTTTTCATCACACCAAATTCTGACATCTAACATTCGATAACGCATAGCTTTCCTCATTCGATGAAACAGACTTAGAACTTACTGGTAAATCATGAGTTTCCGCTTTACTGGCGGTTGTTTGCTTTGCAAGCATTTTTTTTTTGTCCCGATAAAGCCGGACATAATTTAGTTGCTTTAGAAATACTTATTTTTTCTTGATCCACTTGATCTATCAATTCGGTGCCAGCACAAAGTTTTATTTTTTTAGCATTTTGATAAGTAAAATGACTGCCAAAACCTAAACGAGCGGCGATCATCCCCCGTAATGGCCTGTTTTTTCTCTGACTCACTTGTGCATCACTATTCATAAGTTGCACTTTACTCAGCTTTTTTGTCGTTACCGGCTGATTTTTTACTTTTAAAATCAAATCACTACGCTGACCCTGCCGATTCCCTAAAAAATTTTCTAATGCCATGCCCAGGGCAACGCGCTCACTGATAAGAAAGTTTTTTACGAACAATTCACTGGAGTAATGTCCATTTGCTAAATCGGCTAAAGAAACACGCCACGCTGGAATGGTTTTTTTTGCAGAGCATTGATATAAATAAAAAACTTTTTCACCAAAGATCAAGCGATGCTTTTCATCAAGGCAAATAGGGCGTTGTTTATGTAGTAGAATGGCTTTATCTCGCTCATCAATAGGCCACTCTAATGGAGCGGATTTTATTCGCTCTATCGCGACATAGACTAACTCGCAGGGAGGTAGATCAACCTTGGGTAACTGTAAGGTTAAGTGCTTTAAACGTTGTACAAGATGAAAAGGAACTAAATCTTTCCAGTTAATTTCACCACCGGTTAAATATTCAATTTGCAACGCATACTCTAAGGGTATTTTACTCACTCCTTTGATCCAGGCATAGATATGTTCGCGATGAATACCTAACTTTTTTGCCATTTGTTTGACTGAACCTAAATTATAAATAGCTTTATCTAACATTGCTTCTTGCATGAACGCACATCCTTGTTTTTCGTTCTACAAAAAGTCTATACAATTAAAGTTAAATTTTTTTACTTCATCTCGTTTGGGTAGTTACGTGAAAGTGCTAAGGCGTAGTGAGAATTAGGAAGAAGTATGCAGCTTTGTTTAATACACTCACGTAGATGCATCAAACGAATATCGAAGTAATCCGTATGAAAATATAGTTTTCACATTTGAAATCGCAAGTTCGCGATCGCAAATGTCATCCTTTCGCGATGGGGATTTTCAAGGGGAGAAAGTTGCTGCGTAGTCAGCAGGCCCGTGTTAACAAAGAAAGAATGTGCATCCAAAGAACACTAGTCACGCGCTAACGCCTTTGGCGGCGCGCGCACTATACTTTTCCCTGGTTTCGTCGTGGCGTAGTTAACTACGCCTCAATACACAAAGGGATTGCTATCCCATAGGCATAAAACAAAGGCTCCCTTTTGCAACAGATAGCCTGTATCGTAAGTAGCAAGGTTATAATTTCCATACGCTGCCTCATCATACGAATAAAAAATATCCTCTACCCCAACAACTTTGTCAGGAGTACCTAGTTTTTTCACTATCGCACCTCTTGGCATCTTGCCCTGCATAATAGAATAAAAGTGACGAAAGTTTTTACCATCCACTGGCTTATCAGCAGTTAAAATACTTTCTGACGTATACATGCTATCCCACAGATTTGAATCCGAGTAATCAGTATCTGGAAAAGAAAATGCTATTTTAGAAATTCTGCTACGATGATGATTTGTGTAAGGATAACGATCCATTACTCTTTCTTCTATCGCCTTTTTAAATTCCGATCCACTAGTTTGAAATAAACTAACAACATATATTTGTATATAAAATATATCTGGCGATACTAAATGAAGAACACTTATTTTGTGATATAATGTATTTGTCAATTGAAAGCTATAGTATCTTTTTTTTAGAAAATTTGATCTGATCGATACTAATGCACACATACATTTATCCGGTTTTCCTCTTAGATAATCCCTCATCTTAGGATCATAAACGGAGTCAGTTTGCCCAATATTACTCAGCAACGTGCTTTTTTGGACGAAAAATACCCAAGGAGTGCTATGACTAGGATTATCGCTAACTATCATAGCTATCCTTCTATGCACTTGGTTGACAACTAGCAATATATCCATTGGAATATCAGGTCTATGAAATTTATCCTCATCAGTTATTTTTTCTTTTAAAGCCTTAGTCTTAATAAAACGCCACCCCAATAACAATTCTTGATCCACTGGTACCGTATCACTTACTGAGTGATGAGAAGACAGGTATATTTTCTTTAGGCGCCCCTTAGAGGTCTTTTGATAAAATACACACTGAAACTCCTTATTGTTTTCTAAGGGAAGTAAACCATAACGAGGGAGGTACACATAGGGTTGCGACAGATACAAGTTAAGATTAACCATTGAATCCACCACGCCGTACGTGGGTACTGTATATTCGTATTTATTAATATAAATCTTGGGATAACCGCTACCTCCACCCGGACGATAGCGGCCCTCCGGGGGAGAATATTCGCGAGA